>Ga0207674_10010425_pt1 | contig 10529 bp, 8 predicted proteins | sample KBSCornC72_FD_184303 | JGI IMG/M metagenome (GOLD analysis project Ga0207674, IMG submission 184303) | Corn rhizosphere microbial communities from Kellogg Biological Station, Michigan, USA - KBS Corn C7-2 (SPAdes) (version 2) | ecosystem: Host-associated > Plants > Roots > Rhizosphere > Soil ...
TGCTCGCCATCGCGTTGTGGCTGGGACCGTTCATCAAGCGGTTCGGCCGGGCCTACGCCGCCGATGTCTTCCACGACAACCCGCTGACTGGCAAGAGCTACATCGTGCTGACCGACATCGTCTACTACCTCATCTTCTCCGCGTACATCCTGTTCACCCTCTCGGTGGCACCCCACTGGCGCAACGAGATCAGCGGGCTGGTCACCGCGACCCAGGTGAAGGGCGAGCTGATCCGGCTCGGCGGCATCCTGCTGATCATCGGCATCCTGCACGGGCTCAACATCGTCCTGATGCCCATGCTCGGGCGGCTGTTCTCGCTCAACCGGCGGCTCCCCCCGCACCACCCCTAGACACGCCACCGCGCGCCCCCGGGGGTGGTGGGCGCGCGGTGGTGGTGTGCCGGTCGGCCGGCTCGGCGGGTCAGCCGTCCTGGGTGCCGTCCCCGACCCGCTCGAACGACGGCTCGTCGAGGTCGGAGACGTCCCGGAGGCCGAGGTCGATGTCGTCGGGCTGCTGGTCGGAGACGTCGACAGTCTCGACGATGACGCGCGGCTCGGCAAAGTGGCACGCGGACAGGTGCTGCCCGGCGCCGTCGGGGCGCAGCACCAGCTCGGGCACCTCCACGCTGCAGATGTCCTGGGCCTTGAAGCACCGGGTGTGGAACCGGCAGCCCGACGGCGGGTTGGCCGGGGAGGGCACGTCGCCCTGAAGGACGATCTGCTCCTTCTTGTCGCGCAGGGTGGGGTCCGGCACCGGCACCGCGGACAGCAGCGCCTGGGTGTACGGGTGCGTCGGACGCTCGTAGATCTCGTCCTCCTCACCCAGCTCGGCCATCTTGCCGAGGTACATCACCGCGACCCGGTCGGAGATGTGCCGCACCACCGACAGGTCGTGGGCGATGAAGACGTAGGACAGCCCGAGCTCGTCCTGGAGCTTCTCCATCAGGTTGACGACCTGCGCCTGCACCGACACGTCCAGCGCCGAGACCGGCTCGTCGCAGATCAGCACCTTGGGGTTCAACGCGATGCCGCGGGCGATGCCGATGCGCTGTCGCTGGCCACCGGAGAACTGGTGGGGGTAGCGGTTGATGTGCTCGGGGTTGAGCCCGACCAGGTCGAGCAGGTCCTGCACCGTCTTGCGGCGCCCCTTCTTGGGCACCACGTCGGGGTGGATCTCGAACGGCTCGCCGATGATGTCGCCGACCGTCTTGCGCGGGTTCAGCGAGGTGTACGGGTCCTGGAACACGATCTGGATGTCGCGGCGCAGCTTGCGCATCGCGCGACCCCGCTGGGCGTACATGTCGATCCCGTCGAACACCACCGTGCCCGAGGTGGGCTCCTCGAGCCGCATGAGCAGCCGGCCCAGGGTGGACTTGCCACAGCCGGACTCGCCCACGATCCCCAGGGTCTCGCCCTTGAGCAGCTCGAAGGAGACGCCGTCCACGGCCTTGACGTGCCCGACGGTGCGTCGCAGCACGCCACCCTTGATCGGATAGTGCTTGACCAGGTCGGTCGCGGTCAGGATCGGCTCAGCCATGGAGGACCTCCTCGGCGAAGTGGCACGCGGACTCGCGACCCGGGGCGACCTCGCGCAGCGCCGGCCGGTCGGTACGGCACACGTCCTGCGCGTAGCGGCACCGCGGGTTGAACTCACAGCCCGGAGGGATCCGCATGAGGTTCGGGGGCAACCCGCCGATGGCGGCCAGCTGCTGGCCCTTCTGGTCCAGGCGCGGGATCGACTCGAGCAGGCCCTTGGTGTACGGGTGCGCCGGCTGGCGGTAGAGCTCGAACACCTCCGCACGCTCCATGATCCGCCCGGCGTACATCACCGTGATCCGGTCGGCGACATCGGCGACCACGCCGAGGTCGTGGGTGATCAGGATGAGCCCCATCTGGCGCTCCTCCTGCAGCTCCTGCAGCAGCCCCATGATCTGGGCCTGCACCGTCACGTCGAGCGCCGTGGTCGGCTCGTCGGCGATGAGCACAGCAGGGTCGAGGGCGATCGCCATCGCGATCATGATGCGCTGGCGCATCCCGCCCGAGAACTGGTGCGGGTAGGCCTTGACGCGCTCCTTGGCTGCCGGGATCTGCACCCGCTGCATCAGCTTGACCGCCCGCTCCAGGGAGTCGGAGCGGTTCATGCCGCGGTGCTTGCGGAACATCTCGGCGATCTGCCAGCCCACCGGGAAGACCGGGTTCAGGGACGACAACGCGTCCTGGAACACCATCGAGATCTCCGGGCCGCGGGTCTTGCGGCGCTGCTCCTCCGGCATCGTCAGCAGGTCCTGGCCGCAGTACCGGATCGACCCCTTGGGGATCTTCGCCGGCGGCATGTCGAGGATGCCCATGATCGCCTGCGCGGTCACCGACTTGCCCGACCCGGACTCGCCGAGCACCGCCAGGGTCTCGCCCTGGTCGAGGTACATGTTGACCCCGTTGATCGCCCGTGCCACACCGTCCTGGGTGTGGAACTCGACGTGGAGGTCGTCCACCTCGAGCAGGCGCCCGTCGACCGGGGTGTAGGTGTGTCCGTCGCTGGTCTTGGTGGACTGCGAGGACTTGGTGGTTGTCGTCGTCATCAGTGTCTCTCCTGCTCAGCGCGACTTCGGGTCGAACGCGTCGCGCACCGCGTCGCCGAGCATGATGAAGGCCAGGACGGCCAGGCACAGGAACAGGCTGGGGAACAGCAGGATGTGCGGCGTCGTGCGCGACGCCACGATCGCATCGCTGATCGCCACACCCCACGAGACCGCCGGTGGGGTCAACCCGATGCCCAGGAACGACAGGGTCGCCTCGACCGAGATGAACACGCCCAGGTTGATCGTGGCCACCACGATCACCGGCGCCATCGCGTTGGGCAGGATGTGCGAGCGGATGATCCGCAGCGGGGAGGCGCCCAGCGCCCTCGCCGCTTGCACGTAGTCGTTCGGCTTGACCTGCATCACCGACGAGCGCATCAGTCGGGCGATCGAGGGCCACCCGAAGATGCCCATCACGAGGATGACCTTCCCGACCACCACGAAGTACGGGGTGTTGGCGTCGTTGGGGATCACCGACATGAACAGGATGCCACCGAGCAGCAGCGGGATCGCGAAGAACATGTCGGTGACGCGGGACAGGACCGCATCCAGCCAGCCGCCGTTGAAGCCGGCCAGCATGCCCAGCACGCTGCCCAGGATCACGGTGAAGACCGAGGTGAACACCCCGACGAGGATCGAGGCCCGGGCGCCGTAGATGGTGCGGGAGTAGATGTCGTAGCCCTGGATGTCGCGACCGAACCACGCGTCGCCGCTGGGCCGCTCGCGGGCCTTGGCCAGGATCGCCTCGTTCGGGGAGGTGTTGGTGAACAGCGACGGCCAGACGGTCATCAGCACGAACAGCGTGATGAGCACCACCGAGAACCAGAACACCCAGTTCCGCTTCAGCGAGCGCCAGGCGTCGGAGGCCAGTGAGCGCGCCTCGCCGACGTCACCACCCTCGTGTACCGGTACGCCAGTGTCGGCAACACCGATCGTCGATGCCTCAGTCATGGCTGATCCTCGGGTCGAGCACGCCGTACAACAGGTCGACGAGCAGGTTGGCGAGCAGGAAGACGAGCACCAGGATCGTCACCGTCCCGACGACGGCGACGCCGTCGTGGTTGTGGATGCCCTGGAAGAGGTACCCGCCCACCCCGTTGATGTTGAAGATCCGCTCGGTCACGATCGCGCCACCGAGCAGCGACCCGAAGTCGGCGCCGATGAACGTCACGACCGGGATCAGGGAGTTGCGCAACGCGTGCAACCCGACCGCGCGCCTTCGGGTCAGGCCCTTGGCGATCGCGGTGCGCACGTAGTCGGCCCGCAGGTTCTCCACGAGGTTGGTGCGGGTCAGTCGCGCGACGTAGGCCAGCGAGATGCTGCCCAGCACGACCGCTGGCAACAGGAGCTGGTAGAACGTCGCCTCGGAGGAGACCGTCACGGGGAAGAGTCTGGCCTTCACCCCCAGGTAGTACTGGAGCGTGGCGCCGATGACGAAGGTCGGCACCGAGATCACGACCAGCGTGCTCACCAGCACCAGCTGGTCGATGAACCTGCCTTTTCGGACGCCGGCGAGGACACCGGCGACGATCCCCAGGATCGTCTCGAAGACGATCGCCATCCCGGCCAGCTTGATGGTGGTGGGGTAGCGCGTCTTCAGGTCGTCCTGGACCTTGATGTTGCGGAAGTTCGTGCCGAGGTCACCCTGCGCGACGTTGGCCATGTACTTGCCGTACCGGACCAGCAGCGGGTCGTTGAGGTTGTGCTCCTTCTTGAACTGCGCGATGAACGTCGGCGAGCAGGGCCGGTCACCGCACATGCCTGCCGTGGGGTCACCCGGCAGGGCGAAGACCATCGTGAAAATGATGAACGTGGCGCCAAGCAGCACGGGGATCATCTGGAGCAGTCGCCGCAAGATGTACTTGTACACGTCACCTCCTGTGGTTCTCGACGCCCGCCGGGCGGGGGGTGCTACCCGGGGACGTGGCGTGAGGAGCCGGTCGGGCGAGGGACTCGCCCGGGTTCCTCACAACAGTAGTCGTCTGGACAGGTGGGGGGCAGTGGTCAGGGGGTCACCCTAACCCGCACTCCGGAGGTGGGCGGTGTGCCGCGAGCGCCTCGACAAGGCGACCACGCGGCATACGGCACCAGGGTTGTGGGCAGGCCATCGGCCTGCCGGCACGAGGTGCCGGCAGGCCGATGGCGCTGTTCCGGATGCACTCACGGGGAGCGCTCCTTGGTGACCTACTTCAGCGACAGGCTGGACAGGTCGATGGTGCCGAACGCGGTGCTCTTGACGCCGGTGACCTTGTCGGACCAGCCGAAGGTGGCGGTGGAGTACCACAGCGGGATGGCCGGCATGTCGTTGGCCAGGAGGGCCTCCGCCTGCTGGTAGTCGGCGTTCGCCTTGGCCGGGTCGGTCTCAGCGGCAGCCTGGTCGATCAGCTTGTCGAACTCCGGGTTGCTGTAGAGACCGTCGTTGGACGACGCGTTGGTCTTGTACAGCGGGGCCAGGAAGTTCTCGATCGACGGGTAGTCCATCTGCCAGCCGGTGCGGAACATGCCCTTCATCTTGTGGGCCGCGATGGCTCCACGGAAGGTGGCGAAGTCGACGACCGGGGTCGCGACACAGTCCACACCGAGAGCGGACTTGATCGAGTTGCAGGTCGCCTCGGTCCACTCCTTGTGACCACCGTCAGCGTTGTAGGACAGGGTCATCTTGCCGCCCTTGAAGCCGCCGGCCTCGTCGAGCTTGGCCTTGGCCTTGGCTGCGTCGAAGGTGCAGTACTCACCGCACTGGTTCGCCTTGTAGCCGTCCACGACCGGGGAGACCCAGCCGGTGGCAGGCTGACGGGTGTTGTTGAAGATCTGCTTGATGATCGTCTTGCGGTCGATCGCCATCGAGATGGCCTGGCGGATCTTCGGGTTGGCGTAGTTCGGGTCGGTCTTGTCCGGCGCGAACGTGATGGTCTGGATGACACCGACGGACTTCTGCAGGTTGCGGTCGGGCAGGTCCTGCTTGTACTTGTCGTCGATCATCGCCGAGGCCGGGACGTTGTTGGTCACGTCGAGCTGGTTGGCGATGACGTCGTTGTACGCGCTGTCGTTGTCCTGGTAGATCTTGAAGGTGATGCCGTCGAGCTTGCCCGGGTACTTGCCCGAGTAGTCGGCGAACTTGCTCAGCTTGATCTCGGAGTTCTTGGTCCAGGAGTCGAACTTGAACGGACCGGCGCCGATCGGGTGCTCACCGAACGCCTTGGGGTCGGTGAAGAACGAGTCCGGGAGCGGCGAGAACGCGGTGTAGCCGAGGCGCACCGGGAGGTTCGAGACCTTCTCGGTGGTCTTGATGGTGAAGGTGTAGTCGTCCTTCACGGCCAGGCCGGTCATCTTGTCGGCCTTCGGCTTGCCGTCCTTGCACGGGTCGTCGGCGTTCTTGCCGGTGCACTGCACGTCGGCGTAGCCCTCGATGGGCTCGAAGAAGTAGCTGTTGTTCTGGGCGTTCTCGCCGTTGGCGACCCAGTTCCAGGCGTCGACGAAGTTCTTGGACTTCACCTCGGTGCCGTCCTGGAACTTGTAGCCCTTCTTGATGGTCACCGTGAAGTTCTGGTTGTCGCTGGTCTCGATCTTGTCAGCGATGTCGTTCTCAGGAGCCGCGGTGTCGGGGTTGTAGTGGATGAGCTTGGCCGTGATGGCGTCGAGCACGTTGCCACCACAGGTCTCCTGGGTGTTACCGGGGATCAGGGGGTTCTGCGGGTTGCAACCCTGGACCGTGGCAGTGCCGCCGGTCTTGCCGGCGGCGCTGGAGCTGGTGGTCGTGTTGCCGCCGTTGCCACCACACGCTGCGGCAAGCAGCGCGACGGCGGAAACGCCAGCAACCGTGGCCACCGTGCGAGTAATTCCTCGCATTGATGTCCTCCTACTTAGGGGTCTGCCGTTCAGGTGAACGGGCGGTTCGGGCTGCGCACCGGAGCGGAGGCAGCCCTGTAACGCACAAGGCGTCGTGTTGTGCCACCCATGAAAGAGCACGCAGACGGCAAACACGACCTTCCTACCCAAGCCGAGACACAAACGTGATCGTCCTGCAGCCGAGTTGAAAGCGAATCTTCGCCGACACCCCCGGTTGGCCCGATTTGGGAGGTTTGCGACCAGTTCACCGATTGATGGGCGCTCGAGCCGGCCACGCGGCATACCGTCCAGTGCGGCACGCCCTCTGGGGCGGGACCGGATCGACCGGCGCCGGCAGGGGTGGGACCGACGGCGCCGGGCCGGGACACCAGGCGTCCACGGGGTCCGAGAGCTGAACGGCTAGCGTGGGCAGGGTGGCCACCTACGACGATGACCTTCGGCTTGCGCACGTCCTCGCGGACGCCGTCGAGCGGATCACTATGACCCGCTTCCGCGCCGAGGACCTCGTCGTGGAGGCCAAGCCCGACCTGTCCCTGGTGAGCGACGCCGACAAGGCGGCTGAGGAGCTGATCCGGTCCCAGCTGCGGCGGACCCGGCCGCGGGACGCCGTCGAGGGCGAGGAGTTCGAGACGACCGGGCACGGACCGCGCCGGTGGGTCATCGACCCGATCGACGGCACCCACAACTTCGTGCGGGGCGTGCCTGCCTGGGCGACGCTGATCTCGTTGGTGGACAACGAGACCCCCGTGCTCGGCCTGGTCGCCGCCCCGGCGCTGGGGCGGCGCTGGTGGGTGGCGACGGGGTCCGGGGCGTGGTCGGGCCGCAGCCTCACCGCTGCCAAGCGCATCCGCGTCTCGCGGGTGTCGCGGGTCGGCGACGCCTCGCTGTCGTACTCCAGCGTCGGGTCTTGGCGCAAGGTGGGTCGACGCGAGGAGTTCCTGGCCCTGTCGGACGACTGCTGGCGGAGCCGGGCCTTCGGCGACTTCTGGTCCTACATGCTGGTGGCCGAGGGCGCGGTCGACATCGCGGCCGAGCCGGACCTCGCCGTCCACGACATGGCGGCGCTCGTGCCGATCGTCCTCGAGGCGGGTGGCCGGTTCACCTCGCTGGCGGGCAGGGAGGGCCCTTGGGGCGGCAACGCGGTAGCGACCAACGGCCTGCTGCACGACGAGGTGCTCGAGCGGATCGGCACCGACACCCGCACGTGAGGGCGCGTGGCTCGACCGCGGGTGAAACCCTCAGGTGGGGACGACGGTGACCGCGCCGATGCCGAGCTCGCGAAGGCCGTCGGCACACGACGCAGCGTCGCCCACGACGACCACGGTCCAGCGGCCGTCGACCCAGCGCCGGTAGGCGGTCTGCAGGTCCTGCGGTGTCAGGTCGCGCATGGCGGTCAGCATGTCGGTCGTGAACTGCGTGCCCAGCCCGTCGAGCGCGAGCATCGCGGCCTCGTCGGCGAGCGTGTCCGCCGTCGCGAACCGGCCCGGCGCGGTCTTGCCGAGGAAGTCCACACCGGCGCGCACCTCCTGGTCCGTGAACCCCTCGCGCGCCCCGTCGAGGATCTCGAGCAGCAGCCGCACCGCGTCGACCGTCGAGTCGGCGCGCACCGAGCCCGAGGTGAGGAACAGCCCGCCCACCCGACGCGGCCGGAACCCCGAACGGATGCCGTAGCTGTAGCCCTTCTCCTCGCGCAGCACCGCGTCGATGCGCGCGTTGGGTGATCCCCCGACGACGAACGACAGGACCGGGTATGCCGGCCAGCCGCCTTCCGCCCGCCGGTCCGGACCCGGGCAGCCCACCACCAGGTCGCTCTGCACCGCGCCGGGTCGGTCCACGACGACGACGCGTGCCGCGTCGGCAGCCGGGGTGGCGGCCCTGGGGGCGGGCTCGTCCACCTGGGCGTCGTTGCGCCAGGTTCCGACGGTCCGCTCGACGGCACCGAGGGTGTCGAGACCCTGGAGGTCGCCGGCAACCACGACGGTCATGCCGCGCGGTCCGACGTGCTGGCGGTGGAAGTCGACGAGGTGCTCGCGGGTGATCGCGGCGACCGACGTGCTGGTGCCACCGGTGGGCCGCGAGGCGCGGTCGCCGTCGTCGAACAGGGTCGCGATCAGCTCCCAGGCGGCCCGGTGGGCGCCGACCGCGCGCTCCTGCTCGATCTCGGCGAGCCGGGTCCGCAGGTGCCGGTCGACCTCCTGCTGGGGAAAGACGGGCTCGGCGAGCACCTGGCGCAACAGGTCGAGGGCCTCTTCGAGCCGGGCCTTGGGGACGTCGAGGTCGACCGCCAGGCCACCGTCACTCACCGAAGCGCCGAGCGCAATCCCCTTGCGCTCCAACAGTTCCGCGAACTCCTCGGCGGTGTGCTGGTCGGTGCCCTCGTCGAGCAGCCGGGACATGATCGTCGCGACGCCCTCGACCTCGCGCGGCTCGACCGACAGCGGCACCGGCAGCACCGTGCGCACCGAGACGACGTATTGCCCCGGCACGTCGTAGGCGAGCAGCTCGACGCCGTTGGCCAGCCGATGGCGCGACGGCTCCGGGAAGGCCCACTGCTCGGGGGGCTGGACCTCGGGTCGCTCCACCTCGGGAGGCGGGACGTCGGAGCGCTCCGTCTGGAAGCCCTCCGCCCCCGGACCGTCGGCCGCGCTCACGCCGCGTCCTGCTCGCGGCGGGCGAGGTGGGCCACGACGGCCCTGTGGTCCGGTCGGAGCCAGCGCGCTGCCGCCACGCGGACCTGCTCGGGCCTGACGGCGCGGAGCCGGTCGAGGAAGGTGTTGACGAACTGCGGGTCGTCGTGGAGCAGGACGTGCTGGCTGATCAGGTCGGCCCGCTCCTCCTGGCTGGCGAGCGCGTGCAGCCAGGACCGCTCCGACTGGGCCATCGCCGACTCCATCTCCACCTCGGTGGGTCCCTCGGCGGCGAACCGCTCGAGCTCCTCGACGACCGCGGCCTCGAGCACGTCCGGGTCCTCGCCGTCCGCCACGTCGACGACGACGAAGCCCAGGGACACCCCGTCGACCAGCCCCAGCGCATGGCCCTGCACGGCGTTCGCGACCTGCTCCCGCCGGACCAGTCGCTGGGTGAGCCGCGACGTGCCCAGCCCGGCCAGGGCGTCGAGCGCCAAGGAGGCCGCGAAGAACTCGTCGGTGTTGTCGACGGGGAGCCGGAAGGCGATGTGGAGCCGGTCGTTGGGGACGTCGCCGGGACGGTCGACCCGAACCGGCTTCGGGATCGGGTCGAGCTGGGCCAGCCGCGGGCGCTGCTCCTGACCCGTGGCGGGGACGTGGCCGAAGTACCGCTCCGCCGCCGCGAACCCCTCCTCGGGGGTGAGGTCGCCCACGAGGGTGAGCACCGTGTTGTCGGGACCGTAGAACCTGCGGAAGAAGGCGTGCACGTCCTCCAGGCTGGCCGCCTCGAGGTCGTCCATCGAGCCGATGGTCGGGTGGTGGTAGGGGTGGTCGGCGGGGAAGGCGGCGGCGTAGACCTCGATGAGCGCGTTGCCGTAGGGCACGTTGTCGTAGCGCTGCCGCCGCTCCTCCTTGACGACGTCGCGCTGGTTGTCCAGGTTCTCCTGGGTGACGGCGTCGAGCAGGTGCCCGTGCCGGTCCGCCTCCATCCACAGGGCGAGCTCGTAGGCACCCTTCGGGACGGTCTCGAAGTAGTTGGTGCGGTCGAACCACGTGGTGGCGTTGAGCCGCCCGCCCTCGGCCATCAGTCGGCTGAAGTGCTCGCCGCTGGCCACGTGTCGAGACCCCTGGAACATCAGGTGCTCGAACAGGTGCGCGAGCCCGGTGCGCCCGGGCGACTCGTGCCGGGACCCAACGTTGACCCACAGGTTGACCGTGACGACCGGCACGCTCGTGTCCGGCGAGACCACGACACCCAGGCCGTTGGCCAGCGTGTGCTGGTGGATCGGGTAGTCCAGGGGCATGCCCGTCACCCTAGGCCCACCACAGACGCAGGTATGCCGCGCGCGGACGGGCGCACGCGGCATACGGCCGCGCTTCAGTCCGTGCCGGAATGCCCGGAGGTCCGGGCATTCCGGCACCAACAGGCCGAAGGCAGGCGGTCAGCCGGTGCGCTTGGCGGCCGCGCGCGCCTGGGC
>Ga0207674_10010429_pt1 | contig 10526 bp, 9 predicted proteins | sample KBSCornC72_FD_184303 | JGI IMG/M metagenome (GOLD analysis project Ga0207674, IMG submission 184303) | Corn rhizosphere microbial communities from Kellogg Biological Station, Michigan, USA - KBS Corn C7-2 (SPAdes) (version 2) | ecosystem: Host-associated > Plants > Roots > Rhizosphere > Soil ...
TGTCGTGGACAAGGTTCGCGAGCGCAAGGAGATCGCCCTCAGAATGGGAGCCACGGCCGCGTTCGAGCCCGCCGTTCCGGCCGGCGGCGAGGGCTATGCTCGCTATTTCGAAGGCGTGCCGACCCCCGAGCTCGCAGACGTCGTTTTCGAATGCGTCGGCCGCCCCGGCTTGCTGATGCCGGCGGCCGCCTATGCGAAGCGCGGCGGCAAGCTCGTCTCCATGGGATATTGCTTCGCCGACGACACGATCGTCCCGGCTGGCCTGGGCGGCAAGGAACTGCAGCTGTTCTTCCCCCAGCTCTATTCCCGTCGCGAGTTCGAGATGTCGGTGAACGTGCTCGATGCCGGCACGGTCGAGCCGCATTATATGGTCACCGAGACGGTTGGGCTGGAGGGCGTGCCGACGGCGTTCGAGACGCTGCGCACATCGCCCAGGCAATGCAAGGTGATGATAGCGCCGTTCCAGTAAGGAAGGCTCGCGGAACCGCCGCCGCCCGGGATCGGCGGGCAGGGACTGCGATGGTCGGTCCCCTCCTCGCGGCCAGGCCTCTGTGACGCGATGCGATCCATATTATAGGCAAATCGCGCTGTCGGCCCAAGATAGTCCCTAGGGACGTTGACCGGGCCGAATGAAGATGCGAACGCGCCGCGATAATCGGTTTCATTGAGGAATATCATATGCAGAACAGCTGCCTCATTCGCGGGGGCTCGGTGATCGACGGTACCGGTAGCCCCGCCTTCGAAGCGGACGTGCGGGTGATCGACGGCCGCATAGCCGAGATCGGAAAGGGGCTTGAAGGCAAGGGCGAGAGAGAGCTGGACGCCACTGGCTGTGTCGTGACGCCGGGCTTCATCGATAGCCACTGCCATTATGACGCGACGCTTCACTGGGATCGCCGGTGCGACCCGATCACGCTGCACGGCTACACCACGATTTTGATCGGAAATTGCGGCCTCGGCCTCGCCCCGATCAAGCCGCAGGAGGCGGGCACGCTGGGCTCGTTGTTCGCCTATATCGAGGATCTGCCCAAGTCGGTATTCGAAACCTCGGTGCCGTGGAATTGGGAAAGCTTCCCTGACTATGCCGCAGCGCTGGGCGCGGAGTCTTGGGGCGTCAACGTCGCCACCTGCGTCAGCCATTCGCTCCTCCGCCAATATGTGATCGGCACCGAAGCTTGGGAACGCGCCTCGACTCCCGAGGAGATCGAGAAGATCGCCCAGCTCGCGCGTGAGGCGATGGAGGCCGGCGCGCTCGGCGTCTCCACCTCGCGCTTCGATCGTGATCCCGATGGGCGGCCGGTGCCCAGCTATTATGCCGACGATGCCGAGCTCGATGCCCTCGCCGCGGCGATCGCGCCCTATCACGGACTGCTGCAGACCATACCGACGCAGGACGACCAGGTGCAGTGGGACAACGACCTGCGCAACCTGTGCCGCCATGCCGCCAACCATGGCGGATTGCCTGTGCTGTCCAACCATATCGGCCAGCGCCCCGACGATCCCAGCAACGCCCCACGCCTGCTCGAGCTGGCGCGCGAGATCAACGCGAAAGGCGGCAATCTGCGCCACATGATCTCGCCGCGCTCGATCGATCTCGTGATGAATTATATCCAATGCATGGTGTTCATGTATGTGCCGGCCTGGAACGAGGTGCTTCAGGGCAGCCTGTCGCGAGAAAAGAAGCTCGAGATGCTCGCGGATCCCGAATGGCGTGCGCGCGCGCGCGCCGATCTGGACAAGGCGCCGATCCCCGGGCCGATGCTGCCCCTCTATCAGGTGATCGAGGTCGCCAAGCCCGAACTGGAAGGCTGGTTGGGTCGCAGCTTCGGCGAACTGATCGCGGAACGTGGCGGGCATCCCTCGGACGTGCTGGCGGATTGGGGCATCGAGAACGATCTCCACGCCGAGTTGCTCTATCCGCTGACCAACACCGATCCCAAGATCGTCGGCGAACTGCTCGACGCGCCGGAAAATCTGGTGAGCGGCAGCGATGCCGGCGCGCATATCGCCATGTTCGACGGTGCCGGTGACGCGACATTGATCTTCATCCGCCACGTTCGCGAGCGCGGCGACCTGACCCTGGAACGGGCGGTGCACCGCTTGACGCAGGAACAGGCCGAGTTCCTGGGACTCAAGGATCGCGGCGTCGTCAAGCCCGGCGCCATTGCCGACCTCGCCGTCTTCAACCTCGACGATCTGAATTATGATCGTGCGGAGAAGCTCCACGATATACCGGGCGGCTTCAAGCGCTTCCGGCGGCCCCCGGGCAATTATCGCTACACGCTCATCAACGGCACGGTGGTGCAGGAGAATGGCGCGGCGACCGAGGCGCTGCCTGCAGCATTCCTCGGAAAGCAGGATCGCGTGTTCGGCTGATCCGTATCGGGCCGGGCCGAAAGTCGGTCCGGCCCCATGCGACATGTGGCCGCGCCGGTGGCCACGACCGGACTGGTTTTTTCGGTGCCGGTCACCAAATTTCCCGATGGCGGCGGCGACATCCGGTTGGACGATGCGCCGCCCCGGCGTATTCGACAAATGCGCCGCTGAAAGAACCGATCGGTGGCACGCGCCGTGCCGCCGGAGGAAAGGCGATATAGATGGTGGATGACGTGCAGAAGTTCGATTTCGATCCCGAAGCGCTGCTGAAGAAGTATCGCGAAGAACGGGACAAGCGACTGCGTTCGGACGGAACGAAGCAGTTCGTGAAGATGGAGGGGCAATATGCCCACTATCTGGACGACCCCTATGCCGAGCGGATCGAGCGCGATCCGATCGAGGAGGAGGTCGAAGTCGTCATTCTCGGTGGCGGCTTCGGCGGCCTGCTTGCCGCGGGCCGTCTGGTCGAGCAGGGCGTCACCGACGTTCGGGTCATCGAGAAAGCCGGCGACTTCGGCGGTACATGGTACTGGAATCGCTATCCGGGGGCGGCGTGCGACGTCGAATCCTACATCTACATGCCGCTGCTCGAGGAAACGGGCTTCATGCCCACCGAGAAATATGCTCGCGCACCCGAGCTGTTCGAGCATAGCAAGCGCATCGGCCGCCGCTTCGGCCTGTACGAGAAGGCGCTATTCCAGACGATCATCACCGAGGCGCGCTGGGACGACGACCGGCGGCGCTGGCGGATCAGCACGGACCGCGGCGACAAGCTATGGGCCCGCAACTTCATCATGGCCTCCGGCCCGCTGCAGACCCCGAAACTGCCCGGCATCCCCGGAATCGAGACCTTCAAGGGCCATAGCTTCCACACCAGCCGCTGGGATTATGACTATACCGGCGGCAATTCGCTGGGCGGGTTGGAGAAGCTGAAGGACAAGCGGGTCGCGATCATCGGCACCGGCGCCACGTCGGTGCAGTGCGTTCCGCACCTCGGCAAATGGGCCAAGCAGCTCTACGTCTTCCAGCGCACCCCGTCTTCGATCGGCTATCGCAACGATCACAAAACGGACGAGAATTGGTTCAAGTCGCTGACCTCGGGTTGGCAGAAGCGCCGCAAGGACAATTATACGGCTGTCGTGCTCGGTGTTCCGATGCAGGAGGACATGGTCGACGACGGCTGGACCAAGACCAACCATCAGGTGATGAGCAGGGCCACGGCCGACATGTCGCCCGAGACGCTTGGCCACATGTTCCAGATGGCGGACTTTTCCTACATGGAGGATGTGCGCAGACGGGTCGACGAGGTCGTCAAGGATCCCAAGACCGCCGAGGCGCTGAAGCCCTGGTACAATCGCATCTGCAAGCGGCCCTGCTTCCACGACGATTATCTCGAGACGTTCAATCGTCCCAACGTCCGGCTGGTCGACACGGCTGGCCACGGCGTCGAGCGCATCACCGAGAATGCGCTGATCGTCGACGGCGAGGAATATGAGGTCGATTGCCTGATCTATGCGACCGGTTTCGAGCTGGCCGCATTCAACAATGACGCGGTGATGCCGCTGATCGGGCGTGGCGGGCAGACCCTCGGGCAGAAGTGGAAGGACGGCGCGACCACCATGCACGGCATCCATGTGCATGGCTTCCCGAACGTCTTCATCCTCAGCACCACGCAGAGTCCGTGGGCGCCGAACTTCCCGCACATGATGGACGAGCAGGCGATCCACATCGCCTATATCATCGGGGAGAAGCTGAAGCGGGGCATCGAGACCGTCGAAGTCACCGCCGAAGCGGAATCGGCCTGGGTGAAGTTCCATGAGGAAAACGCCGCAGCCACCGCACAGATGTGGGCGGAATGCACGCCGAGCTTCTGGAACGACGAAGGCAAGCAGTCACGCAAGCTGATCCTGAACGGCACGTTCGGCGGCGGTGTGTTCGCCTTCGTCAAGATCCTCGAGGATTGGCGCGCCTCCGGCGAGCTCGAAGGGCTGGCGCTCGACAAGGTCGACGCATGACCGAAGCCGGGGGAGGGCGATCGGCGCTCCCCCGGCCGTCCCCGCGCTGAAACCGTCCGGGGCGATTATCTCCGCATTCGTGGGCTTGCAGGTGGGCGGACGCCTCCCTGTGAGGCACAGGCGCGTATGAGCGGGCTGGCCGTCGGGCTCTCCCCTCGCTTCCGGACATCTCATTATTCGCGGCTTGGCCCCGCCGCCGTTCCAGCGCCCGCGGCTGGAACCGATGTTGATCGATAGAGGCGCGTCATAGTCTGTGCGGACAGTGCCGAGGCATGCGATTCTGGTAAGTTGCATGGCGGGAGACGGATATGACGTCGAAAGGCGAGGCGGAACATTGGCGTGCTGGATCGTCGCGGCGACCCCCGGGGTCGGTTCGACGGCAATTCCAGGCCGCGCGGCGGGCCCGTATCTCGCGCCGATGTCGCAAAAGTCCGGCTGGTCGCATCGACCGATATTCCATCCGCAAACGGCGGCTGCGGCGCACTTACGCCCGCGCGACGCGAAGAATGTAGGGGATTGCCATGAAATATGCTCGCCTCGGGAATACCGGACTGATCGTTTCGCGGCTCGCGCTCGGCAGCATGACCTTCGGCCAACTGCAGGGCAAGCTTGCGCCGATGGCCAAGGTCGATCAGCCGACGGCCGACCGGCTCGTGGCCAGTTCGATCGACGCCGGCGTCAATTTCTTCAATTCGGCAGACGCCTATGCCCGGGGGCAGGCGGAGGAGATATTGGGCCGGGCAATTGGCGCGCGGCGGCGCGACGTGGTCATCGCCACGAAGGTCGGCAATCGCACCGGCCCGGCGGTAACCGATCGGGGGCTTTCACGCCGGCACATCCTGCTGGAGGCCGAGGAGTCGTTGCGACGGCTCGGCACCGACTGGATCGACGTCTATCTGTTCCACATCTTTGACCAGCACACTCCGCTTGAGGAGACGCTGGAGGCGGCCGAGCAGCTCGTCCGGTCAGGCAAGGTCCGCTATGTCGGCTATTCGAACTGGCCCGCCTGGATGTCGGCCAAGGCGGTCGGCATCCAGAATGCCCGTGGCTATGAGCCGTTTCGCGCGGCGGAGATCTATTATTCGCTCGTAGGACGCGAAGTGGAGCACGAAATACTCCCGTTTGCGGAGGATGCCGGCATAGGCGTCACCGTCTGGAGCCCGCTTGCGGGCGGGTTGCTTTCGGGCCGCTACGATGCCGACAAGCTCGACGAGATCGATCCTGACGCGGGGCGCCTCGGCGTATTCAACTTCATGCCCTATGACCGGGCGAAGGCCGGGCCGATCCTGGCCGCGCTCAGGCGCATCGCCGAAGCGGCGTCGGCAACCCCTGCACAGGTCGCGCTGGCCTGGCTGCTCGCGCGGCCAGTCACCAGCGTAATCGTCGGCGCCAACAGCGAGGCGCAACTGCGCGACAATCTCGGTGCCGCTGATCTGGAGCTGCCGGCCGAGGCGATTGCGGAACTCGACAGCCTGAGCACGCCGCCGCACAGTTTTCCCGGCTGGTTCACGCCGATCACGCGCGATCCGGCTGTCGCGGAGGCGATCGGCGAATGAGCGGCGATCTCCTGCAAACCCTATCTGCCGGAGAGGCTCGATGACGCGCCGCGTCGTGACCGGAATCGATGCCGAAGGCAGGAGCTGTGTGATCGTCGACGGGCCCGTGCAGCCCTATGGCCCGGAAGCGCTGGGCTTCGTCTGGAAAACCGAAGAGTTGCCCGTCGACAATAGTGCGAATGCCGATATTCTGGCGGGTCCGTTCGATTTCGACGACATCCATCGCCGCAGCTCCACGTTCGTCGTCATGGAGTTCCCGCCGAACGTCCCGCCGATGTGGCACGCGACCGACACGATCGACTATTGCATCGTCATGTCCGGCGAAATCGTGCTGGAGCTGGAGGCGGGCGATGTGATTCTGCGCGCCGGCGATGTCGCGGTCGATCGCGGCTCCGTTCATTCCTGGCGCAACGAGACCGCCGAACCCGCCCGCTGCGCTATCGTTATGCTGCCCTCGAAGCCGGTGGGAGCGGGCAGGACGGTGTAGACGATATCGGGAACGGCAGTAGCTCGCGAGCCTGGCGCGCTTTCACCCTTGGCGGCCTGCTGCTATCGATCGGCTATGAAACCGCCGCAGGGCAGGGGGTCGGGCCGCAGCATGTGACAAAGACCGGGAGTTGTACTTCATGATCGTCGAGACGCTCGATCACATCAACATCCGTACCAGCGATCTCGCCGGTACGGTCCGCTTTTTCGTAGACGTGCTGGAAATGGGGCATCAGCCGCCGCCCGGCATGACCGACGAGAGCCGCGGCTCCTGGCTGCTCGATCGCGAGCAGCGCGCCGTGATCCATGTGGGAACCCCCGACGCGGCCTATCCAAGCGACGCGGACTATCCCTTCGTGACGGGGCCGAGCCAGGGGGCGCTGCATCATGTGGCCTTCCGGTGCACCGGCTTCGACGCGCTGCGCGCCCGGATTGACCGTCTCGGCTACCGCTTTTCGGAGAGTTTCTTCGAATCAATCGGGCTGCGCCAGCTTTTCGTAGAGGAAGGCAACGGTATCCTGCTCGAACTCAATTTCTTCGAATAGACCCGGCGGGCCGGCCCATTTCACCAGCGGGTGCGGCCATAAAGCCTGGCCCGACGCCTGCACGCACCGCGCCTCGCGACCCGGCCCCACAACTTCCCGACCGACGATGACGAGCCGGCTGAGCTGCCAGTTCGACGTTATCGCAGAGCCCGATGAATTGACCGTCCCCGTCCCCGATCGCCCGTTCTGATCCACTTTCCGATTGGGCGTATAGTCCAGTCGAGGGGTGACGGGGGCGTCCGGATCCCGGATCGCTCGACGATGCGCCGGACAGCGGCGCGCGATACCAAGCTGGATAGGCAGAGATGAGCAAGCAGGAAACCTACACCGCCGAACTGTACGATGCGCTGCGCGCCGGCAAGACCGTCACCCCGCTGATGGCGCGCGACAGTTCGCTCACCATCGACGATGCCTATGCGATCTCGCTCGGCATCCTCGAACGCCGGAAGGCGGACGGAGAGAAGGTCGTCGGCAAGAAGATCGGCGTCACCTCGAAGGCGGTGCAGGACATGCTCGGTGTCCACCAGCCCGATTTCGGCTTCCTCACCGACCGCATGTGGATCGAGGGCGAGACGATCGACATCGCCGAGACCGGCATGATCCAGCCCCGCGCGGAGGCCGAGATCGCCTTCGTCCTGCGTGACGGCCTGAAGGGCCCCGGCGTCACGGCCGAGCAGGTGATCGCCGCCACCGAAAGCATCGCCCCCTGTTTCGAGATCGTCGACAGCCGCATCGAGGACTGGAAGATCGGCATCGTCGATACCGTCGCGGACAATGCCTCGTGCGGCGTCTTCGTGATCGGGGAGGCGCGCGCCGATCCACGCGCGCACGATCTGCCCAACCTCCATGTCACGGTCACCAAGAACGGCGCACCGCTTTCGGAAGGCTATGGCCATGCCGTGCAGGGTTCGCCCGCGGAAGCCGTGGCCTGGCTGGCGAACACGCTTGGAGCCTATGGCGTCACGCTCGATGCTGGCGACGTCATTCTGTCCGGCTCGCTGGTGCCGCTCGCTCCCGCCGTCGCCGGCGACGTGTTCGAGATGGACCTCAAGGGCATCGGCCGCTGCGTGGCTCGCTTCAAATGAGGCGGCACGGGGCGTGTCTCCACGCCCCGTGTTCGGCAAGCCCTGATGACGAAAGGGGTGGGTATCAGGCGGCCGCGGCGGTGACCGCCTTGAACTCCGCGAGCACCCGCTCGGCATGTTCGCGCCGGCAGATCAGCAGATCGGGCAGGTAGACGTCGCGCTGATTGTACAGCAGCGGGCTGCCGTCGACCCGGGACGCATGGAGGCCATGCGCGAGCGCGACCGCGGCCGGGGCGCAACTGTCCCATTCATATTGCCCGCCGGTGTGCAGGTAGATGTCGGCCTCGCCGCGGATGACGGCCATCGCCTTGGCGCCCGCCGATCCCATCGGGACGAGTTCGGCGCCGATCCGCTCGGCGACGTCGGTCGCCTCCTTGGCCGGCCGGGTGCGCGACACGACCATGCGGAGCGTGCCGGGCGCCGGCGGAACGGGCAGGGGCGCGTCGGTCCTCAGCACCTGGCCCGCACCGGGCAGCGCGACCGCGCCGATCGTCGCGACCCCGTCGATCGCCAGACCGACGTGCACGGCCCAGTCCGCGCGATGCTCGCCATATTCGCGGGTGCCGTCGACTGGATCGATGATCCACACCCGGCCCTTCGACAGCCGCTCCTCGGTGTCCTTGCTCTCTTCGGACAGCAGGCCATCGTCGGGCCGTTGCTCGCGCAGGGCATGAACCAGAAACTGGTTGGCGGTCTGATCGCCGGCCTTGCCGAGCGACTTGCCGTCGAACACGCCCGCCTTCCGGACCTCGATCAGTATCCGTCCGGCGACCTCGGCCAAATGAGCGGCCAGCTCGGCATCGTTCATGCTCATGGGATCAACCTCGCGACGATGGCGTCGGCCGCCTGTTCGGCGGTCATCGCCGTGGTGTCGATGCGGATTTCGGGATCGTCCGGCGCCTCATAGGGACTGTCGATACCGGTGAAGTTCTGCAGCTCGCCGCTCCGCGCCTTCTTGTACAGCCCCTTCACGTCGCGCTTTTCCGCATCGGCCAGCGGGGTGTCGATGTGCACCTCGATGAACTCGCCCGGCTTCATCATCTGCCGCACCATCTCGCGTTCCGAACGGAAGGGGGAGATGAAGGCGGTGATGACGATCAGGCCCGCGTCGGTCATCAGCTTGGCGACTTCGCCCACCCGACGGATATTCTCGACCCGATCCGCGTCGGTGAAGCCGAGATCCCGATTGAGACCGTGGCGGACATTGTCGCCGTCGAGCAGGAAGGTGTGCCGGTTCATCCGTACCAGCTTCTGCTCGACAAGATTGGCGATGGTCGATTTGCCCGCGCCGCTGAGCCCGGTGAACCACAGCACGGCGGGCTTCTGGTTCTTGAGATCGGCATGCTTCTCACGGGTGACGTCGAGCGCCTGCCAGTGGACGTTCTGGCTGCGGCGCAGGCTGAAGTGCAGCATGCCGGCAGCGACGGTGGCGTTGCTGATCTTGTCGATCAGGATGAAGCCGCCGAGCGTCCGATTCTCGCCATAGGGTTCGAATACGATCGGCTTGTCGGTCGAAAGATTGCTCACGCCGATGGCGTTCAGCTCCAGCGTCTTCGCCGCCATGTGCTCCATGGTGTTGACGTTGACCTGATATTTGGGCGGGTGAACGGTCGCCGTTACCATCTGGGTGCCGAGCTTCAGCCAGTAGGAACGCCCGGGCAGCATCGCCTCGTCGGCCATCCACACGATCGTCGCCTCGAACTGGTCGGCCACCTGCGGCGGATTGTCCGACACCGCGATCACGTCGCCGCGCGAGCAGTCGATCTCGTCGGCGAAGCAAAGGGTCACCGACTGGCCGGCGACGGCCTCATCGAGATCGCCGTCGAGGGTGACGACGCGGGTTACGGTGCTAGTCTTGCCCGAGGGCAGCACCCGAACCGGATCGCCGCGCCGGACCGAGCCGGTCGAGACCAGGCCGGAAAAGCCCCGGAAATCGAGATTCGGCCGGTTGACCCACTGCACCGGCATCCGAAACGGGCGGCCGACGTCGATCGTCGAATCGACCTCGACCGTCTCGAGATGCTCCAGCAGCGCCTTGCCGTAATAGGCCGGTGCCCGATACCAGGGCATGTTCTCGGACAAATGGGTGATATTGTCGCCCTTGAAGCCCGAGATCGGCATCGCCACGAAGCTCTCGATGCCGATGCTCGCCGCGAAGTCGCTATATTCGGCGACGATCGTGTCGAAGGTTTCCTGGTTGTAGTCGACCAGGTCCATCTTGTTCACGGCCAGGACGATGTTCCGGATGCCGATCAGATGCGCGAGATAGGAGTGGCGGCGGGTCTGGGTGAGCACGCCCTTGCGCGCATCGATCAGAATCACCGCCAGATCCGCGGTCGAGGCGCCGGTCACCATGTTGCGCGTATATTGTTCGTGGCCGGGGGTATCGGCGACGATGAACTTGCGCTTCTCCGTCGAGAAGAAGCGATAGGCGACGTCGATGGTGATACCTTGCTCGCGCTC
>Ga0207674_10010432_pt1 | contig 10521 bp, 11 predicted proteins | sample KBSCornC72_FD_184303 | JGI IMG/M metagenome (GOLD analysis project Ga0207674, IMG submission 184303) | Corn rhizosphere microbial communities from Kellogg Biological Station, Michigan, USA - KBS Corn C7-2 (SPAdes) (version 2) | ecosystem: Host-associated > Plants > Roots > Rhizosphere > Soil ...
GGGTGTCGTCAATGCACCGGCCGGAGCGGTCGAGACCAGGGCGTCCCTCGCCGGCGCTGCGAGACTGAGCGCGTGGCGGAGGTCGTGTCCTTCCGGATCTGGCCGCCGATCGCGATCGGCCTGCCGCTCGTGGTCGGCGAGGCGACCACGCTGCTGGCCGGAGACCCGGTGAGCCTGCCGTCCGCCCGGGTGCCCGCCGGGCTCGTGCTCCTCGCTGCGTTCTCCGTCTGGAACGGCTGGGCGCTGCTGCTCTTCGGCAGCCACCGGACCGGTCTGCTGCCGGGCCAGGCGACGTCGACGCTGATGGTGCGCGGCCCGTTCGCCCTGTCCCGAAACCCGCTGTACGTCGGCCTGCTCGTCCTCTACCTCGGGCTGTGCCTGCTGCTCCCGACCTTCTGGGGCCTGGTCCTGGCGCCGCTGGCGGTCGCGCTCGTGGACTGGGGCGCGATCCGGCCCGAGGAGCGCTTCCTGCGCGAGCGCTTCGGAGCGGCGTACGACGCCTACGCGCGCGAGGTGCCCCGCTGGTTGTGACGCTGGCGGAGACGCTGCGTGCTAGGGCGTGGGCAGGAGGCCGTTGAGGTCGGCCAGCCACCGGCCCATGGTCGGGACCATGGCGTCCCCGAACGCCGTGTCCAGGCCGAGGTAGCGCAGAATCACCAGCAGGAACGCGGCAACGGCGAGCAGGAGCCCGACGGGCGCGAGCACCCGACCCGCGACGTTCGGCCGGCTGGTGGTGGCGACGCCGACCATGCCGAAGAGGGTGCCCAGGCACGCGGCCCCCAGCGACAGCGCCTGGGTGACCGAGAAGAGTCCGGCGACCACGGCGACGAGCCCCAACAGGAAACCGGCTTCCGCGGCTGCGGACGTGCGCGCCTCCGGCGCCGCCGGAGAGCTCTCGAACAACGCCCGGAGGCCGCCATCCTCGGGTGACGCACCGTAGGAGGCCACGAACGAATTCTAGGTCGCCGACCTCGGCCAGACACGTCGACGAGTGAGTGGCGACGAGTGACTGGCCGGGCGGCCGCACACATGGCGGAGGATGCGGGATTCGAACCCGCGAGGGCGTTAACCCAACCCGCTTTCCAAGCGAGCGCCATAGGCCACTAGGCGAATCCTCCGCCGAGGAGGGTACCCAAGCCGCGACCGGCCCACGAAATCCTTCACCACCGGCGCATCGTGGGCCGGACGGAGCTCTCGACGGCCGATTCGTACGACGTCCCGGGCTCGCCTAGACTCGACCGCAACCCCCCATGCGGCGGCATCTCACCGAACTCCCCCAGGGCCGGAAGGCAGCAAGGGCAGGCGGGCTCTGCTGGGTGCGTGGGGGGCCTCTCCATGTCCGGCCCGGATGCGCCGGGGTCGGCCGGGGCGGGTCTAGCATCCGGTCGTGTCGTTCACCGACCTGGCGTTGGTCTGTGCCGTCGCGCTGGCCGGGCCGCTCCTCGCCACACCGAGGCGCTGGCGCCTGCCGGTGGTGCTCGGCGAGCTGGTGGCCGGCGTCCTCCTCGGCGCGAGCGGGTTCGGCGTGCTCGACGCCGGCGACACGACGTTCGCCTTCCTGGGCAGCTGCGGGTTCGTCCTGGTGATGTTCGTGGCCGGTACCCATGTCCCCGTCCGCGACCCACGGCTGCGGACCGCCCTCCGCACGGGCGCCACGCGCGCCGCCCTCGTGGGCCTGGTCGCGGTCGGCCTCGGGTACGGCGTCGCGGAGCTGGTGGGCACCTCCCATGCGCTCGTCTACGCCGTGCTGATGGCCTCGTCGTCGGCGGCGATCGTGCTTCCGACGGTCGACTCGCTGCGCCTCGCCGGGCCCGACCTCGTCGACCTCCTGCCCCAGGTCGCCATCGCGGACTCGGTCTGCATCGTGCTGCTGCCGCTGGTGATCGACCCCGACCATGTGGCCCGCGCGGCGGTGGGGGCGGTGGCCGTGATCGTCGCCGGAGTGGTCCTGCTCGGGCTGCTGCGCTGGGTCGAGCACAGCGGCTGGCGAGAACGGGTCCACGACGTGTCCGAGGACCGGCAGTTCGCGGTCGAGCTGAGGGTGAGCCTGGCGGTGGTGTTCGCGATGGCCGCGCTCGCCGTCGCGGTCCACGTCTCCCTGATGCTGGCCGGGTTCGTCTCCGGGCTCGCCGTGGCGGCGGTCGGTGAGCCGCGACGCGTCGCCAAGCAGCTGTTCGCGGTGACCGAGGGGTTCTTCGGGCCGCTGTTCTTCGTCTGGCTCGGGGCGTCGCTCCAGCTCCGCAACCTGGTCGACCACCCCTCGATGATCGTGCTCGGAGTCTGCCTGGGTGCGGGAGCCGCGGTGGCTCACCTGGCGTGCCTCGTCCTCCGCCAGCCCACGCCGTACGCCATGCTCGCCAGCGCCCAGCTCGGCCTCCCGGTGGCGGCTGCGACCGTGGGCCAGCAGCTCCACGTGCTCGAACCCGGAGAGGGAGCCGCCCTCGTCCTGGGTGCCCTGGTGGCGCTGGCCGTCACCGTTGCCGGCGGCTCCCTCGCGGCTCGACGGCGAACGCCGGAGCCGGCGGATGCGTGACGTCCGCGCCCTGACCGCCGACTACGAGCACTGGCTCGGCGGCCACATTCCCCTCGACCGCGCCGAGCTCCGTCGCAAGCACGACGAGCTGGCCCACGACGAGTACCGGTTCCTCCGCGGCACCTACTACCTCTGGCTGGTCCGCGCAGCTGCCGAGGTCCCGGAGGTGTTCGGCCACGCCGCCGTGCCGCTGGTCGGCGACCTCCATGTCGAGAACTACGGCACGTGGCGAGACCAGGACCAGGTCCGTCGTTGGGGCGTCAACGACCTCGACGAGCTCGCCCGCGGCTCCTGGCTGCTCGACCTCGTGCGCCTGGCGACGTCCGCGGTGCTCGCGCCACACCTCTCCCTCGGCCAGCACGAGGTGTGCGACACCGTGCTCGCCTCCTGGTACGCCGCGACGCCCGGCGCCGCCGTCGACCTCCGGGACGCGCCCCGTCTGGCGCCGCTGGTGCCGGAGTCCGTCGACCCCCACGCCTTCTACTCTCCGCTCACTCGGGGACCGGAGGCGTACGACGTCCCGGCTGGGGTGGTCGCCGCCGCCGAGCGCGTCGCCGAGCCCGGCTGGCGGCCGACCTGGCACGTGCACGAGGCGGGCACCGGGTCCCTCGGCCACCGTCGCCGGGTCGGCGTCGGTCCGGCCGCCGACGGCTCCTGGCACGCCCGTGAGGCCAAGGAGCTCGGCCCGCCCACCTGTGTCTGGGCGGGCGAGCAGCGGGTGTCGGTGCGGGTCCCGCGTCGCGAGGACACCGCGTACGACGCGGTGGTCACCGCCGTGCGCGGCCCGGCCGGCGCCGCGCGCGTGGGGGACTGGCAAGTCCGCGACCTCGCTCCCGACGTGGTGCGGATCAAGCCCGCCGGGCTCCACCGCCACGAGTCCCGGCGACTGCTGGAGGCGATGGCCCGGGCGGCGGCCGACGTACACGGTGCCGATGCCGTCTCGCTGGCGCAGGCGCGCGCCCAGACCGTCTCAGAGCCGGAGTTCCGGGAGCTGGTCGCGACCATGGTCGCTGCGGTCCGGGGCGATTTCCACGCCCGGGAGTGACCCGTCCGGAGCGTCTCCCGGCTGGCGGCTCGCGAGCAGGCGCGCTTCGCCGCTCGCTCCGGTCGCTCCGCGCCCACTTCGTGAGCTCGGAGCGTCCTCACTCGCCCGGTTGTCGGCGTGGCTGGTTAGGGTTCAGGAGTGGAATCCCCGCTCGCGCTCTATCGGCGCTACCGTCCCGAGACCTTCTCCGAGGTCATCGGGCAGGACCACGTGACCGAGCCCTTGCGGGCCGCTCTCGCGGGCAACCGGGTCAACCACGCCTACCTCTTCTCCGGCCCGCGCGGCTGCGGCAAGACGACGTCCGCGCGCATCCTGGCCCGCTCGTTGAACTGCGAGCAGGCGCCCGTCGCCGACCCGTGCGGCGAGTGTGACTCGTGCCGCGACCTCGGCCGCGGTGGCCCGGGGTCGATCGACGTGATCGAGATCGACGCGGCGTCCCACGGCGGCGTCGACGATGCCCGCGACCTGCGGGAGAAGGCGTTCTTCGCGCCGGTCCGGAGCCGCTACAAGGTCTACATCATCGACGAGGCCCACATGGTCAGCACGCAGGGCTTCAACGCCCTGCTCAAGCTGGTCGAGGAGCCGCCGCCCCATCTGCGCTTCATCTTCGCGACCACCGAGCCGGAGAAGGTCATCCCGACGATCCGCTCGCGCACCCATCACTATCCGTTCCGGCTGATCCCGCCGCGGCTGCTCACGGCGTACCTCTCCGACCTCTGCGAGCGTGAGCAGGTCACCATCGAGCCGGCCGCGCTGCCGCTCCTGGTCCGGGCCGGCGGCGGCTCCGCCCGCGACACCCTCTCGGTGCTCGACCAGCTGATGGGTGGCGCCGGCCCCGAGGGCATCACCTACGCCCTGGCCTCGGGGCTCCTCGGATACACGCCCGACACCCTGCTGGACGAGGTCGTCGACGCGTTCGCGGCGGGCGACGGCTCGGCCGTGTTCGGCGTGGTGGACAAGGTGATCGAGACCGGGCAGGACCCACGCCGCTTCACCGAAGACCTGCTGCGCCGGCTTCGCGACCTGGTGATCGTCTCCGCCGTTCCCGATGCTCCGGCCACCGGGCTCATCGACATCGCCGAGGACGCCGCCGAGCGCCTGGTGGCCCAAGCGGCGCGGTTCGGCCCGGCCGACCTGTCGCGCGCCGCCGACCTGGTGGCCACCGGGCTCACCGAGATGCGCGGCGCCACCGCGCCCCGGCTCCTCCTGGAGCTGATCTGCGCCCGGGTGCTGCTGCCAGGGGCCGACCACTCGACCGAGGGGGTGATGGCGCGGCTCGACCGGCTCGAGCGCCGGATGACCATCAGCGGCGGCGACCCGTCGTCCGCCCCGGTCGCGGCCACCGAGCCGGAGTCGGTGCTGCCGGCACCGCACATCGTGGAGCCGACCGTGATCGAGCCGGTCCGGCCGGCGGCGGCGGAGACCACACCCGAGCCCGCACCCGAGCCCACACCCGCGCCGACACCCGAGCCGACACCCGAGCCCACAGCCGAGTCCGGGCCCGAGCGGGCGATCGAGCCTCAGACCCACGCCACCCCCGAGCCGGGTGCCACGACAACGCCCGCCGGCTCCACGCTGACCCTGGTCGACGTACGCCGCCTGTGGCCCGACATCGTCGAGGCGACCAAGCAACGCCGCCGACTCACCTGGATCTACCTCACCCAGCAGGCACAGGTCGTCGCCGTCGACGACTCGACGCTGACCCTCGGCTTCACCAACGCCGGTGCCCGCGACTCGTTCGACAACGGCGGCAGCGCCGAGATCGTCCGCCAGGCCGCCATCGACGTCGTCGGCCACGACTGGCGGGTCGAGACGATCGTCGATCCGGGCGCCGACCCCGAGGCGCCCGCACCCCCGGCCAGCCGACCAGCTGAGCCGGTCGCTGAGCCCTCCGGCCCACAGCTGGGCAAGCCGTCCTCACCGGAGCCGGTCGCGACCGACACCGAGCCGGTCCGGCCCGAGGAGCCCGCCACCACCGTGGAGGCCGACGGCGGCGCCCGCCCCGACGACACCGATGACGAGTCCTCCGGGCTCGACGGCGCCCAGCTGCTCCAGGAGGCGCTGGGCGCGCAGGTCATCGAAGAGATCCCCCACCAGTGACACACGCGACGACGACCCGACGACGACCCGACGACGACCCAGGAGACGACAGGTGAACCCATGACCGACAACCCGTTCGAGGGCCTCGGCGGTGCGGGGGGCTTCGACCTCCAGGGGCTCCTCCAGCAAGCCCAGCAGATGCAGGAGCAGCTCGAGAGCGCCCAGGAGCGGCTGGCCGACGCCCGCCTCGACGGTACGGCCGGTGGCGGCGCGGTCACCGTCACCGTGAACGGCATCGGCGAGCTCCAGGCCGTCACCATCAGGCCCGGCACCTTCGACGGCTCGAGCGACGACGACCTGAGCGACCTCGGCGACCTGGTGGTCGCGGCGTACCGCGACGCCAAGGCGCAGGCGGACGACCTCGCCAGCAGCGCCCTCGGACCACTCTCGGCCGGCGGCATGCCGGGCCTCGGTGGCCCAGGTCTCGACGCCGGCCCCGGCGCACTCGGGAACTCCCTGGGAGACGCGACCTAACTTGTACGAAGGAATCGTCCAGGACCTGATCGACGAGCTCGGTCGCCTGCCGGGCGTGGGCCCCAAGGGAGCACAGCGCATCGCGTTCCACCTGCTCCAGGCGGAGCCGGCCGACGTGCGCCGGCTGGCCGAGGTGCTGCTCGAGGTCAAGCAGCGGGTGAGGTTCTGCTCGATCTGCTTCAACGTCTCCGAGGACGAACAGTGCCGCATCTGCCGCGATCCCCGTCGCGACCAGTCGGTGCTGTGCGTCGTGGAGGAGTACAAGGACGTCGTCGCGATCGAGCGGACCAAGGAGTTCCGCGGTCGCTACCACGTGCTCGGGGGTGCGATCTCGCCGATCGACGGCATCGGCCCGGAGCAGCTCCACATCCGCGAGCTGATGACCCGGCTGGCCGACGGCGCGATCACGGAGGTGATCCTCGCGACCGACCCCAACCTCGAGGGCGAGGCGACCGCGACGTATCTCACCCGTATGCTCAAACCGATGGACATGCGCATCACCCGCCTGGCGAGCGGGCTTCCGGTCGGCGGTGACCTGGAGTACGCCGATGAGGTCACCCTCGGGCGGGCTTTCGCGGGGAGGCGAGCAGCGGAATGACGGAGCGGACCACCGAGGACATCACCGCGCACATGCTGGAGGCCGGGGCCGCACTGCCCCAGGTCGGCCCGCAGGACGAGTTCGCGGTCCAGATCGCCGACCAGATCGAGAGCTTCCTGATCGCGCTGAAGGCCGTCGCGGCCGAGGGCAACCCGGGCACGGGCATCTCGATGCTGCTCCTCGAGATCAGCCAGCTGCTGCTGGCCGGGGCACGGCTCGGCGCCCAGGTCGACTTCACGCCCACGACCGACTACCAGCCCGACGTGGGCCCCGATGCCGACCTCGACGAGCTGCGGCTGCGGCTCGCGGAGCTGTTCGGCGACGTCGACACCTACAGCTTCGTCTTCGACCCCTACGACCCGGAGCAGGTCGAGAGCCAGCTCTCCGACGACCTGACCTCGATCGCGGCCGACCTCGAGAACGGCCTGCGTCACTTCAACCTCGGCAACACCGCCGAGGCGCTGTGGTGGTGGCAGTTCTCCTACGTCTCCTCCTGGGGCAACCTCGCCGGGGCGCTGCTCAACGCGCTGCTCTCGATCGTGGCCCACGACCGGCTCGACGTGGAGTACACCGGTGAGCTCGACCGGGTCGCGGCGGCCAACGAGATGCTCGAGGGCGCGCCCGACCCCGACGCCTGACCCGGCTGAGATGGTGGCCGGGACCGTGCGGTGGCCCCGGTAAACTCGGCGGCGGTCGCAGCGTCGCGGCGCACCCGTCCCACCACCGCCCCCGAGGACCCCCTTCGTGATCCCGCAGGTCAGCCCGTCATGAGCATCGTCGTGCAGAAGTACGGCGGCTCGTCGGTCGCCGACGCCGCGGGCATCCGGCGGGTGGCCCGGCGGATCGTGGACACGAAGGTCTCCGGGCACGATGTCGTCGTGGTCGTCTCGGCCATGGGAGACACCACCGACGAGCTGCGCGACCTCGCCGAGCAGGTCAGCCCCGCGCCGCCGCCGCGCGAGCTCGACATGCTGCTCACCGCGGGCGAGCGCATCTCGATGGCGTTGCTGGCGATGGCGATCGCGGAGCTCGGCCAGACCGCCAAGTCGTTCACCGGCTCGCAGGCCGGCGTGATCACCGACTCGGCCCACGGCAAGGCCAAGATCATCGACATCACGCCCGGCCGCATCGAGAACGCCATCGCGCAGGGTGCGATCGCCATCGTGGCCGGCTTCCAGGGCGTCTCTCAGGACACCAAGGACATCACCACGCTCGGTCGCGGCGCCTCGGACACCACCGCCGTCGCTCTGGCCGCGGCGCTCGGTGCCCAGGTCTGCGAGATCTACAGCGACGTCGACGGGGTCTTCTCCGCCGACCCGCGGCTGGTGCCGACGGCCCGCAAGCTCGATCGGATCTCCCATGAGGAGATGCTCGAGATGGCCGCCTGCGGCGCCAAGATCCTCCACCTGCGCTGCGTCGAGTACGCCCGTCGCTACGACATCCCGATCCACGTCCGGTCCTCCTTCTCGCTGAAGGAAGGCACCTGGATCCTGCCCGATCCGCTGGAGGGAGCAGACGCCATGGAGCAGGCGATCATCGCCGGCATCGCCCACGACCGGAGCGAGGCCAAGGTCACCGTCGTCGGGGTGCCCGACAAGGTCGGCGTCGCGGCCCGGGTCTTCGAGGCGCTGGCCGTGGCCGAGATCAACATCGACATGGTCGTGCAGAACATCTCGGCGCAGGCGACCGGCCTCACCGACATCTCCTTCACGCTCCCTCGCGCCGACGGACAGACCGCGATGGCGGCGCTGGCCAGGCTGCAGAGCGAGGTCGGCTACGACCGGCTGATGTACGACGACGAGATCGGCAAGGTCTCCCTGATCGGCGCCGGGATGCGGTCCCATCCCGGAATCACCGCGAAGTTCTTCGCCGCGCTGGCCAACGCCGGGGTCAACATCGAGATGATCTCGACCTCCGAGATCCGCATCTCGGTGATCGTCGACGAGGGCGACGTGGCCTCGGCGGTGCAGGCCACCCACACCGCGTTCGACCTCGACAGTGCCGAGGTCGAGGCCGTCGTCTACGGCGGCACGGGGCGTTGAGATGGGCCTGAACGTCGGGGTGGTGGGCGCGACCGGTCAGGTCGGCGCCGCGATGCGGCAGATCCTGCTCGAGCGGGACTTCCCGGTGGAGTCGGTGCGGTTCTTCTCCTCGGTCCGCTCGGCCGGCACCGTGCTGCCCTTCGGAGAGCGCGAGATCGCCGTCGAGGACGCCGACGCCGCGGACGTCGCCGGGCTCGACCTGGCGCTGTTCTCCGCCGGCGCGACTGCCTCACGCTCCCTGGCACCGCGCTTCGCCCGGGCGGGCGCGACGGTGATCGACAACTCCTCCGCCTGGCGGATGGACCCGGACGTCCCGCTGGTCGTCTCCGAGGTGAACCCCGAGGCGATCCGCGAGGCTCGCAAGGGCATCATCGCCAACCCCAACTGCACCACGATGGCCGCGATGCCGGTGCTCAAGCCGCTGCACGACGAGGCGGGGCTCACCCGGCTGGTCGCGTCGACGTACCAGGCGGTCTCGGGAAGCGGGCTCGCCGGCGTCGACGAGCTCGCCGAGCAGGTGGCGGCGGCCGGCGACAAGGCGCGCGAGCTGGCCTACGACGGCTCGGCGGTCGCGTTCCCCGAGCCGGTGAAGTACGTCGACACCATCGCCCACAACGTCCTGCCGCTGGCCGGCACGATCGTGGACGACGGCGAGGGCGAGACCGACGAGGAGAAGAAGCTCCGCAACGAGACGCGCAAGATCCTCGGCATCCCCGACCTCCTGGTCTCCGGCACCTGTGTCCGGGTCCCCGTGTTCACCGGCCACAGCCTGTCGATCAACGCCGAGTTCGCCCGGCCGCTGACCGTCGCCCGGGCCACCGAGCTCCTTGCGGCCGCGCCGGGCGTCGAGCTCGCAGTCGTCCCGACGCCCCTCCACGCGGCCGGCCGCGACCCGTCGTACGTCGGTCGCCTCCGGCAGGACCCGGGCGTCCCCGACCAGCGCGGCCTGGTGCTGTTCGTCAGCAACGACAACCTCCGCAAGGGTGCCGCCCTCAACGCCGTACAGATCGCCGAGCTGCTGGCCGCGGCGCGCTGACCACCGCGAGCCAGCGAGTCAGCGAGCCCGCTCGCCGGGCTCGACGTACGTCGTGGTCAGCCACCACGCGGCGGAGAAGGTGAGCATCGCCAGCAGCGGCACGACGATGACCACCCACCAGTCGTCCAGCACCGGCAGCAGCGCCAGCAGGATCACGACGACGAGCAGCCCGACGCCGAGGAAGCTGGTGCTGCCGTGGGTGTCGACGTCGGCGAGCCGCAGCAGCAGCGAGCCGAGGAGGATCACCGCGACGGTGATCACCAGCAGCAGCACGATTCCCGGCTTGCCACAGCTCGACGTCCCGCGCATCGCCGAGCACAGGTGCAGGCCGGCCGAGGTCAGCCCGACCAGGGCGAGCCCGGCGATCGCGCCGGTCAGCGGTGCGACCAGCCGTCCGGGCAGATGGATGCGGATCGGCCCGCGTGGGCGACGCCGCTTCGGCCGGTCGGCCGGCTCCGAGGTCGGCTCCGAGGTCGGCTCCGAGGTCGGCTCCTGCGTGATCGCGACCGGCGGGATCGCGGTGTCCGGGACCTCGGGCTCCCGCTCGGGCGGGGGCCTGCGTCGTCGGCGGAACGCCGACCTCAGGCTCGGCAGCTCGAGGGAGGAGTCCGTCTCGTCGGAGCCGGGGCGCTCGTCGTCCGCCATGACCGGGAGTCTGCCACCCTCACCGCCCGTGGCTCATCGCTGATGACC
>Ga0207674_10010433_pt1 | contig 10521 bp, 9 predicted proteins | sample KBSCornC72_FD_184303 | JGI IMG/M metagenome (GOLD analysis project Ga0207674, IMG submission 184303) | Corn rhizosphere microbial communities from Kellogg Biological Station, Michigan, USA - KBS Corn C7-2 (SPAdes) (version 2) | ecosystem: Host-associated > Plants > Roots > Rhizosphere > Soil ...
GCCCGCTCCGCCATTCTGGCCCAACTCTCGCCTTAGTGACGAGGGGCGCAACTCCGCCCCGTGCCACCATTTCCTTCTGACGAGCATGCCACCGATGAACCTCTCGACCGTTCGAGCCGCAGCACGAACCGCGGCCTTCCTCCTTCCATGGGCCATCCTCGCCGGCTGCTCCATGAGCGACGCCGAGGAGCGGAGCCACGCGGGTCAGGTGCAGGAGGCCGAGGGTGACATCGGACGAGGCGCATGGTCGCCGGCGTCGCTTTCGGAGGTGAAGGGAATCCCCATCGCGACGCTGAACGCAGCCGTTCAGCAGCGGCTCGCCGGGAAGCAGCCGGGCTCGGTTGGCGACGAGGCGTGGGAGCACACCAAGCGACTCTATGCCCGGTTCAAGCAGTCGCCGCTGTGGTTCGAGAAGGGCGGGCTGGACAAGGATCGCGTGGAGGCGCTGACGAATGCGCTGCTCAATGCGACGAGCGACGGGCTGCGCATCGACGACTATCCGCTGAGCGAGGTCGCACGCGCGGTCTCGACGGTGCGCGAGACCAAGCAGCCGACGGCGGAGCAGCTCGCCGACGCCGACGTGCTGCTCACGGCGGCGTACGCGTCGCTCGGCGAGGACCTGCTCGTCGGCCAGGTCGACCCAAAGAAAGTGGGACAGAGCTGGCACATCGACGCGCGCGACGAGAACGTCGACAGCGCGCTCGTGCGCACCCTGGTGAAGCAGCCGCTCGACAAGGCCATCAACGCGATGCGGCCGAACGACGAGGAGTACGTGGCGCTGCAGAAGGAGCTGGTCCGCTTCCGCGAGCTGGTCGACAAGGGCGGATGGAAGGCGATCCCGGCGGGCAAGGCGCTCAAGCGCGGTCAGTCGGATTCGCCGGAGCGGATCGCCGCACTGCGCGCCCGACTCGAGGCGGAAGGGATCACCGTGCCGGCCGCGTCGTCGACGGCGGCGCCGTCGCGGGACAGCGCGGCGGGGTCGCGATCGGCGGCGGCGTCCAGCGCGGTGTTCGACGACGGCCTGGCGAGCGCGATCGCGCAGTTCCAGGCGCGCCACGGCATCAACGTCGACAGCTCGCTCGGCAAGGAGACGGTCGACGCGCTCAACGTGCCGGCGGAATACCGGCTCGGGCAGATCGCGGCGAACCTCGAGCGGCATCGCTGGCTGCCACGCTCGCTCGGCACACGGTACATCTTCGTCAACGTGCCGGCGTTCCAGCTCCAGGCGTTCGACAAGGGCGAGCCCCAGCTCACGATGAAGGTCATCGTCGGGCAGGAGTACGAGGACAAGGCGACGCCCGTGTTCTCGGACTCGATGGAGACGGTGGTGTTCCGTCCCTACTGGAACGTGACGCCCGACATCCAGGCGAAGGAGATCGAGCCGAAGGTCGCGGCGGACCCGGGCTATCTGGCCGCGAACGACATGGAGTACTGGAGCGACCGCGGCGCGCGCCGGATCCGCCAGCGGCCCGGCCCGAAGAACTCACTCGGCTACGTGAAGTTTCTCTTCCCGAACGACTTCAACATCTACCTGCACGACACGCCGAACCACGAGCTGTTCGAGAAGGACGTTCGCGCGTTCAGCCACGGCTGCATCCGCGTGGAGAAGCCGGCCGAGCTGGCGCAGTGGGTGCTCGGGTGGGACGCGTCGAAGGTGGACGAGGCGATGCGCGAGGGAGCCGACAACCACGGCGTGAAGCTGCCGAAGAAGATTCCCGTGTACATCACCTACGGCACGGCCTACCTGCGCGACGGACAGCTCTACTTCGGCAACGACCTCTATCACCGCGACGACGAGCTGGTGAAGGCGATCGTGCAGGGGGCGCTGGTGAGTCCGAGGGGGGTTGGGGCGATCGAAGAACTCAAGAAGATCGCGACGAAGTAGCGCGCGGAGACTGGCAGGGCACTGCTGACTACTGCATAGCGCGCGGCGACTGGCAGGGCACTGCTGTACTACTGCGTACGTCGTACGACGCCGTACCGGGACTGGCATACTGGCCCCACGAATGATTGGACGCCGCTCTACTTACAAGCAGTTTCAAGGGGTCAGAGTCGTTGAACCGATCAACGACTCTGACCCCTTGAAACTGAAACGCTCGATCAGGGCGTCCCGGTAGAGCGGTGTCCGTGCATTCGTGGGGCTGTTCGCGCGAGTCCCGGTACAGCAGTAGTACGAGGTACGAAGTGGTACGGCAGTGCCCGGCCCGCCCTACTCCCCACCTCGAAATACCTCAGTAACCTCTCCCGCCACCGAGGACGGCGACGGTAGTGCGGCCACGTTCACGTCGATCGGGATCTTGTGGCCGTTCCACGTCTGCGTGACGTCGAGGACGCCCTGCCAGATCGAGGCGAAGGCGTGGCCCATCTCGCTCGGATGCTTGGTCGTGTCGAAGCCCTTCGACTTCGCGACCCAGAACGGCGGCTCGCCCTCGAGGCCAACGGACGCGTAGACGGCCTTCACGTCGTTGTAGACGGTGTTGGCGTTGTACGTGTGCACGTAGATGCCGGGGACGTAGCGACCGTCGTCCAGAACGGCGCGCACCCACGCCGAGTAGTAGTCGCGCATCGGCTTGTGCAGCACGTCCATGCGCTCGAGGTCGAGGAAGATCGTCGTGCCGCGCGGGAAACCCTCGCGCGCCGTCGTCTGAGCCGCGTCGACTCCTTCCCGCATGCCGCGGGCGCCGCTCACGAAGTCGGCGCTGCACGTCGCGTCGGCCGCCGGCGGGGGCGCCTTCCGAAGCACGGTGCGCGTGACCGTGCGCGTGACCTTGTGCCGCTTCCTCCCTCGGCCGACGTACGAGGTGACGCGCTTCTTCACGCTGACGCGCTCCATGTGCGGCGCGCCCGGCCGGCGTCCCCACGTTTGCTGGCCGACGTAGAGTACGGCGAGGCCGTAGTCCATGGCGGCGAGCGTCTCGCGCTTGCCCATCCAGCCGTCGTCCTGATGGCAGGGGCTCTTCAGGTAGTAGCCCGCCCAATGGTAGGGCGAGTCCCCGGTGCGCCACGCCCGCATCGCATCGTCGCCCGGGTACGTGCCGGTGTCGAAGCCGAGGTAGGACGGATGGGCGACCTCGTTGGCGAGGATCGCCTCCTGGCCGCTGATGGTAGCGGCGGCGATGGCGACGCGCGCGGACGCATCGGCGACGGACGCGCGCGTACCGCGATCGCCGCATGCCGCGACCGCCGTCAACGCCCCCAGCCCAAGCACCCACGCGCACGTGATACGTGCCATGCGACGACTCTCCTCCGCCGGTTCCCGTCTGTTTACACCATAGCAGGGAGAAGGCTTCACGTCACATGGGGATTGTGACGCGGGTCACGCAACGCCGGCTGCGTCCGCAACCGCCGTGGGGTGGGACGCTGCTGAATGCAGCGTTCGCTTGCCGCCCTGCCCGGAGATCGAGGGGTCAGAGTCGTTGAACCGATGGAGGAGTCTGACCCATTGAAAAGTCTACCCCAGATCACGGGGGTCAGACTCCTTGAAACCGTCTACCCCGAGGGGAGTCTTCAACGACTCTGACCCCCTTGATTCCGAGGGGAGCCTTCAACGACTCTGACCCCCTTGATTTCGAGGGGAGTTTTCAACGACTCTGACCCCTCCTCGATTCCGGTCGGGCTGGACGACCGATCGGACACGGGTCTGGAACTTGTAACAGTGCCGCTCAGACGCCCTCCCACCCGTGCCAGGAGCCGACGATGTCGACCGGAAGCGAGAAGCAGTCGGGCGAGACGACGGAGCCGGCCGGCGGCGACGCGTCGGCGGCGCTCGTCCTCGTCGACGGCTCCAACGTGGCCCACTCCAGCGAAGGGGAGCAGCCGGAGCTGGCGAACATCGTCGCCGTGTGCGACAAACTCCGCGAGGAGGGCTACGAGCCGGTGGTCGTCGTGGACGCGGCGCTCCGCCATCAGATCGACGACCGCGTGGGCTACGAGCGCATGGTCGACGACGGAACGATCCGCCAGGCGCCGGCCGGCACGGACGCGGACTACTTCATCCTCTCCTTCGCGCGCGAGCTCGAGGCGTCGATCGTCTCCAACGACCGCTTCCGCGACCGGCAGAAAGTCTTCCCGGAGGCGGCCAAGCGGCTCATCCGGTACATGGTCGTGAAGGGAGAGGTGGTGCTGGAGCGGCGGGCGGGCAGGCGCGACGACTGAGGGGCGCCCGCCCGGGCCCGGGGCCGGCGACGTTCGCCACGGAGTCGGACATTTTCCCGTAGCCGACTCAGGCTGAGAACGTTATTTTCCTCGCTGGCCGGTGCCCTCGAGGTCGAGAACGCACAAATACTCCCCGGTGCGATTTCGCTCCAGAGAGTGCGCGAGTGGTTCGACCTCGAAGGCTCCCCCATCGGCCAAAAGCGGAGTGCGCCCCTCCGCTGTACGCGGCAACTGCTCGAATCGTTGGTCCCCACCGGGAGACTCGGCCCGTCTCCAATCAACGAGGCACAGATGTTCGGTCCGACGACGGACGTACCCGCCCTGTCGCTCGTGATCCCCGTGTACAACGCGGCGGATCAGCTACCAGCCACCCTCCAGGCGGTCGACCACTTCGCCGCGCAGTATCCCGATCGTCTCGAAGTCCTCTTCGTCGACGACTGCTCGAGCGACGTCACGCAGCTCGTGCTCGCGGACTTCGCGCGCACGCGCCAGGGAATCCGCGTGATGCGCAACGCGCACAATCGCGGCAAGGGATACTCCGTGACTCGCGGCATGCTCGCGGCGCGCGGCCGGCACCGTGTGTTCACCGACGTCGACCTGGCATATCCGCTCGACCAGGTACAGCGCATCGTCGGCGAGCTCGCGCGCGGCGCCGACGTGGCGATCGCCTGCCGCGTCCTGCCCGAGTCGCGCTACCTCATGAGCCCGAGCTTCTTCCACTATCTGTACACTCGGCATCTCATGAGTCGCGCCTTCAACCGCGTGGTACAGACCTTCCTGCTGCCGGGCATCCTCGACACACAGGCGGGGTTGAAGGGGTTCACCGCCAGCGCCGCGGAGCTCTGCTTCGGCCGCTCGACGATCCCGGGGTTCGGCTTCGACATCGAGTGTCTCTACATCGCGCAGCAGCACGGGCTCACGATCCGGCAGACGGCCGTCACCTTCCGCTACGACGAGGAGCCGACGACGGTGCGCTTCGCGCGGGACAGCAGCCGCATGCTCCAGGACATCTGGCAGGTCCGCACGAACGCGTGGCGCGGTCGGTACGCGGCGCCGGACGCGGGCTTCGTGTTCCCCGACGAGGACCGCTGGACGCCCGGCATCCACACGCCGCCGCACGGCATCCCGGTGGGCGCGTCATCGAGCACGCTCGTGTCGGCCTCGTAGCCGCGACGTCAACGCGACCATGAGCGGCCGAACGGGGCCGGTGCCACTCGGCGCCGGCCCCGTGCCGTAGATTCAGCCTCCATGCGCATTCTCGTCATCAATGCCGACGACCTCGGGTTCGCGCCCGGCGTGAACCGCGGGATCTTCGAGGCCCACGCGGCGGGCACCGTCAGCTCCGCGTCGTTGATCGCAACGGCGCCCGCCTTCGGCGAAGCGGCCGAGCGCGTGCAGCGTGACGCGACGCGGCTCGGCGTCGGTCTGCACCTGAACCTCGTCAGCGGCGCGCCGCTCGCGAACGTTCCGTCGCTCGTCGACCCGGCGACGGGGCGCTTTCATGCGTTCGACGTCCTCGTGCGCCGAGCGCTCGCTGGACAGGTCGATGCGGCAGAGGTGCGTCGCGAGTGCGAGGCGCAGCTCGCGGCGCTCGTCGCGGTGGGGATCACGCCGACTCACATCGACAGCCACCGCCACGTGCACGCGATGCCGGGAATCCTGCCGGCGGTGGCCGCCGCGGCGCACGGCTCCCAGATCCCCGTCGTGCGCCGGCCCCTCGACAAGGTGTCGCTGCTCGACCCGGTCGCGAGCGCGAAGATGCTCGCCGTCCACGCCGCGTGGCGTGCCGCGCTCGCCGGCGTCGCGCCGGCGCACCGCGGACTCCTCGCGCGCGCGCCGCACTTCCGCGGCATGGCGATGCAGGGGATGCCCGACATTCGCGAGCGCCTGCTGGCGACGATCGACCAGCTGCCGATCGGCGCGACCGAGATCATGGTGCACCCGGGCTACGACGACGAGGTCCTCGCGTCGCAGGACGCCTTCCGCGCCGAACGCGCGGTGGAGCTGAAGGCGCTGTGCGACCCGGCGGTCGTGGCCCGGTTGCAGAAGGGCGACGTGAAGCTGGTGTCGTTTCGGGATTTCGGCTGAGGTGCGCGATGCGCAGTGCGCGGTGCGCAATGCGCGAACTAAATCGGCTTCGCCTCCCGCACCCGCGGAAACCACAGACGCCGCTGCAGCTCGATCCAGAGCACGATCAACGGCACGGTCTTGAACCGGTACCGGTCGAAGAAGTCGCGCTGGATCTCGCGGGGCATCACGTCCGACGACGCGAGGATCGTGAACACCACGATGAATGCGAGCATCGCCCACTCCCAGCGCGAGGGGCCGGGGATGGTCGCGAACCAGATCGCGACGCCGGCGATGGCGATGACGAACGTCGGGCTCTCGGCCTGATGGTTGAAGATCACGCAGAAGACGAGCAGCGAGCACAGATACAGGCGTCGCAGCTCCCAGTCGTGCCAGCGCCAGCGCTGGACGACGACCGGCGCCAGGAGAATCAGGACTCCGGCGAGCTGGATCGGCCAGTTTGGAAGCCCGGCGTGCGTCACCTGCTCGATCATCTGCATCACCGTGTAGCCGCGGTTCAGTGCATCGGTCGACTCGATCGCACGCCAGCTCGCGTACTGCGCGAGCAGCCGGTCGGGTGAGGTGACGAGCAGCGGCAGGACGGCGAACAGCACCATACCCACCACGACGGCGATCGCCACGCGCGGCTTGCGCGGGTGGAAGATGGCGAAGCTCACGCCGGCGAGCGGGAAGAGCTTGATGTACGTGCCGGTGATCGCGGCGAGGCTGCCCAGTGCGGTGTGGTGTCGCTCGTACGCCGCGAAGGTGAACACGATCAGTGCCGCGACCAGGGCATTGCTCTGGACGTTCTGGAGCGAGCCGAGCATGTCCAGGAACACGATCGCGCGCGCCACGGTCGCAGCACGGCGCGGCAGCACGAGCCGGAGGGCGACGTAGAGTGCGCCGGCGTTGAGCGCGTTCCACAGCAGCATCGCCGGCGCGAACGGGATGTACGCGAACGGCGCGAACAGCAGCGCGAAGGTCGGGCTGTACTTGTAGAAGTCGAAGTGCTCGGCGGGATACGCCGCGTACAGGTCCAGTCCCGCGAGCAGATGCCGCGACGCGGCGCGGAAGATCCTGAAGTTGTTGTTCTGGGAGGCGACGCCCTGCTGGACCGTGGCGGCGACGATGCCGCCGATCCAGAGCAGCGCGACGAGCCAGTCGCTCGGACGGCGGCGCTCGGCGGAGTCGGCGGGACGGGGGTCCTGGGGGGCCGTCGAGGTCATCGGACGCGAAAGCTAGACGGCACATCCCCGGGCCGAAACCTCGCGACCGCGCAGGCATCGATCTTGACCGGGGGATGGCATGACCAAGACCCCACGCGCCCCGGGATCGGCGCTCCGAACCGTGCTGCTGGACGTCGACGGCACGCTCATCGACAGCAACGACGGCCACGCGCGTGCGTGGGTCGGCGCGCTGCGCGCGCACGGCTACGTCGTCCCGTTCGAGCAGGTGCGTCCGCTCATCGGCATGGGCGGTGACAAGCTCCTTCCCGCGCTCACCGGACTCGATCCGGAGAGCGCGGAGGCCGAGCGCATCGGCGAGACGCGCAGCGAGCTGTTCCTCGAAGAAGAGCTGCGATCGCTGCAGCCGACGCGCGGCGCACGGTCGCTGCTCGAGCACTTGCTCGGCGTCGGCTTCGAGCTCGTGGTGGCGACGTCGGCCAAGGACGACGAGGTGCGCGCGCTGCTCGAGCAGGCGGGAGTGTCGGACCTCATCCAGCTCGCGTCGTCCGCCGACGATGCGGAGCGCTCGAAACCGGATCCGGACATCGTGCAGGCGGCGCTGCGACTGAGCGGGAGCCAGGCGGCGCACAGCGCGATGCTCGGCGACACGCCCTACGACGTCGAGGCGGCGGCGCGGGCGCGCGTACCCGCGATCGCGCTGCGATGCGGAGGGTGGTGGGACGATGCGGCGCTCGCGCGCGCGACCGCGCTCTACGACGATCCCGCCGACCTGCTCGCGCACTTCGACGACTCGCCGCTGGCACGTGCTTCGCGCGTCGTCGGACGGTGACGCACGGTGCCACGCTCGCCGGTCCGCCTCACTCGGCTCACCCACTCACGGACGCTTCCCATGACACACACCAACGCTCACCGTGCGCGCCGCGTCGCGCTCATCCCGATGATCCTGCTCGCCCTGCCCGCCGCCTGCGGCGACAGCAGCAAGCACGCGTCCGACGGCGACACCGGGGCGGCGGCGCCGGCCACGGTGCGCGACATGTCGACCACGCCGAGGGCGCCGGACAGCACCACCGGCGTGTCGAATCCGACCGGGCAGCCGGGTGCCGCGGGCGACACGATGGGCGCGCGGGCGCGCGATTCGTCGAAGGGTCCGAACGCGGGATCGCCGGCGGGCGCGCCGCGTCCCTGACGCGCGTCAACGCGCGTGTGCGGTCATCGGAAGACCACCGCGCACGCGCAGCGTGACGACGGGCTGCGGCACGACGGGCGTGCCCGGCACGAGGCGAAGCCGCCACCGGCGCGCCATCGTCGCGAGCGCGAGCGTTCCCTCGAGCCAGGCGAACTGCTCGCCGATGCACACGCGCGTCCCGGCGCCGAAGGGGAAGTAGGAGAACTTCGGGCGCGTGGCATCGAGCGCGCTCCCGCCGGGCATCCACCGCGCGGGTAGAAAGCGATCGGCTTCGGGCCACCAGCGTGGATCGCGGTGGACCACCCACTGGCTCGTGAGCACGATGGTGCGCGCGGGCAGCTCGTGGTCGCCGATGCGGTACGGCTCCATCGCACGCCGCCCGATGATCCACGCCGGTGGAAAGAGCCGCATGCTCTCGGTGAGCACGGCGCGCGTGAACGGCAGGCGCGCGAGATCGTCGGCGCCGAGCTGCTCGGCGGGCACGGCGTCCACCTCGGCGTGGAGCGCCGCCTCGACGTCGGGGTGCTGCGAGAGCAGATACCAGGTCCAGGTGAGCAGGTTCGCCGTCGTCTCGTGGCCGGCGAGGAGGAGCGTCATCGCCTCGTCGCGCAGCTGCCGATCGCTCATCCCGGCGCCGTCGCCCTCGCTGTCCTGCGCGAGGAGCAGCATCGAGAGCAGGTCGCCGCGGTCCTCGCCGGACGCGCGGCGCTCGGCGATGAGCCGGTAGATCGTCGCGTCGAGCCGCTCGCGTCCGCGCCGGAACCGCAGCGTGGTCGGGATCGGGAGCTTCTCGAGCAGCTCGCCGAAGGGGAGCACGCTGAGGTTGAACGCGTCGATCGCCGCGCCGAGCGCTTCGCCGATCTCGTGGGCCTCACCCTCGATGTCGGCGTCGAACAGCGTCTTGCCGACGACGGCCAGCGTGTACGCCGCCATCTCGCGCGCGACGTCGAGCCGCTCGCCATCGCGCCACTTCTCCGAGCGTCGCGCGGCGTACGTCGCCATCGTCTCGGCGTACGCCGCGATGCGGGCGCGGTGGAAGGCGGGCTGCGCGAGCCGGCGCTGCCGCAGGTGCAGCTCGTCCTCGCTCGTGAGCAGCCCTTCGCCGAGGAGCATCTTGGCGCGCTCGAGGCCCCGTCCCTTGTGGAACATCCGCCCGTGCGTGACGAGCACGTCGCGGATCCGATCGGGATCGCTCACGAGGACGACCGGCTGCGACGCGATGCGAATGCCGGCGACGTCGCCATGCAGGTGCGCGAGCTCCTCGAACAGCTCGAGCGGCCGGCGGACGACGGCCAGCGCGAACTCGCCCGGATAGCGCTGTCGAGGCCCGGGCACCGAGCCGAACCCACCGCGCACGCGGGGGCGCCGCGGCGCGGAGGAGGGAGACACGCTCAGACCGTCTTCAGCAACCCGAGGCGAAGGCAGAACTGCACGTAGTCCGAGCGGTGCGAGAGCCCCAGCTTCTCGGTGATGCGCTGCTTGTACGTCTCGACCGTCTTCGGGCTGATGAACAGCCGCTCGCCGATCTCCGACGCCGAGTACCCGCCGGCGACGTGCACGAGCACGTCGCGCTCGCGCTCCGTGAGCTGCTGGTACTGCGCGCGCTCGTCGGCGTGCTCGCCACGCTTCGACACCTGACGCGCGAGGGCGCGCGCCGCGCTCGCCTGCACGTAGTTGTCGCCCGCGGCGACGGCGCGCACCGCGTCGGCGAGCTCGCGGTCGGCGGCGTTCTTGACCAGATAGCCCGCCGCGCCGGCCTCGAGGAGGTTGACGAGAAACTCGTCCTCGGTGTGCATCGTGAGGATGAGCACGCGCGTTCCGCTGTTCTTGCCGACGATCTCCTTCGTGGCGGTGAGACCGTCCATCTGGGGCATGTCGAGGTCGAGCACCGCCACGTGTGGCGACAGCCGATCGACGAGCGCGACG
>Ga0207674_10010435_pt1 | contig 10520 bp, 10 predicted proteins | sample KBSCornC72_FD_184303 | JGI IMG/M metagenome (GOLD analysis project Ga0207674, IMG submission 184303) | Corn rhizosphere microbial communities from Kellogg Biological Station, Michigan, USA - KBS Corn C7-2 (SPAdes) (version 2) | ecosystem: Host-associated > Plants > Roots > Rhizosphere > Soil ...
CGCGTAGGTGGTGAGGTCGAGGCCGAGGCCGCCGTACTCCTCCGGGATCGTGAAGCCGAAGATGCCGAGCTCCCGAAGGCCGTCGACGATCTCGTCGGGGAAGGCGTCCTGGTGCTCGTACTCCGAGGCGACCGGGATGATCCGCTCGTCGGCGAACTGGCGGACGAGGTCGACGATCTCGCGCTGGTCGTCGGTGAGCTGGTCGAGCGCGAGCGTCATTCCGGGGCCGCGCCCGTCATGCCCGCCGCCTCGCCGCGCGCGACCACGGCCTCGGCGATCTTCCGCGACGCCTCGTCGATCATCTGGCCCTCGTGCATCACCGCGCCCTTGCGCTCGACGTGGGTGGCGTGGTGGTAGGCGTCGAGCAGCCGGCGGGCGTCGTCGAACTGCTCCTGGGTCGGCATGAAGACCTCGTTGGCGACGTCGACCTGGAGCGGGTGCAGCACCCACTTGCCGTCGAAGCCGACCAGCCGCGCGCGGTGGCACAGGCGGCGGTACTCGTCGACGTTCTTGATGTCGGTGTACGGCCCGTCGATCGCCTGGAGGCCGAACGCCCGCGCCGTCGTCACGATCTTCGAGATGACGTAGTGCCACTGGTCGCCGGGGTAGTCGGGGTCGATCGAGCCGATCGTGAGCTGCGCGACGCCGATCGAGGCGGCGTAGTCGCCGGGGCCGAAGATGATGGTCTCGATCCGGTCGGTGGCGGTCGCGATCTCGCGCAGGTTGAGCGTCCCCTGTGCGTTCTCGATCTGGGCCTCGATCCCGATCCGGCGCTCGATCCCGTGCTGCATCTCGAGCTGCGTCAGGAGGTGGTCGACGAAGTGCAGCTGGCCGGCGTCCTCGACCTTCGGGATCATGATGCAGTCGAGCTGCTTCCCGGCCCCGGAGACGACCTCCACGATGTCGCCGAGGCACCACTGCGTCGTGACGCCGTTCACGCGCACGACCCGGGTCTTGCCCGAGTAGTCGTGCGTGTTGAGCGCCCCGACGACGGTGCTGCGGGAGGCCTCCTTCTCGAGCGGCGAGACGGCGTCCTCGAGGTCCAGGAAGATCTGGTCCGCCGGCAGGGTCGCCGCCTTCGCGAGCATCTTCTCTGACGATCCCGGCACGGCCAGGCAGCTACGTCGCAGCCTCGAACGCTCTCCCATGGAAGCGAAAGTCTAGAGCGTGCCGATGCGCCGGATCGGCCAGTACCGTGCCCGGGCGACGCCGATGATGCCGCCGCGGGGCTCGAGCCCCCAGTCGCGCGAGTCGTCCGAGATCCCGCGGTTGTCGCCCATGAGCAGGTAGTAGCCCTTGGGGATGACGGTGCGCTGCAGCGAGCGTCCGGCGATCTCCTGATGGTCCTGCACGTACGGCTCGTCCAGGCTGAACTTGGGCTTGCCCTGATCCTGGACCCAGATCTTGCCGCCCTCGGACCACACGGTCTCTCCGGGCAGGCCGATGACGCGCTTGATGAAGGTCGTGCCGGCCAGCCCGTCGCGCAGGCCGAGGTCGGACGTCGTGCAGACGCCCATGCCGTCGGAGTGTGGGGCGGCGCAGTGGGGTGGGTGGAAGACCACGATCTGGAAGCGGTGCGGGTCGCCGAAGTCGAGCGACAGCCGGTCGGCGAGGACGCGGTCGCCCGGCAGGAGCGTGGGCACCATGCTCGGCGTCGGGACGCGGTAGGGCTTGATGACGAACGCCTGGGCGAGCCAGGCGATGGCAAGGGCCACCGCGAGCGTGATCGCGGTCTCGAGGACGGTGCGGACTCCCTTGGGCATCGACGCGAATACGCTCATGCGCACCGGAGGTTATCGGCGGCCTGGGCCCCCGTCTGTAGATGGCCGGCTGATCGCGTGCTGTTAACCCTGTGTTCGCTTACGCGCGAACCGGCTTCAGGGCGGGTACCCTGGAGCCGATGCCTTTCTCGATGGCACGTCGCCTTGCCCTTTTCGCTGCCACCGTGGCCGCGGCGCTGGCCGCCGCCTCGCCCGCCGCGCAGGCCCGCACCGTCTACACCCTGACCGGGCACGGCTGGGGCCACGGGATCGGGCTCTCGCAGTACGGCGCGCTCGGCTACGCCCAGCACGGCTGGGCCTACGACACGATCCTGGCCCACTACTACACGGGCACCACCCTCTCGGCGCTTCCCAACCCGGTCCAGATGCGGATCCAGCTCGCGAGCGGGCGCAGCTCCTACGCCATCGCGGGGTCGTCCAAGATCACCGTGGTCGACGAGGGCGGCACCAAGTCCAAGACGATCCCCGCCGGCTCCTACCGCGTCGAGCGGGGAACGACCGGGCGGCTGCGCGTCGTCGACGCCTCGTCCAACGCCCGCGTCGTGAAGCACCTCACCGGCCCGGTTCGCCTGGGCGCCTCGCAGGCGCTCAGAGTCGACAGCACCGTCGGCATCGGCTGGGCGGGCGACCACTGGCATGGCTACCTGCGCGTCATCCGTTCCGGCTCCTCGCTCATGCTGGTCGACGTCGTGCCGCTCGAGTACTACCTGCGCGGCGTCGTCCCCAGCGAGATGCCCTCGTCGTGGCTTCCGGCGGCGCTTCGCGCCCAGGCCGTGGCCGCTCGCTCCTACGCCGTCGCGACCCGGCACCCGACGTCGCTCTTCGATGCCTACGCCGACACCCGCAGCCAGGTCTACGGCCCGATGGAGCACGAGGCGTCGGCCTCGAACGCCGCCGTCGCCGCCACCGCGCACAAGGTGGTCATGTACAACGGCGCCGTCGCTGTCGGCTTCTTCTCGTCGTCCTCCGGCGGGCGGACAGCCTCCGAGCAGGCGGCCTGGGGGAGCGGCGGCGAGCCCTACCTCGTCCCGGTGCGCGACCGCTACGACGGCGCGGGAGGCCTGAACCCCAACCACACGTGGCCGACCCGCGTTCTCACCCCGCGCGACCTGGCCCGCGCCCTGGGCGTGAAGGGCAAGGTGCGGTCGGTCGACCTGACGATCGACGGGCCGTCCCAGCGCGTCACGCACGCCACGTTCCACACCGGCCTTGCCAACCACGGCTACAGCGGGCCAGGCGCCGAGCTCGCGCTCGGCCTGCGCTCGAACTACTTCCGCATCGTCGGCGCCACGCTCAAGGGCCCGGCGCACACGATCGCGGGCACGCGGTTCGCGCTCACCGGGCGCGTGTGGCCGAAGCCGCACAACCGGGTCGCGCTGCTCGTGCACGACGGGCCGGGGGCGCCGTGGACGACCGCGGCCGCGAAGCTCTCGCTGGCCAACGACGGCACCTTCTCGCTCAGCATCCACCCCAAGCAGAACCGGGTCTACCGGATGAGCCTTCCGGGTGGGGCCGTCTCGCCGCGGCAGACCATCGCCGTCGGCCCGGCGCTCTCACTCGTCCGCTCCGGCAAGGGCTTCCGGGCCACGATCTTCCCCGTCCTCAAGGGCGCGACGCTCACGCTCCAGCGGCACCGCTCCGGTGGCTGGAAGGCGGTCGGCGATGCGTCGATCGGCGCCAAGGGCCACGCTCGCTTCGCCGTCTCGGGCACGGTGGGCCGCTGGCGGGTCGCCTTCCACGGCGACTCCAAGCACGCCGCCAGCCGCTCGCCCGTGCTCACGTCGCCCAGGGTCCAGCACCGATAGCATTCGGGCAGATGCCCGCGTTCACCATCAAGCGTGTGGACGGCAAGCTGCGGTTCCGCGGCGTCGGCTGCTGCAATCCGGCGAGCTACCGGCGCGAGTACGAGCGGGCCTACATGGAGCAGGTACTCGCCGATGGCGGCCGCGTGGTCGGCCGCGACGGCGACGTCGTGAGCCTGGTGGACCGGCGCGGCCGGTCCTGCACGGTCGATCTCGGAACCTGACCGCGATCACGCGGCGGGCGGGTATCGCCAGACCACCGCCGTGCGCTTCGAGTCGGACGGCGTGATGGTCTCCGCCGGTGTCGCACCGAGCCGTTCGGCCACCCGTTGAGAGCGGCCGTTGTCGGGTCTGATCAGCGAGACGAGCCGCTCGACGGCCCGAGCCGCATAGGCCCAGTCCCGGATGCCCGCGGCAGCCTCGGTCGCATACCCGTGCCCCCAGTGCGGACGTGCCAGCGCCCAGCCGAGCTCTGGCTGCGCATGGGGCCCGGCGTCCGCCGACGTCGAGGGCGTCCAGCCGCGCGTGTCGTAGATCATGAGGCCGGCGATTCCGACCACCTGCCGGCCGGCGGCCGTCGTCTCGAGAATGAACGGCCCCAACCCCTCGGTTCTCCACTCGCGGATCCCGTCGTCGATCATGGCTCGTGCTTCCGCGAGCGCCGAGACCGGCTCCTTCCCCAGGCCGTGCATGACCTCCGCGTCCGCGAAGAGGTCGTACAGCGACTCCACATCTGCCGGTGTTGGCATGCGCAGGCACAGCCTCTCCGTGGACAGGCGAAGCTGCTCCCAGGACGACGCGTCATCACCCATGCCGAGACCGTAGCCGGAGGCTCCGGCTACGGTCCGGTGAAAGGCTCGACTCCGAATCTCCACTACCATTCGCGGCCGTCCGTGGGTAGGCCGCTCGGCGACCCGGATTCCACGTCCATCCAACCCGAGGGGCTCGCCACGAGCGACATCCGAGAACCACTCCGGCCGCTGCGCGTCCTCGTGACCGCTGCCGGCTCGCCGGGCGGCGGCCGGCTCGTGAAGTCGCTCCAGCAGAACGGCGAGCGCGAGCTCGCCGTCGTCGGCACCGACATGAGCGCCCGCCGCGGCGGGCGGGCGATCTGCGACGCCTTCCACGTCGTGCCGCCGGGATCGTCGGACGAGTTCCCCGGCCATCTGGCGGAGCTGGCCCGGCGGGAGGGCGTCGACGTCGTCTTCCCGCTTTCCTCGTTCGAGGTGGCCGCGGTCTCGAAGACGGTCGCCGACTTCGACGTGCCGGTGCTGGTCGCCTCGCCCGAGGCGATCGCGGCCTGCAACGACAAGGCGCGGACGATGGAGCTGTGCGCGCGGCTCGGCGTGCCCATCCCGCACTCGATCACGGCCACGTCGCCGGAGGAGTTCCGGGCCGCGGCCCATGAGCTGGGCTACCCGGACGTCGACGTCTGCACCAAGCCGACGGCGCTCAAGGGCTCGCGCGGGTTCCTGGTCATCTCGGCGAATCCCAACCGGCGCTGGCACCTGCTCGAGGCTCGCCCCGGGCCGATCCCGCTCACACTGGACGAGGCGCTCGAGGCCATCGGCGAGGCCGACTTTCCGACCCTCCTCGTCATGGACTACCTGAAGGGCAACGAGCACACCGTCGACGCCATCTGCCGCGGCGGCCGATTCCTGGTCGGCCACGCCAAGACGCGCGAGGCGGTGCGGGCGGGGCTCGCGATGTACTTCGAGACGGCGGACGAGCCCGACCTCGTCGAGCATTCGCGCGCGCTCTGCGCCGAGCTCGACGTCGACTGGTTCGTGAACGTCCAGTTCCTCGACGGGCGGCTGCTCGAGATCAACCCGCGGATCTCGACGATCGTCTACCAGGAGGACTTCAACATGCCCTACCTCGCCGTGAAGCACGCCCTGGGCGAGCTCTCGGAGGACGAGCTCCGGGCGTTCCAGCCCCGCGTGCGGATGACGCGGCGGGCGATCCGCTATTACGACCAGGTCGAGTACGACGAGCGCGCGTCGTGAGCCCATGCGCGCGCTGATCGTCTCCTACTACTTCCCGCCTGCCGGCGGCGGCGGCGTGCAGCGCGTGCTGAAGCTCTGCAAGCACCTGCCGGCGTTCGGCTGGGACGTGGACGTGCTCGCCCCCGACGACCCCAAGTGGGTGGCCCACGACCCCGGCCTTGCGGCAGAGATCCCGCCCGCGACGGTCGTCCATCGGGCGCGGTACCGCGGCCCGTCCGACGAGCGCCCCGCCGCCGACCTCCTGGCCGGCGCGCGCGGCATGCGCGGCGTCGCCACCCGGGCCGGGATCTACGGGCGCCAGCTCCTGCTCCCCGACCCGCGCGTCGTCTGGGTGCCGGACGCGGCCCGCGCGGCCGTGCGGATCGTGCGCGAGCGCTCGGCCAGCGTCGTCCTCACCACCTCGCCACCCTCGTCGGTTCACATGGTCGGGAGCCTCGTCGCGCGCCGCACCGGCGTCCCCTGGGTGGCCGACCTGCGCGACTCCTGGCTCGCGAACCCGCACCGCCGCTACGAGGCGCGCAGCGTGCGCGCCAAGCGGGCGCTGCTCGAGGCGATGGCGCGCCGCACGTTCGGGCGGGCCGCGGCCATCACCGCCGTCACCGACACCATCGCCGACGAGGCGCGGGCGTTGGCCCGTCCGGGGACGCCGACCGCCGTGATCTCGAACGGGTGCGACTTCGACGAGTTCGCGGGCCTCGAGCACACGCCCTCCGACAAGCTTCGCATCCTCCACGCCGGCTTCTTCTTCGGCAAGCGCAGCCCGCGGCCGTTCCTCGAGGCCCTGAGCGGCCTCCTGGCCGACCGGCCGGAGCTGCGCGACGTGGTCGAGGCCCGGTTCGTCGGCGGGTTTCGCACCGCCGACCGGGAGTGGGCCGAAGGGCTGGGGCTCGGCCCGTCACTGCGGATCGACGGCTTCCTGCCGCACGACGCGGCGCTCGCCGAGATGAAGGATGCGGACGCGCTCCTGCTCCTCATCCCGCGTGCCGGCGGCCTGGGGACGAGCGTGCTCTCGGGCAAGCTCTTCGAATACCTGGCGGCCGAGCGGCCCGTCCTGGCGCTCGTCCCGCCCGAGGGGATCGCCGCCGATCTGCTGCGCTCCACCGGGTTCGCGCGCATCGCCGACCCCGACGACGTGGCCGGCATCCGCGCCCGGATCGAGGATCTGGTCGGAGCCTGGCAGGCCGGCGAGCTCGGCGACCGCCCGCTGCCGCCCGAGGTGCGTGTGCGGCTCGACCGCCGCACGCGCGCGTCCGAGATGGCCGATGTCCTTCGGAGCGTCGCATGAGCGAGACCGGCAAGGTGCGGGTCGGGCTGGTCGGCTGCGGCTACTGGGGGCCGAAGGTGATCCGGGCCGCGGCGTCGCTCCCCGACGTCGAGGTGGCGGCGCTGGTCGACTTCCGCGAGGACCTGCGCGAGGCGCTGCTTGGGCACTATCCGCTCGCGCGCTCGACGGCCACCCTGGGCGAGGCGCTGGCCGGCGGGCCGCTCGATGCCGTCATCGTCGCGACCAACCCGGCCACGCACGTCGAGGTCGCGTCGGAGGCGATCGAGGGCGGCTGCCACGTCATGGTCGAGAAGCCGCTCGCGCTGAGCGCTGCCGACTGCCGCGCTCTCGGCGTGAAGGCTCGCGATGCGGGGCTCGTGTTGATGGCCGGGCACACCTTCCGGTTCAGCCCGCTCGTGAACCACGTGCAGTCGCTCATCGAGAGCGGGGAGCTCGGCGAGATCTACTCGATCGACTCCCAGCGGCTCAACCTCGGTCGCGTCCGCAAGGACGTCGATGCGATCTGGAACTTCGCCCCGCACGACATCTCGATCCTGAACTACTGGCTCGGCCAGCACCCGCGGGCCGTGCACTGCCACGCCTACGACTACCTCCAGCCCGGGATCCCCGACCTGGCCTTCCTCGTGCTGGAATACGAGCGCACGGTGGCGCACGTCCACATCAGCTGGCTGCATCCGAGCAAGGTGCGGCGGGCGACGATCGTCGGGAGCAAGAAGATGGTGGTGTACGACGACGTCGAGGGCCAGATCGTGGTGCACGACGCGGGCATCGACCGCGAGCGCGTCGACCGCACGTTCCCAGACTTCGAGACGTTCGGCGAGTTTCGCCTGATCCAGCGGGTGGGCGACATGCACATCCCGCGCGTCCCGCTCGCCGAGCCGCTGGCGCTCCAGTGCCGTCACTTCGTCGACTGCATCCGCGCCGGCACTGAGCCCGTCACGGATTTCGAGGACGCCGCGCGGGTGGTCGAGGTGCTCGAGGCGGCGAGCACGTCGCACGCAAACGACGGCGCACGTGTCGCCATCGCCGACCTACCATGAGCGCCGCGATGGAGAGCATCCCGCTCGTCGACCTGAAGGCGCAGTACGGTGCGATCGGCCCCGAGATCGAGGCCGCGATCGCGCGCGTGCTCGAGCGCCAGTCCTTCATCAACGCCGCCGAGACGCGGGCGTTCGAGGAGGAGTTCGCCGCGTTCTGCGAGGCGCCCGAGACGATCGGCGTCTCGAACGGCACCACGGCGATCGAGCTGATCCTGAACGCGCTCGGGGTGGGGCCGGGCGACGAGGTCGTCACGGTCTCGCACACCTTCATGGCGACCGTGGGCGCCGTCCTGCGCTCCGGCGCGACGCCGGTCCTGGTGGACGTCGACCCCGACACGTGGACGATGTCGCCGGATCAGGTCGCGCGGGCGGTCACCGAAAGGACCAAGGCGATCCTGCCCGTCCACCTCTACGGCAACCCGGCCGACATCCCGGCCATCGCCGCCGCGGCTCCCGGCATCCCGATCGTCGAGGACGCGGCCCAGGCCCACGGCGCCCACTACCACGGCCGCGCCGTCGGAAGCGACTCCGCGGCGGCCTCCTACAGCTTCTACCCGGGAAAGACGCTCGGCGCCTACGGCGACGCCGGTGCCGTCACCACGGCCGACCCCGACCTCGCCCTGCGCCTGCGGCAGCTGCGCGACCACGGTCGCTTCGGGGCCAAGTACGAGCACGCCTCGGTCGGGACGAACGCCCGCATGGCCGAGATCCAGGCCGCGGTGCTGCGGACGAAGCTCGCCCACCTGCCGGAGTGGATCGCCGCCCGGCGGCGGCTGTGCGCCCGCTACGAGGAGCGGCTGGCCGGAGCGGACATCCGGCTCCAGCGGGTCGAGGCCTGGGCCGAGCCGACCTGGCACCTCTACGTGCTCCTGCACCCCGAGCGCGACCGGCTTCACGCGGAGCTCCGCGAGCGCGGGATCGCCACAGGCGTGCACTACCCGATCCCCGTCCACCGCCAGCCGGGCATGGCCGGGGTCGAGCACCGTGTCCAGGGCGGCGAGCTGCCCGTCACCGACGAGCTCGCCGCGAGCTGCCTCTCGCTCCCGATCTACCCGGAGCTGGGCGACGCCGGCGTCGACCGGGTGGCCGGCGCCGTGCACGACGTGCTCGCCGGCGCGCATGTCTGAGCCGGCGACGGCCGGGCGGCCGCTTCGGATCCTGGGAATCGGCCGCGGCCGGTCGCTGATCTTCCTGCGCTGGGCCTGGGCGCTCGCGGAGCGCGGCCACGACGTCCACATCGTGAGCCCCGTCTTCCGCGACGACATGCCCGAGGAGCTCGCGATGCTGACGGCCCACGACCTGACGAAGCTCGGCCTGCGCACGCGCATCCCGGGCCTGCGGCGAAGCCAGTTCGGGCCGGCGATCAGGCGCCTGGCCGCCGAGATCCGGCCGGACGTCGTCCACGCCCACTACCTGCTCCCGTACGGGCACTGGGCCGCCGAGGCCGACGTGCACCCGCTTGTCATGAGCCCGTGGAACACGGACATCTTCACGTACGGGAAGGAGCGGGAGCGGGGGCGCAGATGGGTGGCCGAGTCGATCGCCGCCGGCGACCGGTTCGTCGTCTCCTCGCTCGGCAACACCGAGGAGACGATCCGGCTCGGCGCCGACCCCGACAAGATCGACCGCATCGTCTGGTACGTCGACCTGCGCCCGTTCGGGGCGCAGGCGCGCGACCACGCCGCGCTGGCGGCCCGCTTCGGGTGGCCCGACGACTCGCTGATCGTGCTCTCGCTTCGCAACTACCGCGAGAACACGAACCTCGACGTCGTCCTGCGGGCGTTCGCGCGGGCGCATGCCGAGGAGCCGCGGGCGCGCCTCATCCTGGCCGCCCGCGAGGGCGTCATGACGGAGACGGTGCGCGGCTGGGTGTCAGACCTCGGCGTGGGAGACGCGGTGCGCATGCACTTCATCCCGCCGGCCGAGCTGCCGTTCTTCTGCGCGTCGTCCGACCTGGCCGTGTCGCTGGCGTCGACCGACGCGACCCCGGCCTCGATGCTCGAGTGCATGGCCTCGCGGCTGCCGCTCGTCATGGGGGACGCGATCACGATCGACGAGTGGATCACCCAGGGCGACGGCGGCGAGGTGGTGCAGTGCCGCGACGAGGATGCGGTGACGGCAGCGATCCTGAAGCTGATCCGCGATCCGGACCTGCGCGCGACGTACGGCGAGCGCAATCTGCGCGTCGTGGCCACGCGGCTGCCCGAGCACCCGGGCGCCGCGCTGGAGCGCGTCTATCGGGGCATGCTGGCCGCGGAAAGCAGCTAGATGAGTGATTCCACGTGCTCGCGCGCCTGGACGCCCGACTGTGGTGGTTGCCGCCCGTGGTGTGGCTGCGGCTGCGAACCGGCGCCGCGCGGCGTCCTCGGTCGGGTCAATATCGCCTGATATTGACCCTCCCTGCGTCCTGGCGAGGCTTGGTTCTCGCCGCCTAGAACATCACGGGGGCGTGGAATCACTCATCTAGCCCGGCGGCTACGCCTCGACCAGGATCACGAGCGTCTCGGGCAGGACGCCGTCGTGCTCCATGGCGGCGGCCGCCTCGGGCGTCTGCATCGCCGCCATGACGGCGTCCATGTCGGGGATGTCCATGAGGAGGCCGACCC
>Ga0207674_10010436_pt1 | contig 10520 bp, 8 predicted proteins | sample KBSCornC72_FD_184303 | JGI IMG/M metagenome (GOLD analysis project Ga0207674, IMG submission 184303) | Corn rhizosphere microbial communities from Kellogg Biological Station, Michigan, USA - KBS Corn C7-2 (SPAdes) (version 2) | ecosystem: Host-associated > Plants > Roots > Rhizosphere > Soil ...
CAGGACGATCCGGGCTGCCCCGGCGGCAATGGTCTTGAGGCCCTGATGGACGGCGGCCGACCCCGTGGCGCAGGCATTCTCGACCCGGGTTGCCGGCTTAAAACGCAAATTGGGATCGGCCTGCAACACCAGGGACGCCGTGAAATCCTGGGGCGAAAAGCCGGCGTTGAAATGCCCGAGCACGATTTCATCGACATCGGAGGCGGAAATGCCGGCATCAGCCAGCGCTTCCGTCGCCACGCGGACCACCAGGCTCTCCACGGTCTCGGTGTCAAACTTGCCAAAGGGCGTATGCGCCCAACCGACGATGCTGGCAGTCATCTCTTGCTCTCCCGTGCTGGCCTGATGGGCGAGCGGCACCCGATCGCCTCTTTTACCACCTAATGCTGCGCTTCCTGTTCCGCAATCGATTACTCCGTAGGGGTCACCTCCAAGCCACGCTTTGGCCACGCGGCGCGAATACCAGCAAACCGACGGACGGCATTCAAAATCGATCCGCGGCTCATTAAGTTGATCTTCCGACCTCCCGGTCGACTTCAAAGCCCGTCAGGGAAAACCCAAGGGGACCACTTGGTCAAAGCTGCCGATATGCTGATTGCGCGGCGCGCCGATACGAGGGCGCGGGCCGACGTCGCGACCTGGAAGATGATGGCCAAGCTCAACGGCAGTTCCGGCCTGCCGCCCCATGCCCAGGGCTTCCTCGCCCGCTACGATGCGCTCGTGAAGGAAACTGGGGAGCCTGAGGCCACCGAAGCCCTGACCCGGATCGTCTACGAAAGCTACTATGCAGAGATGGGCGGCGTCGGCCCGGCGCCTGCGGTTCCGGCCCCCGCGGTGGCGCCGAGGACGGACAATGTCATGGCCTTCAAACCGCCGCCTGCCAAGCCCAGGGAAAGCGGCCGCAGCAAACCCAGCCTGCCGGTGGCGCTGATCTTTGCCGGCCTGGCGGTGGTCTATGTCGGTATTCGCTATTTTCTGGAATGACAGCGGAAGTTGGGAAGGCGGGCCTTCGGTCAGCGCTATCCTTTCACACGGAATACAACCGGAAGAGTAAACGTCAAGCCCTCGTCAGGTATTGCCACCGGCGGCGGTGGCACCGGATCTGAACGACGGATCATCGCCAGCGCCGCCTCATCAAAGGCGGAATCGCCGGATCCCCGGACGATAGAGGCGGAGAGGACATGTCCGGTTCGGTTGAGGGCGAAGCTGACGATGATCTCGGCACCCTTCTGGAACCGGTCTGCAGGATAACGCTTGTGCCGATTGAGATGTGCTAGCAATTCTTTCTGCCAGGCCGTGCGCAACCGCTGCGCTGCGACGCCCGTTCCATCGACCGGGGCAACTGAACGGATGGCTTGAGGGTTGACTTCGGAAGTGGGCGTCGCCGTTGCTTCAGCTGCCACCGCTGCCGGAGAAGCCTGGGTTTCAACAGCGGTGGGCTTGGGATCGTCCTGCTTCGGCTCGCGGCTGTCGTTCTGCGCGACAACGCGATCAGCCTGATCCGTCTCGTTCGGTGTGTCCTTCGGCAGTTCGGATTCTTTTTTTTCGACTTTCTGCTCCGGCAGTTCGGGCGAAGCCATGGAAGCTTCCACGTCTGGACCCGCAGGCAGATCGCTTGGCTCTACACGAGGCGAGGACAGTTCGACGCCAATTTCAATCGCTGGCGCGCCAACAGCATCGTCCGGATCAGCAGGTTGAAGATGGGCGATCGCGACCGCCGCACCACCGATATGGAGTGCGAGCGCTGCGAGCGCGGCGAACACCCACAAGCGGCGGGACGCTGGCCGCGCGAGCGAGATAGCAGCCGCCGCGCCTTGCTGTGACATCGCCGGTTGGCCGCTCACGGCTTGGCCGCCTCACTAGCCGGCGGCGCCACGCCCTCCAGCGCCACCAACTTCATCCGATAATTTCCTCGGCGCAGGATTTCCAGCACGTCCATCAGATCGCCGTAGGGCACTTGCCTGTCCGCGCGCACGAACACCAGTCGCTCCGCGCTGCTCCCCATTGCCGCATCCAGAGAACTGACGAGATCGCCTCGCTTGACGATGGTTTCACCTACCGCGACGGAGAGATCCGGCTTGATGCTGACATAGGTCGGCTTGTCCGGCTTCTTCTGCGGGGTTGCCGTGGATGACGGTAGGTCGACCGGCAGATCGACCGTCGATAGCGGTGCCGCCACCATGAAGATGATCAGGAGAACCAGAATGACGTCGATGAAAGGCGTGACGTTGATTTCATGCGTTTCGCCGAACTCGTCGTCATCGAGATCCGTCTCGGAAATGGAGGCGCCCATGTCGGTTCCTGCGGCTTTCCGTTACTCCGCCGCACGTGCCGAAACCGGCACATGGGTGCGATCGAGGTCGCGCGACAACAGCCGCGCGACCGAGCCTGACGAGCGGCTGACCAGTTCGAGATAGGCTTTGGTCAGGCGCGAGAAGTGATTGTAGATGATGACGGCGGGAATCGCGGCCACCAAGCCGAAGGCGGTTGCCAGCAGCGCTTCGGCAATGCCGGGTGCGACCACGGCCAGATTGGTGGTCTGCGATTTCGAAATCCCGATGAAACTATTCATGATGCCCCACACCGTACCGAACAGCCCGACAAAGGGCGCGGTGGCGCCGATGGTGGCGAGCAAGCCCATGCCGAGCCGGATCCGGCGCGACTCGGCGCGGACGATTTCGGCAAAACTAGAGGCCGCCCGTTCCTTGATGCCTTCGTCGCTGGAGATACCCGCCGACAGCCGCGCCTCTCGCATCGCTGCCGAGAGGAATTGAGACAGTGTCGTTTCGCTAACACCGACCGCGAGCTGGGCCTCCGCCAGCGACCGCACCTCAGAAATTCTTTTCAGCGCCGCGCCGAGCTGGCGACGTGCCACGGTCAATTCAATCATCTTGGCAATGAAGACCGTCCAGGTGACAAGCGAAGCAAAGGCAAGCCCCACCATCACCGCCTTGACGACGATGTCGGCCGACAGAAACATCGACCACGGCGACAGTTCGCGCATGGCGGGAACAATGGCGCCCTGCTCGGCCATTGAGGGCGTAAGCGGCGCCATCGCAAGCACCAGCAGCATGCCCTGAGAGAAACGAACAGCAAACGGCTTCATAGCTCGGCCCAATAGCGGATCAGGTTGTGATAGATACCGGTCAATTTGACCATTTCGGGGTCATCGCGGTCCATTCTAGCCACAAGGTTTTGAATGGAAGTGTCGAGATCAAAAATCAGGCCGCGAGCCTGCGCATCCCTTACCATGCTCTGCAGCCAGAAAAAAGAAGCCACGCGCGCGCCCCGCGTGACCGGGGTCACCATGTGCAGGCTTGAAGCCGGATAGAGCACGAGGTCGCCCGCCGGAAGTTTGATCTCGTGTGAGCCGAACTGATCCTCGACGACCAATTCCCCGCCGTCATAATCCTCCGGCTCCGACAGAAACAGCGTGACCGAAAGATCGGTCCGAATCCGCAGGCCGGTCAGCGGATCGCCGCGCACGGCATTGTCGATGTGAATGCCAAAATGATGCCCGTCAGCAGCCAAATAGCGGTTGAACAGCGGTGGAAAGATCTTCAACGGAATGGCGGCGGCAATAAACTTCGGATTCGCCGCCAACGCCGAAATCACCCGCTCGCCAAGCAAACGGGAGGTTTCGCCGTCGACCGGCAATTGCTCGTTGCGCTTGACCCGGGCCGATTGCGCCCCCGCCGTTGCTCGGCCGTCTTCCCAGACGCTGGCATCCATGATGCGGCGGAAATCCGCCACATCAGCCTTGCTCAGCACCCGGGGAATACAGACCAGCATGACCTGGCGACTCTCTCTAATATCGCGCGGAGAGAATGAGGTACGCCGCCCGCCCCGGCGCCTCCAGCACGAAGGGCGTTGCGCTCTGGTAGAGCGCGTCGTAGTAGCGCTTGTCGAAGATGTTGTTGACCGCGAGCTTCAGTTTCCAGTTTTCGTTGACCTTGGCTTCGGCAAACGTATCGAACCGCCAGTAGCTTGGCAGCGACGTTCCCTGATTGGCCGCGAGCAAAGTGCCGCCATAGATTTTCGAGCGATACACCGCCTGCCCACCGATCTCCCAGACGTCGTTGATCTCATACTTGGACAGCAGGCTGAAGGATTGATGAGCGATGTTGGCAAGCTGCAGGCCGACATTCGAAGAGTACAGATTGGCATTGGCCGGCGGCGCGAGCGATTTCGTGACTTCTGACTGCATCAGCACGAGTCCGCCGAAGACGCTCCACTTGTCGGTGATCTTTCCGCCCACCCCGAGGTCGATGCCGCGAATGCGATAGGCGGCGCCCGCAGTAATACAGGAAACTGGACCCGAGCCACTCGGCGGGTTGTAGGTGCAACCGAGCGCAGCCGCAGCGCTGCTGTTGGTCACATTTCGCGATTCGCGCGCATTCTCTTTCTCGGTCTGGAACAAAGCGACCGTCAGCAGCAGATGCCGGTCGAACAATTCCCACTTGGTGCCGACCTCGATGGCGCTATTCCGCTCCGGTCCGAAGATCTGCGTGTTGCCTCCGGTCAGCGTCGGATTGATGCCGCCATAGGCCGTGCTGGTGCCATCAAACTCGGCCCCGACCGGATTGGATGAGGTAGCGTAGGCCGCGTAAACGCTGCCGTTCGGCAACGGCTTCAGCGTCAGGCCGAGATTGAAATTCGGCATCCCGAATTCAGCCGTTTGTTGTCCGAACACCGTCTTCCCACTGACCGTCCCGTATCCCGACGTGCTGATTGTGTAGTCGTCGTAACGAACTCCGCCATTGAGGATGACGAGATCATTATAGTTGGCGGTGTCCACGAGATAGCCGCTCTTGGTATCTATCGCGATCTTGGTCGGCAGACCGGCGAGCGACGGAATTCCGAACGGGAGATAGGTATACTGCGGATAAAAGATATTCACGCCAGAGATCGAACCCGACCCGCTGGATGGCACGCCTACGGCCTCCGATGTGAGGCCGGTGTATTTGTCAATCGACGAGCGCTCGCGATCGTATTCGACGCCCCCAAGCACCGTATGCCTGAAACCTACGGCATCATAGAACTTGTATGTCGCTTCAGTCTGGTTTGCGAACACGTCAGTGATCTGGAACCGACTCTGCGGATTTGCACTGAGTGTCCAGAGCAGCGGATCTGGATTGGAGATGACGGGCGATTCCGGCAGCGTGCCGATGTAATTCTGGGTCGAACGCGAGGCTCGGGTCTTGTTGCTGAGCAGGAGATCGGGCGTGATCTGCACCTCGGTGTTGATCGTGCCGATGTCCTGGCCGGTGCGGAAAAAGTCCCGATTGACGAAGCCATAGAAATTGTTGCGGTTGACCCCGAAGTCCGGAAACGGTCCGCCCGCGGTGCTTGAGGTCGATGGCCGGTAGTAAGGCACGCCGAAATCCGGAATGCCGTACAGTTCCGAATGGACGTAGTTCCCGGTAACCTTGACCGCTTCGATCGGCTTCCAGGTTGCCGCGACGAACCCACCGTTGCGATTATCCGTCACATGATCGCGGCCGGCGATATTGGCCTCCTGGAATAGGCCGCCGGCGCGAAGCGCAAGCGTCGGACTGATCACCTGGTTGACATCGAGCGTCACACGCTTGGTCGCATCCGTGCCCAGCGTGGTATCCATGTTGTAGAAGCTTTTTTCGGTGGTGGCCTGCTTGGTGACGATGTTGATGGCCCCGCCTGTAGTCCCGCGCCCGGCAAAGGATGAGCCCGGCCCTCGCAAGATCTCCACCTGCTCGGTGAAGAAATTTTCGCGGACACTGACGCCGGCGTCACGAACACCATCGATGAACACATCATTGCGGGCATCGAAGCCGCGAATGAAGAACCGGTCGCCAAAAGCGTTGCCGCCCTCGCCAGTGCCGAGCGTCACGCCGGCCGTGCTCAGGATAGCCGATTTCAGGGAGGTGGCGTTCTTGTCTTCCAGCACTTCCTTGCTCAGCACCGTTACCGTCTTCGGGGTATTGAGCAGCGGCTCGGGAAACTTGCCGGAGGCCTGCAGATGGTCAACCTTGTAGGGCGTCACGGCATCCGCATAAGGATTGCGGTCGGCCCGGAGCCCGCCGACATTGGGAACCGGCACCGCTGCCGCCGGCTGCGACCGTCGCGCCGCGCGGCGCAACGCGCTGCGCGCCCGCAATTGGTCTGGTGAAGGCTTCGAGGCCAGGGGACGAGGGCGCGCTACCGGTGCGTCGATCGTCACCGGGGGGAGCGTCGATTGCTGGGCCTCCGCGCCGGAGAAGGAAGCCACTGCGATCAGACCCGCGACCGCCGAAACTTTCTTCCCCGAATAGGCGTCAACAACCTCATCAATTGCATAGGCTCTCGAAACAGCGCGCAACGACCTCGGCTCTTTTGGCTGCCCCATTTTCTCGCTTGCCCCATTTCAAACCTGCGCCTGCGTTGCTTGCGCGCGATTTGAGTTTGGTATCGAGCGGGAACGTGAGGGTCAACGCCAATGCGGCAGCGCGAAATTTGAATCTGTCCAGATCAAAACCGTTCTAAATCCAATCTGAAACGGTTCTAAATTTTGATCGTCAGATACGATGTACGCAGCGCATCGTCGTAGCAACACCGACGCTGATCGAAAGTTTGCCGTCAATCGACCGATGGAGCCTTCATCAACGAGAAAAGTTCGTCGATGTTTTGCTGCGCAATGAGGCGCACTTGTTCGGGATTGTCGGTGCCGACGATATTGATGCCTTTTGCCACGGCTATGATCTCGTCGCGAAAATCCGTCAGGAAGCCGAGCGGGTCGCGCGCCTCGTTGGCGACACGGGCGATTAGCCCGGTAATCAGCAACTGGCACGCCAGCATTCGTCCGTTCAATTCATCCATCGCGTGCTTCCCAGACCGAGACGCGGCTCGCCTCGCGCCCGGCGCACCTACAATCAATGCCCTCTCCTGTCGATCCGTTAGCAATGTCTTTAAAGGGCTTCTAAACGCCTATCGCTATACGGGTGTCTTCCATCTATACAGCTACAGCGCTAGCTCCCAAGGCGCCTGCCGCGACCCGCCCCGGCCGGGTTAACCCTTTTTCGGAGTGGTCCAACGAGCGGCCTTAACCGTGAATAGCGCTTTGGATTTGACCTTCGTTTCCGGAGTCGCGATAACCAGCCTCGGGGAAACGTCAGATCCGCGCCACGCGATAAAATGGCGCGTCAGAACTGCCGCAAGAAAAGCGGGGCTGTTTGCCTCTGCAAAATGAAACTTTGGCAATGTAGGGAATGTTTCAAGCGCAATTGAGTTTACACCTTTCTGGCATAGGCCTAACCGCATCTGCCGCCGCTGTTTCCGGGGACGCGCGGCTGCCGAATGCCGTGGCGGATTCCTTGGGATTCATCGTCTTTCTTTGAGAGATTTCGGATCAACTATGCCTCAGTCTCGATCAGCGCGCGTGGTGTCAATTCTGGTGATCGCGGCGGCGCTGGGAGGCGGTTATTACGCCTGGAAGCACTGGAGCGGTGCCCGGACCACGCAGGCCGATACGGCTTTGAAGAGAGCGGCGAATGCGGTACCGGTAACCGTTGCCGAGGTCAGCAAATCGGACTTCCCGGTTTATCTCTCCGGTCTTGGAACCGTGCAAGGCTTCAACACCGTCGTCGTCCGGACGCGGGTCGACGGTCAAATCGACAAGATCGCGTTTCAGGAAGGACAGATCGTGCAGCAGGGCGACCTGCTTGCCGAAATTGATCCCCGCTCCTTCCAGGCAACGCTTGATCAGGCGAAGGCCAAGAAGACACAGGATGAGGCCAATCTCGCCAACGCCAATCTCGATCTTCAGCGCTATACCAAGCTCGGCGAGTTCGCGACCCGCCAACAAACCGACACCCAGCGCTCCACCGTGGCGCAACTGACGGCGCAGATCGCCGCCGACGATGCTGCCATCGCGAACGCACAGACTCAGCTTGGCTATACCGCCGTCAAGGCGCCGATCACCGGCGTCGCCGGGTTGCGGCAGGTCGACGTCGGCAACATCGTCAACGCCTCAAGCCAGACCGGCATTGTCACCATCGCGCAGATCGAGCCGATCGCGGCGATCTTCACAGCGCCGGAAAGCCAGTTGCCCTATATCAACGAGGCTCAGGCCCGGAAGCCGCTGAAGGTCATGGCATTGGCCCCCGATGGCCGGAAAACCCTGGCCGAGGGTCAGCTTTCGGTGGTGAACAATCAGGTCGATACCACCAGTGGAACAATCCGCCTCAAGGCGGTGTTCGACAACAAGGAGCACACGCTGTGGCCGGGACAGTCGATCGCAACCCGGCTGCTGGTCAGCACACTGAAGGACGCCATCGTCGTTCCTGACGAGGCGGTCCAGCACGGGCCGAATGGCCTCTATGCCTATGCCGTGAACCAGGACAACAAAGCGGAGCTGCGAACCATCAAGGTAGCCCAATCGGTCGACGGCCGCTCCGTGATCGAAAGCGGACTGTCACCTGGAGAACGTGTGGTCACCGCAGGGCAGTACCGGCTGCAGCCCGGAAGTCTGGTCAGCACCGCGGTCGCCAGCACCGACCAGGGTTCAGCGAAGGTCAGGCCTGAATGAGCCAGGGCATTTCCGCACCCTTCATCCGCTACCCCATCGGCACCTCGCTGATGATGGCCGGGATTCTGTTTGTTGGGCTGGTGGCCTATCCGCTGTTGCCGGTCGCCCCGCTGCCGCAGGTGGACTTCCCGACCGTTCAGGTGACCGCCAACCTCCCCGGCGCCAGCCCTGAAACCATGGCCTCCTCCGTCGCCCAGCCGCTGGAACGCCAATTTGCGCAAATTCCGGGCGTGGCGCAGATGACGTCCACGAGCTATCTCGGCACCGCGGCCGTGACCATCCAGTTCGACCTCAACCGCAACATCGATGGTGCGGCCAATGACGTGCAGGCGGCGATCAATGCCGCCAGCGGTCAGCTGCCCAAGAACCTCCCCTCCCCACCGACCTATCGCAAGGTCAACCCGGCGGATTCGCCGATCCTCCTGTTGTCCGCGACCTCGGACACACTTCCACTCACGCAGGTGAGCGACGCGGTCGATGCGCAACTCGCGCAGCAGATCAGCCAGATCTCGGGCGTGGCCCAGGTCTTTATCGGCGGCCAGCAGAAGCCGGGCATTCGTATTCAGGTGGACCCCGCCAAGCTGGTGGCCAAGGGCCTGTCGCTGGAAGACGTCCGCACGCAGATCAGCATCACCACGGTTGACAGCCCCAAGGGCAGTATCGACGGCCCGACGCGCGCCTACACTATCTATGCCAATGACCAGTTGTTGAACGCCAAGGACTGGAATGACGTCATCATCGCCTACCGCAATGGCGGCCCGTTGCGCATCCGCGACATCGGACAGGCCATCACCGGGCCGGAGGATGCCAGACAGGCGGCCTGGGCCAATGGCAAGCGGGGCGTGTTCCTCGTCATCTTCAAACAGCCCGGTGCCAACGTCATAGAGACCGTGGACCGGATCAAGGCGCTGCTGCCGCGATTGGTTGCGGGCATCCCGCCGGCGATCAAGATCGACCTGATCAGCGACCGCACCCAAACCATCCGCGCCGCTGTCCATGACGTGCAATTCACGCTGTTGATTACCATCGCGCTGGTCGTGATGGTGATCTTCGTCTTCCTGCGCAGCTTCTGGGCCACGGTAATTCCGACCGTCACCGTGCCGCTGGCGCTGCTTGGCGCCTGCGCACTAATGTGGGTATTCGGCTACACGCTCGATAACCTGTCGCTGATGGCATTGACGATCGCGGTCGGGTTTGTGGTCGACGACGCCATCGTGATGCTGGAAAACATCACCCGCTATATCGAGGAAGGCGAAAAGCCACTGGCCGCGGCCTTCAAGGGAGCCGGCGAGATCGGCTTCACCATCCTCTCGATCAGCATTTCGCTGGTCGCGGTGCTGATTCCCTTATTGTTGATGGGTGGCATCATCGGCCGTTTGTTCCGCGAATTCGCGGTGACGCTGGCGATGACGATCTTCGTGTCCATGGTGGTTTCGCTGACGCTGACGCCGATGATGGCCTCGCGATTCCTGCGCTCGCACAAGGAGGCGCGGCACGGCAGCTTCTACATGTGGAGCGAGCGGGCGTTCGACCGGCTGCTGTACGGATATGAGCGCGGCCTTGATCTGGCGCTCAGCTGGCGTCGCACGACGCTTGCGATCTTCTTTATCATGCTCGGATTGTCGATCTATCTATTCATAATCATTCCGAAGGGCTTTTTTCCTCAGCAGGATGTCGGCCTGATCAGCGCGACCTCGGAGGCCGCGCAGGACATCTCCTTTGCCGACATGAAGCGGCATCAGGAAGAACTCGGCAAGATCGTGCTGGCGGATCCTGACGTCGCTTCGATGGCGATGAATGTCGGCGGCAGTGGTCGCGCCGGCAACAATGGCAATATGTTTATCTCGCTCAAGCCGCGCGACGAGCGGCACGCGACCGCACAGGAGATCATCGCCCGGCTACGCCCCAAACTGGAGAAGGTCGAAGGGGCACGGCTATTCATGCAGGCGGCCCAGGACGTGCGGCTCGGCGGGCGCCC
>Ga0207674_10010439_pt1 | contig 10517 bp, 11 predicted proteins | sample KBSCornC72_FD_184303 | JGI IMG/M metagenome (GOLD analysis project Ga0207674, IMG submission 184303) | Corn rhizosphere microbial communities from Kellogg Biological Station, Michigan, USA - KBS Corn C7-2 (SPAdes) (version 2) | ecosystem: Host-associated > Plants > Roots > Rhizosphere > Soil ...
GTGTGCAGCGCTGTCTTTGTTGGTCCAGGTAACCTTGGTACCGACTTTGACGGTGATATCGGCCGGGCTGAAAGCGAAGTTGTCGATAGTTACACTGTCGGTTGCGGTCGGGTTGGTGCTTTCCTGGTTTGCCGAAGTGCTGTCAGAGGACTTGTCCATATTCATTGACGTGTCACTTGATGAAGTAGTCTTGTTCTTTGAAGAATCCGAGTTGTGCATTGCCAGCAGGGCACCACCACCCGCCAAAACGATTACGAGTACCACGACGCCACCGATTGCAGATTTGTTCATTTCAGACCCTCCTAAATTGCTATAGATAGTATAGCGCTTCCAAAGAAAAACCGCCTCCAGGGGAGGCGGTTGATTCGTGAGCGAAGCGAAATTACTTCTTAGCTGCAGGCTTCTTGGCTGGAGCTTTCTTCGCAGCTGGTTTCTTGGCTGGAGCAGCTTTCTTGGCTGCAGGCTTTGCAGCGGCTTTCTTCGTGGTTGCAGCAGCTGGCTTAGCACCGGCAGCCTTGGCCTTAGCAGAGAGCTGCTTCTTGAGGCGAGCGGCTTTGTTCTTGTGCATCAGACCTTTTTTGACAGCCTTGTCGACGTTGCTCTGGGCGGCGCTGTGGCTCTTACCCTCTGGCTTGCTGGTAAAAGCCTTGATAGCGGTCTTGAGTGAGCGCTTAGTCTTGCTGTTACGAACGGTAGCCTTCTTCGCGACTTTGACACGCTTCTTGGCTGACTTGATGATTGGCATAGTTTTCCTTGCTTACGTTTAACTTGATTTCGACCCTCAACTATACCCGAGGAGACCCCTGTTGTCAAAAATATAGGAGCGGAATGGATTTTCTTGCATAACGGTAGTGTTTATGATACATTCAGGACGAAAAGTCTAAACAAAAAGTCAAAAACAAATGGACAACCAGAAACAAGAACTGATTCAAAAGCTCAGAGACGCCAGCAACGTATTGGTGACGGTGAGTGCTAATCCGTCGGTCGACCAATTGGCCGCCTGTATCGGGCTGACATTGTTTTTGAACAAGCTGAAAAAGCACGCCACGGCGGTGTTCAGCGGTCAAGTACCCTCTACGCTACAGTTTTTGAAACCGGAAGATACCCTCGAGAAGAATACCGACAGCCTCCGTGATTTCATCGTGTCACTCGACAAGGCCAAAGCCGACAAGCTGCGCTACAAGGTCGAGGACAACGTAGTCAAGATATTCATCACCCCGTACAAGACGTCCATAACTGAGGCCGACCTCGATTTCAGCCAAGGCGACTTCAATATCGATGTCGTCGTTTGTCTGGGCGTCGAGAAACAAGCCGACCTGGACCAAGCGATTACCTCGCACGGGCGGATCCTACACGATGCCACTGTCGCTTCGGTTGGCATAGGTGCCGCTGGCGAACTTGGTACGCTGAACTGGGTTGAACCGCAAGCCAGCAGTCTATCTGAGCTGACGGCCCAGATCGCTGATGCGCTCGGCAGGGAACAGATCGACGGCCAGATTGCGACGTCGTTCCTAACCGGTATCGTCGCCGAAACCAACCGCTTCAGCAATGAAAAGACGTCCCCCGTGACCATGCAGCTCAGTGCGCAATTGATGGCTGCTGGTGCCAATCAACAGCTCGTAGCCAGTGAGCTGCAATCCGCTGGCTCAACACTTGCGATCAACACCCCGAATGAGAGTACTGATACCACGAAAGCCACTGACGACGGCACCCTTGAAATCGGCCATACCCCGGAAAACTCCGATCCCGACGATCAACCACCGGCCGATATGCCGGGTCAGCCCGAGCCTCCAACTGACGACTCCGGGAGCGGTGGCCAAGCGCCACCAGCAGACAACTCAAACCCAGGAGTAGATAGCAGCGACGCACCTACGGATCAACCGCCAGCCGGCCCGCCGACCGAGGACCAGCCCCCCGCATCGCGCTTGATGCTGCAACCACCGAGCATGGGTGGTCAGCTGACCGCCAACAGTGCTCCAGAGAATTTTGACCCGAGCGTCGACCCGTTATCCCTGTTAAATAGTGATACGCCGATGCTGAACCACCCGTCGACACCTGCGGACGACACGACCACCGCTCCCGCAGACGCCACCCCGCAGAGCGATGACACGACGACGCTCCCAGAGGTAAAGCCCGCCGACAATCTTGCTCTTGACGAGCCCGTCGTAGAGCTACCGAAATTCGAACCGTTGCCATCAGAGCCAGCCGCCCCACCCGCCCCCGTTTCGGACGCTGGCGAAAAGTCACTCGCGGACCTAGAAGAAGCCGTCAACAGTCCACACCTGCATGCCGACGAAGCGCCAGCTGTCGCCCCTGAAGAGGGACTCGATGCCGCCCGCGATGCTGTAATGGCGGCCGTAAACAGTGGCCCGAGCAACAGCTTGCCCCAACCCACGCAAGCCGTGGGGTCAGAAGGTTATCTGAACGTCCAGGATATTCCGGACACCACTGTAGAGGAAGTAGCGCCACTACCACCAGCACCGACGCCGGAATTTACTATTCCGCAACCTGACCCGACGCCGCCGACATCAATCGCCGAACCTGCTTCGACGGCTCCGCCAGTACCACCACCTCTGCCGCTTGACGACCTCGCCAAGCTCACCGATCCGCCCAAGCAATAAGAGTCATTTAACATTTCTCACTTCACATTTGGATAGCAATTCAGTGTGAAATGTGAACTGTTCAATGTAAAATGACCTGATGCAAGGACTACTGTTAATCGATAAACCCAAGACCTGGACGTCGTTCGACGTGGTGAATTATGTGCGCAGGATCGTCGCCAACGCCAACGGCACCAAGCCGAAGAACACAAAAGTCGGCCACACCGGCACCCTCGATCCGATGGCAACCGGCCTACTGATTCTGCTCATCGGCAAGGAATACACTCGCCGCGCCGGCGAGCTGAGCAAGTTAGACAAGACGTATGAAGTTACGATGAAGCTGGGCGAAGTCAGCTCAACGGGCGATTCCGAAGGCGAAATCACCCCTTACCTCGCAGCACGTCATTCTGAGCTGCGCGAAGAATCTGTGCCAGATGAGAAGAGATCCTTCGCTTCGCTCGAGGATGACGCGGGAGAGGAGGGGGAGTCCAACACTGTTCCGGCCGAAAAAGCCGTCCTAGAGGCTCTAGAGAGGCTACAGGGGCCAATCATGCAGGTGCCACCAGCGTACTCTGCGATGAAAATCAACGGCCAACGGGCTTACAAGCTGGCCCGCGAAGGTAAAACAGTGGAGTTGGAAGCCCGCCCGGTGACGATTTACTCCTCTGAACTGACTTCCTACGAATATCCGTATGCTAAATTCACCTCTCGGGTCAGCTCCGGCACCTACATCCGCTCCCTAGTGGTCGACCTTGGGGAGCTTCTCGGCACCGGTGCGTACATGTCCGACCTCAAGCGCACCAGCATCGCCGACTTTTCGCTCGAGAAAGCTGTGCAAGTCGAGGGATTGAACGCCGAAATCTTGGAAACGGCCCTCTCACATCTGTAATTAAGGACGAAGTGTGCTTAAATAGAGCACTAATATGATTTTCCTTGATCAAATAAATATAGTGCGTCCAGCGGGCGAAGCCCGATGATTTTCCATGATCGAAAAAGTAAAATGCTTCCAGAGGACGCAGTCCGATGATTTTTCTTAAATTGAAAAGTGGAATGCTGCCAGGAGGCGAAGCCTCATGATCGCCAGCGTTGAACATCTCGAGAAGTCCTACGGGGACAAGATCCTGTATACAGGCTTGGACCTACTTCTTAATGCCAAAGAAAAAGTTGGGCTTATTGGGCGGAATGGGACAGGAAAGACGACGCTTTTTAACATCCTGACAGGGGTGGACAAGGATTTCGCGGGTTCCGTACAGTTTCGCAAGAACCTCGTAGTGATCGACTCGCGCCAGGAACACCACGGCTACGAAGATATGCCGATTCTGGAGTACATCCTCGACGATCTACCAGAGTACAGTAAGCTGAAACACATCTTGGACACCTACCCGGAGACGATGGGCGAGGATATGCGAAAGATGCACATATACTCCGAGGCGCTGGAGCGCTTCAATGTGCTTGGCTACTTCATGGTCGAAGACGAAATCGTCCAGAGTCTGCAGGCCTACCAGATCAGTGACGACAAGGTGAAGGGCAAGCTCGGTGAACTCTCTGGCGGCCAAAAACGGTTCGTGGAACTGGTGAAAGTCCAACATGCCCGCGCTGACCTGGCGCTGATTGATGAGCCGACCAACCACATGGACTTCGTGGCTAAGGAACGGTTCCTGGAATGGTTCAAAGCGGCCCAGGAAACAGTGGTAGTAATCACGCATGACCGTGACGTGTTGCGGGAAGTCGACCGGATCATCGAGATCCGTGATGGCCAGGCCTTTGCCTTCCGCGGTAACTATGATGACTACCTGCGCACCAATGCCAGCAAGATCACCGGGCAGGTGAATGAATACGCCGTTACCCAGCGTCGTATCTCGAATCTCAAGGAAGACCTGATCCGCTTCCGCAAGCTGAAAGAGAAGTCACGCGACCCGGGCACGATCCACCGTTTCAAGTCACTGGAGCTACGAACCCAAGCCGAATTAGAGAAACTTGGCGATACCGAAAAGCCATCATTCTGGATTGATCGCGAGTCGGTCGGCAACCTGAACAACAAGATGAGCGATGCATATGAGGAGCACAAGGCCCGCAACATCCGCATCCGTACCCGGACGGCCGAGAGCAAGACCAGTAATGTGCTCGTCGACGTCTCAAAACTAAGTCTCGGTTACGATACACCTCTGTTCGAGGGCATTAACTTCCAGCTTCGCGAAGGCGAGAAACTACGGCTCCACGGGCGTAACGGTGCCGGTAAGACGACACTGGTGAAGGCGATTATTTCGACTGCTGATGGTAAGAAACCGGCCGCAACGATCTATGGTGGAGTCATCGACACGGCCCGCGAGCTGCGCATCGGCGTGTATGAGCAAGAAATTAGTTCGCAGTACCTGGACATGAAGCTTGGGGAGGCAATCGAGCACTCATTCCGCGCCAAAGATGCCCAGATTACCGACCAGAAGATCAAACAGCTCCTCGGCGACTACCTCTTCAACCCGATGACCGATGTCGATGTACCGATCTCCCGCCTCAGCGGTGGTCAGAAGGCTCGTTTCCAACTGATGAACATGCTGGCCAACGACCCGGCACTGCTCATCCTCGACGAACCGACGAACCACTTGGACCTACCCAGTATTGAAGAGCTGGAAGATGCCCTGCAGCAGTACCACGGTGCCATCATCTACGTCTCACACGACTCCTACTTCGTGAAAAACATCGGTGGCGCCCAGCTTTCCATCGGTCAGCAATAGTATCGACGAAACTATATTGACAATGAAGCATAAGTGTGATACTATGTAATCAATCTAGTAATTCTAGAAACAAAAAAGCAGCAGGCATAAAAGGAAATTGAAATGTCAGAGAAGAATCTAAAACAAATTGGCGAAAAAGCTGCACTTTTTTACGCAGCTCATAAAGATGGCGCAGAAAATATTGAAATACAGCAGGGCAAATTAGACGCTATGTCTGATAGTTTAACGAAAGATGACCCCGAGTATAAGCGCAAAGAGCAGTTAGTTCGTGACCTAAAGTCTCAGGATAGTGTGATAAATATGGACGCAGCAGACTTTGCAAAAGAAAATGCTGGACAATTACATGACCTCGCGGTGATTGAAGCGCACTTAGGTGGTACCGCCATCCAAGTTGAACAGCCAGTCGTTATCGGCCAAAAAGTCGACGTTCACGTCCAAAAGTAGTCAGCATCAATTCCAGCCTGCACTAGATGGCAGCCTAGTTGCATCTTATGCATGAGCATACGCCCTGCTTAAAGAACAGCTTGCTTCAGGGGTGCGCATCTGTTATAATCTGTCGTAACGCCATCATTAATCTCTAATATTGAACGAAGGAACTGAATGATTTCAACTGAGAAGAAGACAGCGATTATCAAGGATCACCAGAAGAGCAAGACCGACACCGGTAGTGCTGCCGTACAGGTGGCTATCGACACTGAGCGTATCAAGGAACTGACTGAGCACCTCAAGGTGAACAAGAAGGATTTCATGGCTCGCCGTGGTCTTCTGAGCCTGGTAGGTAAGCGCCGCCGTCTGCTTAAGTACATCGCAGAGAAAGATTCCCAGGCGTACCTGGATCTGATCAAGAAACTCGGCATCCGCCGCTAACGTGCGTAGACCAGTTCTCTCGAGTCTCTCGAGGGAACAAGCTTGTGCACATTAAAACTTGTTGCTGGCATATGCCAATCACCAGAGAAACAGATATATCGCTACCGATCTAGCACAAGGATAGCCATATATTTGCACTCTGTTGATTGACCGCTCGCTACTACACTGAAAGGAAGTACATGGGAGATATCATTAACCCATTTGGCAAAGACATCATCAAAGTTGAGACCGAGTTCTGCGGCCGCACGCTGTCCTTAGAAATTAACCGCGTCGGTTTCCGAAGCACTGCCTCCGTGCTCGTGAGCTACGGTGACACCGTCGTGCTTGGTACGGCCATGGTCGGCAAGCCGCTCCAGGGCTTCGACTATTTTCCGCTGAGTATCGATTACGAAGAGAAGTTCTACGCTGCTGGTAAGATGAGCGGCAGCCGCTTCATTAAGCGCGAAGGTCGTCCATCTGATGACGCTATTTTGATCGGTCGCTTGATCGACCGCCCGATCCGCCCACTGTGGCCAAAGGGCTACCGTAACGAAGTCCAGGGTGTGGCTACCGTGCTGAGCATGGACCCAGCTTTCCGCCCAGATATGATCGCTATGATCGCCATGAGCACCGCATTCATGCTGACTGGCGCACCGTTTGACGGTCCCGTCGCCGGTGTTCGTGTCGGTATGAAGGAAGATGGCTCCTACGAAGCATTCATGCCTCGTGAAGAGCTCGATGAAGGCAAACTTGACCTCGTGGTCGCTGGTACATCTGATGCCATCATGATGGTCGAAGCTGGTGCCAACGAAGTTACCGAAGAGGAAATCGCCGGTGCGCTGCAATTCGCCCAGGAAGCTATCGTGCCTGCCGTTGAACTCCAGAAGGAGCTCGTCAAGAAAGTCGGCGTCCAGGCTCAGGAATACACTCTGACCCTGCCAGACGACAAGCTGCAGGCCGAAGTTGACGCTTGGGTCGACGGTAAGCTTGGTGAAGCTATCCGTTTGCCATACCCGGAACGCAATGAGATGGTCGGAGTCTTGAAAGAGAAATTCCACACCGAGATGGCTGAAAAGCTTGGAGAAGAAGAGTATACCGGCACCGTTCGTACCCAGTACGACGAGGCACTCCAGATGGCCATCCACAAGGATGTCCGCAAGGGTATTATCAATGATAATGTCCGCCCAGATGGCCGCAAGCTGACCGAGATCCGACCGCTATCCAGCCAAGTCGGTATCTTGCCACGAGCCCACGGTTCAAGCCTGTTCACCCGCGGTATGACGCAGGGTATGAACATCGTGACCTTGGCACCACTGAGCTACGCTCAGTTGGTCGACACCATGGAACGCGAAGGCGAACGCCGCTATATGCACCACTACAACGCACCAGGTTGGACTGTCGGTGAAGTGAAGCGTCTCGGTTCACCTGGCCGCCGCGAAATCGGCCACGGTTACCTCGCAGAGCGGGCTCTGACCGCTGTTCTCCCTACTGAAGCTGAGTTCCCATACACCATCCGCACCGTCACCGAGATCATGAGCCAGAACGGTTCGACCTCGATGGCCGCTACTTGTAGCAGCTGTTTGGCTCTGATGGACGCTGGAGTACCAATCAAGCGCCCGGTATCCGGTATCGCTATGGGCCTGATGGTCGATGGCGACAAGCACTACATCCTCAGCGACATCGCTGATGCTGAAGACTTCGCCGGTGATATGGACTTCAAGGTGACCGGTACGTCCGAAGGTATTACCGCGTTGCAGATGGACATGAAGGTACATGGCCTCCCAGTCTCAGTGCTCAAAGACGCGCTGATGCAGGGTAAAGAGGGTCGGGCCCATATCTTGGAGCACATGCTCACCGTATTGCCTGAGCCACGCAAGGAACTGAGCCCGTACGCCCCACGCGTCGAGAGCATCACCATCAACCCCGACAAGATCCGTGAGATCATCGGTAAGGGTGGCGAGACCATCCAGAAGATCACCGCTGAAACCGGTACCGAGATCGACATCAAGGACGACGGTACGGTCATGATCGCCAGCCCAGATGGTGCCAAGATCGAAGCTGCCAAGCAGTGGATCCGCAGCATCGTCGAGGACCCGGAAGTCGGCGCTATCTATAAGGACAAGCCGGTCGTATCCGTCATGGACTTTGGTGCATTCGTCCAGATCATGCCAGGTAAAGACGGCCTGGTCCACATCTCAGAACTATCCGAAGACCGCGTCGAGAAGACCGGTGATGTCGTGAAAGAAGGCGACTTGGTCACCGTCAAACTAGTCGCTATCGACGACCGCGGTCGCTTGCAGCTTTCCATGAAAGCCGCCCAACGCGAACTCAACGAAAAGAAGTAGTATGAATCTGAAGCAGCTCGACAAGTTTCACAAGACCAGGACCGGCTATGCCGTGTTCGGACTTGTCGAACTCGCTCTTGGGTATCTATTCTTCAGCTTGGCCGTAAACAGCGGCAGTTTATGGGAATGGGCACTGACAGCGATTCTGCTCCTCGGCGTCTTACAGAATTTTGCAAGATTAATAGGTGCACTCATCAATGGCAAATCAAACTGATCCGACGCTTCCCGGAGCATCACCGATTGAAACGCGACAGCAAGCGTACAGGCGTATGACGAAGATCCGTCACCGTTTGTTCTGGCTACACCCGACAGGTCTGGTCATCGCCCTGATCGCTTCAGCCGGCGATGCGCACAAGCTGCACAAGTACGCCACGATCTCGCTGACGATAACTATCATCGCGCACATCGCCTGGGCGCTCCAGATGATTGCAGCCAGCCGGATATATAAGGGGCAACATTAACGCTATGACTAATTCTCTAGATTTCGCACCGGCAGCCTTGCCTATAGATGATTCTGCGGCACTGCAGCGAGTGAGGATGGACGACCACGACGAGCTCTTCGGCATTGTTAGTGAAGAATTTGATCGCCTCGATCCATGGCTGAAACTTACCGAAAAATGGGGTGAAAAAAAGGCAGCCGACGTGTGCATGGAAGCTGACGAATTATCAATGTGTGGTAGGGGCGCAGACTTCTGGATGGTGCAAGGAGCAGACAAAGCAGGCTATGTTGAGTTGCGACCGGAACGCAGATTTGATTACGCCTGGAGCATGACTTACTGGGTCCGAAGTTCCTTTACAGGTCAACAGCTTGCCAGAAGGGCGATCGGAACGATGAGCAATTTTGTATTTTCCGAACAAGATGCTGATAGCCTAGTCTTCTGGATAGGTCCGAAAAACATTGGCAGCCAACGGTGTGCTATGCAATCTGGTGCGGTCATCGTTCCCGGTGTGGTAGTCGACGGTAATCAGGCGTGGAGGCTTGATCGTGAGTAAGCAGCAACAGTTGGATGAACTAAAGCAGCAAATCATCGACGATGAGATCTGTTTGGAGTTGAAAGAGCAGGCGACACAGCTGGTTTTCGGAGTTGGAAACCCGGATGCGGAAATCGTGTTCATCGGTGAAGCGCCTGGAAAGAACGAAGACATCAAGGGAGAGCCGTTCGTGGGTGCGGCCGGTAGGTTCCTGAACGAGATGTTGGAGATGATCGGACTGGAGCGGAAGGATATTTACATCACGAACATCGTGAAATACCGACCACCGAACAACCGTGATCCGTTACCAGACGAGAAAGCCTCGTTCTTGCCGTATCTGGTGGAGCAACTTAAGATCATTAACCCTAAAGTGATTGTCACCCTAGGCAGGCACAGCATGGATGTGTTGCTGCCCGGGTTGAAAATCAGCCAAGTACACGGTAAGCCGATCCGCGTGAAAGATCATGTGTATCTTCCACTCTTCCACCCGGCTGCGGCGCTGTACAACGGCGGACTCCGGCAAACGCTCATCGATGACTTTGCCGCGATCCCCGAAATCATTAAGAAATTAAAGTAATAATCTAGAAATCCAAAGAAAGGAAATTCTATGGAACCAAACAAAGAAAACAATAATCCGAATCCGGCCGAACAGCCGAATTCACAGCCGGCACGATCAAACGATCAGCCGCGCGCCCCACGACCTCCACGCCAAGGCGGAGGACGACGCGGTGGCCAGGGTGGCAATGGCGGCAACCAAAGTGGTGGCCAGAACGGCGGCCAACGCCGTGGTGGTCGCGGTGGCCAAGGCCAGGGCGACAAGCAAAGCGGTGGTATCACCGGCGGTGCATCACGTAGTTCGCGTGGACAGGCTGTCCGCGCCCAGAAGCGCCTGCAGATGGACGCTCAGAAGATGCTGAGCCCATACGCTTCGGCGCAACCACAGGAACAACGTCGGGCTAACGTGCTGGTCGATGACTTCGACAAACTGAAGATCACTTTCCTCGGTGGCCAATACGCCATCG
>Ga0207674_10010441_pt1 | contig 10517 bp, 11 predicted proteins | sample KBSCornC72_FD_184303 | JGI IMG/M metagenome (GOLD analysis project Ga0207674, IMG submission 184303) | Corn rhizosphere microbial communities from Kellogg Biological Station, Michigan, USA - KBS Corn C7-2 (SPAdes) (version 2) | ecosystem: Host-associated > Plants > Roots > Rhizosphere > Soil ...
CAAAGCGACCGGGTGCTGCAGCGCCCACGGCAGCAGCCCTTCGCGGAACTCGGTGACCTGCTGGCCCTCGCGCAGCACGATCGCGTCGCGGCCGACGAGGTCGATGCGGCTGATATGCGCGTCGAGGTTGATGCGGATCATCGGCCAGTTGAGCCGCGCCGCGACCTGCTCGATGTGGGTCGACTTGCCGGTGCCGTGATAGCCCTGGACCATGACCCGGCGGTTTTTCGAGAAGCCGGCGCAGATCGCCATCGTCGTGTCGGGATCGAACACATAGGTCGGGTCGAGGTCGGGCACGCGCTCGTCCGCCTCGCTGAACGCCGGCACCTCCATGTCCGAATCGACTCCGAACGCTTCGCGGACCTTCACGATTCTGTCGGGTGACGCCATCAGGGTCTCCGCGCGCGATTCGGGCTGCACATTGGGAAGATCAGTCATCGCCAAGGCCCTTAGGGGAAGGCCGCGCGCGCCTCAACCGATCGCGACTTTCTCGGGTAGCGGGAAGAGCGTTCGAAAGCGGTCGGCCAGGGCGAGGTCGCCCTCGACCCGGATCGTGTCGAACGGCGCACCGCCGTGGATTACCCCGGCGATGTCGGTCGGCGAACCGATGAACGTCACGTCGCACGGCCCGCCGTCGCCGCGCGCGACGTCGAGCGCGCCGTCGTGGACCGTGACGACATAGTTCGTGTCGCCGAAGCGGAAGCCGACCCGGGCGTCGAGACCCTCCGCGCGCTCGGCCGAGATGAGGGTCTGAAGCGACATCACGACCGAAACGTGGCTCATCCGCAGCGCGGGATTGTGCAGCGGGCTGCGGGCCGCCCACCGGCCGAGCGACGCAATGACCGGAATCGCCTCCAATCCCCACCCGGTTGCTTCGTAGACCTGAACCGAGGCGGGCGGGGGAAGCTTCGTCTTGCGCACCAGACCGCGCGCTTCGAGCTCGGACAGCCGCTGCGTCAGGACATTGGCGCTGATGCCCTGCAGATCCGCCTTGAGCTCGGAGAACCGGCGCGGCCCGTAGGCCAGCTCGCGCAGCACCAGCATGGCCCACCGCTCGCCGAGCAATTCCATTGCGTGCGCCAAGCCGCAGGCATCGTCAAAGCGCCGTTTTTCCTCGCTTTTCCAAGGTATAGTTATTTTTTCTAACGTCATGGTTGCAATTTATGACTCCAGCCGGCAAAAAGCAAGCGAATCGAGTCGCAAGGGAGGGAAAACATGCCGGCCAGCCGCTCCAGATCGACGTTCGGCGACAAGCGACTTGCGTTGGCGGTCAACAGCAGCGCGGCGGCTGCGCGCCTAAGCTCAATCTAAGTCTCAGGAGGAAGCCGATGTCTCGGATGATTTTCGTCAACCTGCCGGTCGCCGACCTCGACCGATCGAAGGCCTTCTACGAAGCGATCGGCTTCCGCAACGAGCCCAAATTCTCCAACGATGCGGCGGCGATGATGGTGCTTTCGGACACCATTTCCGTGATGCTGCTCACCCATCCCTTTTATGCCACGTTCACCCGCAAGCCGATTGCCGACTCGCACGCCAGCAGTCAGGTGCTGCTGTGCATTTCCTGTGAGAGTCCCGCGGAGGTCGACCAGATCACCGAGGCGGCCGGCGCCGCGGGCGGCAAGATCGACGTCTCGCAGGAGGGCCAGACCAAGGGCGGGCCGATGTACGGTCGCGATTTCGAGGATCCCGACGGTCATCAATGGGCGCCGATGTGGATGGACCCGGACTTCGCCGAAAAAGGCGCACATCCCGTCGATGAGGCCACCGCGGCGTAACAAACCAAGCCTAGGAGGGAAGAATGCCAGTCAATCCGAACGCGGCGATCGAGATCACCGCTTTCCGTTGGGTCCCGGAATTCGCCCAGGGCCTGGTGCGCGACCTGCGGGTCCGCTGGGCGCTGGAGGAAGCGGGCCGCGATTACCGGGTCCGCCTGGTCGGCCAGGAACGGCCGCCTGAATATCTGCTCGAGCAGCCGTTCGACCAGGTGCCGTGCTTCAATGACGGCCAGGTCCGGATCTTCGAGACCGGGGCGATCCTCCAATATCTCGGCGAGACCAGCGAAGCGCTTTTGCCGCGCGATCCGCAGGGCAAATATCGCGCGATCCAATGGAGCTATGCCGCGCTCAACAGCGTCGAGCCGGCGATCCTCAACGTCCTGCTGATAGACATCTTCTACAAGGGCGAAGAGTGGGCGACGCTGCGCCGCGCCGGGGCTGCGGACTTCGCCAGGCAGAAGCTCAAGCGCGTCTCGGACTGGCTCGGCGACAAGCAGTGGCTCGAAGGCGACCGATTCACCATTGGCGACCTGTTGATGGTCACCGAGCTCCGCTTCCTGCGCCACTCCGACCTGGTTACGCAGTTTCCCAATCTCGTCGCCTACCAGAAGCGCGGCGAAGCGCGCCCGGCGTTCCGCCAAGCGCTCGCCGACCAGCTCGCGGTTTATGCCGAGAACCAATCCCAACCCGAACCGGAAGGAGCAGCAGCATGACCTATTTCGAAGGATTCATCGTGCCCGTCCCCGAGGCCAACAAGGATGCCTACCTCAAATATAACGAGGAGCTTTCGCCGCTATTGCAGGAGGTCGGAGTGCGCCGCTTCGTCGAGGCGTGGGACAGCGACGTTCCCGAGGGCAAGGTCACCGACTTCCGCAAGTCGGTCGATGCCAAGCCCGACGAGAAGGTCGTGTTCGCCTGGTTCGAATATCCGAGCAAGGCGGAGCGCGACGCGGCGAACGAAAAGATGCGCAATGACAAGCGCATGGAAGAGTTTGGCCCAAAGGCGCCGTTCGACGGCAAGCGGATGATCTACGGCGGCTTCGAAGCGATCGTCGAAGAAGGCTCGGGCCAGGGCGGCTACACCGACGGCTTCGTCGTCCCCGTCCCCGACGGGAAGCGCGACGCCTATCAGGCGCTCGCCGCCAAGATGGCCAAGGTGTTCCGCGAGCATGGCGCCGCGCGCGTGGTCGAGGCGTTCGGCACCGATGTCCCCAAGGGCGAGGTGACCGACTTCTACCGCTCGGTGAAGGCCGAAGAGGGTGAAGGCATCGTCTTCTCGTTCATCGAGTGGCCCGACAAGGCGACCCGCGACGATGCCTGGGCCAAGATCATGGCCGACGACAGTATGAAGCCGGGCAACGACATGCCCTTCTCGGGCCAGCGCATGTTCTGGGGCGGGTTCGACAAGATCGTCGACACCGCCGACGCCAGGACGCCCGTCACCGCCTGACCAACCGATTCAATCGCAGGACCAAGGAGATCGAACCATGACCGATGTTCGGGACGCGCCCGCGAGCGCGAACGAAAACCAGGCCGGATCGAAGGGAGACTTCATCTGGTATGAGCTGATGACTGCGGATCCGGAAGGCGCGAAGGAGTTTTACGACGCGGTCGTCGGCTGGACGATCAGCGAGGGCGCGCCCGAGTTCAACGGCTACCGGATGATCGGTCGCAGCGACGGCAAGTCGGCCGGCGGCGTGCTGCCGCTGACCGACGAAATGCAGCAGCACGGCGCCCGGCCGACCTGGCTCGGCTACATCAGCGTCCCCGACGTCGATCAGGCGACCGCGGCGATCGCGCAGGCCGGCGGCAAGGCGCTGATGCCGGCGTTCGACATCCCCAATGTCGGCCGCATCGCACTGGTCGCCGACCCGCAGGGCGCGCCTTTCTATGTAATGAAGGCAACTCCGCCGGAGCCGAAGGCGCAGAGCGATGTCTTTTCGCCGACCGAGCAGCAGCGGGTCGGCTGGAACGAGCTCAACACCAGCGATCCCGCCGCGGCCCGCAAATTCTACGTTGGGCAGTTCGGGTGGGACGACAGCCAGTTCATGGATATGGGCGAAATGGGCGAGTACCGCTTCATCGAACAGGACGGCACTCGGATCGGCGCGTTGTGCGGCGTGATGCCGGGCGGCCAGCCCGCCTGGCGCTTTTATTTCCGGGTGCCCTCGATCGCCAAGGCCAAGGACGTGGTCGAGGCGCGCGGCGGAACGGTCCGCATGGGCCCGATGCAGGTGCCGACCGGCGACTACATCATCATCGGCAGCGACCCGCAGGGCGCCGAATTCGCCCTTGTCGGTGGAATCTGAAACCGGACTTCGAGGAGGAAAAAGATGGCCGACAAGCTGACCACCGTGCTGTGGTTCGACAACAATGAGGCGCGCAACGCCGCCGAATTCTACGCCCGCACCTTCCCCGACAGCCGCGTCGGCGATGGCCTCGCCTCGGCGACCGACACGCCGTCGGGCCCGCAGGGTCAGGAGATCATCGTCAGCTTCACCGTCTGCGGCCAGCCCTTCGCCGGCCTCAACGGCGGCCCGAACTTCAAGCCCAACGAGGCGGTGAGCTTCATGGTCGTGACCGAAGACCAGGAAGAAACCGACCGCTATTGGAACGCGATCGTCGACCATGGCGGCGAGGAAAGCCAGTGCGGCTGGTGCAAGGACAAATGGGGCTTTTCCTGGCAGATCACGCCGCGCCAGCTGCTGGACGCGATCTCGAGCAGCGACCGCGCCGCGGCCAAGCGGGCGATGGACGCGATGATGCCGATGCAGAAGATCGACATCGCCAGGATCGAGGCCGCCTTCAAAGGCGAGACGGCCGATGCGTAAGCTGACCGGCGCGGCCTTCGTCTCGCTCGACGGCGTCATGCAGGCGCCGGGCGGGCCGGACGAGGATCCGACCAGCGGCTTTCGCCTCGGCGGCTGGGTGCAGCCGTTCTGGGATGCCGAGATGGGCCCGTTCGAGGACCTCATCATGGGCGAGTACGACCTCCTGCTCGGCAAGCGGACCTACGACATTTTCGCGGCTTACTGGCCGGACAACCAGGACAATCCGATCGGCGCCAAGTTCCAGCGCATCAACAAATATGTGCTGACCCATTCGGCTGAGCCGCTCGCGTGGGACAACAGCCACAAGCTGTCCGGCGAGACCGCGGCGGCGGTCGCGGAGCTCAAGCAAAGCGCGGGACGCGACCTGCTCATCCAGGGCAGCAGCACGCTCTATCCGGCCTTGCTGTCGGCGCGGCTGATCGACCTGCTGATGCTGACCACCTTCCCGCTGGTGCTGGGCAAGGGCAAGCGGATCTTCGACGGGTCGGAGAAGCCCGGCGCACTGAAGCTCGTCGACCATTTCGTGTCGCCCAAGGGGGTCTCGATCGCCACCTACGAGCCCGCTGGGGACGTGCCGACCGGAAGCTTTGCGACCAAGCCGCCAAGCGAGGCCGAACTCGAGCTGCGCGAGAAGATCAAGGACGGCGCCTGGTGAGCCTCCAGCTCTTCGGGCACCCGTTCAGCAGCTACACGCAGAAGGTTCTGATCGCGCTGTGGGCGGACGAGACGCCGTTCGACTACCGCCTGCTCGACCAGGATCATCCGGAGAATTTCGAGGAGCTGAAGCGGCATTCGCCGTTCGCGCTGTTCCCGCTGCTGCTCGATGACGACAAGCCGGTGATCGAAACCACCCCGATCATCGAGCATCTGCAGGCCCATCATCCCGGCAGGAACCGCTGGATCCCCGACGGCGCGCTGGGCCGGCGCGTGCGCCTGCTCGACCGCTTCTTCGACCTCCATGTGATGAGCAACATGCAGGCGCCGGTGTTCGACAAGCTCCGCCCCGAGGGTTGCGGCGATGCCTTCGGGGTCGCCCGCGCCCGTGAGAAGCTGCACGTCGCCTACGACTGGCTCGAACGCCAGATCGGGGAGCCGTGGGCGGTGGGCGAGCAATTCACGCTCGCCGACTGCGCGGCGGCGCCGTCGCTGTTCTACGCCGACTGGGTCGAGGAGATCGGGCCGACTCGCCCCGGGCTCGCCGCCTATCGCGCGCGGCTGCTCGCCCACCCGGCCGTCGCCCGAGCGGTCGACGAAGGGCGGCCCTACCGCAGCTTCTTCCCGCTCGGAGCACCCGACCGGGACTAGGTGAAAGCCGCAGACCGTCGCAGCAGCTGATAGGCTTCGATCACTTCGCGAAGCTTGCCCTCGTGGGAACGATCGCCGCCATTCTTGTCCGGGTGGAAGCGGCGGACGAGGTTCGAATAGCGCTTGCGCAGGCTGTGCATGTCCGCGTCCTCGCCGAGGCCGAGCACGCCGAGCGCGCGCCGTTCGGCCTTGCTGAACCGTGCGGCCTGCGAGTCCCGCGCACGCCCGAACCGCGTCCCGATGGCGTCGAGCGGGTCGGCGAAGTCGCTCCACCGGGGCGGCGGGTCGGCACCGTTGGCGGCGAACTTGCGGCTCGGCCGGTCCCAGCCCGCCAGCGGCGACTGGGCTTCGGTGATTTCCTCCGGGCTCATGCCCTCGAAGAAATTGTACTTCGCATTATGCTCGCGGACGTGGTCGAGACACAGGAAGCGCCACGCGCCCGGCCCGTCGAAGTTGGCGGGCTGGAGGGGCGCCTTGAACTCGCCGGGCGCGGGGCAGCCGGGGACGGCGCAATGCGCCCGCGCCCCCTCGACCCGACCGTGCAGCTTGGCTTGTTTCGACGCCATGGAACCGCTCTATATAGTCGCAATGAACGCCCAAGGAACCGGACCGATCGCCGCCGAAATGCTCCGGCGGCTCGACTCGGCGCTCGCCCCGACGCACATCGAGCTGATCGACGAGAGCGAGCTTCACCGCGGGCACGGCGGCTACAACCCGGCTGGGGAAAGCCACTTCAGCCTGCGCATTGAAAGCCCGGCGTTCGCCGGCAAAGGCCGGGTCGAGCGGCAACGCCTGATCCATGCCGCGCTCGGCGACCTGCTGCGCGAGCGCGTCCACGCGCTGTCGATCCGGGCGACGGCGCCGGGCGAGTGACTTGGGGGCGGCCGCGGCCGCCCCCGCATCCGCAGCCTAGAGCGCGAGTTGCAAGGCCAGCCGGCCGCCGATCGAAGCATGGCTCTGCTGCTCCTCGGCGTTGACCTCTCCGGCCAGCGTGATCCCGGTGCCGCCGCCGGACACCCGCAGGCCGCCGCGCCAGCCGTCGGTGCGCTCCTCCGGGGTCAGCGTGAACGGCTGCCCGTTGGCGAAGTGGGCTACGGTGTTGCCGAGCGAGCCGCTTAAGATCTGGCGGCGCCCGCCCTCGAGCTCGACCCGCAGCCACTCGGCGTCGGGCTCGCGTCCGAGGAAATCATAGCCGAGCGCCAGGCTGGCGCTCGCCGCGGTCTCGTCGCTGGTGCGCCCGGCGACCGTCAGGTCGAAGGCCGCGCCGCCGCCGCTCTCGGTATAGCCCTTCTCCTTGAGCCGGTAATATTCGACCAGCGCGATCGGGCGCGCCGTGAAGCGCCCGCTGCGGATCTCGTAAGTGAGCCCGCCCGACGCCGAATAGAGATTGCCGTTCCACTTGCCCTTGGCGGTTCGGGTGACCGCCGCGCCGTCGGCGGTGCCGGTGAACGTCCGATGCCCGTCGAAGGTGACGTGAGCCGCGGTTCCGCGGGCGAAGGCGTGCAGCCGGCCGAAGCTCGCCCGCCAATAGAGCCCGCCTTCATAGACGTTGCTGAGCAGCTCGTTGTCGTGCTTGCTGTCCTTGCCGGAAAAATAGGCAAGCGACACGCCGAGGCTGCCGGCCCCGCCAAGGCTGCGCTCGATGCCGGCGGCGGCGCCCCAGCCGTTGATGTCGTAGGACGAGGTCGAGCCGATCGACTTGCTGGTGCCCCAGGCGACCTGCTGCGCCCAGACGCCCCAGCCGCCGCCGCGGCTCTGCACCGGCGCCCGCGGATCGGCGAGGATCTCGCCGATCAGGCGCGAGCCCTTGGTGACATTCTCGAACGCCCCGCCGGCATGCTCCGGAAGCATCTGCTGCAGCGAGGCCTTGAGCGCCGTGCTGTCCTGGGTGCCGAGGAACACGCCGGCGACCGGAGCGTCGGCGTCGGCCGCGCCGATTACCGCGTTGAGGATGCTCGCCTCGGAAGCGTTGAGGCCGAGCTCGTCGGCGGACTTGAGGCGAACCTCGAGCGAGACCTGGCCCGGAGTGCTGGTGATCAGGTTGGTCGCGTAGAGGAACGGCAGCGCAGCCGAGGATGCGGTGAGGTTGCCCGCCCCGGTGAGCGAGCCCGCCTGGACGATCTTGTAGGTTCCGGCGACCCCCCCGAGACTGAGCAGCTTCAGGTCGACCTTGGTGCCCGCGCCGAAGCTCGCCGCGCCCGCGACATTGTACAGGGTGACGGCGCCGCTCCCCTGGTCGAGGCTGATCCCGATGGTCGATCCGGCCCCCGTCGTCAGCGAGGCAAGGTTGACGGTTCCGGTGTTGGTCAGGTCGAGCGTCGTCCCGGCGCCGACGTTGATCGCCAGGCCGGCGCTGTTGGCGAGCACGCCGTGGAAGGCGGCGGTCCCGGCGAGCGTCAGCGCATCGGCCCCGCCGCCGAAATCGACGTCGCCCCTCAGGACCGAGGTGCCCTCCAGCTGGATGCTGTCGGCGCCGCCGCCGAACGTCACCGCGCCGGTCATTGCCGCATCGCCCGAAAGCTTGAGCTGGTTGTTGCCGAGCCCGAATTTCGCCGCGCCGCTCACCGCGCCGTCGGCGACGTCGAGCGTGTCGCTGCCGCTGCCGAACAGCATCGTCCCCGAAATGGCGGGCGCCGGCTTGCCGCTGGCCGCGACGAGCTGGCGGACGGTGGCTCCCGATGAATTGGCCGTGAGATCGAGCGCGATCGCCTTGTCGCCGAGCGCGGCGGCGGTGGCGACAGTGATCGAGCCGCTGTTCTCGATCAGCGTGACCGAGCCGGACTTGTCGACGATCGCGGCCGCTGTTCCCGCCGTGCCGGAGCGAGTGGCCGAAATCGTCCCGCTGTTGCGGATCGTCCCGACCGCGGCGCCGGATTCGATCAGGATCGCTTGCGCCTTCGCGGTGTCGGTCCCGCCGCCCTGGGCCGAGACTGTGCCGCTGACCTTGATTTCCGGGACGAACGCCCCGCTTCCGATCTTGAGCCCGGTCGCGTCGGCTTCCACCGCGCTCGCGCCGATCGTGCCGGCGACCGTCATGCCGTTGGCAATGCCGATGTTATGGCCGAGCCCGCCGATCGCCATCCCGGTGGCCGAGACGTTCTTGTAGACTCCGGAGGCAACGACGCTGCCCTTGACCACCAGCCCGTGGCCGTTGGGAGACGAAGCCGAAGCGCCGATCACCGTGTCGGCACTGGTCGAGCCGATCACGACGGCCGGGGCCGACCCGAAGGTCGAGATGTTCGCCGTGCCTTCCGCGGTGTCGACGATGCCGTCGTCGTCCTCGTCATTGTCGCTGGCGTTGTTGTCGACGGGCGGAGCGTCGAACACGATTCCGCCGGCGACATTGCCCGCGATGCGGACCGCCGGACCGCCCTGAAGCAGGTCGTCGGCGTCGAGCTTCGACGGATCGGCCGGAGCGGTCGTGTTGCGATAGCCGGTCGTGCTGATGACGTTCTGGATCGTCACCGAGCCGCCGACATTGCCGTCGAGCGCCACGCCGACTGCATTGGCGCCCTGGACCTTGATCGTGCCGTTGGTGAGCGAGACGTTCCAGCCGACGTCGCCGGCCTTGAGGCCGACGCTGTTGTTGCCGAGCACGGCGATGGTGCCGGCGGTCTGGCTGATCGATCCAGCCAGCGCGCTGTCGATCGCGATCCCGGCCGACTGGTTGCCTTCGACCGTGATGGTGCCGCCGCCCATGACCACGTCGCCGGTGAACGTGCCGCCGCCCAGCACGTGGATGCCGAAGCGGTTGCTGCCCTGGGCGAATGGCCCGTCGAGGTCGCCGTCATTGTCGGTGTCGGTCGGGGTGAACGCCTCGTCGATGGTGATCGTGCCGGTATTGACGATGTTGCCGCTCAAATTGGGGTTGGCGAGGATGCCAGTGCCGCCGTTCGAGTCGCTGACGACGATCGTGCCCTCGTTCCTGACGCTGTGGTTGCTGTTGATGGTGACCGCCGCCCCGCCGCTCGCGGGCTTGACCGAGCCGGTCGAGCTGATTCGCAAATTGTCCAGGTTGCTGCCGGTCAACAGCGGGGTGATGACGGCCGTGCTGACCACGGTTTCGGCCTGGAGCGGAGCGGCGACGAAGCCGAGGGCGACGGGGGTCAGGCAGGTCGCGGCGAGCAGACAACGCATTCAGAATGTTCCCCAATTTTCATGGGCGCGCACGAGTCCGTGCCCACCCGCAGGTTGGCCAAATGAGCCGGTCATCGCCGCTTCGGCACCGGGCGCGCGTCAGCGCGCCGCCTCAAGCAGCGATGGGTTCACGCTGGTGATTGGAGCCGCCCGAAATTCCCCTCGGCCCCGATCGGATGGGCGCGCTCAAACCGTTTCCGAAATGAATCCTACATGAACGAACCGTCAACTTTCGTTGCGCCGCCATTGGGTTTAGGGGGCCGCCATGACCGACGATCCCTTCCTGCTGACGATCGCGCCCGTCACCCACGACCTCGGCGACTTCAAGGTCAACCGCACGCTCCCGAGCCGGCCGCGGACCATGGTCGGGCCGTTCATCTTCGTCGACGAGTTCGGGCCGGCCCGGCTGCCCGCGGGACGGGGCATGGACGTGCGGCCGCACCCGCACATCAACCTCGCCACCGTCACC
>Ga0207674_10010444_pt1 | contig 10516 bp, 7 predicted proteins | sample KBSCornC72_FD_184303 | JGI IMG/M metagenome (GOLD analysis project Ga0207674, IMG submission 184303) | Corn rhizosphere microbial communities from Kellogg Biological Station, Michigan, USA - KBS Corn C7-2 (SPAdes) (version 2) | ecosystem: Host-associated > Plants > Roots > Rhizosphere > Soil ...
CCGCGATCCCGGTGCGGTCCAGGTAGGGCGTGATCCCGCCCAGGTGGAACGGCCAGCCGGCGCCCAGGATCATGCACAGGTCGATGTCCTCGGGCCCGGCCACGACGCCCTCGTCGAGCATCAGCCGGATCTCATCGGCCAGCGCCTCCAGGGCCCGCTCGCGGACCTCCTCCGCCGTGGACGGGCGGTCACCGCCGGCCAGAAGCGCCGCGACCGATTCGTCGATGGTGAGGTCGGGCCGGTAGACGGCGGTCTTGCCCGCCGCGACCAGGGCGCGAAGCTTGGGCGAGGGCGCGAACCGGTCCGGGTAGGCCGCGGCCAGCGTCTCCCCCACGTGCAAGGCGACCGCCGGGCCGACCAGCTGGAGCAGGAAGAACGGGGATATGGGAAGGCCCAGCGGGTCGGGCGCGTGCTCGGCCACCTCGAGCGGCGTGCCCTCGTCGACGCAGGCGAGGATCTCGCCGAGGAACCGGGTCAGCAGGCGGTTCACCACGAAGGCCGGCGCGTCCTTGACCAGCACGCAGTTCTTCTTCGCCCGGGCGCCGACGGCGAGCGCGGTGGCGGCCGTCGCGTCGTCGGTGACCCTACCGCGGACCACCTCGACCAGCGGCATCATGGCCACCGGGTTGAAGAAGTGGAAACCCGCTACCCGCTCGGGATGCGCCAGCCCCGACGCCATCTCGGTCACCGACAGCGAGGAGGTGTTGGTGGCCAGCACGCAGTCCGGCCGGACCACTGCCTCGACCTCGGCGAGCACCTGCTGCTTGACCGCCATTTCCTCGAACACGGCCTCGATCACGAAGTCGGCGTCGGCGAACGCCTCCTTGGTGAGCGACCCGGTGACCAGCGCGGTCAGCCGCGCCGCGGCGTCGGCGCTGATCCGGCCGCGCTCGCGGAGCCTGGCCACCTCGGCCCGCACGTGACCGAGCCCGGCGTCCAGCCGGGCCTGGTCCAGGTCCGTCAGCACCACGGGCACCTCGAGCCGCCGCGCGAACAGCAACGCGATCTGCGCGGCCATCAGCCCGGCACCTACCACCCCGATTTTGGTGACGGGCCGGGCCAGAGACGGATCCGGCGCCCCGGCCGCGTGCCTGGCCCGCTTCTGGGTCAGGTCGAAGGCGTAGAGCCCGGCCCGCAGTTCCTCGCTGAGCAGCAGGTCGGCGAGGGCCTCGTCCTCGGCGGCGAACCCCTCGTCGCGGGTCCGGCCGCGGGCCGCGGCCACCAGGTCGATGGCCCGGTAGGGCGCCGGAGCGGCGCCGTGCAGCTTGCCGTCGGCGAACAGCCGCGCCGCGGACACCGCCTGGTTCCAGCTGGCCGCGTCCCACCCATCGGCGGGCACCGCCCGGGATACCTCGGCCGATCCGGTCATGACCCGGGCCGCCCAGCGCAGGGACTCGGCCAGGAAGTCGGCGGGTTCGAACATCGCGTCGGCGATGCCGAGCGAGTAGGCCTGCGCGCCGCGCAGCATGCGGTTCTGGCTAAGCGGGTTCTCGACGATGACCTTCAGCGCGTTCCCCGGGCCGATCAGGTGCGGCAGAAGGTAGGTGCCGCCCCAGCCGGGCAGCAGGCCGAGGAAGCACTCGGGGAACGCGACCGCGGTGACCCCGGAGGAGATCGTCCGGTACGAACAGTGCAGCGCCAGTTCCAGGCCGCCGCCGAGGGCGGCACCGTTCACGAACGCGAACGACGGCACGCTCAGTTCGCCGAGCCGCCGGAACACCGCGTGCCCGAGACGGGCGATGGTCAGGGCCTCGTCCCGCTCGGCGATCAGCGGCGCGCCGCTCAGGTCGGCGCCGACCGCGAAGATGAACGGCTTGCCGGTGACCCCGACCGCGGCGATGTCGGTTCGCGCCGCCACCGCGTCCAGCGCCTCGTTCAGCGACTGCAGCCCGGCCGGGCCGAACGTGTTCGGCCGGGTGTGGTCGCGCCCGTTGTCCAGCGTGATGAGCGCCATCGTGCCGGCGCCGTCGGGCAGCTCCACGTCGCGCACCAGCGCCCTGGTGACGACTTCATCCGGGAACAGCGAGGTGAGAAGCGGCGCGTCAGGCATTGAGGTTCTCCCACAGGACGGTGCCGCCCATGCCCAGCCCGACGCACATCGTGGTCAGGCCATAGCGGGCACTGTGTCCACCCGGGGGCTGAGCAGCGAACTCGCGGGCCAGCTGGATCATCAGCCGCACGCCGGAGCTGGCGAGCGGGTGGCCGAGCGCGATCGCGCCGCCCCACGGGTTCACCCGCGGGTCGTCATCGGCGATCTTGAAGTGGTCGAGGAAGGCGAGCACCTGGACCGCGAACGCCTCGTTGATCTCGATCAGGCCGATGTCGTCCATGGTCAGGTCGTTGCGGGCCAGCACGGCCTCGGTGGCGGGGACCGGGCCGATGCCCATCACCTCGGGGTCCACCCCGGCGAAGGAGAAGTCGACCAGCCGCATCCTGGCATCCAGGCCGAGTTCGGCGGCGACGTCCGCGGCGGCGATGACGCAGCCGGTGGCGCCGTCGTTCAGCCCGGCCGAATTCCCCGCGGTGACCCGGCCGTGCGGCCGGAACGGCGTCTTGAGGCCGGCCAGCGCGGCCAGCGTCGTGTCCGGGCGCGGCGGCTCGTCCGCGGCGGCCAGGCCCCATCCGCGTTCGGCGCTGCGGATCGCGACCGGCACCAGATCGGGCTGGATCTGGCCGGCGGCGTAGGCGGCGGTGACCTTGCGCTGGCTACCCAGCGCGTACGCATCGGCCCGCTCGCGGGTGATCGCCGGGTAGCGGTCGTGCAGGTTCTCCGCGGTCGAGCCCATCACCAGCGCGGACGGGTCGACCAGGTGCTCGGAGATGAACCGCGGGTTGGGATCGACGCCGGACCCCATCGGGTGGTGGCCCATGTGCTCGACGCCGCCCGCGATCGCCGTGTCGGTGGCGCCCAGCGCGATCGACCCGGCGGCGGTGGTCACGGCGGTCATGGCGCCCGCGCACATCCGGTCGATGGCGTAGCCCGGCACCGACTTCGGCAGCCCGGCCAGCACGGCGGCGCTGCGCCCGATGGTCAGCCCCTGGTCGCCGGTCTGGGTGGTAGCGGCGATGGCCACCTCGCCGATCCGCTCGGGCGGCAGGGCGGGATTGCGCCGGAGCAGTTCGCGGATCACGCTGACGACCATGTCGTCGGCCCTGGTCTCGGCGTACAGGCCGTTAGGCCCGGCCTTGCCGAACGGAGTGCGAACGCCGTCCACGAAGACGACGTCGCGTGCGGTACGGGCCACGTGGCCTCCCCTAGCTGCGGAGAACTATGACCCTCTTATATTACCCGCCGGTAACAACGCGCCGGCACCCGGGTGCCGGCCCAGGTAACCAACCAGCCGGTCACCCGGGCTGGCCTGGGCTGGAACCTCGACCGGGACGCCGAACAGCCCCTCCCGGCCGGCCACGAGCAGCGGGCCGAGCCGGAGCATCCGGGTGGCGAGCGCGGCCGGGATCGGGGCTTCCTGGACGTCCCCTTCACCGCCAGCCCGGCCGCGGCCAGCCCGGGCGCGGGCCGCCGAGACGTCCCAGCCGTGCACCGCGATCTCCACCGCCCCGGTGCAGGCGACCACGCCGGCTGGGATCGGCAGGCCGTCCACCGTCACGAAGCGCTCCGGGCCGCCGTAGCAGTAACCGGCGCACAGCAGCTCGGCGGCACGGTCGCGGAGCGCCTCGACCGGGTCGCCTCCGGTGCGGCCGGGCGGTCCGTCCAGGTCCAGGCGCCCGGTGCGCAGCGCCGCCTCCAGGTCCGCCATCGACTCGCACAGGTGGCTGAGCAGCCTGGCCAGGTCCCAGTGCGGGCACGGCGTGGGCAGCGCCATCTCCTCCGGGCCGAGCGGCGCGCACACGCCGAGCATGTAGCTGACCGCGCCGGCCAGCAGGCCAATCGCGCCCGGAAGCGTGTCCATGCCTGTATAGACCGGTGCAGCCGCCGATTCTCACCGGTCTTTGCGAAGGAAGGTGCGCAGCCGGTCCAGCGGCCAGGTGTTGATCACGTCGTCAGGGGTGAGCCAGCCGCGCTGCGCGGTGCCCGCGCCGTACGGCATGTTGCCCAGGTCGGAGACGGAGTGCGCGTCGCTGTCGATGGCGAACCTGACCCCGGCGTCGCGGGCCGCGCGGATGTGGTCGGACGGCAGGTCCAGCCGCTGCGGCGAGGCGTTGATCTCCAGCGCGGTGCCGGTGCGGGCGCAGGCCCGGAACAGCTCGCCGAAGTCCACCTCGACCGGCGGGCGCTTGCCCATCCGCCGGGTGGTCGGGTGGCCGATGACGTTGACGTGCGGGTTCTCACACGCGGCAACGAACCGCCTGGTCATTTCGGTCCGGGAGAGCTCGAAGTGCGAGTGCACCGAGGCGACGCAGATGTCGAACCCGGCCAGGAAGTCCGCGTCCCAGTCCACGGAGCCGTCCGGGCCGATGTTGAGCTCGGTGCCGTGCAGGAGCACGAGCCCCGCCTCCAGGGCCCGCACCTGCTCCCGCTGGGCCAGCATCTTCTCGTCGGTCATCCGCTGCATGATCAGGTCCGGCGCGTGGTCGGTGACGGCGTAGTACTCGTATCCGCGCCGCCGCGCCGCGTCGGCCATCGTCTCGAGCGAGGCCACCCCGTCGGTGAGGTCGGTGTGCGTGTGCAGGTCCCCTCTCAGGTCATCGACCCGAACGAGCCGGGGTATTCGCCCCTGCGCCGCCAGCTCGATCTCCCCGTGGTCCTCCCGCATGGCCGGGGGCACCCAGGCCAGCCCGAGCCGCTCGTACACCTCCTCCTCGGTCCGGGAGACGATCAGCTCGTTTGTCTCGGCCTCGAATAGTCCATATTCGGATAGTTTCAGCTTGGCGCGCACGGCGATCTGGCGCACCGCGACGTTGTGCGCGACCGAGCCGGTGAAGTACTGCAGCGCCGCGCCCCAGGCGTCCAGCGGCACCACCCGCAGGTCGGCGGTCAGCCCGCTCGCCGTCCTGACCGTGGTCTTGGTGGGCCCGGAGGCCACGACCTCGTGCCCGGCGGAAAACGCCGCCATCAGCGGCGCCGAGTCGTCGGCCGCGGCGAGGATGTCGATGTCACCGATGGTCTCCCGCCACCGGCGCAGCGAGCCCGCGTAGGCGCAGCGCTGGCTGAGCGGGGTGAGCGCGTCCACCATCTCGGTCGCCGTGCGCAGCGCCACGTCGAGCAGCACCCGTTCGCGGCCCTGCCGGTACACCTCGATCCCGGCCGCGATCCGCTCCTCGCTCTTCGCCCCGAACCCGGCCAGGCCGTCCAGCCGGCCCGCCTTGATCGCCGCCGCCAGGTCGTCCACCGACTCCACACCTAGGTCCCGGTTGAGCTGCAGGGCGCGCTTCGGGCCCAGGCCGGGTACCCGGGTCAGCTCCAGGACCCCGGGCGGTATCTTCGCGCGCAGCTCGTCCAGCGCCCGGATGCTCCCGCTCTGGCGGTACTCGGCGATCTTGGCCGCGATCGACGCGCCCACGCCGGGAATCGCCCGCAGCGCCGTGACGTCGAGCTGGCCGATGTCGTCGCCCCAGCCCCGGACCGAACGGGCCGCCTTCTCGTAGTTCCTGGCCCGGAACACGTCGCCGCCGGTGATCTGGGTCAGCTCGGCGTACTCGCGGAGCAGGCCGGCGATCTCCTCGTTGAACCAGGCCATGTACTTAGGCGTGGCAGGTCAGCGGCTGGCCGCCGTTGTAGGCGATCATGTCGCCGAGGGCGCGGACGAGGTCTACCTCGGCGCCGCGTTCGGCTTGGTCCAGCTCGAGGTAGGCACGGTGCAGGTTACCCACGATCCGTTCGGCATCAAGAAGGTCCTTGAACCCACCTAGGTCAGCCTGGCGTGCGGCGTCCAGCGGAGTCAGGCCGGCCGCCTTGGCCTCGCGGGCGAGATCCTGGACGAACCGCAGGTAGGCCAGCACGTCGTCGATGACCTCGGGGCCGCAAACCGGGCCATGGCCGGGGACGAGGGTGCGCGCGCCGAGCGGGCGGAGCACCGTCTCCAGCACCTCGATCCAGCCGCTGACCGAACCCATCAGCGCGAACGGGGTGCCGCCGTTGAACAGCAGGTCGCCGGCGAACACCACGTCGCGGTCGGGGATGTGCACGATCGAATCGTTGGTGGTGTGCGCCGGGGTGCCCACGTAGCGGACCTCGCAGCGCAGGTCGCCGGACCACACGGTGACGCCGTCGGCGTAGGTCAGGAACGGCGGGGCCGGCTCCAGGTGACCCCAGTCCACCTCCGACCAGATACCCGGCGGGGGCGGTATCGGGGAATTCAGGATCGCCTCGCGGCAGCGTTCGTGGCCGACGATGGTGGCCCCGCTCATCAGGTAGTTGCCGTGCGTGTGGTCGCCGTGGTGATGGGTGTTGACCAGGGTGCGCACGGGTTTTTCCGTGACGGTGGCGATGGCGTCGAGGTAGGCGCGGGTACGGCGCTCGGTGGAGGTGGCGTCGACGCTGATCACGCCGGTATCGCTGACGAGGAAGCCGGTGTTGTTCAGGTACCAGCTGCCGTCAGGCTGCAGGTAGGCGTAGACGTCCTCGCAGACTTCCCTGAGTTCTGGCTCCAGGTTCATCAGCATGCTCCTTGTCCGGCTGTGGCAGCAGCAGCGCCAGGGCGCCGAGCAGCCCGAACAGCGCCAGCCCGGCCAGCACGTACGCGTTGCCCGCGATGAGGGCCAGGGCGTGCCAGTGGTATTCGGTGAACCAGCGCTTGTCGCCGTACCACTGGTAGTAGACCGGGTTGGTGTTCCTGGGGATCCAGAGCAGGCCGAGCGAGTCGTGGCCGAGGTTGAGCTTGTGCGTGAACAGGCGGGCGGGCCAGGCGCCGAACCAGGCCACGATGCCCGCGGCCAGGATTCCGAGCGCCCACGCGGTCCTCTTGGCCGAGCGTCGCCAGGCCTGGACCGCGTAGTGCGCGGCCACCAGCGCGCCGGGCGCGATCCACACCCAGTGGTGATCCCAGCTGATCGGCGAGACAAGCAGCCCGGTCAGCGCGGCCATCAGCAGCCCGGGCAGCGGGTAGCCCTTGCGGTCGAGCAGCGCGGCCGCGGTCACCCCGACGGCGCCGACCACGACAGCCGCCGCGATCCAGGCCGGCCTGGCGCCGTTGATGCTGCCGGTCAGCCGGGTGATGAGGCCGTCGAGCGACTGGTTGCCGGCCCAGCCGGTGAAGCCGGTCCGGCCGCCCTGGAAGAACAGGCCGTCGAACCACCATTTGCGCGAGTCGGCCGGCAGGATCGCGAAGCCGAGCAGCACGGTGAACGCGAAGCCCGCGCAGGCCATCGCGGCCTGCCGGAACTTCCTGGCCAGCAGCAGGTACGGGATGAAGATCAGCGGGACCAGCTTGATCCCGGCCGCGATCCCGGTGCCGAACCCCTTCCACCAGCGGCTCGTCTCGGTATCCGGCTGGCACAAGTCCCAGATGATCAGCGCCATCAGGACCAGGTTGACCTGGCCCAGGTACATGGTGCGCAGGACGGGTTCGGTCCAGAGGACGGCGGCCGCGCCGAGCAGGGTGATGGCCAGCCTGGTCTTGTCTCTCCGGTAGCCGAGCCCGCCAAGCGTCAGCCAGAGCGCGATGAGCAGCGCGAGGATGTCCACCGCCACCGACAGCTGCTGGGACAGCCACCAGGGCACGAACGAGATGACGGCGAACGCGATCGCCGCGAACGGCGTGTAGGTGAACGGCAGGTGCAGCTTGCCGTACCCGATCCAGTCGTAGAGCGGCGCCGCCAGGCGCGGGTCGTACAGCGGCCGGACGTGCCGGACGATGAGGCCGCCCGACCGGTATACGGCCAGGTCCACCGGGTCCATGGTGAAGCTCTTCGGGTGGATGACCGTGTAGATCACGTAGAGCCCGAGGGCCACGGCGAACAGGCCCAGGCCGGCGGGCAGCAGCCAGCGGCGTGGCGTGTCATGTTCCCCGGTGGGCGTGCGCGTTCGGGTGAGGACCGATCTCACCTCGCTAACCCTAGCGGCTTCGGCTGGGCTATCCGGCCACTACGTGATGTAGTAACCGGCCGTCGACCGGTCCGGGCGGCCATGGCATAGTGAATCCAGGCAGCCGCTCACCCTTTCCCGCACCGGAGGCGACATGAGCATTACTCAGCTCGTGACCTCTGGCCCGCTGCTGCTGGCGCTCCCCGTGGCCGCGGCCGCAGGGGCGGTCACCTTCCTGTCGCCGTGCTGCCTGCCGCTGGTGCCCGGCTACCTGTCCTTTGTCACCGGCATGGCCGGAGCGGGCGGGCCTGCGTCTCCCGCTGCGCCTGGCTCGGTTCCGGCGGCGTCTGCGTCCGCAGCTGGGGCTCCCGCAGCTGCGGCGTCTGCAGCTGGGGCGTCTGCAGCTGGGGCGTCTGCAGCTGGGGCGTCTGTGTCCGGGGTCGCGGTGGCCGCTCTCCCGCTGGCCGCCACCGCGGCGGTTCCGCCTCGCGGCCGGGTGGTGGCCGGGACGGCACTGTTCGTCCTCGGCTTCTCCGTCGTGTTCATGGCGTACGGCGCCGCCCTGGGCGGGCTCGGGCATTTGCTGACCGGGCACGCCCGGGTGCTGACCCAGGTGCTGGGCGGGCTGACCATCCTGCTCGGGCTGCTGTTCGCCGGGGCGTTCGACCGGTTCTCCTTCGCCGGCCGCGTCGCGCGCCCCTCGGCGCGGCCGAAGGCAGGCCTGGCCGGGGCGCCGCTGCTCGGGGTGATGTTCGGCCTCGGCTGGACTCCCTGCATCGGTCCCACGCTGACCGCCGTGCTGGCGCTGTCCGCCTCCACCGGCACCGTCGCGCGCGGCGCCGTGCTGGCCTTCGTGTACGCCCTGGGGCTGGGCGTGCCGTTCCTGCTGGTGTCGTTCGGCTTCCAGGTGGCGATGCGGGCCTTCGCGTTCTTCCGCCGCCACGCCCGGCTCGTGACCAGGATCGGCGGCGCCATGCTGATCTGCGTCGGCCTGCTCGAGGTAACCGGCGCCTGGTCCACCTTCATGGCCTGGCTCCAGGTCCACTGGGTCAGTACCTACGAACCCCCCATCTAACCCCGCGCATCCGGCCTTGCGCTCGCCCGCCGCACCCGGCGCCCCGCTACCTCTGCCCGGACGCCCCTCAGCCCTCGCCCAACTTGCCCCTCCCTGCTCGCCAGCCTCACCCGTTGCCCACAGCGAAGGGCCGCCCATCATTGCGGATATCTGCACCCCTCATGAGGGGGGTAGATATCCGCAATCCTTGCCGGGCGAGTCCGACAATCAGGGTCGCAGTTATCCACAGGCTGAAGGTTGGGATGGCGCGGGGCAGCGGGGACTAATCAGGCTGGGGACATGGAGGATCAGCAATGGTTGACCTGGCTCGGTCAGCTCCAGCGCCAGGCAGGTGTCGTCTCCCGGCAGCAGGCGTTGGACGCGGGTTTCACCGAGAAGACGATCGAATGGCGGCTCCGCCGCGGGATGTGGCAGCGCTTGCATGCCGGGGCCTACGCGACCTTCAGCGGAAAGCCCTCGCGGGAAGGGAGGCTGTGGGCAGCCGTGTTGCACGTGGGATCCGGCGCTGTACTCAGCCATGAGACCGCTGCCGAGATCCACCGCCTAACCGACAAGCAGAGCACACGGATCCACGTGAGCGTCCCGATCGAACGCCGTCCCGGGCAGAACACGAGGATCAGGGGGGTGGTTATCCACAGATCGCGGGGGCTGGTTGCGGAATGGCAGCCGCCGTGGCATCTGCCGCGGACCACCATTGAGGACACCGTGCTCGACCTGATCGGCGGGGCGCGGACCTTCGACGATGCCTACGGCTGGATCTCGGCTGCTGTCGGCCGCCGCCTCAGCACGCCCGAACTTCTCGGCAAGGCGCTCGCGGCCCGCTCGCGGATACGCTGGCGCAGCTGGGTCACCGCGGCCCTGAGCGATGCCGCCGACGGCGTCCACTCGCCGCTTGAGTGGCGGTACGTGCACGGTGTCGAGCGCGCCCACGGGCTGCCGCCGGCGCGGCGGCAGGCCAGGCGCAGGCACGGCAGCGGTCACCGCTACCTGGACAACTTGTACGAGCCGTTCAGGCTGTGCGTAGAGCTCGATGGCAACGCCGCTCACCCGGCCGAGGGGCGCTGGCGCGACACCCGCCGGGACAACGCCAACCTGGCCCAGGGAGTGCGGACGCTGAGGTACGGCTGGCCCGACGTCACCGAGTACCGCTGCCGGATCGCCGCGGAGATCGCCGAGGTCCTGCGCCGCCAGGGCTGGACGGGCACGCTGCGCCGCTGCGGGCCGACGTGCACCGCGGTCTCGCCCCTGAAACAGGGAGCGGAAAAGAAGCAGGAAGCCGGTAAGCCGGCGAATCCGGTTAATAACGCCTAGGAGGCGCGGGCGCCGTGCCGCTTGCGCTTGGAGCGGGCGCTCACCTCGGGCTGCGGTGGCGATGCGGGCTGCGCGCCGGTGCTGGCCGCCGCCACCAGCGCCTCGAACAGCCGGGCGTCGTCGCCCTCCTCGGGGCTCCACTGCACGCCCAGGCCCCACCGGTGGCCCTGCACCTCGAGCGCCTCCACGACCTCGTCCTGCGTCCA
>Ga0207674_10010446_pt1 | contig 10515 bp, 5 predicted proteins | sample KBSCornC72_FD_184303 | JGI IMG/M metagenome (GOLD analysis project Ga0207674, IMG submission 184303) | Corn rhizosphere microbial communities from Kellogg Biological Station, Michigan, USA - KBS Corn C7-2 (SPAdes) (version 2) | ecosystem: Host-associated > Plants > Roots > Rhizosphere > Soil ...
GGAGGCGCTCGAAGATCAGCACGTTGGCGTCGACCGACACGCCGATCGTCAGCACGAGGCCGGCGATGCCCGGCAGGGTGAAGGTCGCGCCCATCATCGCCAGGGTGCCGATGATGACGATCAGGTTGAAGATGACCGCGATCACGGCGACGACGCCGGTGATGTGGTAGTAGAAGATCATGAAGCAGGCGACGACGAAGAGGCCGGCCATACAGGCGAACATGCCCGAGCGGAGGTTGGCCTCGCCGAGCTGCGGGCCGACCTCGCGCTCGCTGATCGGCTGCTCGTCGAGCTGCGCCGGGAGCGAGCCGGCGTTGAGGGTGTTGATGAGGTAGTTGCGTTCGGCCTCGGTGTACCCCTTGGAGCCGCCGTCGATCGTGCCGCTCTTGCCGATCTGGCTGTGGATGTTGGGGGCGGTGATGATCTTGTTGTCCAGGACGGTGCCCAGGGGCTTGTTGATGTTGGCGCCGGTCAGGGCGGAGAAGAGCTGCGCCCCCGCGTCGTCGAACTCGAACCCGACGATCATGTCACCGCGTTGTGAGGGCGTCGGGCGCGCCTGCTGCAGGGCCCAGTCGCGGCCGCTGTCGCTGCGGTGGACCATCGACTTGTCCGGCGTCGTCCACGCCAGCGCGTAATACTTGCCGTGCCACTGCGTCATCGGGCGGTGGAATTCCTCGGGCTTGTCCACCTCGAACCATCGGGACTGGTCGTTCGCCTGCGCGGCGGGGCCCTCGCCGCCCGCCTGCATGCGCTGCACCATTTCCGGTTGCTCGGCCTGCGGGTTGTCGACCAGGATGTGGAACTCCAGCACGCCCGAGCCGCGGAGGAGGCGCTTGAGGTCCGCGGCGCCGTCGATGCTGTTCTTGGTGGCGACGTACTTGGGGTAAAGCTGCTCGAGCTTCTCGATCGCGGCCTTGCGCTCGGGGAAGCGGGCCTTGAGGTCGTCGATCTGCTTTTTCTTCTCCGCGTCGGCGGTGTCGGCGAGCAGGGCCTCGACGTCGGCGGCGGTCAGGTTGGTCTGTTCGATGCGCCCCTTGGCGTCGTCGTAGGCGATCTTCGTCTCGGCCTTCTGGCGGCTGAGGTCACTGATCTTCGCCTCGTCCTTCTTGTCGGCCTTCTTCGCCCGGTCGAGCTGGGCGGTCAGGTCCTTCGACTTGTCGTACAGCGAGCGGAGCTGGGCGAAGAGCGCCTCGCGCTGGGCGTTGCCGGCGGCCAGACGCTTGAGTTCCTTGTCGCGGGCGTCGGCGGTCAGGTTCTCGACGGCGTTGACGACCTGGGCGGTGGAGATGTTGGCGTCGTCGATCCGCTTCTGGAGGGCGGCGTACTCGTTCTTGACGTTGCCCGCGCCTTCCTTGGTCATCGACGAGCGGGGGAGCTGGATCTCCAGGCGCGTGTCCCCCTGCGGACGCCAGATCAGGTTGCGCGTGCCGGTCGGGTCCACGCGCTTCTTGAGGAGGGCGGCGACCTGCTCGGCGAGGTTGCCGCCGGTGTTGCGCGCCCCGCCCGGTGGGGGCTTGATCTCGTACAGGAGGCTGGTGCCGCCGGCGATGTCGATGCCGGGGCGGAGGTTGAGCTTCTCGTTGAACGGGACGCTGGGCATGAACGCCCGCTTGAGGGAGAAGATGCCGTCCTGGACCCCGGGGATGCCGAAGAGGCCGAGGAACAGCACGGCGAGGATGAGGGTCACGCGGCCGGCGTAATTCTGAGACATTTTAAGTGAGTCCTGAGTTCTAAGTGCTGAGTCCTGAGTACCGCGGGGGGTTCAGATCATTCTGGTACGAGACTTACTTCGCTTCGGTTTTGTCGTCTTCGATCGCGCGGTGAATGGCGTTACGGACGAACTTGATCTTGACGTTGTTGGTCTCGTCCACCTTGACGGTCACCTCGCGGTCGTTGACCTGGGTGATGGTGCCGAGAATGCCGCCGATGGTCTGGACGCGGTCGCCGATCTTAAGTTTCCCCAGCGTGTTGTTGCGGGCCTTGTCCTGGTTGCGCTTGGCGCGGAAGACGAAGAAGTAAAGCACCGCGATGCCCAGGAGGAGCGGCACCATGGGCCCGCGGAGGAGTGACGGGGGCTCGCCGCCGGTGGTCGGGACGGATTGCGTGGTCTGGGCGAGCAAAGTGAGCACTGAGGTCAAGGCGGTTCCTTTCGAGAGAGTGGTCAGGGTTCAGGGTTTAGGGTTCAGGAGGGAAAGCGAAGACCCTCACCCCAGCCCTCTCCCACCCGCGGGAGAGCGATTGGGTGCAAGGCGATTTTCGGCGCGTGCGGGAGAGGGGATCAGAGGGGATGTTGGTCATCTTCAACGGCGCTACTCGTTTCTGCATTTCCTGAACCCTGAACCCTAAGCTCTGAACCCTCGTCCGCCGTGGGTCCAAGTGAACATCTAGGGTCGCTGCGGCTGAATTCGTCGAACGCGCCGCCGGCGATTGCCCGGCGGATGTCCGCCATGAACCGTTGGTAGAATCGGATATTATGCACTGAAACCAGAACCGGGCCAAGCATCTCGCCGGCAAAAAAGTAATGCCGGATCGCCCCGCGGGTGAAGTGCCGGCAGGCGTAACAATCGCAGCCGTCCTCGATGGGGCCGGTGTCACGCTGGTATTTGGCGTTGCGCAAGCGGACGGCGCCGCGGGCGGTGAAGGCGTAGGCGTTGCGGCCGTTGCGCGTCGGCAGGACGCAGTCGAACATATCCACCCCCTCGCGGACGGCGGCGACCAAGTCGCGCGGGTATCCGACCCCCATCAGGTAGCGGGGTTTGTCCGCCGGCAGCAGGGGGGTGACGAAGCCCAGCACGATGCGCATCGAGTCGAACCCCTCGCCCACCGCCAAACCGCCGATCGCGTAACCGGGCAGGTCCATGCGGATGAGCTGTTCCGCGCAGCGCTCGCGAAGCCTTTGATCGGTGCCGCCCTGGACGATGCCGAAGAGGGCCTGGCGGTCCGGGCGGGCGTGGGCGTCGATGCAAAGCCTTGCCCAGCGGAGGGTTCGCTCGACCGCGGTCATGTGGTAATCGAGCGGCGCGTCGGCGGGTGGACACTCGTCGAACGCCATGATGATGTCCGCCCCGAGGTCGTTCTGCACCTGCATCGAGCGCGCCGGTGTAAGGTGCACGACCGAGCCGTCGATGTGGCTTTTAAACGTCACGCCGTCGTCGGTGATCTTGTTGAGGTCGGCCAGGCTGAACACCTGAAAGCCGCCGGAGTCGGTCAGGATTGGCCCGGGCCAAGCCATGAAGCGGTGCAAGTCGCCCAAGTCGGCCACCACCTTCTCACCGGGCCGGAGCATGAGGTGATACGTGTTGGCGAGGATGCATTGGGAGCCGGTGGCGGCGACGTGATCGGGCAGGACGCCCTTGATCGTCCCCTGCGTGCCGACGGGCATGAAGGCGGGCGTATCAAACTGGCCGTGGGGCGTATGAACGCGGCCGAGCCGCGCGCCGGAGGCGCGATCGGCTCGGAGAAGCTCGTAGGTGACGGCGGGCATTGGTGGGGGGCGGATGGTAGCGGAAATCGCGGCGTAAAGACATAAAGACATAAAGCATAAAGAGGTCGGCTGAGTCTTTATGTCTTTACGTCTTATGTCTTTACGTATTCTTGAGCCGGTACACGACGGCCGTCTCATTTTCGAAGACCGGCTCGAACATCGCCGCGTGGTCGCGCACGATCGCCAGTTCGGGCGGATTGGGCGCGACGTCGTGCTTGAAGACGATCAGGTGGGTCGCGCCCGATGCGGCCAGCCGCTTGAGCCAGCCAGTGGCGTCGGTGTCGGCGCTGAGGGCGGCGGCCATCGCGGGGTTGATGCGCTCGCCGGAGAGCCGTTCACCGAAGGGCGGCAGGTCGCTAAGGTGCGCGACGTTCCGGCGGGTCGGCACGTAGATCAGCGGGCGGGCGTCGTCGAAACCGGCGAGCGGGTGGACGAGGAACGTGTTGGCGTAGGCCAGCGGCTCGGTCGGGGGGAGCTTGTCGCGCACGAACTCCCACACCCGCGCGGTGTCGTCGTACTGCGACGCATAGGCGGTGGCGGCCAGGCCGCGGCAGTCGTTGATGAATGCCGGCCACTGCACGTAGACGAGTCCGACGAGCACGAGGACGCCGAGCGAACTGGCGGTGGCGACCGTGGCCCTGGCGCGGTTGGGGAAGAGGTCAAGACAGCCGCGAATCACGACGCCGACGAAGAGCACGACCGCCGCGGCGCCCAGGAGACTGGAGACGAGCTCCGCGAACGCGGCGGGACTGAAGCATGTGAAAAAGCACGCGGCCAGGAGTGCGGCGGCGGCGACCAATTGAACGGAAGTCGCGCGGACGCGCGCCACGGCAAGCGCGGCGGTTGCGAAGAGCAGGATGAACGCCGGATAAAGGAAGCGCACTTCCGCGTACGGCGACGTGGTCAGGAAGATCACCAGCGCCAGCGGCGGGCCGAGCAGGCAGAGGCGGACGACCGGGTTGGACCTCAAGTCGCGCCACCGCAGCGCGACCGCCGCGGCCCACCCGAGAAGCAGCAACAGCATCGGGATCAGCGGCAGGCTCTGGTCCCGCGTGGTCAACAGCGACCAGACCGAGGCGACGCTGGCGAACTGGCGGCTGCGCGCGGTCGCGAACAGTCCCGGCAGGTGGAGGAGCCGCACGGGGTAGAGCGGATTGCCGAACTCGATCCAGTTGCGGAGGTACCACGGCCCGGCGAGCAGGGCGGCGATCGCGACCGCGACAAGCGCCCGGCGTAACGGCCGGATCGGCAGCGCGAGCAGGAACAGCGGCAGCGTCAGCAGCGCCGTGTACTTCGTCGCCAGCATCAGGCCGAGCGCCGCGCCCAGTCGCAGCGGGCCGAGCACCGGGTCGCGCAGGCGGTCGCCCGTCACGGCCACCGCGGCGCACGCGAAGAAGGCGGCGAGGTACAGGTCGTCCTTCTCGATCACGACCTGCCGCAGGAACGGGCGTGAGACGAGCAGCGCCAGCGCGATCAACCCCGCCAGCGCCGGCCGCGCCCCCAGCGCGCGGAAGATCCGGATCGACGCGAAATAGATCAGCAGCAACGCGGGAAACTGCACGTGCCGCGCCAGGACGTCGCTCTTTAGCGGCGCCATCCACCACGCGATGAACGTCGAACCGGCCAGCGGCGAATACGTGTTGGCCGGGTTGAAGTACCAGGTCTCGAACAGCGTCAGCCGGCCCGTGCGGAGCCATTGCACGGCCGCGGGGAAGTGGTACGTGATCGCGTCGTTGGCGACCACGGGCATCAGCCGCTGGTTGACGCAGACCCCGCCGGCGTAACCGAGCGCGAACAGGCCGCAGAGCAGGAGCGCCCAGCGGTCGACGACAGGCGTCGTTGGCGTTGTGGAGATCGTTGGTGGCGCGCGGTGTGGCGCGAAGTAGAGCGCGGCGGCACAGGCGAGCGACGTGACGACAATCGCCGGCGCGCTCAGGAGCCCGCAAAGACCCGGCAGCGTGACCGCGAGGTATTCGACGAGGAACGTGAGCAGCAGGACGTCGGCGAGGCGGTCGGCCAGATCCGCATTCAAACGCCGGCGGACAAAGCGCGCGGCGCCCAGCAGGATCGCCGCCTGCGTGAGCAGGGCGTACGCGAGGCGCAGTTCGTCGCTGTAGAAGATCTCCACGGGTTAACGCGGCGAAGGATCGCGGGCGGGGGCGCGGGTGTCAAATCACGCGCGCGCGCCTACCGCCGCCTGCGTGCGTCAGACGGGCACCTCGCCGCGGGCGCGGGGCTTGGACTTGCCGCCACCGCCGCCCAGCCGGTCGTTGTCGTCGTCGTCTTCGCCGATGGTCGCGGCACCACCGGCGGGCAGCGCCCGAAAGCTCCGCCACGTTTCCAGCGGCATCAGCCCGCACCCGATGAAGAAGATCTGGCTGCCGATGAAGAGCGTCAGCCAGAGCACCGCCGACGCCATGAAGCCGTACGAGTGGAGTCCGACGCCCAGCATGTTGGTGCCGAAGTACGACCACGCGGTGACGATGTTCCCGAAGATGGCGATGTTCGCCATGCCGCGTTCCTTCACCAGCCCGCCCCAGCGGGCGTGCAGGAAGAGCGCGTTGGCGAGCACGATGAGGATCGCGCCGTTCTCCTTCGGATCCCACCCCCAGAACCGCCCCCACGATTGGTCGGCCCAGATTCCGCCCAGGATCGTGCCGACGAAGCTGAAGAGGATGGCGAAGCAGGTGATGCCGTACATCATCCGGCCGAAGGTCTTCTTGAGGTCGCCGTCGAGGTGCCGCGTGAACAGGCCCGTGCAGACGTACGCGATGCCGATCAGCCCCGCGAGGAACGTCGCGGCGTAACCGAGCGTGATGCTGACAACGTGCGTCGCCAGCCAGATGTTGGTATCGAGCACGGCTTGCAGCACCTTCATCGTGTCGCCGTCGAGGCTCAGCCGCTGGGCGATGATGAGCGTCGGGAACCCCGCCGCGGCGGCGAGCACGGCGCCGATGCCGTTCTTGTAAATCAGCTCCAGGCAGGTCGCGAAGACAACCATGCCCCACCCGATGAAGATCGCCGACGACGCCAGGTTCGTCACCGGCGGCCGCCCGGACATGTAAATGCGGGCGGACAGCCCGAACGTGTGGATCAGCAGCGTCAGGCAAAGGATCCAGAACGCCGACCGCGCCATCGGCCGCGAGAACCCGACCCACGAGATCGCCGCGAAGAGGAAGACCATGATGTAGAACACGATCGACATCGTGAAGGGGTCGAACCGGTTGAACCACGCCTCGAAGCCGGCCTTGTTGGCGGCGATCGGGACGCGCTGGTCGATGAGGCGCTCGTAGTTGCGAACCTCGGCGTTAAACGCCGCCGGCTGGCCGTCGGCGTAATCGCCGACCGCGCGGAGGAATGATTCGGCGATCGGGTCGCGGTAGCCGGTCGTCTGCGACTCGTGCGCCGCGTCGATCAGCGTCGTCCAGTCGGCGCCGGGCGTCCGCGGCGGGACGAGGTGCCACTGCGGGTAGGCGCGGATCGTCGCGTGAAGCGAGATGCGGTCGCAGACCTCGAGCAGCGCGTGCTGGTATTCGCTCAACGCCTTGTCGTTCGAATGGCGCAGCGGCGTAAGCTCGGTGAACGCCTTTTTGATCTTCTCTTCCGCCGGGGCGAGATCTTCGGGTGAGAAGTATTTCTGCTTCTCGTCCAGGCCCAAATAGCTCTTCACGTCCGGAAGGTCGATCACGAAGGTCTTGTACTTGCCGGCGACCTCCTTGCCGCCGAGCACGTCCAGCAGCCAGGCGATCGGCTGGATCTTCGTCTCCTCTTCCTCGTTCCGCTCGTTCTTGGTGACCAGCAGCGCCGACTCGCGGCCGCGCATCACCTTCAGCGCGTTGCGCGCCAGGCTGTCGAGCGGCTGCACCCGGCCCTCGTACGAGATCGGCATTTTCGCGAACGCTTCCAGGTCAAAGTCGCGCGACACCGGCCGCGGCGAAATGTGCCCGATCACGTAAACCACGCAGAACAGCAGCAGCCCGGCCGGCACGAGGAACCGCGCCGTCATGAACCCGCCCTGCGGCGCCAGCTCGTAACGCGAGTCGTCGATCTGCTTGGACTTGGCGGGCGTTCCCCGCGCGCGGGCGGCGCCGGCTTGGGTCGTGATGCGGTGTACGCGCTTGGCGCGCAGAAACGCGCCCAGGACGCCGGTCGCGATCGTGGCGACAATCCCCACACCGGCGACGCCCATCGTCATGTAAAAGCTGCACGCGAACACGACCACCGCCAGAAGCGCCACCAGCCCGATCGCGAGCTGCTGCCCCGTCAGGATGCGCTTGGCGAGGAAGTTGATCAGCGTCACGCCGAAGTGCACCAGCAACCCGATCCCCGCGATGATGATCGCCGTGTACGGCAGCGTCATCGCCGGGTTGCGAACGACCTGCAGGACCGTCGCCTTCTCCGTCTTCTCGTCGAAGCTCGATTGGTAGAACGTCTCCCCGCGATACCGCAGCGGGTGGTTCATCCAGATCCGGATGTCGCGCGTCTCCTTGCGCGTCGGGTCGCTCAGCGTGACGTCGCTGGAATAATTCCGCGGCGTGTTCGTGCCGGTGTAGCGGTCGAAGCTGAACTTGCGCAGCTCAACCGTGTAAGGCTTGTAATCCCGCTCGAACCGCAGCGACACCTCGTAATTCTTACCGCCCACTTCGATCGTGTGCGGCTTGCTCGTCATGACGGTCAGCAGGTACGAGCCGATCGTCCGCCCGTCCTTGCCGCTGAGCGTGACGAACACCGACGGCAGATCGACCTGCCCGCCCTCGACGCCCGACACGTTCTTCACTTCCTTCGCCGTCCAGGCCGGCCCCATGTCGTCGTGCAGTGACGGCTGGTTCGGCTCTTCCGTCGCCGCCACCGCGCGCGAGTTCACGTAGTACCGATCCACCTTCACCTGGAACGGCAGCCGCGCGTCGTTCAGCACGGCGCCGGGCTTGAGCTCGGACTTTCCGATCACGACCTGGTGATCCACCTTGGGATCGGATCGATCCACGATCGCCACCTCGGGCGTGCGGATGTCCTCGGAGTAGGTCGCGTACGAACCCTCCTGGATGCTCATCCGCCCCTCGGTCGCCGAGCCGCTGGTGATCCCCTCGCCGATCAGCAGCAAAATGAGGCCCAGGTGGATGACGATGACCCCCGCGCGCCGCGCGTGCACCAGGAACAGCGTGATCAGGAACAGCGCCCCCACCGCCATCGCCACGCTCATCGTGAACCAGTCGTAACTCGTCTGCCAGAAGTACAGCGCCACCCCGATGACGATCCCCTGCGGGATCAGCCAAAGGTCCTTCGGCGAAAACTTGAACCGCACCGCGTGCGCCGCCAGCAGGTTCAGCAGCAGCAGCGACCCCAGCACGTACCCGCCCGGAAACCAGATGTACCCGTTAATATAAGGCGGCCGATTCGAAAACCGCGGGACGAGGTCCTGCAGCGGCATCTTCGCGATGAAGCTGTGGAAATAATGGTGCTGCACCTTCCAGATATCGGTGTCCACCTGCGCCAGCGTCCCGGCGTAAATCAGCACCATCGACAGCGCCAGCAGGATCACCGTCAGCGTCAGGGAGGAGAGCGGTTTGAGCAGTTTTTTCAGCATGGGGATTGGCGGCCGGCGGTGATTTACCTATGCGTCAACCTGAGGTACTCCGAAGGATCTGGCACGGAATCGGCAAAGTCCGTTCGCCTAACCGATTCAACGCCAGATCCTTCGCCGCGCTCGGGATGACGGTCCTGACGCATTCCTACTTCTCGTCGAACTTCAAACTCTTTACGAACGATTCGAACTCGGGTTTGCTCCGCGTGACCAGGTCGTACGGCCCGACGAAGCGGAAGAACCACGTCTGCGTCGCCCCGGGGAACTGCGTGTACGCGACGTATTGCCGCAGTCGGCCATTCCCTTCGGCGTCAGGGCCTTCAAAATCGCGGATCACGGCCGGTCCCTGGCCGAGGCTGATGGGCTGGCCGGGGTTGGCCGCGTTGTCGTTCGTCGGGGCCAAATGCACCTGGCCGCGCCAACGGTTGAGGTTCGGGAGCAGGTCCGCCAGGCTGTTGGGGCTCAACCGTGATACCACGATTTCACCCGGCGCGTTGCCCCCGCCGGCAGGGGGGACCACGATCGTCGCCTCGCGCATCGGCCGCGGTCGCGCATCGATCTGCCACCCCGCGGGAAGCGTGAAATCGGCGATCCCCGCGATCTTGCCGCCACCAGCCGCGGCGGGCGCGGTGTTGTCGGAAGGCGTCGGCGACGGATTAGGCGTCGTCGCCACACCGCCATCGCCCCCTTCTTTCTTCTCCCCCGCGACGTCCGGATGAAACGACTTCACCACCGCTTCAAAACTTTCCTTCTGCGCCGCCACCTGCTCGGCCGGTCCGCTCATCTTGAACGCCCACACCTGATCCCCGTCAGGCACCAGCGCGCCCAGCATCCGCAGTTGCGGCCCGCCGTCCGCCGGCTTCGGGGCCATCAAATCCACGAGCAGTCCTTCACGCCCCTCCAGTTTGATCGGTGTCGCCAGCTTCGACATCTCCGACTCCGGCGACTGCGGGAGCCCCAGTTGCCGCTCCCACCGGTTGACGTTCGCCAGCACCGTCGCCGACCCCGACGCCATCGCCGTCACCTGGCTGACCGTCATCTTCAGCGGGGAATTCTCGACCTGATAGGCGGCATACGTCATCGGCCCCGGCGGCACCGACTTCCACGTCGCAGGCACCGTCCACGCCGTCCGCACCGCGACCGGCGGCGCATCCTTCGGCGCGTCATACGCGCGAACCCCCTCCTTGCGTTCGCAGGCGGGCAGAAGCATTGCGATCAACAGCAGCGGTAAGATTCGATTGGTGTTCACGTGCGATTAGTGTAGCAGAGCCGAAGGGGCTTTTCACCGCGACGGTCGCCCGCCTGCGCGGGGTGCAGCGCCTTGGATAGCTACGCGGCCGCGGAATGTTGGGATCATGCGGCAATATGCCGCACGCGAACGGCCGCTGGACCTGCGTGCAATAAAGATTCCGCTCGCTGAAGCGAGCCCTACGGGATGCGGCGCGGCGGG
>Ga0207674_10010449_pt1 | contig 10514 bp, 7 predicted proteins | sample KBSCornC72_FD_184303 | JGI IMG/M metagenome (GOLD analysis project Ga0207674, IMG submission 184303) | Corn rhizosphere microbial communities from Kellogg Biological Station, Michigan, USA - KBS Corn C7-2 (SPAdes) (version 2) | ecosystem: Host-associated > Plants > Roots > Rhizosphere > Soil ...
ACGTGGGACTGCTGCCGTGGCTGATGATGGGCGCGTTCATGGTGCGGGGGTACATGAACCGGCGGCTGGGGCGGCATTACAATGAGTCACCGCGGACGGACCTGCCGGCGGCGACGTTCTGGCCGGATCAGTTTTTGCGGAACGCGGTGGCGTGTCTGGCGGTGCTGGCGTTCGTGCTGTTCCTGGTGGTTCGGCCGAAGTTGTTCGGGAGCGACAAGGGCGCGGGGTGGGGCGTGGAGCTGACGGCGCCGGCGGATCCGTCGACGAACTTTTCGGCGGCGCGGCCGGAATCGCCGTTCTTATGGCTGTTCCAACTGCTCAAAAAATTTCCGGGCGAGACGGAGGTGATCGGGGCGTACGTAGTGCCGGGGCTGGGGTTCACGGTGCTGCTGCTGATGCCGTTCATCGGGCGGTGGAAACTCGGTCGGGCGTTCAACCTGGCGTTCACGCTGGGGATCGTGATCGCGATCGCGGTGCTGACGACGCAGGCGCTGCGCGAGGACAGTCACAACGCGGAATACCAGGCGGCGGCCAAACGCGGGGTCGCCGAGGGGCGGCGGGTGGTGGAGCTCGCGCACTTTAACGGCGGCATCCCACCGGCCGGGGCGATCTCGCTCCTCCAGAACGATCCCTTCACCCAAGGGCCGCTGCTCTTCAAGCAGCATTGTGCGTCCTGTCACCGGTTCGGCGGCGAGGACGGAATCGGTGGACGCGACGACAAGGACGCGCCGTCGGCGGCCGATCTTAAAGGCTTCGCCGGCCGCGAATGGCTGTCCGGCCTGCTCGACCCGGCACAGATCTCCGGGCCGCATTATTTCGGCGGCACGAAGTTCAAGGACGGCGAGATGGCCAAGTACGTCGAGGAAGACGTGAAGGAGTTCAAGCCCGCGCAGAAGGAAGAATTGAAGAAGGTCATCGCCGCCCTTTCGGCCGAAGCGGGCTTAAAAGCGCAGCGGACGGTCGACGCCGGCGACGCGACGACCATCGCCCAAGGCCGCAAGCTGATCTCCGACGCCGATACGATGACCTGCCTGGAATGCCACAAGTTCAACGGCGAAGGGAAGACCAAGGCGCCCGACCTGACCGGGTACGGCTCGATGGAATGGCTGACCGGGATGATCGGCAATCCGGCGCACAAGCGGTTCTACGGGGGCAAGAATGACCGCATGCCGCCGTTCGCGGAAAAGGGATTGCTCAAGCGTCAGGAGATCGAACTTCTGGCGCACTGGCTGCGGGGCGAGTGGGACCCGGACGATTTTCGCGTCGCGACCACCAAGCCGACGACGACACAGGCGGCGAAATAAACTCTCTACTTGCCGGTTCGCCGGTCGATGACGACGGCGTTCCATTGCAAATAGATGGCGTCCGGCGGTCGGGCGGCGGGCAACTGCCCGGCGATGCGCCCGCCGTCGGTCAGGTAGAGTTGATCCGCTAGTTCCGCCAGGGGCGAAGTCACGGGCAGGCTCGGCGGATTTCGCGGGGCGCGCGTGCCGACGACCCGGGAGAGAAAGGCAACTTTTCGCCCGGCCGGCAGTTGCGCATCAAACTCCTTGGGAAGCCCGGTGGCGTCACACTCGAGGGTGACGCCGATGTCGTCGGCGGTGATCGGGCGGGTGATGCCGTTCCAGAATGTCACCGCGGCGCCCGCGGAGGCGGATGATCGATAATGCCAGGCATCCGTTTGGGTTAGGCCGTCGCCCAAGACGACGATCTCGCCGGCCGCACTGCGGATCGCGCGGTGCGATTTGGCCCAAGCGCCGATCCCCCCGCCCATCGCGGCGGCGACGACGACCGCCCAGAGCGCCGTCCGCCGAGGCCGCCAGAGGGCCAGCCCCAGCAGTGGAATCGTGCAGAGGATCCCGATGAGCACGATCTGCCGCCGCATCGGTTCCGCCAGCCCGGGCTGCCAACTCGCAACGGGCAGGTAAGCGCCTTCGTGGTAACCCGCGGTGGTGGGCCCGGCGGGGAGGTAACGGAGGATCCAGTAACCGCCGGACCGCTTCCACGGCCAGCCCGCGACCGGTGGCACCGGCGCGTCGGTCTTGACGGCGACCGTGACGCCCGCGGCGACGAGGCCGGCGAATTGCGATTCGGAAAGGCGCGTGATCCCGGCGGCGTCGAGGACGATGGCGTCGAGCATCTCCCAGCAGGCGGGGTCGCCGGCGATCGGCTGGGTCGGGTCGAGCGTGACCGGGATGACCTTGGGCGCCCCGTGCAGCAGCTCCCGGGCGAAGGGTTCGTCCGGCGGGATGGTCCAGCCGACGAGTCGCTCGGCGTCGCCGAGACGCTTGAGCGGTGGCCCGTCTACGATTACGGCCGTCGATTCGCCGACCGACAGGCGCGGGTGCTCGCCGCGCGCACTGAGAACCATCCAGGGGACGATGGCGTCGATCCGGCCGGTGCGGAGGCTGACGCGGGTGGTGATCGAGCCGCGGCGTTCTTCGGCGGCGGGATCGGCGGTGGGATCGGCAGTTGCGGCGATCCGGGCGAATTGGCTGTCGGCGGCGGCCGGCGCGTCGGCGACGACGTGGACGGGCAGGTACTTGCCGGGGCGGTAATACGGTCCCAGCGGGAACGAGATCTGTGGCGTGGCCGCCGCCGCAACATCGACCGCGACGGCGCACAGGACGACAATGAAAAGGCTCGACCGGGACATGCGTGACGGAGGATTGTAGCTCGCGCGCGCGGCCTGTCGGGGTGTGGCGCGCCTCAGCAGGTGAGGGTGTCGTGACGCGCGCCGGTGATATCGTCGATCGCGACGGCGAGCTCGGCCAGCTTGTACTGCGCCTTGTCGAAGATGTAGATCACGCCCAGGTCGCGGGCCTTGATCAATTGTTCGGGCGTGCCGTGGGCGGTGACGAGGACGACCGGCAGGCTGTGCCAGCGCAGGTACGAGCGCATCACCTCGAGCAGGGCGATGCCGTCGAGTTGCGGCATACGCACGTCGAGGACGACGGCGTCCGGACGTTCGGTCAGGAGCAGGCGCAGCGCCTCCTGCCCGTCGCGTGCGGTGGTGACGCGGTGCTGGCGCTTCTCCAGAAACAATCCGACGAATTCGAGGCTGTCCGATTCGTCGTCCACAACCAAGACGTGTGCCATTCGCCCGGCAGATTAGTCCGCTGCCCGACGACGCACAAGCGCGGACCGCAAGAAAAATCGGAGCACCGAGTTTTTCGCACGAATCATTTATAAAAGGGGCCACCCCCGGCTTTTGAGGGCCGGGGGTGGTTGGACTTGTGAGATTGGAACGACAGGGTGCTGATTGGAAACCCTGACGCGCACTCGCGTCTCGCCCCGGGACGTTTTAGGTCAGTCCCGGACGAGCCTCATGCGCGTTAGCCTCGCAGCAGGGCTAACGCGGACTGAGGGGCCGAGTTCGCCTGCGACAACACGGTGGACGCCGCCTGCGACAGGATCTGCGAACGGGTGAGGTTCGAGGTTTCCTGCGCGAAGTCGGTGTCGCGGATGGCGCTTTCGGCGGCCGACGCGTTCTCGTAGGCGACGCCCAGCGAGTTGATCGTGCTGCCGATCTGGAACTTCTGGAACGCGCCCAGCCGTCCGCGGAGGGTCGCGACCTGCTTGATGGCCTTGTCCACGACCTTCTGGGCGGTGACGAGGTTGGCGCTGGTGAGGGCGTTGGCGCCACCGGAACCCAGCGAGCTGAGGAAGCCGGTGGTGCTATCACCGAGCGAGCCGGTCGAGACCGACGCGACGCCGATCGACGCCTTATCGCCTTCGGTGACCTTGGAACCCAGGGCGAAGGTCGCGCCACCGCCGGTGATGCCGAAGGTGGTGTTGCCCGGGACGTTGAAGGTGGTGTCGAGGTCGAAATTCACGTCGAGGCTCGAGTTACGGAAGCTGATGTGGATGCCGTCGGCCTGGGCGGCGGCGCCGTTGACGGTGACCTGGGCGTCGGTGCCCGTGTCCTTGGGCGTGGCGATGGTGAAGCTGCCCGAGACGCTCTGAACCGAGACGAACTGGTTCGAGCCGTAATCGGTGCTCTCGAAGCGGATGTCGTTGCCCGAGACCGTGGCGCTGACGCCAGTCGCGGCCTTAACGGCGTTGACGGCGGTCACGACCGAGCTCACGGTGGTGCCCGAGGCGAACGAGAGCTGCTCGGCGCCGGCGTTACCGGCGACTTCGATCGTCGCGGTGCTGCCGGTGACCGTACCGCCCGTGTACCCGACCTTGGCGGTGGTGGCGGAGGCAACGACCTGGACGACCACGCTGGTGGTGGCGCCGTCCGACAGGTGGGCGGCGTTCACGTGCAGGTTGTCGATCGCGGTCGAGGCGACGCTCGACGTCGTGTAGTCCAGGTTGCCGTTCAGCAGCTTCTTGCCCTGGAAGCTCGTCGCCGCCGAAATGCGGTTGATCGTACCCAGGATCGAGTCGACCTGGAGCTGGTTCGCCTGCTTTTCTTCGGTGCTCAGACCGCCGGAGTTGGCCGTCGAGCTGACCAGGCCTTGGAGCTCATTCAGCAGCGAGCTGACTTCGTTGAGACCACCTTCGGCGGTACCGATGATGTTGCTCGCCCGCTGGGCGTTGTCGATGGCGGACGTGATGCCCGTCTTCTCGGCTCGGAGGTTTTCGCTGGCGATGAGGCCGGCGGGGTTGTCCTTACCGCTATTGATTTGAAGACCCGTGCTGAGCCGTTCGAGGCTCGTGTTCAGCGTCTCACTGTTCTTGCGGAATACCCGCTGGGCAATGAGGGAGCTGACATTGGTGTTAATTCTGCTCATGGTAAATGTCTCTCCGTGACTTCACGGGCGGCCACGCGGTGTGCGCGACGCGCCCAAATTGACTATGCGCTGCGGCGGATCTGCGGTCCGCGTTGCGCCCTTCAATCCCTTGAAAGGCTGACAGAGACGTGTCTTTGCCGACACTCCTCATCGCTGGCGGGTCAGGGACGTATAACTCGCACAGCAGCCCGGTTGCGGGCGTCGCGCTCGGGGTTTCGGCCAATCGATCGCCGTCCCGCGACGCACCCTATCGCGTCATCCACGACCTCCTTTCTCACAAGTCCTGCGCCGCGCCCGGTCGTCGTGGGGCGTGCGCCTTCAGCTTGCATGGGTATCGACGTGAAAAATGGGGTGACTTTAGATGCGCGTCGTGCGCAAATCCGGCGCGACCGGTGGACGTGAGCGGCGGCAAATCGCCGGAAATCAAGCGTTTGGCCCCCCCTACTTGGTGCGAATCGTTTTATGAGACGCGGCGCAGCAATTGCGCGACCGGGCGCGACCGTAAAAAAATTTTAGTCCGCGCGTGGGTTCGGGCGACGGGGCCGCGAACCCACGTTATCGGGTTCAACGAAACGGGACACGGTTTTGATAAACCGTGTCCCGCGCGCGGACGCTCGAATCGGGATTCGGTCGCTTACCGCTGGAGCAGCGAGAGCACGCTCTGGGGGGTCGAGTTCGCCGTCGACAAGACCGACGTGCCCGCCTGCGTCAGGATCTGGGCGCGGGTGAGGGCGGCGGTCTCCTTGGCGAAGTCGGCGTCGCGGATCGAGGATTCCGACGACGTCACGTTCTCCAACGCCACGCCCAGCGAGTTGATATTCGTCTGGAGCGTGTTCTTCTCGAACGCGCCCAGGCGGCCGCGCAGGACGGCGACCTGGTTGATCGCGCGCTCGATAATGAGGCTGGCCTGGCGCGTGTTGCCGCTGACCAGCGACGCGTGCCCGCCGGTCACCAGGTCGTTGAGGAAGCCGACGTTGTCGTCGCCGAGCTTGGATGCGGCAACGGACTGGATGCCGAAGTTGACCTGCTGGTTGCTGACGACCTGTGCGCCGAGCTGGAAGAGCGCGCCACCGCCGGTAACGGCGAACGCGGTCTGCCCCTGGCCGAAGGACTTGTCGATGGTGAGTTCCAGGTCCAGGCCGGTGGTGTTGGCCTTGAGGTTCAGGCCGTCGCCGACGGTGAGCGCGCCGTTGACGGTGGCGACGGCGTCGCGGCCGGCGACCCGCTGCTTGGCGTTGCCCTGGGTGTCGGTGGCGGTGAAGGTGCCGGTCTGGGCGGTGACCGACACGAACTGCCGGCTGCCGTACTCGTGCGACTTGAAGACGATGCCGGAGGTGGCGTTGGCGGGGTTGATCAGGTCCGCCTCGACGCCGGTCGCGTCGGTGATGCGGTTGACCGCGTAGGCGATCGCCGACGCGGTGGTGCCGCTGACGAACGTCAGCGCCTCCACGCCGTCGTTCCCGGTCACCTCGAGCGTCACCGTGCTGGTGACGGCGCTGGCGCGGAACTGGAGTTCGGCGGTCTGCGCGCTGGTGATGACGTTGATCTGGACGGGGACGTTGGCGTTGGTGCCGAAGTTCGCCTGCTGGACGTGCAGCGCCTTGACCACGTTGGTGTCCACGCCCGACGTCACGTAGTCGAGGCTGCCGTTGATCAGGTGCAGTCCGGCGAACGTGGTCGTGTCCGAGATGCGGGTGATCGACTCGACGGCCGAGTCCACCTGGATCTGGTTGGCGCGGATCTCGTCGGGGGAGAGTGCGCCGGTGTTGGCGGCCTGCACCACGAGACTCTTGACGTTGAGCAGCAGGGAGGCGACTTCCGAGAGCGAGCCTTCCGCCGTCGCGATGACGTTGGAGGCGCGAGAGGAGTTGTCGACCGCCTGCGTGATGCCGGAGATCTCCGAGCGCAGACCTTCGCTGGCGATCAGGCCGGCGGGGTCGTCGGCGCCGCGGTTGATCCGCAGGCCGGTGGACAGGCGTTGCAACGTGTCGTTGAGAGTCTTCTGACTCTGCTGAAGCCCGCGCTGGGCGGTCAACGACGCGACGTTAGTGTTAATGCGGGCCATAGCAATCCTCCATGATTGGTGATGGCAAGCCGGTGCCGGGTACTAACTGGGCGGGACACCGGTTTATGTCTGGGCTCCGTCCCTGGAACCCTTGAGGCGGCGAACGATGAATCCGGATTGCCGATTGGCGATTGCGGATTGCGGATTGAAACAAAAGCCGGGGTCTGGGCTTTCAATCGGCAATGGGCAATTCGCAACAGGCAATCACCGTTGGGTCACTTCTTCTCCGGGCCCTGGGGTCCGGGATTCTGGTTGACGTTGGGTTTTACTTTTCCGAATCCGGACAGGTCTTCGGGTTTGACCTGCGCGGCCTCGCGGTTCTCGCGACGGATGGCGTCGTAGACTTCTTTCCGGTGGACGCTGATCGATTTCGGGGCTTGGACGCCTAGTCTCACCTTGTCGCCGCGAATATCGACGACGGTGATTTCGATGTCGTCGCCGATAATGATCGTCTCGTCCTTCTGACGGGACAGTACCAACATGGTTGGCTCCTTCCTGGGCAAAGGGGCCTGAAGTTCCTTCAAGCCCGCGCGGGCACGTGACATCCATATCACGCGGCGGGTACGGGCTCCTGAGCGTATATGCTCATTATAGCCCCGCCCGCAGACCCGGCAGCACCAGATCTTGTTGTGTGAATCGGACCGACTGCAAACGAATGGGGGTGTATGGGTTGTAAGGCTTATTCCACCGCCCGGTTACGATCACGCGCCGTTCGCGCGGCTGGCGTGCCGCGCGGGTTACGCGCGCTGGCTGGGGCGTTGGCAAGGGGCCTTACGCGGACTTGGCCAGTGGAACCTGCGCCTGCAGGCGCATCAGCGGCTGCCGCGTGGTCCACTTCTTGTCCGTCAGCACCACCTGTTGGGCGATCCGGTTCTCGGCGTTGACGACGATCGGGCCCAGCAGGTTGCCGGTCAGCCACTCGTCGACCTTGTTGCAGATCACGAAGACCTGGGCGAAGGTCAGATCCCGCAGGCTCAGCTCGGCCTGGGTCTCGTCCTTGATCGGTACCTCGTAGTCCTTGAAGAAGATGCTGGGGTCCGTGACGACGAACGCGAGGTTGGGCGCGTCGACGCACTGGAGCCAGAAGAAGTAATTCTCTTCGCCCGTCTGGATGAGGGCGTAGCGGGTGTGCTCGGGGAAGCCGAGCAGGCCCTTGGGGAACTCGATGACGCGCTCGTCGTCGACGTTCAGCGTCCCAAAACGCGTGGTCACAATCTCCATGCGAACTCCATTTCTCTTTCCGCGCGCCCGCACCGGGCTTCGAATACACCCGAGTGCGGCACGGAAACACCTTGCGGCAGTGGCGACGGCACGTTCCTCGTCGCCCGGGGGGCGTGCGGGTCGCCCGAGCGCGACACACGTCGCGCGGGCACGCTCACGCCGCCGCCGCAATCCGTCCATGACGACCGTCCGGCGCCGGCTCGGCCGGGGCACTGCGGTCGGTAAACTACAACGACCATTCCTCTACCGGGGCTCCGCCCCGCGCGGCCGGCGCGTCCTGTCGCCGGTTCGCGTTCCCGAGTGTGCCGCGCGCGCGCGTCCAGCGCGTTGTTCGGCCCCGGGTTCCTGCCCGCCGCGCCGTTCCTGCGCCTCGCGGCACATTTCGCTGCGCTTCGGGGGATTTGATTGCGTTTTCTCGCATTACAATCAACATCCCATAACACATGAGCAAGTGGCGTGCCGTCGCGCGGTCACCCGAGGAAATCCATCAGCGACAGGTTCAACACCCTGGCCGTCGTCTGCATGCTGGCCTGCAGGGCGGTCTGCAACGTCTGGAAACGGCTGATCGCCTCGGTGAAGTCGGTGTCCTTGAGGCTCGAGAGCAGGTTGGTGGTCGAGAGGTTCTCGCCCGACAGGCTGGTCTGCCGGGACTCCAGTTCCTGCACCCTCGCGCCGGTTTCGCCTCGCACGCGCACAATTCGGTCGTAATCTTCCTTCAGCCCCTCGGCGGCGGCGGTGATGCCCTGCTGGTCGCTGGCCTCCAACGCCTGGCGCAGCTTCTGCAAGTTACCGAACACGCCGGGCACTTCGATCTGGTTCGTGTCCTTCGCCGTGAGCGTCCCGCCACTGGCCGCCTGGTCGAGACCGAGGTCCTTGGCGGCGGTCGAGAAGTTGATCGACGTGACCGAAAGCTGGCCGGGGCCGGTTGTGGTGTCCGTCAGGACGATGCCGTTCCCCTGCGTGGCGAACGACGCCGTCACCCCGCCGCCCGCGTCGGCGGTGTTGATCGCGTCGATGACGTCCTGAATCGTCTGAGCCGAGCCGATCTCGACCTGAAAGGTAGTGCCGTCCTGGCGGGTCACCTGTAACTCGGCCCCGCTGGACGTGCTGACCCCCTTCCCGCCGTTGAGTTCGCTGAGCTTGGTGGACGGGGCGAGGCTGCGGATGCCGAGGTCGGCGGCGGTCGTCCCGCCGTTTTCACCGATCGTCAGGCCAACCCCCTGCGTGGGGTTGACCAGGTCGATTCCGTCGCCGGCGTCATTGATGCTCGCTTGGACGCCGGTCTTCGACCCGTTGACCGCGTTGAGCAGATCTTCCACCGTCGTCGCGCCGGCGAGGCCGACGTTGGCGGTGGATTGACCGTTGGTCAGCACCAGGCCGCTCAGGTCGATGCCGGCGCCGCCCTTCAGATCCGCGAGTTTCGTAAGGTTCGTCACCTTCGGGCCGATGTTCGCGCCGTCGACGGCAACGCCTGCGCCTTGCGGCGTCGTCTGGAGAATGCCCAGGTCGGCGGCGGTCGTGCCGTTACCCACCTCGGTCACCGTGATGTTGTCGGCGGCGGTGGCGTTGAGGGCGATGCTGTTGCCGTCGGCAGCGATGCCGGCGGTGATGCCCCCCACACCGGCGGCGTCGATCGCGTTCTTCACGTCGCCGATGCTGTCGGCGTTCGACAAATCGATGATCTTGGTGGTCGTGCCGTCGCTGACCTGGATCGAGCCCAGGTGCACCCCTGTATTGCCGGCCCCTTTGACGTCCACGATCCGCGTGCTCAGCGTCAAGTTGGGCGTGAGGTCGACCGACCCCTTCATCCGCGACGACAGCGCGCCGAAGACTTCGGCCCCGTCGACCATGAACGGGAGCTTGGTGTTCTCGTCGTAAACGTTGGTCAGGACGTTGGAATCGCCGACGAACTTGACCCCGCCCACGTCTTCGACGAACGGCGCGTCCGTCGAGCGGTCGCCGGCGAACAGGAAGACCCCTTCGAATTGCTTGTTCCCCACACTCAGGGCCTGGCTTTGCAGCGACTTGACGATGGCGGCGGCGCTGGTGCGCTCGTCGGCCGAGACGTCCGACCCGACGTTCGCCGACGCGATCTGCTGCGCCTGCTGGATCAGATCGGTCAGATCGCCCAGCGACGAATCGACTTCGCCGAGCTGCGATTGCGCGTGTTGGAGGTTGTCGGAGTAGGCCTTGCGCTGTTCGAGCAGTTTTTGCAGTTGCTGGACGATCGCCGAATCACCGGGGTCGTCGCTGGGCAGGTTCAATCGCTCGCCCGTCGAGAGCTGGTTCTGCACCTCGAGGAGCTGCTGCTGCGTGCGATTAATGTTCGACGTGCCCAGGTTGGCCCGGAGCAGGTTGGACACGCGCGCGAGTTGGAGGGGGAGGATGGCCATCGAAGCGCCGAGGGTTCAGGGTTTAGGGTTCAGGGTTCAGCCAATTCACTGGTGGGGCGGACATTCTTGTCTGCCTTGTCTTTTGTCTTTCCTGCC
>Ga0207674_10010451_pt1 | contig 10513 bp, 10 predicted proteins | sample KBSCornC72_FD_184303 | JGI IMG/M metagenome (GOLD analysis project Ga0207674, IMG submission 184303) | Corn rhizosphere microbial communities from Kellogg Biological Station, Michigan, USA - KBS Corn C7-2 (SPAdes) (version 2) | ecosystem: Host-associated > Plants > Roots > Rhizosphere > Soil ...
AAGGTGCAAATGCAATACTGGATATGAGCTGGTCAAGCGTTGACAACGTATATATCCTTGATGAGGGTGACTGCATAGATGCCGATCTGGGAAGGGACTATTTTGGGTTTACCGGTAATGGTTCTGACAAATTAAACTGTGAAAGTGAAATTTACAAGCATAGTTTCAATGGACGAATGATCCCGGAAGTTGTGTCAGAAAAACTGGCTGAACTGAGCAATCAAGGAAAATATCAGGAAGGAGATTCTTTATTATCCCATAAAAGGGACTCTTGCTTACTAATTCAAAAATCAATAGTCGAAAAATATAGGCCGAGGCTCGGTAATGAGCTAGCCGATATTATGCTGGCAAATTGCTATGGTATCAGATACTATTGGGAACTACGGGGTGATCGTCAAGTTTGGGATACCTCTCCCGAAAGGAATAAGGAAATCATCCATAGCAAGGCTTATAAACAAATTCAACTCAATCTTATTTTGCGACCTTATATACTCGTCCAGTCGCCAATTTATGTCGATGCGCTATTTGAGAAAATTAGGTTTGAAAATTTTTTTGACAACCGTGGTATTTTTGATAAGCACGATTACTATCAAAGAATTTTTAACACAATAGAGGCAAATCACTCTGGCATAATAAAGGACAAGCTGTTAGCGCTTTTCTTTATTATAAGTTCACAATTTTCCGACTCGACTGCTTATTTAGATTCTGCGCTCAAGCAATGCGGCACATCTATTTTCAGAGATGTTCTGATTAGTTTTAAAAATACCCGGTCAAAAAATACAGTTTTCTATCCATTCGCTTTGCCGGATGCCAAGGGTGAGATCGTGACACTGGCATCGCTCAATAACAAAGTGGTTATCCTGGATTTTTGGTTTACAGGATGTGAAAATTGTTTAATCCTCCATCAAAAGATGAAGGCGATTCACGAAAAATATAAGAGTAACCATAAAGTGTTATTTATATCGGTGAGTATCGACAAGAACAAACAGATGTGGCTGAATAGTGTCAATAGTGGCAAATACACCGATCCGAAGGATATTAATTTATACACAGCAGGGAGAGGTCTTAATGATCCCCTAATTGTGAAGTACTCCATTTCAGGTTTTCCTACACTTTTCGTATTGGCGAGCGGGAGAATCTTCAGTACGGAACCTCCAAGGCCGCTTTCAGATAAAGCTTCCAAAGAGTTTGTTAGGGTGATCGAAGCAGCTATTGCTGAGAAGATTATGTAATACTTTTTCGGGGAGTATTCCATCTAAATAATAAAAATTTAAATATTAAACAATAATCATATGAAAAGAAAAACGCTTAAACCTATATCATTTAGGATCTGCATACTTATATGTAGTCTTGTTCTTGTTATTAACGCAAAGGCACAAACGACGAACTTTACCGGTGACTGGAAAGTGAATTTGGAAAAGTCAGATTTTGGCACGTTGCCTAAGTCTTTTGCTGCCGCCGAATTTAAAATCATACAAAATCAAAGCTCCATAAATATTGATAGAATTATAGTCTTTAGGGATTCTTCAACTAAGTCTGAAGAGATATTAAATTTTGATGGCAGCATAACAATTTCTGATTTTAAAATCAAAAAAAAGGAAGCGTCCATTAAATGGTCCACGCAAGGAAAATCTTTGATAGAAACGGCAATACAAAAATTTATTAATAAAGATGGGAAAAACGATCAGTATCAATCTGTGGAAACCTTTAGTCTTTCTGAAGATAAAAAGACATTATTTTATGTTAGGCAGGTTACAGGTAATGATATGAATTTTACTGTAAAGGCTGAATATGATAAAATAGAATGAGAAGAAGCTATCATTGAAAATTAAATCACTTTAGTTCTATGATTCCATAATTAAGAAGAGGCCGTCTCATAAGCAATTATGAGGCGGTTTTTTATTGAATATGTGTTTGGATTGATTTATTAGGGAACGAAGCCCTATTGTAGAGATATGTCGTTTCTTATCGAAGCTAAGATCGGTTTTTCAGGAAAAAGGAACGAAAAGCTTAGGCTTTCCATTTTCTGAGGTTATGTGCGATAGATAATAAACCTATTTCGACCTCGGTTTTGGACATTCCTTTCAGCAGGAAACGCCTGAAGCCGTGATTATGCTTCAGGTTTGCGAATACCGGTTCCACATCGGCGGGCCTTCGCTTTCGGTATCTGATGCCCTGTTCTGTATTCAATCTTTTTTTTGCTGCCTGCTTGTGGTTTCGCAAGGAGTGGTTCACCTCAACGATCCGGTTGCCGGGGCTTTGGTGGCACACGCCCCGCATTGGGCAGTTATTACAATTCTGTGCCTGGTAACGGCTGATCAACTGTATATAGCCCGATGATGTCACTCTTTGCCCGTCGCCGATGTGCGCCATGCGCTGCCCCATCGGGCAGATCAGGTAGTTTTCTGCTTCGTTATAATGCAGGCTGTCGTTACTGAATGCCTTGATGCCATCCTTTTGCTCTTTATCAAAGGTATTGTACTTGATAAAAGCTTCGATCCCTTTTTGCTGTAATATCCCGTAGTTCTCGTCCGATCCGTAACCCGCATCAGCTACAACCGCTTCAGGTAAGATTTGATATAAGGTTTCGTATTGGTCAATGTGCGAGGGAAGTGTCTGATAATCTGTAGAAGTTTGATGTAGCGTATAGTTAAGAATGAACTGTTTCTGTGTGGATATTTGCAGGTTATAGGCTGGCTTAAGCTGTCCGTTTAGCATATGGTCTTCCTTCATACGCATGAAAGTGGCATCGGTATCTGTTTTGGAATAGCTGTTACGGTTACCCAGCAACTTTTCCTGCTCATCGTATTTGCTGAAGTTCTCCGGCCAGTGTTTCCCGGCGTATTTCAGCTTCTGCTTTACTTTTGCGCTTACTTCTTCTTTATCCTCCAGGGCGGCATTGATCCTGGAGATCGTTTCCTTTACCTTCTGCGGATTGATTTGGTCATATTCCAACGGCGCGGTATCTTTCAGTTCTTCTTTGGCAATATCCTGGGCATACTGCCACAACTCATCCAACTGCGTCTTTATGCGGTCTTTGTTTTTCAGGATGCTTTTGCCCCACACAAAAGTGTATTTGTTTGCTACCGATTCGATCTTTGTCCCGTCGGTGAACACGGCTTCTTTCAGCGAAACAATACCTTCGGCGGCCAGTAACTGTACGATCTGTGAGAAGATCTGCTGTAAGACCCCAGAAAGCTTTTCGCTCCGGAAACGGTTAATGGTATTGTGGTCGGGCTTCTTCATTCCCAGGAGCCACATGAAGTGGACATTCTGCTGTGCCTGTTCTTCCAGTTTGCGGCTCGAATAGGTATTGGTCAGGTAACCGTACACCAGTAATTTCAGCATCAGCCGCGGGTGAAAACTCGAGGCGCCCCCGCCTTTATACTTACGGTTGATCGGCTTTACGTCTACCTCATCAACTACTTGTTTAACGATACGTACCGGATGCCCTACCGGTACTAACTCCTCCAGTTTATAAGGTAATAGAGTCAACTGGTCAGGGTCATATGGCTTAAAGACTACTTTTCCTCCCATGCCTTTAAGTTACGGAAATCGCCTTAAATAAAAAAGAGGCCGCCTCACTTTTGAGACAGCCTCCTCTTTTGAACTTAATTCCCTGAATATAGTCCATTAGTTCCTTCCGAAGAAATCCACCCGTGTGATAGATCGGTGGATATTTGCGAGGCACTGAGCGTAGCGCCGGAAACGTGGGTGGCACCGGCAGCAGTCACAAAATATGCGCAAACTGGTGTGTCGCTTGCACAATCGGCAGGAGTATAGGGGTTGGCAAGTTTGTTATAAGTACCGGAATCATCCTTATTTGCATACACGTCACCAGCTGCCATTTTAGTAGCACTTGTAAATGAACTGAACCCCATTGCCAACGCGCAAATCATTGCGCCAAAGGCTATTTGCTTAAAATTTTTCATTTTTTCATTTTTTAAAAGATGTATTTAATTTATTGAGCCAGAGCGCAAAAATGGCTAACGCTATAAATGCGATATTAAACCATATATGTTGCGACCAGCTTAGTTTTTCGATGGCACCTCCGCAATGACATGGAAGTTTTTTTTCCCATATCAGAGCGCTGATTATGTAGCCAGTAAATATTAACATTAATGTTGTGAAGCTATATAATCCCCATTTTGATGTTTTAGGAATTAGTAAAAGCAAAGCGATAATGATTTCCGTTAACGGAACCAAAAAAGAAATAACTACTGCAAAGCCACTAATGAGATGCACTCTTGTCAGACCTTTTAAAAAACGGTCGTGATCAATTATTTTGGCGTAAGCGGTATATACGAATAAGGCCATGCAAACCCACCGTATGACAATTATTGTCCTTTCTCTTGTTTGCTCTGAAACAAGAAATCTCAATCTGTTTGTAATTACACTTTCCATAGGAATTTAGGATTGTCCATCTTTAATTAATAGGTAACCTCCGTTACCGCAGGTACGTAACCTGCAATCCTGATATTTCCTGTTTGTCACTAAGCTCCTTTCTTTAAATTACCAAAATTCAGGCAATTGGTTAAATCGATGAATTATTTAAATCAAAGGAACTACAATAGCTATAGTCAAAACAGTTACAAAAGGGTTGTAACTAAATAGGTGTTTAATTATGGATTAATAGCGTGATTGCCTATTAAGAAATGAAACATGAAGGGTTTAAAAGTATTTAATCGTGTCGTTTTTATTAAAAAGCTATTACCCTTTACTCCTCAACATGTAAATTAATTGTTTACGGCCTCCTTCGGCGATAACTCCGTTGTGATAATTAACTCAATGTCTTTTTTTATGGTAAGGTAATTAGCCATAATCATATCGCTATCAATTTGTCTTATAATTGGCAATTCCCTATAAGCCCCCTCTTCATTCTTAATGCTTTGGTGGTCATTTATAATTTCATTATGAAATACTTTTAGGTCGATCTTATTATCGGGATCATCAGCTACTAAGCCTACAAATTCTCCGGAAGATAATGTAGCAATCTTTGATGCTGGAACTGCAAAATCTAATTGAGTCGATTTGCTGACGGAAGTATCCTGGCTATTAATCGTAATACTCTGCCGTTCCTGCATAATCTTTCCAAAACGTTCACTTAGTTGTTTAGCGGAATCGCCGGTAACTTGCCCGGCAACTATATTGCCAACGATACTCATGATAACATCAGCTTGTTCTTTGCCATAATCTTTACGTAATTGACTGGCGTCCTGTATTCCTAACGAGCAACTTATCAAATTACTTCTGCCGGTAGAAATCGTGGGGATCAGATCGGCGACCAGGGTGGGGTATTCATCAAAGATCAGGCTGCTTTTTAGTTTCCCTTTTTGGTTGATGATTTTTAGCAGCCGGTTTACATATAATGACAGTACCGCTCCGTACACCATTATTTTCTGCGGATTATTCCCCATACACACAATTTTGGGTTCCGCTGGATTATTGATGTCCAGTGTAAAATCACTCCCCGACAACACATAATATAACGAAGGAGATACCAACCTTGCCATGCTGATCTTTGCGCTGGCTATCTGGCCTTCCAGTTGGTCGTAGGCTTCATTTTGCCAGGCGGAGATAAAGGGATTAATTAAAACCTCAATTTCCGGTTCGGTCTTTAACAACGCAAATAAATATTTATATTCCACTTGTGCCAGCTCAATCGCATGAGGCAGGGTGCAATAAATGCCATCTTTGTACTTTCTTAAAAACCAGATTAGCGCAGTGACAAAATTGATTGGGGATTCGACGAAAAAATCACCTTGTTTTTTCACCCATTCCCGGTTCAGACCTAACATAAAAGTCCTCGACGATTCCATTGCATCTGTAATGTCCAGCATAGCAGCCGGTTCGAGCGGATTACAACGATGAGATCGTGACAGATCTTCAAAATTTATCACATAAAACTTAGGTTTAATAGCGTATTGCCGATTATGATTCAATAATGTATTGTAAGCGATTTTTGTCAGGTCGTCATATTTGAAGTCATACAAGAACATGGTGAATCCCTTTTTTATATGCTGTGTGATAATATGGCGAATCACAAAGTATGACTTTCCTGCGCCGGGACTGCCGCAGACCAGGGTACTTCTAAAAGGGTTGATGATGTTGATCCAGCTATTCCGCTCCTTTCCTTTCAATTGATAGCGTGCCGGGAGATTTATTGAATATTCATTTTCAAGCTTTCGCTCTTCCTGGGGAAAGGTTTCGTTTTCATCATTAAAGATATCCTTGCTTAAATTAACATTGATAATCCGGTACATCATACTTACACCGGAAAGAAAAAGCAAAAAACCGATGGTCGTTACTGAGATATAACTTGCAGCGATTAAGAAGTAAGATAGCCGAATTTCAAAAGCTATGCCGCTAATAAAATATAGGAAAAGTCCCAATAATGTATAAATCACGGCGGTTGAGAATTTAATGTTCTCTGCCTTTTTTCCTTTAGTTCCGATCAGTGAAATAATAAGAAAGGCAAGTGCGACTGATTTTACAATCAACATGCTTTTAAAAATAGATAGCCTGTAAATATTGGCCAATACCTTATCAACAACAGGGTACGTAAAGTGCAGCAGGTTAAACGCACCGTAACAACTAAAATAGAAGTGAAGAATTAAAACAAGGATTCCCAAGAACCTTGTAAAATCTATAATCTTTCTCAATGCCTGTTCGTTTTCTCCGGTCTGCATATTTTATTTTTAAGGATTTAAATTCCTTCGTTTTTTCTTTTTCTTCCTTGGTCCAAACTGACTGGGCAAATTTGCATTTGCATCGTAATGATTTAATAGGTCATCCAATAAGTTAGTTGAATGACTTTGGATAATTTTCTGATTACTGCCCGTCCTTGGCACCTCAGCCTTTTCCGAAAACTGTTCAACTGAAGAGGTGGCATTGCCGGTAGTCCTGTATTGTAAGGCATTAAGGATAGCAGCAGCACTATAATTTTTGCCAAGGTCGCTGCCATTAAATATCGCCTTATTGGGATGGTCAATATAACTTACCCCGTAAACTCTGCCGTCACCATTTTGCCTGATGACGACAGAAACGTCAGCTTTTTTTAATTCATTTTTGAACTGCTCTAAAGAAATTGCGTGAGATATTACTTTGTCAATCTTTGCCTTTAGTTTATCTCTAAACGGTTTTCTTAAATATTCATTTAGTTTGAATCTGTCCTCCAGTAAATTTAAAGTCGGCTTCAAATAGATGCTGCTTGCTTTAATTGGTACTCCAGTCCTTTTACCACTTTTATCAATGGCCCAATAATGAAGACCGCCTTTATTGAACATGACGGATTCCTTTGAACCTTTATCTGCGGTAACATTATAGAGGTTCAGTATGGCGTTTAATTCAGGCAGGCTTGTAAACTTATAAGATTTTGTAACCTCATTAACGATGTTTGATATCGCTCTTTTGGTGTCTGTTGTTCCATATTCCAGCGGTCTGATTTTATGATTTTCAATCTGTTCATATTCGTTTTTCTTTCCACCGGCCTGTACTAATCCAAAGTCAATTTCAATCGCTTTCCTAGCTGGTTCGGATTTTACTTCGCCGATATTGTGCAAGCTTATTCTTATACCGTCCGCCTCAATATTTGTCGAGACGATATGGATATGCGGGTGGCCTGCATCAAGGTGTTTATAGATCAAATAAGGCTGATTTTCAAACCCTATTCTTTTCATATACTCATCAGCAATATTTACAAGTTTGTCAGTATCCAATTTTTCAGTCAAATCAAAATTCAAAGAAAGGTGCAGCGTATTTGTTCTGGTACGAATATTCCTTTCAGCCAGATCCTTTAACCGAAAAAGCTTGTCATAAAAAGTTAGGGCGTCATAGTTTTTGGCATACCCGCTTGACCCTATCAGTTCAGCCTTTCCAGTCTTAACTTTATTTTCATTATAGTTCAAAGCCCCAATCAGGCTCTTTCCACTTTTAATTTTTGCGACCATAAATCAGAATATTTATTCATGCGCTCTTTGATTTCGTTGATCGACGGTTCCAACTTCCCGTTAATGATTGTAAGTAGATTCAGCCACAAACGGGTATTGGGGAAACCATGAGCACTATTTATATTTCTGACAGCCTGGTTTAAATTATTACCGATATGGTTCAGTTCGCGGCGGAGCAAAATCAATTCTTCCAACACTTCGTCCATTGACTTATCTCTATGAATTATGGTAACCGGTTTACCCAATATCATTGCTCTCCCGAATTCACTTAGATTTTGAAAGGTGGATTTTTTATACCTCTTATTGAGTAACTCTTCCTCGCTTGGTTTTAAACGGACTTTTATCCATTTTGAACGATTTTCATTGTCTTCTTCCATATTAAAAAAGTTTATACAAACCGACTTCGGAGGGTTTGACTATGGCCCCGAACCGACTTCGGAGGAAAGGGCAAGATTCGTTTGTGGTACAAACGTACATCTTGCTAACTGCAAAAAGACAGCAGTTTAAGTCCTCCGACAAGTCTTCAACCTTTATCAAATCTTCCATTATTAAATGATTATGATTCTCTTTTATATCCCTATCTCTTCAACGGTTTTTAAGGTCCTGCCTGCGGTGCTTTTGCATCAAGAAAGAACTTAAGTGCGAGTATATTGATGTCCTTTAAAGAAAGATCCTTGTCAATGCCATAGGACTTCACCCGTTTTAAAAGACCTTTTGGTATCCATGTGTTAAGTTGCGCCTCGCCCTCTTTTTCATCTGCTGAAGGTTTAACCGGGTGCACTTCCTGAATGGGTATCTTAGGTGCGTCAGTCTTCAATTTATTAGCGAGGCTACCCAACTTATTTTTATATTCTTCCATGATTAAATGACCCTTATATAATTACATATTTGCATAAAACTGTATTTATAGAATTACATAAATATGTAATTGCATAAATGAAGCAGTCTGTATTTGCATAAATCCATAGAAATGTAATTATGTATTATGCACTGATGTAGTTTACAATTTCTTCGGCAAGAGAAGTGATTTCTTCTTTGGCTTTTACGTCCGTTGATTTGAGTATGCCGGAGGTCATAGATGAACGGGTGATGCTTACCCGGTCATGTACCATCGTTTTTAAAAGCGGGGTTCCAAGGCTTTGCAATAGTTCTGTTATGTCTTTGGTAATAGCAGATCGGGGCTTGATCATGTTCAACACGATGCCAGCTTTTAACCGTGGGTTTTTTGCCTGGGAAAATTTGATCAGGGCGAGTGTTGACCTAATGGCCATGACATCAAAAAAACCGGCCTTTGTCGGAACCAATACAAAGTCTGAAAATTGGAATAGTTCCGTTAATTTGTTTGACAAATAAGGAGGGGTGTCAACAATCACCAGGTCATAATCTAAATTCGGGATGTCGCTGATTTGCTCTGAGGATAAAATAGCCAATCCAGGGAAATCATCTTTTACATGATAAATACTTCCCTGTAAATCTGAATCAACTAATGCTACCTTTAATTGATCCTGAAAGCACAATGCCACATTGAGCGCCATTGTACTTTTTCCTACGCCACCCTTTTGGTGCGCTACTGTGATGATCTTTGCCATGTTATTTATTTCTAAATTTCTGTAAATACATATTTCTGTAATTCTTCATTTTGAGAATTACATAGCAAAGGTTGGAGAAATGGAAGTCTAAATGCTCCGATATTATCCGACTCGGACACCCGTTTTTTTCAAAAAGGAATAATTACATTCATAATGGTGGTCATTCACGGAATGCAGCACGATGATAAAGAAGGATTTGAAATTGGCATGGATAGTGATTAAGGACGTGGCAAGTAATAGGGATGGTAACAGGGATAGTAATAGAGATGGAGTTTGGCTATTCCCCAAAAGAATAGAGTATGCCTTTGGCAAGGAAGGGCTGCCGGTATTATTTGCCGTGAACATCCTTGCGCCATATATTCTAACCTGTTTGATGCATAAGCCTAAGCGGCTCATCGATATAAGTTCCGGTATGCATTTGCAAGGTGATCCGGACTTTGGAAAACTGCCGGGACAGACACACAATGGGCACGGTCATATCACTTGTTCGGACATTAAACTGCATGATCTGATTTTATTTATGGCCGTAGCCCTCAAACGGCCCGGCGTATATGCCAATGCCATTGATCCGGGTTGGGTGCCAACAAAAATGGGCGGTGCAGGTGCGCCCGACAGTTTGGAAAAAGGCTTTCAAACACATGTATGGCTTGCTGCAAGTAATGATCGTGAAGCATGCGTACGCAGTTATTACTTCCATCATAAGCGCCGGGCTCATCATTTGCCGGCGGCGAATGATACTGCTGTACAGGAAAAATTCCTTTCAATCCGCGAACAGTTGACAAGCCTCCGCTTATTTATGATCTAATTTTTTTTGAAGTCCAAACTATGAAAACATCTTTTTTTATTTTGATACTGGCAATTTGCTCTTCAAAAATTTACTCTCAAAATTTGGAATACCGAAGTGTAGAATATTATTTTGATATAGTAGAAAAATTAGAAATTAAGGAATTAAAAAAAGCAGGCTCTTCCATGGAG
>Ga0207674_10010453_pt1 | contig 10512 bp, 9 predicted proteins | sample KBSCornC72_FD_184303 | JGI IMG/M metagenome (GOLD analysis project Ga0207674, IMG submission 184303) | Corn rhizosphere microbial communities from Kellogg Biological Station, Michigan, USA - KBS Corn C7-2 (SPAdes) (version 2) | ecosystem: Host-associated > Plants > Roots > Rhizosphere > Soil ...
CGGATATGCTGGAGCCTTTCCTCGAGCGTCTGGACCGTGCGAATGACGTCGAAGCCCTGCCGCGCACAGCTTGGGCAGGAGACAACACGGACGCCGCGATTGCGGATGCCGAGCGCCTTCAGGATCTCGTAGCCGACACGAACTTCTTCCTCCGGCTCGGCGGAAAGGGATACGCGGATCGTGTCGCCGATCCCTGCCCACAGCAGAGAGCCGATGCCGATCGACGACTTCACCGTGCCGCCGATCAACCCGCCGGCTTCCGTAATGCCGAGGTGCAATGGACAATCCACTGCGTCTGCAAGCGCATGATACGCGGCTACCGCGAGGAAGACGTCGGACGCCTTGACCGCGACCTTGTACTCGCGGAAGTCGTGATCCTCGAGAATTCGGATGTGGTCGAGAGCGCTCTCAACGAGGGCCTCGGGGCACGGCTCGCCATACTTTTCGAGAAGGTCCTTTTCGAGGCTTCCGGCGTTCACGCCAATGCGGATCGCGCAGCCGTTGGCGCGAGCCGCCGCAATCACTTCCTTCACTCGGTCTTCAGAACCAATGTTGCCGGGATTGATCCGCAGGCAGGCCGCTCCGGCATCCGCAGCTTCGAGCGCGCGCTTGTAGTGGAAGTGGATGTCCGCAACGATCGGGACGTTCGCCGCGCGGACGATCTCCTTCAGCGCCGCCGTACTGTCCTGGTCGGGGCAGGAGACGCGGATAATATCCACGCCCGCATCCTCGCAGCGCCGGATCTGATCGATCGTGGCGCCCGCATCAGCAGTCGGCGTGTTGGTCATTGTCTGAACGGTTACGGGCGCATCTCCGCCCACCGGAACGGAGCCGACCATGATCTGGCGCGACTTGCGGCGCGCGATATCCCGCCACGGGCGAATTGAGGACATGGCGGCGCATATAGGGCCTCGGCCTCCATCCGGCAAAGCGGGGACGATTATCCAAAGTCAATCGCGCCTTCTATGCCTTTGTGTTAACAGAGTTAACTGACTCGGGGGCAGCTAAATGGCGGAAGTTGCCCAATTACTGCATAAAGATCGCGGCCGGGCTGACGGCGGGCGCGAGCCCCATGTCGTTGTTCCGCACCCACTTTATTTTGCCTTCCTCAGCTACAGCCACGCCGACGCGGGCTGGGGAGAGTGGCTCCACGACGCGCTTGAAAAGTTTCGTGTGCCTTCGTCGCTGGCAGGCCGGCTGACCCCGCAAGGAGTCGTACCAAAGCGCCTGACGCCTATCTTTCGCGACCGCAAGGAATTGGCGGCGTCCAGCGATCTCGGAGCAGAAATCCGAGAAGCGATCACCGCGTCACGATTCCTGATCGTCCTTTGCTCGCCCGCGGCAGCGAACTCACGCTGGACGAATGCCGAAATCGACACGTTCAAGCGGGTTCGGCCCGACGGTTGTGTCCTCGCCGCGATTGTCGGTGGAGAGCCGTTCGCGAGCGATATCCCCGGTCGCGAGGCGGAGGAGTGCCTGCCGCCGGCCCTGCGGGTCCGCTACGACCGACGGGGGCGCCCAACGCCGAAACGCGCCGAGCCCCTCTGCACTGATCTGCGAGAAAACCGCGACGGCAAACGCCTCGGTTTGCTGAAGCTGGTTGCGGGAATGCTCGGAGTGGGTCTCGACGATATCGTCCAGCGCGAAACCGTTCGACGTCAGCGAAGGCTCGCGATTCTGGCCGCCGGCTCCCTTGCCGGAATGGCCATCACCAGCACCCTTGCGATTGCGGCGTTTCAGGCACGCGATGAAGCCCGCGACCAGCGACGGCAGGCCGAGGGCTTGGTCGGATTCATGCTCGGCGATCTGAAAGAGAAGCTGGAGCCGATCGGACGGCTGGACGCGCTCGATGCGGTTGGCAACCGGGCGCTGTCTTATTTCCAGCACCAGGACAAAGGAGATCTGTCCGACGAAGCTCTCGCCCAACGATCCAAGGCCCTGACCCTGATGGGCGAAATCGCTCAGACTAGAGGTGACACGACTGGCGCCTTGACCAGGTACGAGGAGGCGCTTGCGAGCACGGCTGAAGCAGTCCGCCGTTATCCCGACAGCGCACAGCACTTGTTCGACCATGCCCAGAATGTCTTTTACGTTGGAGCGATCGACTATCAGCGAGGCGCGCTAGGCCAAGCCGAGAGCAACTGGCGCGAATACCAAAGCCTGGCCGACCGAATGGTCGAGCTTGAACCGGGCAACCGGACCTATTTGCTCGAACAGGTCTACGCAAACACGAACGTCGGCACGGTCCTGATGGACCAGCGAAGATATGGCGAAGCAGCGACGGCGTTTCAGGCAGCGCTTCGAGGCGCGGAATCGCTTGCCGCGGCCGAACCAAGGAACCTCGATTACCAACGGCGAGTCAGCAACAATCTCGCCTGGCTTGCCGATGCCCATGAGTCTGCAGGCAACATCGAGCAGGCGTTGGGAGAACGCGAGCGACAACTGCGCCTTCTCGCCGATCTTCAGCGCATCGACCCGCGCGACACATTGCTCCAGCGCGACGCAATGACCGCCCACCGATCGATCGGGCGGCTGCTTGCGTCGAAGGGCGATGTAGCGGGCGGGCTAAAGGAACTCCTGGCGGGTGTAGCTATATCCGACACTCTCTTCCGAATTGAGCCGGAGAACACCGAATGGCTTCAGGCGAACGCTTCTGGGCGGTTCGACCTGGCCGACCTTCAATTGGCATCGGGCAGAACGGCCGACGCCGCAGTCACGACCCGTTCAAATTGTGACCTTGCCGACAGACTTCTCAGCCGGGACAGCAGCGTTGCCGACTGGAAAGCCATGCTTCGCTCGCGATGCCTGGAATTGCGAACTCGGGTAGCCCTCGCACAAGGCGATGCACCGCAGGCGGTCGGCCTCTCGCGTCAGTGGCTCGCTGCTGCACGAAGCTCACCGCTTCCGATCGACAGGCGAATGCTCGGCTTTCGCGCACTAGCTACCGGAGGCGACGCGCTTGCCGCCGCCGGCCAGCGGACCGAAGCCGCCAAATGGTGGTCCGCCGCAGTTCAGGCCGTGCCGCAGTCGACGGCACTTCGGCCAAGCGAGCAGGCGGCACTCATCAAGGTAAAGTACGAAACCGGCGATCGCGCAGGCGCCCGGAAGCTCATCACATCGCTGACGGCTATCGGCTACCGCCATCCAACCTACGTCGCGACAATCAGAAGTCAGGGAGCTCGGCTATGACAGAACAGCATGCACAATCTCCGCAGACTCAATCCGATCGACCAGCGGAACCTCCCGGAACACCAGTGTTCGTCAACGTTTTCGCAAGGACACTGCCGGACGGACGCGTCGAATTCACACACGAATGGCGGTGGAAGGAGAACGGGCCGATTGAGGGGAGCGGCACGATAAAGATCCCGTCTCGGAAGCCCAAGGAGCCGGGTACGCCCATGCACTTTCACCTTCGAGACGAGACCGAGCCGAAGCGCGGCCTATCCTTCGTCGAAAATCGGGGCGCGGCGATGTGGGTCCTGCGCAGTGGATGTCCGCCCGAAGCCGACAGGTGCAACGACCCTGAGATCCCGGCGGATCGCATGTCGGTCACGCCCGCGGTGCTGACGGCATTCGATGAGAACAACGAAGAGTGCACGCTGCACTATCGGCTTTGGTTCGGAGACAAGGACGGCAATCTGGAGACCTATGATCCCGATATCACCAACGGGGGCAAGACGATGTTCTAGACCCCGGTGCGGCCAGTCCAGCTGCGCCAGGAATTTTGGGGAGGCAATGATGGCACTGCAGAAATTTGAAGCGACGCCAACGCTAGTGAATGGCCATGTCGCGTGGAGGCTCTGCTACACGAATCCCTTAACGCCACAGTGCGGCAGCACCAAAGCGACCTATCCCGATATCAGTCTTCCGCAAAACCAGCCCAACCAGCCGTTTCAGTTCAAGATCGTTAACGACAATACGGGCCTGAACATCCAGTTCGCGAACACCAATCCGCTCTGGATTCAACAGGGAAGTCAGCCGACAGGTCCGGGAGTGAACGGGCAGATCGTGAACATCGCAGGGAATTCTACCAAGGTCCTGACGTTTGACGATCAGAACACTTTGCCCAGTCCAACGCAGCCGAGTCCCGTCGTCCTGAAGTATCAGCTCAACTTCACGGATGGGCAGGGGAATCCGGTCACGTCTATAGACCCAGACATCACTAACGGCGGAAAGACCCTATCTACCTCCTACACTACCACGACAGTCGTCGCCGTTACGACGGTGATTGCACTTCTCCTGATCGTCGCTTGGTTTAGATCGAGAGCGGCAAAGACGATGGCAAAGGAGAGGTAGTCTGGACCAGGCGCCGGTCAGGGCGAGTCGGCTGCATACGCGCGAGTGCCCGCCATCGTTGCCGTTCGTCCTTGCGGTTGGAGTGACAGGCCACCGCAGGGATGCCCTTGCCGCGGATGCGGTTGAGGCGCTGGAAAGCCGGCTGCGCGAGGTTCTCGTGGCGATCGCGGCCACGGCAAATGACGTGCTGCGCGCGAACTGCGAGTTTTTTTCCGACGCGCAGCCGCGGCTGCTGTTCGTCTCGCCGCTGGCAGACGGGGCCGATCAGATCGCCGCCGCAATCGCGCTGGAGCTCGGTTTCGAGCTGCACGCGATCCTCCCGTTCGATCGCGACCGGTATCGCGAGGACATGGCGGACGCGGCCGGCCGCGCCGAATTCGACGCGCTGCTCTCGCGCGCCTCGTGCGTGCTCGAACTTCCCGGGCTGACGAGCCATTTGCTCGAGAGCTATGTCATGGCCGGGCGTGCAACGGTTGCTCACAGCGATCTGCTGATCGCCGTATGGGATGGCCTCCCGCCCAGGGGGCGCGGCGGGACCGGCGAAATCGTGCGGCTTGCTCATGACCGCGCGACACCCACAATACACGTTCCGATTTCCGCCTCGCAGCCAATGACCCTGAGATGGAGCGCCTTCGAGCCCGCCGTCGTTACAAGCGCCGAGGACACGGCGAACGTTCGACGCTTTTCCAATGAGGAGTTGAACGACGTTCTCAACGCCCTGGTGACTCCGCCGCCCGGCGCGCAGGAACGTAGCTTCATCCACAAGTTCCAGAGCGAATGCCGGCGCAGGGTGAAGGCACGGATCGAATATCCGCTTCTCCTGGCCGCGACCGGAGTATCGCGTTTCCGGCGGCAGCACTGGCATGCGGGCGCGGCGTTCGAGCAGTCTCATGCAGAATGGCGGAGCTATTGCGACGCATGCGAGCGAGTGCAGGCTGTTAGCGCGCCGCTGACATCCCTTCAAAATTGGTACGAGTGGGCCGACAGCCTCGCCACCCATTTCGCTCAATCCTACCGGAGCGGGCACGTGTTCAATTTCGTATTGGGTGCGCTGGCCGTCCTGCTCGCGCTGACCACTTTGGTCCTTCCCGACGCGAAGAAGTATCTTGCCATCGCCGAGCTCATCGCGGTGCTCGCGATCCTCTTCAACACCTGGTTCGGCACCCGGCAGCAATGGCACCGCCGCTGGCTCGATTATCGTCAGCTGGCCGAGCGGCTTCGGCCCATGCGCAGCCTGAAAATGCTTGCCCTGGCGGCGCCGGACCCGCCCGGAACCAACGCGAACCCGGTCGCTCGACGGTGGATCGACTGGTATGCAATCGCGGTCTGGCGCGCGATGGCTTGCCCGTCCGGGCGGCTCACGCAGGATAAGCTCAAGATCCTCACAGCAACGATCGCCGAGCATGAGATCACTCCGCAGATCGATTACCATCATTCGACCGCGCGGCAGGTCGAACGGCTCGACCATCGTCTAGAAATATTCGGCTACAGCCTGTTCGCGCTCGCGCTCGTGGGCTGCGTCGCCCTTCTCATCGGGTTCGTGGTCGATCCGGCCTGGGTCAAGCACAACAGCAATTGGTTCACTCTCCTGTCGGCAGGCCTTCCGGCCATCGGCACGGCAGTCTTCGGCATCAGGGTCCAGGGCGACTATGTAGGGAGCGCGGTGCGATCGGAGCAGACCGCGCAGGTCCTGGAACAGATCGTCGATCGCCTCGATCGGGAGTCTGCGAACCTTCCGCGGGCGGGAGACCTTGTCGAACAGGCCGCGCGAGCGATGCATGCGGATCTCGACGAGTGGAGGCTGCTGAATCAGCAGCACGATCTTTCGGTCGGCTAGTCGATCAGCCCTTCTTGGGGCGGCCGCGCTTCACTGGTTGCGGCGGTTTCAGTTTCACTCCCCTCGTCTTCAGCGCCTCGCGGAGCAGGCATTCGACCTGGCTGTTGACGCTCCTCAGCTCGGCGGCCGCGCAGCGCTCGACTGCGTCCCAAAGGGACGGATCGACCCGTAACGGGTAAGCTTTGCGCTCGCCGCCGCCAGTCATGTAAACCTAGGTGTACAGCGTGCCGGTGTTGACCACGGGCTGGGTGTCGCGCTCGCCGCACAGGACGACCATCAGGTTCGACACCATTGCCGCGCGCCTTTCATCGTCGAGGTGGACAACGTTCTTTTCTGACAGTGAAGCGAGCGCCATTTCGACCATCCCGACGGCGCCGTCGACAAGCGTCCGGCGCGCTGCGACGATCGCCTGAGCTTGCTGCCGGCGAAGCATCGCGCCTGCGATCTCCGTCGCATAGGCGAGGTGAGTGAAGCCGCATTCGTCGATGGTGATGCCTGCGACCTCGAGCCGCGCGATCAATTCCTTGCGGAGTTCGACGCCAACTTCATCGTGATTGCCGCGAAGGGTAATCTCCTTGTGCTCGAAATCGTCATAGGGATAGCGCGAGCCGATGGTGCGGATTGCCGCTTCCACCTGGACCTTCACGAACTCCCTATAATCGTCGACATCGAACAGGGCCTGCGACGTGTCGACCACGCGCCAGACGATCTGGGCCGCCATCTCGATCGGGTTTCCGCGCAGGTCGTTCACCTTGATCCGGTCGGAAATGAAGTTGACCGATCGGACCGAGACCTTCTTGCGGATCATCCATGGCCACACCCAGCGGAGGCCGGTTGCACGATCGGTGCCGCGGTAATCCCCGAACAAGGTGATCGCGGAGGCCTGGTTGGGCTGCAACATGAAGAAGCCTGGCGCGATGAGCAGCAGCGCGATCGGTCCGAGGATCACTGCCAGGACCGGCGCCCAGCCGGCCGCGTAATTACTCAAATTGTAGGCGCCAAAAGCGATGAGCAGGATGTCGAGCAGCAAGAGAAGCAGCATTAGGTAGCCGCTGGATGTTGAGGCCGCCCGTTCCCGGCTGGCCTTCAAGGCGGTGACATTTTCGGCCACGGAAACCTCCCTGTTAAAGTGATATCAAAATAATATCGCTTCCAATCTGAGTCAATCCGACAACGGTGGGCGTGGATTCGGAGCCCGTCGGTGGTTAGGAACGCCTCCATGAGTATCTCCTGGAAGCTGGTAATTCATGGTGGCGCAGGTGCGATGCGCCCGGTCCATGGCGACGAAGATCATGAGGAGCGTGCGCGGCAGGGATTGCGCAATGCTCTCGAGACCGGGTCTGCGATCCTGAGCAACGGCGGAAGCGCGGTCGACGCGGTCGAGGCTGCTGTTCGAGTGCTGGAGGACGACCCCTGCTTCAACGCCGGTCGCGGAAGCACCCTCAACGCGCAGGGAATCGTCGAGCTCGATGCCGCCATCATGGATGGTGAGGATCGCCGGGCCGGTGCCGTCGCAGGAGTCCGAACAACGCGCGCGCCGATCAGCCTGGCGCGCACATTGATGGAGCGCGGCCCGCACGTATTCCTCTCATACGAAGGCGCCGATCGTCTCGCGATCGAGGCCGGGCTCGAGCAGGTCGACAACAGCTGGTTCGTGACCGGAGAACGCCGTCGGCAGCTCGACGAATTGCTCGAAAAGGGCGGCTTCGACGCTGACGTCAAATACGGAACCGTCGGCGCGGTTGCTGTCGATACGGACGGGCACGTGGCCGCAGCCACATCGACGGGCGGACTGACCGCCAAGCAGTGGGGCCGGATCGGCGACTCGCCCCTGATTGGCGCCGGCACTTACGCCGACGATCGCTCCGCAGCGGTTTCGGCGACCGGCTCAGGCGAATATTTCATTCGTGCCGTCGCCGGCCACCAGTTGGGTGAACGAGTTCGCCTGGCGGGAGAGACGCTTCAGGATGCGCTCGACGGAACGCTGGAAGACATCAAGCAGCTCGGCGGATTGGGCGGACTGATTGCCGTCTCCCCGAGCGGCGATTGCGCCTGGGGATTCACGACACGCGCCATGTATCGCGGCGTCGCTGGCCCGGAGATGCAAAAGGTCGCGATCTACGCCGAGGAAGACATGCGGTAGGGCAGAGCCCGCCGCAGCCAGTCCAACTCCGCGCCGATTGCCCGCCGCTCCTCGACCAGGAACTGCTCGACTGCGTCACGGAATCCCAGATCGACGATGAAATGCGCTGACTTGGTGACCACCGGCTCGTAGCCGCGCGCGAGCTTGTGCTCGCCCTGCGCACCAGCCTGCACACAGGTCAGGCCATTCGCGATCGCCCACTCGATCGCCTGGTAGTAGCAGAGTTCGAAATGGAGGAACGGGACCTCGTCGATCGTTCCCCAGTAACGGCCGTAAAGCGTGTCCGGGCCTATGAGATTCAGGGCGCCGGCGACCGGCTCGTCGTCGCGCATGGCGAGGAACAGGAGCAGTTTGTCGCCCATGCTTTCGCCGATGAGTTCGAAGAATTTGCGGGTCAGGTAAGGCCGTCCCCACTTCCGGGAGCCGGTGTCCTGGTAGAAGCGCCACATCCAGTCCCATTCGGCCGCGCCGATCTCGGCACCCCGCAAGATCCGGAACTCAAAACCCTGCCGAGCTGCGTCACGTTCCTTGCGGATCGCTTTGCGCTTGCGGCTGGTCAGCGCCGCAAGAAAGTCTTCGAAATTGCCGTAGCCGCGGTTCCGCCAATGGTACTGGATGCCATCCCGGATGAGCCAATTGCGCCGCTCGCATTCGGCGACGCCACCCTCGTCGATGAAGGTCATATGCGCCGATGAAATCTCATTTTGGACGACCACCGCCTCGGCAGCCGCGAGCAAATGCTGCGGTTGGGTTCCCAACACACGCGGCCCGGGCACCGGGGTGAAGGGGACGGCGATCTGAAGCTTCGGATAATAGGTCCCGCCCGCACGCTCGAAGGCGTCGGCCCAGCCATGGTCGAATACATATTCGCCCTGGCTGTGGGTTTTTAGGTAGGCTGGCGCCGCCGAAATCAGGCGGGAAGATTCATCCTCTACAAGGATGGTCGCGGGTGTCCAGCCGGTGCCCTTGCCGACGCTGCCCGACTCCTCGAGCGCCGAGAGGAAGGCATGGCTTATGAACGGGTCATCGCCCGAAAGCCTGTCCCAGGCGTGACTGTTGAGACCGCTCACGCCCGACGCCAGCTTGGCAATTACTTCCGATTCACGGTCGGCCATCGGCTTCCCAGATAAGGGCATCGGCGTGAACCTGCGCTTGCACGCGTTGCTCGGGCATTCGGATTGTCCAGCTGTAGACCGGCATCCGCTCTCGTTCGCGGGCGACCCATGATTTTCCGAGAGAAGCTCGATCCACGGCGAGGAAATCGGGATCGGCAAGCCAGATCGCAAGGCTGCGGCGCAAGGGCGACAAGTCGTCGCGAACGACGAGGCCGCGCCGAACTTCAGGCATGTTCGTCTTCAGAAGCCTCGCCATGCGAGCATCGAAGCTCATCACCCCGAACGGACCAACGTAACCCAGGAGCGCACGCCGTAGTGCAGGCGCCCAGCGCCAGATGTCGCCGTCGACCTTTACCTCCAGCAGCAGCGGAACGTCGCCTTTCACGAGCGCGAGAAGGCTTTCGAGGGTCGGTATGGGGCCCTCACCGACCTTGAGCCTCTTCAGCTCCCCATGGGTGGACCGGCCGATGCGAAGCGGGCTGCCGCACATGCGCCAGGCATCCGCGTCGTGAAAGACGAGAATCTGGTCGTCGGCGGTAAGCCTGAGGTCGCATTCGATGCCCGCGCCGAGCTCCAGCGCTGCGGCGAACGCGATCAGGCTATTCTCGGGAAAGCCGGAACCGTAGTGCAGGCCCCGGTGCGCGAACCCTTTCGGGCCCGGGTCGAGCGGGTCAGGCTTTGACCGCGACGATCGCATCCACTTCGACGGCGACGCCGAGGGGCAGGACCGCGACGCCGACGGCGCTGCGCGCGTGCCGACCGGCTTCGCCGAACACTTCCTGCATCAGCTCGGAAGCGCCGTTCGCGACCTTCGGCTGGTCGGTGAACTGAGGCGCGCTGTTCACGAACACGCCGAGCTTGACGACCTTCTCCACTCGATCCAGCGAACCGAGCGCCGCCTGCATCTGCGCGAGGAGCATGATCCCGCAACGGCGCGCGGCGGCGGTTCCACGTTCCAGGTTCATGTCTTCGCCAAGACGACCCTGAATGAGATTCCCATCTTCGGAGAAGCTGATCTGGCCGGAGATGTGAAGCAGGCCGCCTTGTTCGACCGCCGGAACGTAAGAAGCGACGGGGGCTGCGGGCTGCGGGAGGGTGATGCCGAGTTCGGCGAGGCGATG
>Ga0207674_10010454_pt1 | contig 10512 bp, 9 predicted proteins | sample KBSCornC72_FD_184303 | JGI IMG/M metagenome (GOLD analysis project Ga0207674, IMG submission 184303) | Corn rhizosphere microbial communities from Kellogg Biological Station, Michigan, USA - KBS Corn C7-2 (SPAdes) (version 2) | ecosystem: Host-associated > Plants > Roots > Rhizosphere > Soil ...
GCAGCTGCAGGTGCCATCGCAACTAGTCCGAAGTTCAGTCTGGCGTCTGCACAAGATGCGGGCGCGCCCACGACTTCTACCGTCGAGGATCGCGCGCGCCGCATGAAGTGGTGGCACGAAGCGAAGTTCGGCATGTTCATTCACTGGGGTTTGTACAGCACGCTCGGGCGTCACGAGTGGGTGATGGAAAATGAAGGCATACCCGCAAAGGAGTACGAGCAGTACGCGAATAACTTCCGGCCGAAGCAAAACTTCGCCACCGCGTGGGCCCAACTCGCGAAACGCGCCGGCATGAAGTACATGGTCATGACGAGCAAGCATCACGAAGGCTTCTGCAACTTCGACTCGAAGTTGACTAATTACTGCGCCACGAAGAAAGCTCCGGGTCGAGATCTCGTGAAAGAGTATGTTGAAGCTGCGCGCGCTGAAGGATTGCGAGTTGGCTTCTATTATTCGTTGATGGACTGGCACCATCCCGACGGTGCGCGTTGCATGAAGGACGAAGCTGCACGTCGTCGCTTTGTCGATTACATTCACGGGCAGGTCAGAGAGTTGATGACCAACTACGGCAAGATCGACATTCTCTGGTACGACGTGCCGTGGCCGCTCGATGCCAAAGGCTGGGAGTCGGTCGAGATGAACACAATGGTGCGAAAGCTTCAGCCGGACGTCATCATTAACAATCGTTCGAAGATTCCTGAGGATTTCGATACTCCCGAACAACGCATCGAGGCGTCCGCCAACAGGCCGTGGGAATCGTGCATGACGTTGAACGACAGTTGGGGTTATCACAGGTCGGATCACAATTGGAAAAGTCCGACGACGGTCATTCGCAATCTGATTACCTGCGCGCGCGACGGCGGCAATTACCTTTTAAATATTGGACCAACCGAGGACGGTTCGATTCCGCTCGAGTCGGTGCAGGTTCTGACGACGGTCGGCGATTGGATGGCGAAGCATGGTGATACGATTCGTCTTTCGGATAACTGCCAACCGCGTCGCGGAAACTATTTGAGCTTCACGCGCCGGGGCAACACGCTTTACGCGCACGTTCATTACTGGCCCGGTGAAACTGTCGTGATCGGTAATCTATTGAACAAGGTCAGCGCGGTGACGATGCAAGGCAGCAATACGCCAGTGAAGTTCGAACAGGACGACTTCCGTATCCGACTCGTAGGTCTTCCACAGCGCGCCCCCGAACTCGTCACAACCTTCGCGCTCGAGTGCGACAGCGAACCCAAACAAAGCCACGAAGGGAAGCGCGCCGAGAAACCGCGAGACGTATCCGCGTAAATCCGATTTTTAAATCCGTCTGATCCGTGTTACGTGATTGATAGCCATCAACACTTCTGGCAAGTAGGTCGTTTCGATTACCCGTGGATGTCCAGCGATCTGGGTATTTTGTATCGCGACTACCTCCCGCGAGATTTCGCCCCAATTATTCAGACAAATCGAAGCGTCGTCGTCCAGGCGAGTAACAGCGTCGCCGAATCGCGATGGTTGCTGGAACTTGCCAACGCGAACAACTTTATCGCCGGCGTCGTAGGTTGGGTCGATCTCACGAATCCCGATACGCAGCTGGACGAACTATGCGCAGATCCGAAATTCAAAGGCGTTCGTCACCTTGTCGAAAGCGAACCTCATGACGATTGGCTCGTTCAACCCGCCGTTTTGGCAGGTCTGCAACAACTCTCCGCACGCGGTCTGTCTTACGATCTACTCGTCCACACGCGACATCTGAAACACATTCCTCGCCTCGCAGAAAGCTGTCCTGATCTGTCATTAGTGATCGATCATCTCGCGAAACCGCCGATCGCTAGCAATGAGATCGCGGAATGGTCTCAAGCCTTCCGACCACTCGCGCTCTTTCCAAACATCAACTGCAAGCTCTCCGGTCTGGTCACTGAAGCAAACTGGAACTCGTGGCAACAGGAAGATATGCGTCCCGTCGTCGACGTCGCTCTCGAATCGTTCGGTCCGGATCGAATGATGTTTGGCAGCGATTATCCGGTCTGTTTGCTCGCCGCTTCCTACGATCGCGTGCTCGAGTCGTTTCAGGAAATTCTCAAAAGCCTCAGCGACGCGGATCGCGATAAGATATTCGGGCAAAACGCTGAAAAGTTTTATCGTCTCAACTGATGGCTCAAACCTGTTTCATTACCGGCGCACAGGGTTGTATCGGATCGTGGATCGTGAAAGCGCTGATCGAGCGTGGTGACACGGCTGTTGTTTTCGATCGCAGCGACGACTCGCGTCGTCTCAGCGCGATCATGAGCGACGAAGATCTCGCGAAAGTCCGTTTCATCACCGGCGACATTACAGATGGTGCATCAGTGTTATCCGCACTCGACGAGTCGAAAGCGTCGAACGTCATTCATCTTGCCGGACTGCAAGTGCCGACTTGCAAGGCTGATCCAGTCACCGGCGCACTCGTGAATGTCGGAGGAACGCTCAACGTCTTCGAAGCTACGCGACAACTCGGATTGAGACGAGTGGTTTACGCGAGTTCGGCGGCTGTTTACGGAATGAATGACGACGATGTCGCACTTGATGAGAGCGCGCAATGTGAACCGACGACTCACTACGGTGTGTTCAAGCGCGCGAACGAAGGCAACGCCCGCGTGTACTTCCTCGATCATGGCGTCAGCAGTGTTGGTCTGCGACCGTTGACTGTGTATGGCGTGAATCGCGATACAGGACTGACAAGCGATCCGACAAAGGCGATGAAGTCTGCCGTACTTGGCCGTCCATTTCACATTCGCTTCGGCGGCGCGACAGATTTTCAATACGTTGCTGACACTGCGGCCGCGTTTATCGCATGTGCCGACATCGCACCCGATGGAGCGCATGTTTTCAATCTTCACGGAGAAACCGTCACGGTCGATCGCATCGCGAATTTCATCAACGCTTTTTCTGCAAACGGTGACTTGATCACTTTTGGTGGACCGCCGATTCCGATCGCGCCCGCGATGGACGACACTGCCATTCGAAGACTTATTGGCGCATTGCCATCGACGCCACTCGAAACCGGCATAAGTGAAACGATTGCTCGGTTTGCCGCGCTTCGTGATGCCGGGCGACTTGATACTGGCGACTTGATATGAGTGCAGCATCAGTAACAAACCAGAATGATCTACAGTTGCCGTCGAGCCAGACGATGAAGGCGAGCGTGCTGTGCGACGTGAATCGTCTCGAGGTGCGCGACATTCCGCGTCCCGTGATCTCGCCTTATGAGGTGCTGATTCGTGTTACCGCCGTCGGTCTTTGCGGAACTGACGTACACATCTTCGCCGGTCACGCAAACTACAACACAAACGAATACGGTCAAGCGATTCCGCTTGCTTTGCAGCCGCAGATTCTCGGGCATGAGATCACCGGCATCGTCGAGCAAGTTGGGAATGCGGTGACAGATCTGCGTGAAGGCGATCGTGTGGTGGTGGACCAGGGCTTGAATTGTGTTAGTCGCCGCCACGAAGTTCTTTGTGACTATTGTCGCACTGAGAACAGTCATCAATGCGAGTTTTACCGCGAGCATGGGATCACGGGATTGCCTGGCGGGCTGGCCGAGTTCATTGCCGTTCCGGCTGTGAATGCTGTAAAGATCACTGCTCAACTTGATCCGTCGGTAGCAGCGCTTGTCGAACCGCTCGGTTGCATCATTCACTCGTCGGACACGGTCGCAAAAGCGCGAACGCGGCACGCGGTGAGGGCCGAAAGCGGGGAGCAGCGGGTTCGCAGCGTGTTAATATGCGGCGCTGGACCCGCGGGATTATTGTTCACGCAGTATCTTCGAAACGTGCTCTCGTACGAGGGACTGCTGTTTGTCAGCGATCCTAACGAGCGTAAGCGGCAACTCGCGAGGAGCTTTGGCGCTGATGAAGCGATCGATCCGGTCGTTTCGGATCTGGTTGAAGTGATCCACGAACACACGGGCGGCAAAGGAGTTGAGTATTTGATCGAGGCGTCGGGGTCGGGCGAGGTTTTCCGATCGATGCCCGGGTTGATCCGGAAGCAGGCGACGGTGCTGTGTTACGGTCACGGGCACGCGGGAACAGATTTGAGCGTGTTGAGCAGTATCTTTTTTAAAGAACCCGTGCTCGTGAGTTCAGTTGGCGCGTCTGGTGGATTTGAAAGCGATGGGCGCCCGTCGGTTTACACACGGGCCTTGAATTTGATCGAACAAAACCAGATCGACATTGCACCACTGATCACACATCGCTACACGTCGTTCGCTGATGTCGAGAGAGCATTGTCTCAAGACGTTCACGCGGCAGACTACGTAAAGGGAGTGGTCGTTATTTGAACGTACTGTAGGGGCGGCCCTCCGTGGCCGCCCGTGGTTTGGAAAGGTGTTCGCCAAACTCGAGATTATCGTTTCTTGAATCCCGGCTTAAACCACGGGCGGCCACGGAGGGCCGCCCCTACAATACGTCCGACAGTGTCTTATGCAATGAAGGTTTCGCTTTTCGTAACGTGTCTTGTCGATCAATTGTGGACCAGCGTCGGCGTGAGTAGCGTCGAGGTGTTGCGGCGTGTTGGTTGTGAGGTTGAGTTTGACAAACGGCAGACGTGTTGCGCGCAACCGGCTTTCAACACCGGTTATCTCGACGAAGCGCGACCAGTAGCACGACGTTTCATCGAAATCTTCGAAGAGAGCAAGGCCGACGCGATTGTCAGCCCGTCCGGCTCCTGCACTGCGATGGTGCATCACTACCCGCAATTGTTTGCAGGCGATCCCGAATGGCTACCGCGAGCGCAAGCCATCGCAGCCAGGACGCACGAGCTGAGCTCGTTTCTCGTCCGCGTGCTCAAGGTGGAGGACGTCGGCGCGTCATGGCAAGGCCGGCTAACGTGGCACGACGCTTGTCACGGCTTGCGCGATCTCAACCTAAAGACAGAGCCGCGCAAGCTGATCCGCAACGTGCGCGGCGCTGAATTCGTCGAGCTCGAGCACGCTGATGCGTGTTGTGGTTTTGGCGGCACATTCTCTGTGAAGTATCCGGAGATCTCGGTGGCGATCCTGGACCAGAAGATTGAGGCCATCGAACGCGCGGGTGTTCAGGCCGTGGTGTCGGGTGACGCGAGTTGTCTGATGCAGATTGGTGGAAGACTCTCGCGTAAAGGATCCAAGGTGAAGGTGATGCACCTGGCCGAGTTATTAAGCCAACAATGAATCATCTGTCGAGTGAAACATTCGATCAGAACGCGAAGGCTGCGTTAGCTGATTCACATCTGCGAGGAGCACTGAAGAATGCGACGTCGCTCTTCGGTGAGCGCCGTAAAGCGGCGGCCGCGAGTCTTCCGAACTGGGAGGACCTGCGCAGCGAGGCGCGTGCAATCAAAGACGAAGTACTTTCGCATCTCGATCGATATCTCGAAGAGTTTGTCGGCAACGCGGAATCTCGCGGCGCAAAGATTCACTGGGCACGCGATGCGGCTGAAGCAAACTCGATCGTCTGTGGTCTCGCAACAGAACGAAAGGCGCGCACGGTCGTCAAGAGCAAGAGCATGACAACCGAGGAGACGCATCTCAACGACGCGCTCGAAGCGGCGGGGATGCAGGTTGTCGAAACAGATCTCGGCGAGTACATCATTCAACTCGCCGATGAGCCGCCTTCGCACATCATCGCGCCCGCGATTCACAAAACTCGCGGCCAGATCGCCGAACTCTTCAACGCAGAATTGGGGATGCCGCTCACAGATGACGTGGCCCGACTCACCAGTACCGCACGGGCCACCTTGCGCGATCGTTTCGCTGCCGCTGACGTCGGCATTAGCGGCGTAAATTTTGCGATTGCTGAAACCGGGACGATCGTCATCGTCGAGAATGAAGGCAACATTCGTTTGACCACGAGTCTGCCGCGCATTCACATCGCAGTGATGGGTATTGAGAAAGTCCTGCCGCACTTTGCAGACCTCGACGTGTTTCTCAAACTCCTGCCTCGCTCGGGCACTGGTCAAAGGTTAACGACGTACCAGTCGTACATCACCGGAACTAAACGACATCCGGATGACGAAGGTCCGGAAGAACTGCACATAGTTTTGCTCGACAACGGACGCTCGCGAATGTTGGCCCATCCGGTAACGCGCCAATCACTTGCTTGTATTCGTTGCGGCGCATGTTTGAATGCTTGTCCCGTTTACCAGCAGGTTGGAGGTCATGCTTACGGGTCAGTTTATCCTGGTCCGATCGGCGCGGTGATCACGCCGCAATTGATGGGAATCGAAAAGTCTGCACAACTTCCGTTCGCGTCGAGTTTGTGTGGCGCGTGCCGGGAAGTTTGTCCGGTGAAGATTGATATACCGCGTCTCTTGTTGCACCTGCGTGCGGAGATTGCGCCGCGCAAAGGAAAGGTCAGTGAGCGACTCGCATTCAAGATGTGGGCTCAGGTTATGATGCGTCCTCGCTTTATAGAATGAGCTCGGTGTTGGGCCGGATAATGCAGCGATTCGTTTCGGTTTCGAAGGCATGGACGAACGATCGCGATCTGCGTTCAATTGAACCGAAGAGTTTTCACGACTTGTGGTCTGATGAATAACACGGCGCGCGAAGCAATTCTTGGATCGATACGATCGCATCTCGCTGCCAGTGTGCCTTACGACAGACAGGACGTGGTTCATCATGAAAATCCTGTTAATCCTGTAAAGCTATCCTCTGATATAAAGCCAGTTGAATTATTTAGGCAGAGCCTCGAAGCGGTCGATGGGCACTGCGTGATCGTTCAGGGCGATAACGAAATTGCTCAAGCATTAACCGGTATCATCCGCGCGCAACGCATCGCGATCTCCGACAATCCGGAAGTCGAACGATTGCTTCAGCTCACGGATCTCGAGATCGAAGAACTCGGTATCGTCCCAAACGCGCATGATATTTTCCGTTTCGATGTCGGCATCAGCACCGTGCAAGCCGCGATCGCGGAAACCGGCACATTAGTTCTCGACAGCACACTTGAACGGCACCGATTGGTTTCTCTCGTGCCACCGGTACACATCGCGATTGTGAGAGCCTCGCAAATTTACAGAACGCTCAGCGAGGTTTTAAGTCTTATCAGAAAAGACAAAGAAATCAGTCCTGCGGTTACATTTATAACCGGTCCATCACGCACAGCCGACATCGAGCTGACGCTCGCCATCGGTGTGCATGGACCACAAGAGCTTTATGTCATCATCGACGAAGTGAACTAATGCACATCATTTCTTTTGCAACTGAAGAGTCGAACTGGCGCTCGCCACGCATGGGAATTATTTTGCACGCCGGCGATCGCGACACCGGTTACCGCCTCGACTGCGAGAAGCTGTTCGATAAAGCCGATCGACCGGCAGATCCGCTCGCGTGGTTTGACATGGATGGCCCATGGTTCAAAAAAGCACGCGAGACACACGACGCACTCGTGAGCGATGAAAGAGCGCTCGCCGATGCGCGCGAGAAGGGCTGGCTGGTTCCAAGCCGAGACGCTTACTGGTTCGCACCCGTGCCGCGGCCCGGAAAGATCATCTGCATCGGGCTCAACTACAGAGATCACGCGGCGGAAAGCAACATGGCCATTCCGGAAAAGCCGGTGATGTTTTCGAAGTTTTCCAATTGCGTGATCGCGCCGGGCGAGCCGGTGATCGTGCCGTCGACCAGCCAACAGGTTGACTACGAAGCGGAGCTGGCGGTCGTGATCGGGCGTCGCGCAAAACATGTCAGTGCTGATACTGCTTACGATTACGTGTTGGGCTACACAGCTTTCAATGACGTGAGTGCGCGCGATTTTCAGTTTGCGGATGGACAGTGGCAACGCGGAAAATCGTGCGACACATTCGCACCGATGGGCCAAACGATCGTCACCACCGATACAATCAAGGATCCGCACAGGCTCTCGATCAAGCTCGTGCTGAACGGCGAAACGATGCAGGATTCAAACACGAACCAACTGATCTTTGGTGTTCCGGCGTTGATTGAGTTCATCACACAATCGATCACACTCGAGCCTGGTGACGTGATAGCGACGGGCACGCCGCCGGGCGTCGGCTTCGCGCGCAAGCCGCCGGTGTTTCTCAAACCGGGCGACCGGATGGAAGTGCTGATCGAGGGGATGGGCGGTTTGGGGAATCCTGTAGCTAGTGAATCGGATCAATAAGGAAACAACATGCGCAAACTTCTCTTGTTATTGGTGGCACTGACTCTGGTCACAGCCTGCACCAAGACTAATGGTCCAGCGGCGAACGGCAAGAAGAAACTAACGATTGCCGTGATTCCGAAGGGCACTACCCACGAGTTTTGGAAAAGCATTCACGCCGGCAGCAACAAGGCCGCGAGTGAGCTCACTGCGCAGGGCACCGATGTCGAAGTGATTTGGAAAGGCCCGTTGCGTGAAGACGATCGCGAACAACAGATTCAGGTCGTTGAAGGTTTTGCCGCGCAGGGCGTGAGTGGCATCGTGTTGGCGCCACTCGACGATCGCGCGCTTGTTCGTCCTGTCTCGGATGCTGGGCGGGCAGGTGTGCCGACTGTGATCATTGACTCGGGTTTGGAGTCGAACGACTTCGTCAGTTTCGTCGCCACTGACAATCGTAAAGGCGGTTCACTGGCCGCCGATCGCATGGGCCAACTTCTTAATGGCAAGGGTAAGATTCTTGTCCTGAGATATGCAGAAGGATCTGCGAGCACCACCGAGCGTGAAGCGGGCTTCATCGATCAAATCAAAGCGAAGTTTCCTGAAATAGAAATCGTTTCGATGGATCAATACGCGGGGGCGACGCGCGACACGGCGAAGCGCGCTTCGGAGAATTTGTTGAATCGTTTTGGCGACGTCGTGCAGGGCATCTTCACGCCGAATGAATCGTCGACCGCGGGAATGCTTTTGGCGTTGCAGGATATCGGCAAGGCCGGAAAGATTTCGTTTGTCGGGTTCGACTCGAGCCAGACGTTTATCGACGCGATCAATGCGAACCAGTTACACGGTATCGTGGTTCAGAATCCGTTCAATATGGGTTATCTCGGGGTGAAAACGATGGTCGACAGTCTGCAAGGGAAGCAGGTTGAGAAGAAGATTGATACGGGCGTGATGCTCGTGACGAAAGAGAATCTCGAAACACCGGAAGTGAAGACGCTTTTACACCCTCCACTCGATCAGTATTTGAAGTAAGTATAGGTCGTATTGGTCCTATAGGGCCTATTCTTTAAATGGTCGCTGATGTAAAACAGAACCGTGCTCTCCTCAACGCCAGATTGCTGCAGAGCTGGCTAAACCGCCTTGGGCCGGTGCTCGGGTTGCTGTTGGTCATCGGCATCTTCTCGCTTTTGGTTGATACGCCCGCGCGTCTTCTTTCACCAAACAATCTTCGCATCGTTCTTTCGCAGACCGTGATCGTCGCGATCGGTGCGATCGGGATGACGATGATCATCATCAGCGGTGGCATCGATCTCGCGGTCGGATCGACGATCGCGTTGACCGGAGTTATCACCGCACTCGCCATCAACGCGGGCTTGCCGCCTTCGGTTGCTTTGCTCAGTGGCATTTTGATGGGCGGGGTTGTTGGCGTGGTGAATGGCGCCGTGATCACGCGGCTGAAAGTCGTGCCGTTCATCGCCACGTTGGGAATGCTCGGCGTCGCGCGGGGCGTCGCAAAGTGGATGGCGAACCAGCAGACAGTGAACATGCCCGGCACCTGGTTGAATGAATTGCTGGTGATGTTTCCGACGCCGGCGTGGTTACTCGTCGCGCCTGGAGTTTGGATCGCGATAGTGCTTGCGGTTTGCGCCGCGATTGTTTTGCGTAACACGGTTTTTGGGCGACGTATTTTTGCGCTCGGGTCGAATGAAGCTGCGGCGCGTGCGTGTGGTATTGCGACTGACAGGTTGAAGATTTGGATTTACGGTTTGGCGGGCTTGCTGTTCGGACTTGCCGGCGTGATGCAGATGTCGCGACTGCGACAAGGCGATCCGACTGTCGCTGCCGGATCGGAGCTCGACATCATCGCAGCAGTGGTGATTGGTGGCGGTAGTTTGAATGGTGGCGAGGGCAGCATCCTCGGATCGATGATCGGCGCTTTGATCATGGCGTTTCTGCGCAATGGATGCCAGCAGGTTGGTTGGCCCAACTACATTCAGGAGATCATTATCGGCGCGATTATTGTCGTTGCGGTTGCGATCGATCGTTGGCGATCAAGCCGAGCTTAGCCACAAAAAGGCACAAAAAGCACCAAAGAAGAGCAGAAAAGGAGAGAGGGTAACTTACCTCATGCCGGTTACGCTCGAAGACATTGCACGCGCGCTCAACGTCTCGAAGATGACGGTGTCGCGTGCGATCAATAATCATCCCGAGATCAGTCGAGCAACACGCGCGCGCATTCTCGCTACCGCGCAAAAAATGAAGTATCGCCCAAACCAGTTTGCGCGGGCGCTAACCACGAATCACTCGTACCTCATCGGCATTGTTGTTCCAGACTTGATGCACTCTTACTTCGCAGAGATCTGTCGTGGCGTCGAAACACACGCGCGACCAGCCGGTTATCAAAACTTGATCT
>Ga0207674_10010455_pt1 | contig 10512 bp, 7 predicted proteins | sample KBSCornC72_FD_184303 | JGI IMG/M metagenome (GOLD analysis project Ga0207674, IMG submission 184303) | Corn rhizosphere microbial communities from Kellogg Biological Station, Michigan, USA - KBS Corn C7-2 (SPAdes) (version 2) | ecosystem: Host-associated > Plants > Roots > Rhizosphere > Soil ...
GATATCGCGCAACCGATTGGCCGCTTGTGGCTGAACGCGTTGCAGATGACCGTGGTGCCGCTGGTGTTCGCGCTCGTCGTCGTCGGCGTCAGCGCGGCGAACGACGCTGCCGCATCCGGGCGTACCGCGCGCCGCGCGATCTTGGTGTTCGCCGTCTTGTTGAGTGCCGGCGCGATATTTGTCGCTGTCGTTGCACCGCTGCTGCTGTCGCTGCTGCCGCGCGATCCGGCCTTGCTGGAACGCTTGCGAGCAACGATGCCGACGGCACTCGCGGGTTCGACAGCGCCGGGGTTCGGCGATTGGTTCGCGGCCATCGTGCCGAGCAACGCGATCGCCGCAGCGGCGCAGAGCGCAATGTTGCCGCTCGTTGTGTTCGCGCTGTTCTTCGGTTTTGCACTGACGCGCATCGACGCGGATCGCCGCGCACGCATGACCGAGTTTTTCCAGACCATCGCCGACGTCATGATCGCAATCGTGCGTTGGGTGCTGTGGGCCGCGCCGCTCGGTGTGTTCGCGCTCGTGCTCGCGGTGTGCGCCAGGACCGGCTCAGCGGTGATCAGCGCGTTGGGCTGGTACATCGCGCTGCAATGCTCGATGTACATCACGGTCACGCTGCTGCTGTATCCGACCGTTGCCGTATTCGGCAGCGAACGCTTGCGGCAGTTCGCCCCGGGCATCCTGCCGGCGCAGATCGTCGCCGCGAGCACTCAATCCTCGCTCGCTTCGCTGCCGGCAATGATCGACAGTGCGCGCTCGCGGCTGCAACAACCGTCGGGCGTCGTGGCCTTGGTATTGCCTATGGCGGTGTCGTTGTTTCGCATCACGAGCCCGATGCAATATCTGGGCGCCGCAACATTCGTCGCCTGGATTTATGGCATCGACGTTTCGATCGCGCATCTGGGCATCGCCGCGGCGCTCGCCGTCGTGCTGAGCCTCGGCGCGGTCGGCTTGCCCGGCCAAGTCAGCTTCATGGCCGCAACGATGCCAGTCACCTCGGCAATGGGCCTGCCGCTGGAACCACTCGGCTTGCTGCTCGCCGTCGATACCATTCCGGACGTGTTCGCCACCGTCGGCAATGTCAGCGCGGATCTTGCCGCCAGCAGCATCGTCGCGCGTGCGGCGCGGGATCCGATCGCCCAAGCCGTTTAGTCTGCGGTCAACCATGCGTTCTCGCACGGTTGGATTGGCGTCACGCTGCCTGGTCAGAGGGCGGCTCGCGCTTGAGCACGCGTGGGCTCTGCTTCCAATGGCCGGAGAGGCGCGTCAGACTCCGCCCATGGGAATCCACCTTCGCGTCGAGCGCACAATCAGCGCGCCGCAAGCCGCCGTGTTTGCGCTGGCGCTCGATCCCGCACGCTTTCCGAAAACGTTCCGCGGTTGCGGTCCGATTCCGGGTCTGCGCGGCATCACCGCGCAGGCGCCGAGCGCCATCGGCAGCACGCGCCGCGTCGAAAGCAGCGACGGCTCGATATTGACCGAGCGCATTACCGCGCTCGATCCACCGCATCGCCACGCCTACGCGCTGTCGGGTTTGCGGCCGCCGCTGGCCTGGCTCGCGCGCAGCGGTGATGCGGATTGGACGTTCGCGAATGCGGGCACAGCAACGCGAGTGAGCTGGGACTATGCGTTCACTCTTACCAGCGTATTCGCCTGGCCGCTCGCCGCGCCATTGCTGCACATCTTCATGCGCGGTGCGATGCGGCGTTGCCTGTCGGCAATGGCGCATGAATTGGAAAAAACAAACTGATGGAAAAGTGGATTCTGCTCGGCATGGCACCGCTGTTCCTCACGCTGATCGTCGCCGAGGCGTGGTACTGGCATCGGCGCGATCCGGGCAAGTACCAACTGGCCGATACGATCGCAAACGCCGCGCTGGCCTTGATGCACCAGGGGGCAGACGCGCTGGCGTGGGCGCTTGTGATCGGCGTCTACTACTTCGTTTATCAGCACCGCATCTTCGACTTGCCGGCTTCGCTGTGGACGATTGCCGCGCTCGTTGTCGCGCAAGACTTTTTCTATTACTGGTTCCATCGCGCCAGTCACCGCATCCGCTGGCTGTGGGCTTCGCACGTGACGCATCATTCGTCGGAACGCCTGAATCTTTCCACCGCGTTCCGGCAGAGCCTGACTTATCCGATCTCCGGCATGTGGTTGTTCTGGTTGCCGCTGGCGTTGCTGGGGTTCGAGCCGACGCACATCGTCGCCGTCGTCGCGATCAATCTCGGTTTCCAGTTCTTCGTGCACACGCAGGCGATCGGCAAGCTCGGCTGGATCGAAGGCGTCATCAACACGCCCTCGACGCACCGCGTGCACCACGCACGCAATCCGAAATACATCGACCGCAACTACGCCGGAGTGCTGGTGATCTGGGACAAGTGGTTCGGCACGTTCGTCGCCGAAGATCCGGAGGTGCCATGCGACTTCGGCATCATCGGCCAGATCCACAGCTACAACCCGCTGACACTGACTTTCCACGAATGGCTGACGATGTTCCGCGATGCGCGACGATCGCACGGATTGCGCGCAGCGCTCGGGCAACTCGTATGCCCGCCGGAGCGGGCGCTGTCGCATCGGCGGCCGACGCCGCTCTAGAAAAAAAGCCCCCGGCCAAAGCCGGGGGCATGGCTGCGAAGGTTTGTCGTTACGCGGCTAGCCGCCACCACCATCCTGTTGCGGATGATCCTTGTCGTTCCTGCGCTTGGCCTGCTGCCGCGGCTGCGGCTGTTCGCGTTGGTTGGTGGGACGCGGCGGTTCGCGATACTGCGCTTGCGCCCGTTGCTGCTGTGGCTGCGCCTGCATCGGGGCCCGCTCAGGAGCGCGCGACTGCGCTTGTGCGCGTTGCTGCTCGCGTGCCTGCACCTGCATGCGCTGCTCGCTCGCTCGCGCTTGCGCCTGTGCACGTTGCTGTTCGCGTGCCTGCACCTGTGCGTTGGCGCGTGCCTCCGCTGCACGGCTTTGCGCTTCCATGCGCTGGCTGCTCGCGCGCTCCTGTTGCTGTTGCGCGCGTTGCTGTGCGGCGATGCGTTGCTCGCTGGCGCGGCTTTGCTGTTGCGCCTGCGCATTCGCCCGCCGCGATTCGGCCGCACGATTCTGCGCCTGCATGCGCTGCTCGCTCACGGCCTGCTTTTGCTGCTGGGCACGTTGTTGCGCCATCGCGCGCTGCTCGCTCGCGCGGCTCTGCTGCTGCGCCTGCGCGTTAGCACGTGCTTCCGTGGCGCGTTGCTGCGCCGTCATGCGCTGCTCATTCGCACGCTGCCGCTGTTGCGCCTGTGCGCTCGCGCGTGCTTCGGACGCACGGTTTGCCGGCGTCGTCGGCGCTGCATTGCCGCGGTTGAAGCGCGCATTCGCCGATGCGTTTTGCTGCGCGGTCGCCGATTCACGCGGCGTCGGCGCAGTCGGCGGTGCATTGCCGCGATTGAAGCGCGCATTCGCCGATGCATTCTGCTGCGCCGTTGCCGATTCGCGCGGCGGCACGTTTCCGCGTTGCGTGTACCGCGAAGACGGCAGCTGTCCTTGCACGCGGCCTGGTGCGGCATTCGCCTGCCGTTGCTGACGCGCTTGTGCCTGTTGCTCTTGCCGTGTCATGGCGGGTGCGTTCGGCGCATTTGCCGTCGCTCGAGCATTGCCGCGAGCATTGGCTGCCGCCGCCGGAGTCACCACTCCCGCCTTTCCGGTGCCGACCACGCGAACATTGGAACGCGCCGCCAGACTCGTCGTGGTCCCGGCTCCATTGGGACGCGCCGCGGCGACCGTGCGTAGCTGCGCCGTCGTCAACGGCTGACCCGGATTCTTCTGCAGCAGCGCCTGGCGCCGCGCGAACGGCGCCGGCACCGGCGCCGGACGATTCGCCGCGACCACCTGGCGGTTCATCGCCGTGGCCGGAGGCGGCGTGGCGCGAGCGCGGCCGGCTACCAAGCTTGCAGCCGTCGGCGCGACGGTCGCGCGCGACATGATGCGCGCGTTCGCAAGCTGGGCGCGATTGACGGCGATCGCGGAGGCCGCCACCGGACGACCCGACGCGAATGTCGTTGCCGGCACTGCGGTGATCGCTCGCGGAGCCGTGCGGTTCGCGAAGTTCATCGACGCGTAGTTGACGTTGCCGGAGCTGTACTGTCCGTAGTAATTGTTGATCACCGTGTTGTTCACGACGGTGTTGCTGATGTTCACGCTGCGGAAGTAATCGCGGCCGACTCTATAGCTAGGGAAGTAGACGTCGCGCGGGCCCAGCGGGAACCAGCCGATCGGCCCGCCGCCCACGGAAACGCTGACGCCGAAACCGCCGCCGCCAACGAAGGCGACGAGCGCAGGCGCGTACACCGGACGCACATCGATCGGCCCGGGGACCCAGCCCCAGCGCGAACCGACGTAGGCCCAGCGTCCATAGTGGAATGGAGCGAAGCCCCACGGCGAATTGTCGACCCAGGTCCAGCCGTACGGGTCTTGCCATGCCCAACTGCCGTCGTGATATGGCGCCCAATCCGCGGCGACGCCGCTCGGATACCAGACGTGGCCGTATTCGGGCGCCTCGTCCCAGCTGCCGTATTCGTCGAGGTCCTCGTAGCCGACCACTTCTTCGGAAACGTAACGGCGCGCCGGAGCGCGCTCATAGCGGGCGACTCGTTCGTGGCAGTAACTGTCAAAACTATCGTTGCCGCGTAAATCGACGGTCTGGTAGTTGCTCAGCTGCGGATCGTTGAAGACGACGCGCTGCCCTTCATCGATGCGCACGCGATTGCCGCCTTCACCGATCGCATCGCCGGAACCGCGGCGCACGGAAACCGTCGTGGCCTGTCCGTTCGGATCGACGTCGATGCGGTAATCGCCGACCTGGTCGGCGACGAATGCGATCGTCGGCGTGTCGACTTCGTAGACTTCGCCGCCGCGCAACTTGCGTACATTGATGTTCAGCGAACCTTGCGTCAGCTCGACCTGCGTCATCTGGTCATTGAGCGTGAGAAAATCCATGTTGCTGCGCGCATCGAGCAGGATCGACGACGTGCCGATCGCAAGCTCCGCGCGTCCGTTGTTCGTGTACAGCTTGTCGCCGGTCGCCATCGGCCGGTTGCGGTGCGCCTGCGCCCAGTCGTTCTCGCCCGCTGGCGAGAAGCTTACCTCACCGGAAAGATAGGCAAGGCGTGCGACCCGGCTCGGCGGATCGACTTGCTGACTCTGCGATGCCTGATTGTCCTGATACTGGTCGTTGGAATATTGATATTGCTGCGGCTGCTGCGGCTCTTGCGCCCACGCGGCGCACGCAAGTGCGATGGCGCCCGCCAGCACGGTGTAACGATTGAGGATAGCCATGATCATCGCTCCTGTGCCGCGGGGGCGCGGCGCTCGTTGTGCGATGGAGCTATCTAAGCGCGATGACGCTGAATGACAGCCGGCAAAACGGGACTAACGAAAAGCTCATTCAGCGCGCGGCCAGCAACTTAAAGGCCGCGCTCGCTCGTGATCCGCGCACCTTCGCGCATCGCGCGCGTCACCGGTGTCTTCTCGACGATCTCGAGCAGACGCTGCCATTGTTCGTTGCTGAGCGGCTGATCGGAATGCAGCACGCGATGGATCTGCACCTTGCCGTCGTCGTCGCGCGTGAGTTCGAGCTCGGCGCGGAACTCGCCGAGGTTCCAGCCCTTCTTTTCGGCATACATGCGCAGCGTGATCGCCGTGCACGACGCCAATGCGGCGAGGTAGTAATCGAACGGCGCAGGCGCGGCGCCTTGCCCGCCGAGCGCCTTGGGTTCGTCGGTTTTCAGATCGAAATGACCGGCGCGAATGTCGTGCAGGTAATTCGTACCGGTTGAAACGATGCTGGCGCCGAATTGCGGCTTCATGCTTCGCCTGCGGCGACGACGCCGGCGCTACCGGTCATGTCAATGAACAATGTCATGAAACCTGGCACCGTTTCCGTACGCGACCAATCCCGCTGCAGTTCGCACCATAGCTGCGTGACGCTGATCATGCGGCCGCCGGCCTGTTCGATGCGGCGCAATGCCATGTCGTGCGCGACCACCGAAGTACCGCCGACGGCATCGGCGACGACATACACCTCGTAACCTTCGCGGATCGCGTCGAGCGCCGGAAACGTCAGGCAGGCTTCCGTCCACAATGCGGTCATGATGAGTTTCTTGCGGCCGGTCGCCGTGACCGCCTTGCGGAACTCGATGTCCTCCCACGAATTGATCGTGGTGCGATCGTAGGTCGGAATTTTGTCGAGCACATGGCGCAACGGTTCGATCGGCGGCTTGTTGCGCCCGGTCTTTACGTTCACGGTCGAATGCACGACCGGCAGACCATACAGCACGGCCGCCTTCGCCGCCCGCACGATATTGCTGACCAGGCGCTGGCGCTCCATTGATGCTATGGAGTTCACCTGCACGGGCTGGTAATCGATGATGATGAACGCGCTGTTCTGCGGAGTGAGCAAATCGTCTTTGAGCGGATCGCGTATGGCTTCGCTGGTCATGACATTTTCTCCGATGGAAAAAGGCCGGAGTGTTTGCTCCGGCCGGTTTGGTTCCTACGCGGCCATGCGACCGAACTTGCCACTGTTGAAATCGGCAATCGCCTGATGGATTTCGGCTTCGGTGTTCATTACGAACGGCCCGTACCCGGCGATGGGCTCATCGATGGGTTCGCCACTAAGCAGCAGTAGCGTGGCGTCGTTGTTGGCTTCGATGGAGATCTCGCTGCCGTCTCGCTCGAAACAGACGAGTTCGCCTTCGCGCGCGAGCTGATTGCCGTTCACTTGCACGGTGCCGTGCAGAACGATCAATGCGAGCGTGCGTCCTTCGGCCACTTCCCACTCCGCCTTGCGGTTCGCGTTCAAGCGCACGTCCCAGACATCGATCGGCGTGAAGGTGCGAGCCGGGCCTTTGTGGCCGTCGAACTCGCCGGCGATCACGCGCACGCGTCCGGCGCTATCGGGCAGATCGACAGACGGAATGTCCGCATCGAGCAATGTCTGATAGCCGGGCTTGGCCATCTTGTGCTTCGCCGGCAGATTTACCCACAGCTGCACCATCTCCAGCGTGCCGCCGGTTTTGGTGAACTCGTGCGAATGAAATTCTTCATGCAGGATGCCGGAAGCCGCTGTCATCCATTGCACGTCCCCCGGACCGATCTTGCCGCCGGCGCCGGTGGAATCGCGATGTTCGACTTCGCCCGCATAGACGATCGTCACCGTCTCGAAGCCGCGATGCGGGTGCTCGCCGACGCCGCGCGGTTTCGCCGCCGGATCGAATTGCATCGGCCCGGCGTGATCGAGCAGCAGGAACGGACTCGTCTGCACGCCGTGCGTGTGATACGAAAACAACGAACGCACCGGAAAGCCGTCGCCGACCCAGTGCCGATTCGGATTGCTCTGTACGCTCGTGATCTTTTTCATCGGACCTCACCAAGCCATTTGAATGTCAGCAAGATAGTCCCGGAAATGCGCTTTCGGTAGTGGCGAAGCGACGACGGTACGTTCCATCCGTAGGACGACTCAAGACCGGTTCCGGAACCACCGGCGCTGAAATACTACTGCCGACGGACAATCTTCTGGTCCGGTCCGCAGGCGCAATCGCGGCCGCTGCGCTTTGCCTCGTACAAGCGGTGATCAGAACTGCTGAGCACGATGTCAAACGAGGCCTTGGTGTCCACCGCGACCAGGTCCCAACCGATCGAACAGGTGATCGGCAGCGGCGGCGACGCAGACGATGCGACGGCTTCGTCACCGACCGCGTGCAGCAGGCGTAGCACGAGTTCCGGCGCATGGGCGGTCTGCTCGAGCGCGATGATGATCAGGAATTCTTCGCCGCCCCAGCGCACCGCGACGGCGCCGTTCGGCAGCGCCGCGGCCAAGCGACCGGCAACGGCGCGCAACACCTCGTCGCCGACCGCGTGTCCGCGCTCGTCATTGATGCGCTTGAAATGATCGATGTCGGCCAGCGCGACCAGCCAATACGCGCTTTCGCTGTGATGCCACGGCGTACCGCTCAATTGCACGTAATGGCGATTGCGCAAGCCGGTCAGCGCATCGGTAATGCTCGCCTGCTCCAGTTCGCGCGTGCGCGTGCGCACGAGATCGGCCAGCTCGACGGCACGCCGGCGCAGTACCCTGTCGCGCCGGCGAATCAACAGCGTCAGCAACAAGAAGAATGCCATCGCGGCCAGCACGAATGCCCACCAGCGCAGATACCACGGCGGCATCAAGGCGAAGTCGACGGTCGAGGTTTCGCTGTCGCGGCCGAAAATGTCGCGAGCCTGCACGACCAGTCGGTATTTGCCGCCGCCCAGATGCGTCATCTCGCGCGCGGACGACTGTTGCCAATCCGACCATGCGCTTTCCAGCGGTTCCAGACGAGTGCGAAAACGCAGCTGTTCGACGCCGTCGAAAAAGCCTTCCTCCAGGCGCACGCTCACGTTGCGCGGCGCCACTCCGAGTTGCGCCGTGCCCGCGGCATCGCGCTCGCCTTCCAGGTGGATCTGCGGGCGCGGCAATTGCGCCAACGTCGACTGCGATCCCGGGCGATGCCGGAACAGCGCTTCATTGGCGGCGATCCAGACCGCGCCATCGGCATCGACTCGCACGTTGCGAAAATCCATGCCGCGCGGCAGCCGCGCGAGCGGCGTGAACGCTTCGCGCCACGTGCCCGTGGGCGATCGTTCCAGCAGTCGCACGCGATCGTGCTGCACGACGAGCACGTGAGCCTCGTCGATCGTCGCCGCGCTGCGCGTTTCGCCTTGCGCGATCGGCAACAGCGCCTGCAATGCCGCGTCGACCGTGAAACGGTGGGTCGCCGCGTCGAAGCGGCGCAGCCCGTCCGCGGCATCGAATACGACGCCATCGGGCAGAAGCAGCGGAATCACGTGTCCGCCGGGCAGGCCGTCCGCAACGCCAAAGTGTTCGATCTGCGCCGCTGCACCCGACGTTTGTGCCAGGCGCAGTCGATACACGCCGGGATAATTGCCGGTCAGCCAGATCGCACCGTCACGATCGGCGACGAAATGGCGGATCTCCTGGTCGATTTGCGGCAACGCGTGCGTGTTCCAGTGTCCATCGATCTGGCTCAGCACGCGCGCACCGGACAGCCCGCCGGCGAGCACCGTGTTTCCGGTCTCGTCCAACGGAAAAACCGAGTAGGCCAGTTCCGCGTCGAGTTTTGTCACGTGTCCCTTGACGACTGCGTACACGCCTTCGCCGGTGGCGACAAACAGCACACCACCGGCTTGGGCGACCGCGAACAGCGTGGTTTGCGCCGGCACGTAGGACTCAAACCGCGCGAGCGTCGTCTCCGCGGCCGCGGGCGCCACGCGATAGACACCGCGCGTCGTGGCGACGAGCAGTTCGCCATCGACGCGGATTGTTGCGATGATCGCGCGCGGCAAACCGAGCAACGCGTCGTAGCGCATGAGCTGACCGGGCGATTCCAGATGCGCTACGCCATAATCCAGGCCGACCCAAAACCCATCGCTTGATCGCGGCAGCAAACTGAAGACTCGACTTTCACCCCATTCCGGAATCGTCAGATGTCCGCCGAGTGCCGCATGCTCGTCGAGCCAGAGAATGCCGGCGCGACGCGTGCCGATAAGCAAACTGCCGTCGTCGCGCATGCGCGCCGTGGTGACGCCGGCGCGCTTGAGCAAGGTGCGCGCTGGTTCACTCAGCGGTAACTCGAGCGGGGCGCCGTCGCCGCGCCAGCGCACGGCCGTGCCATCCGAACAAATCGAGATCACGTCGCTCTGCGCGCTCGCCAGCGCGCACGCTCCGGCATGTCGCAAACGCTCGCTGCCGGGAATGACGAACGCGGCACCGCCATCGACGGCGACGAGCCCGGCGCCCGGATCCAGCACCACCGCGCCATTGCCAAACGCCGCGCCTTGCAGCATTTCCGGCTGTCCGGTGTAGATCAGCTGCAGCGCTTGCCCGTTCCAGCGCAGCAGGTGAGTGGCGTCAGCGAAGTAAGCCGAACCGTCGCGCGCCGCCACGCTGATCCAGAAGTCGCTGAAAGTGAGGCCCAGGCGCGGCGCCCAGGCGGCGAGTGATTCGTAGTTGCCGCCGAATTCACGGAAGTAACCGATCTCGCCGATGCCGCCGACGTATACGGTGCCGTCGGCAGCATTGGCGAGCGACAACACGTTGCCATGCGCCGGATTCCAGGCGGCGGCGTACGTCCCGCTAAGACGCAGCAACCCGGCATTGTTGGCCACGACGATCGAGCCATCGCCGAGCGCGGCCAGGGCAAAAGCCTGCGGCCCGACCGGCGAGGCCGGTGTGTTGTAACGAATCGGCAGAATCGTATTGACGATCGGCAGACCCTGCTCGCGGTCGCTGTCCGTCGCGAGCAGCTCGCCCGCGGCGAGCGCAACCGCCGCACTGCAGCAGATCCGCGCATAGCGCAACCGCAAATCGTTGCCGCTCATCCAGCCATGTTAATGCCAACACGTGACTTTGTCGGCTCCGCGTTGGCTTCAGCAACGCGAACTATTCGGATCTGCCCTAAGGCTCGAAGAAATACCGCGTCAAAT
>Ga0207674_10010456_pt1 | contig 10512 bp, 2 predicted proteins | sample KBSCornC72_FD_184303 | JGI IMG/M metagenome (GOLD analysis project Ga0207674, IMG submission 184303) | Corn rhizosphere microbial communities from Kellogg Biological Station, Michigan, USA - KBS Corn C7-2 (SPAdes) (version 2) | ecosystem: Host-associated > Plants > Roots > Rhizosphere > Soil ...
ACACGATGGTGGATCAGCTCAACAGCTTCGCGTCGGAAGTGACGCGCGTGGCGCGTGAAGTGGGCACGGAAGGGAAACTGGGCGGGCAGGCGGAAGTGCGCGGCGTCGCCGGTACGTGGAAGGACCTGACCGACTCCGTGAACTCGATGGCGTCGAACCTGACGGGGCAGGTGCGCAACATCGCGGCGGTGACGACGGCGGTGGCGAACGGGGACCTGTCCAAGAAGATCACGGTGGACGTGAAGGGGGAGATTCTCGAACTCAAGTCCACGATCAACACGATGGTGGATCAGCTTTCGTCGTTCGCGGCGGAAGTGACGCGCGTGGCCCGCGAGGTGGGTACGGAAGGGAAGCTGGGCGGGCAGGCGGAGGTGAAGGGCGTCGCCGGTACGTGGAAGGACCTGACGGACAACGTGAACCTGATGGCGGGTAATTTGACGGCACAGGTGCGCAACATCGCGGACGTGACCAAGGCCGTGGCCAGTGGCGATCTTTCCAAGAAGATCACGGTGGACGTGAAGGGTGAAATCCTCGAGCTGAAGAACACGGTGAACACGATGGTGGATCAGCTTTCGTCGTTCGCGGCGGAAGTGACGCGCGTCGCGCGTGACGTCGGTACGGAAGGGAAGCTGGGCGGGCAGGCGGAGGTGAAGGGCGTCGCCGGTGTGTGGAAAGATTTGACCGATTCGGTGAACTTCATGGCGTCGAACCTGACGGTGCAGCTCCGCGACATGTCGAAGGTCGCGACGGCGATCGCGGATGGTGACCTGACGCAGAAGATCACGGTGGACGTGCGCGGGGAAATCCTGCAGATCAAGAACGTGATCAACACGATGGTGGATCAGCTTTCGAGCTTCGCGTCGGAAGTGACGCGCGTGGCGCGCGAGGTGGGTACGGAGGGTGAGCTGGGCGGGCAGGCGGACGTGAAGGGCGTGGCGGGCACGTGGAAGGATCTCACGGACTCCGTGAATTCGATGGCCGGTAACTTAACGGCCCAGGTGCGCAATATCGCGACGGTGACGACGGCGGTGGCGAATGGGGACCTGTCGAAGAAGATCACGGTGCCGGTGAAGGGGGAAATCCTGGAGCTGAAGAACACGATCAACACGATGGTGGATCAGCTCAACAGCTTCGCGTCGGAAGTGACGCGTGTGGCGCGGGAGGTGGGCACCGAAGGGAAGCTGGGCGGTCAGGCGGAAGTGAAAGGGGTCGCCGGTACGTGGAAAGACTTGACGGACTCCGTGAACTCGATGGCCGGTAACCTTACCGCGCAAGTGCGTAACATCGCGACCGTGACGACGGCGGTGGCGAACGGGGACCTGTCGAAGAAGATCACGGTGGACGTGAAGGGGGAGATTCTCGAACTCAAGTCCACGATCAACACGATGGTGGATCAGCTTTCGTCGTTCGCGGCGGAAGTGACCCGCGTGGCGCGTGAGGTGGGCACCGAGGGTCGTCTGGGCGGTCAGGCGGAAGTGAAGGGCGTGGCGGGCACGTGGAAGGATCTCACGGACTCCGTGAACTCGATGGCGTCGAACCTGACCGGTCAGGTGCGGAACATCGCGGACGTGACCAAGGCGGTGGCGGCGGGCGACCTGTCGAAGAAGATCACGGTGGACGTGAAGGGGGAAATCCTGGAATTGAAGAACACCGTCAACACGATGGTGGATCAGCTTCGCGCGTTCGCGTCGGAAGTGACGCGCGTGGCCCGTGAGGTGGGCACCGAAGGGAAGCTGGGCGGGCAGGCGAACGTGCCGGGCGTCGCCGGGACGTGGAAGGATCTCACCGATTCGGTGAACTTCATGGCGTCGAACCTCACCGACCAGGTGCGCAACATCGCGACGGTGACGACGGCGGTGGCGAACGGGGACCTGTCGAAGAAGATCACGGTGGACGTGCGCGGGGAAATCCTGGAACTGAAGCAGACCATCAACACGATGGTGGATCAGCTCAACAGCTTCGCGTCGGAAGTGACGCGCGTGGCGCGTGAAGTGGGTACGGAAGGGAAACTGGGCGGGCAGGCGGAAGTGAAGGGCGTCGCGGGTACTTGGAAGGATTTGACGGACAGTGTGAACTTCATGGCCGACCGGTTGACGAACCAGGTGCGCGGGATCGCGAAGGTCGTGACGTCGGTGGCCAACGGCGACCTGAAGCGCAAGCTGACGATGGACGCCAAGGGTGAGATCGCCGAGCTGTCGGACACGATCAACGGCATGATCGACACGCTGGCGACGTTCGCGGACCAGGTGACGACGGTGGCCCGCGAGGTGGGCGTCGAGGGGAAGCTGGGCGGGCAGGCGAACGTGCCGGGGGCCGCGGGCACGTGGAAAGATCTGACGGACAACGTGAACCAGCTCGCGGCGAACCTGACGACCCAGGTGCGTGCGATCGCGGAGGTGGCGACGGCGGTGACCAAGGGTGACCTGACACGGTCGATCGCGGTCGCCGCCCAGGGCGAAGTCGCGGCGTTGAAGGACAACATCAACGAGATGATCCGCAACCTGAAGGACACGACCCAGAAGAACGCCGAGCAGGACTGGCTGAAGACGAACCTCGCCAAGTTCAGCCGCATGTTGCAGGGGCAGAAGGACCTGCTGACGGTGGGCCGGCTGATCCTGTCGGAACTGGCGCCGGTGGTGAGCGCGCAACAGGGCGTGTTCTACATCATGGACACGCCGGCCAAGAGCGACGACCCGTCGCTCAGGCTGCTGGCGAGTTACGCCTACAAGGAACGCAAGAACATCGACAACCGCTTCAAGCTCGGTGAAGGCCTGGTCGGTCAGTGCGCGCTGGAGAAGGAAAAGATCCTGCTCACGCACGTGCCGACGGACTACGTGAAGATCACGTCGGGGCTGGGGGAGGCGAAACCTCTCAACATCATCGTGCTGCCGATCGTGTTCGAAGGGGCGGTGAAGGCGGTGATGGAGCTGGCGAGCTTCGACCGGTTCAACCCGACGCACGAGACGTTCCTGGACCAGCTCACCGAGTCGATCGGCATCGTGCTGAACACGATCGAAGCGAACATGCGTACGGAAGACCTGCTCAAGCAGTCGCAGTCGCTGGCGCGCGAGCTGCAAAGCCAGCAGGAAGAGCTCCAGCAGACCAACGCGGAGCTGGAAGACAAGGCCAAGCTGCTGGCCGACCAGAACGTGGAAGTGGAGCGGAAGAACCAGGAAGTGGAACAGGCGCGGCAGGCGCTGGAAGAGAAGGCCAAGCAACTGGCGATCACGTCGAAGTACAAGTCGGAATTCCTGGCGAACATGTCGCACGAGCTGCGGACGCCTCTGAATTCGCTGCTGATCCTGTCGGACCAGTTGTCGAAGAACTCGGAAGGGAACCTGAACGGCAAGCAGGTGGATTTCGCGCGGACGATCCACAGTTCGGGCAACGACCTGCTGACGCTGATCAACGACATCCTGGACCTGTCGAAGATCGAGTCGGGCACGGTGGTGGTGGACATCGCGGACGTGCCGTTCCGCGACCTGCAGGATTACGTGGATCGGACGTTCCGCCACGTCGCGGAGTCCAAGAAGCTGGAGTTCGAGGTTTCGGTGGGGACGGGCGTTCCGCGGAACATCGGCACCGACGCCAAGCGGCTGCAGCAGATCCTCAAGAACCTGCTGTCGAACGCGTTCAAGTTCACGGAGCGTGGCGGGGTGTCGCTGGAGATCGCGGCGGTCACCGGCGGGTGGAACCACGAGATCGAAACACTCAACCGGGCGAAGACGGTCGTGGCGCTGACGGTGCGCGACACGGGCATCGGCATCCCGCCGGAGAAACAGCAGATCATCTTCGAGGCGTTCCAGCAGGCGGATGGCTCGACCAGCCGCAAGTACGGGGGCACGGGCCTGGGCCTGGCGATCAGCCGCCAGATCGCGCAGATGCTGGGCGGGGAGATCCGGCTGTCGAGCACGCCGGGCGCGGGTTCGGCGTTCACGCTTTACCTCCCCAGCAGCTACGTCCAGCCGCGGCGTCGCGCGACGGAGGCCAACGCGCCGGGGGCGTTACCGGCCTCGTCGTCGCAATCCGGTTCCGAATCGGCGGACTACACGGCCGCGCGGGCGACGACACTGGACGACGCCGGTCTCCCCGCGGAAAGCCCCCTGCCCGCCGAGGGCGCCGGTGCGCTGGACGACGACGCGGGCAACATTCACGCCGACGACCGCGTCCTGCTCATCATCGAGAACGACACGAATTTCGTCAGCGTGCTGATGGACCTGGCGCACGAGCACAACTTCAAGGGTCTGGTCGCGACGCGCGGCGCCGCCGCCCTACACGTGGCGCGCGAGCGCCGCCCGGACGCGATCACGCTCGACATCAACCTTCCGGACATCGACGGGTGGCGCATCCTGTCCCGCCTGAAGGACGACGAGGCGACGCGGCACATCCCGGTGCAGGTGATCACGACCGACGAGGAGGCCGAGCGGGCCTTGCGCCTGGGCGCGATGGGCGTCCTGACCAAGCCGATCAAGACCAAGGGCGCGCTGGACGACACCTTCGGGCGCGTGGTCGAATGCCTGCGGCCGCGCGAGCGGAGCGTCGCGATCGTCGAGGGGGATGCCGCGCGGCGCGCCGAGATGGCCGAGCTGGTCGCGGGCCCCGACGTCCGCTGCGTGCAGCTCGATTCGGCCGACGCCGCCCTGCAGGCGCTGGCCGAAGCCGCGTGCGACGTGATCGTCATGAGCGTCGACACGCCCGGCCGCAAGGGGTTCGACCTCGTGGACGAGGTGCGTGACCTGCCCGGCCTGGGCGAGGCGCCGGTCATCGTCTACTGCGCCCGCGAGCTGACCAAGAAGGAGGAGATCCACCTCAAGCGGCTGACGCAGACCAGCGTCCTCAAGGACGTGCGCTCGCCCGAGCGGCTGCTGGACGAGGTGTCGCTTTTCCTCCACCGCCGGATCGAGTCGTTGCCGGACGCCAAGCGGCAGATGCTGCGGCAGCTCCACCGGGCCGACACGGTGCTGGCGGGCAAGAAGGTGTTGATCGTCGACGACGACATCCGCAACATTTTCGCGATGACCAGCCTGCTCGAGCCCCACCGGATGAACATCCTGTCGGCCGAGACCGGCAAGTCGGCGATCGAATCGCTGCAATCCGATTCGGAAATCGACATCGTGCTGATGGACATCATGATGCCGGACATGGACGGGTACGACACGATGCGGGCCATCCGCAAGCTCGGCAAATTCCGGTCGCTGCCGATCATCGCGCTGACCGCCAAGGCGATGAAGGGCGACCGCGAGAAGTGCATCGAGGCGGGCGCGTCGGACTACATCTCCAAGCCGGTGGATACCGAACAACTGCTGGCGATGTTGCGCGTGTGGCTCTACCGCTAACGGTAATGGGAGTTGACCGCCCGGCCCGGCCCGTGATACGACAGGCACACCCGCATGAGTGAAACCGACGGCAAGGTGAACGTCCTCCTGGTCGACGACCGGCCGGACAAGCTCCTGGCCCTGGAGGCGGTGCTCGAGGACCTGGGCGAGAACGTCGTGCGGGCGTACTCGGGGCGCGAGGCGCTGCGGCACGTTTTGGCGCAGGACTTCGCGGTCATCCTGCTCGACGTCAACATGCCGGGTATGGACGGCTTCGAGACCGCCGCCCTCATCCGCCAGCGCAAGAGTTCCGAGCACACGCCGATCATCTTCATCACGGCGTTCGGCGACGAGATGCTCGCGTCGCGCGGGTATTCACTGGGCGCGGTGGATTACATCCTGACCCCGGTCGTGCCCGAGGTGCTGCGGTCGAAGGTGGCGGTGTTCGTGGACCTGTTTCGCAAGAGCGAGCAGGTGCGGCGGCAGGCGGATTCGCTGCGGCGGCGCGCCGGCCAGATGCAAAGTCTCGCCGCGGCGTCGGTCACGATTAACAGCGCGTTGTCGATCGAAAAGATGCTGCAGGTCGTCACGGAGACGGCGCGCGAGGTGATCGGGGGGCACCAGGCGATCACCCTCTTCACCGACCCCCGCCCGGGCCAGCGACCGCGGCACGTCCAGGCGCACGCCGCCTATTCCGAAAAGTACCGGGAGTGGCGGGACCAGCCACTGCAGCTCGACGCGATCACCGACACGGCCGTCTTCCGCAGCTACACCACGACCCGCATGACCGAGCGCGAACTGCACGATCACCCCGACTGGGAGATCGTGCGGAAGGTGCGCATCCCCCCGATCCGGGGCGGGATGCTCGCCGCCCCACTCACCGGCCGCGACGGCGCCCGCCTGGGCGTCATCTACCTGTGCGACCGAGGCGACGGCCCGTTCACCGCCGACGACGAGGCGATCGCGGTGCAGCTCGCGCAGATGGCGTCGATCGCGATCGAGAACACGCTGTTTTCCGAAGAACGTGAGGCCAATCGCATCAAAGATGAATTTTTGTCGACGTTGTCGCACGAATTGCGCACGCCGCTGAACGCGATCCTGGGGTGGACGCAATTGCTGGAGATGGAGAAGCCGGACGGCGAGTTCGCGCACGGGCTGGCGGTGATCGAGCGGAACGCGCGGGCGCAGACGAAACTGATCGAGGACCTGCTGGACGTGTCTCGGATCACGACGGGGAAGCTGCGGCTGAACACGAAAGTGAGCGGGGTGGCGGAGGTGATGGAGGCGGCGGCGGACGCGGTTCGTCCGGCGGCGGACGCCAAAGGGGTCGAGCTGCTCGTCGAGCCACCGAGCCCGCCGCAGCGGATCGTCGCCGACCCCGATCGTCTGCAGCAGGTGATCTGGAACCTGATCGCCAACGCGGTGAAGTTCACGCCGGCGCGCGGCCACGTGAAGGTGGACGCCGCGCAGGTCGGGGCGCACGTGCAGATTCGCGTCAGCGACAGTGGCGTGGGGATCGCGCCCGAGTTCCTGCCGTTCGTGTTCGACCGCTTCCGGCAGGCCGACGCGACCTCGACGCGGTCGCACGGCGGACTGGGGATCGGGTTGACGATCGTGCGGCACATCGTCGAGATGCACGGCGGGACGGTGAGCGCGCAGAGCCGCGGCGAGGGGCACGGATCGGTCTTCACGATCACCCTGCCGATCACCGCGGCGGCGGCGGCGGCGGCGGCCGAAGGCGGCAGCGCGGGCCCGGAGGGGAATTCCACCCCGGGCGAACGGGCGGCGTCGGTGATGATGGCGTCGGCCAGCGGCGAAGTCGGTGGTGGTGGTGGTGGTGGCGGTGGCGGTGGCGGACTCGATCCGGAAGCGCAAGCGGCGGCGCCGGTCGCGCGGGTCAACGGCGAGCGGCTCAAGGGGGTTCGCGTCCTGATCGTCGACGACGCGCCCGACGCATTGGACGTCCTGGCGGTGATCCTGCGCCGCGCGCACGCCGAAGTTACGACCACGCAGACCGCCGCCGAGGCGCGGCGGCTGTTTCAGGCGCAGCGGCCGGACGTGCTGATCAGCGACATCGCCATGCCGGACGAGGACGGCTACACGCTCATTCACTCGATCCGCAGCCTCGCACCGGCGGAGGGTGGGCAGGCGCCGGCGCTGGCGCTGACGGCGTACGCGCGCGAGGAGGATCGCCTCAAGTCACTGGCCGCCGGGTTCCAGGCGCATTTGTCGAAACCGGTCGAGCCCGACGAATTGGTGTCGCTGGTATCTCAGTTGGCGACGGGGGGGCCCCGCCCGGCGCCGGCGGGGACGGCGGTGGCGGGGAATTCGTGAGGGTGATCGCGCGGTGAGGGATACCAATTCGCGCGTTTCACTTCGCCAGGTCGGCAGTGAGCGTCACTTGCCGGCCGGGCGTGGTCGTGAGATTCACGGTGTGAGTGCCGTATCGAATTCGACACGGGTTGCCCAGGAGGCTGTGCAGCGTGACGGCCGTCAGGCGTCCGTGATTCCAAGTGATGTCGACCTCAAAACCGCCGCGGGCGCGCAGGCCCTTGACCGAGCCGGCGGGCCAGGCCTTGGGGAGGGCGGGGAGGAGGTTGATCTCGCCGAGCTGGCTTTGCAGGAGCATCTCGGCGATGCCGGCGGTGCCGCCGAAGTTGCCGTCGATCTGGAACGGGGGGTGGGCGTCGAAGAGGTTGGGGTAGGTGCCGCCCTTCTTCATGTTGGTCTTGGTGGATTCGACGAGGTCGAGCTGGCTCGCGAGCATGCGGTGGGCGTGGTCGCCGTCGAGGAGGCGGGCCCAGAAGCAGATCTTCCAGGCCTTGCTCCAGCCGGTGCCGCCGTCGCCGCGGAAGAGGAGGGATTGTTTGGCGGCGGCGAAGAGCTTGGGGTCGGACGGGTTGATCTCGCTGCCGGGGAAGAGGCCCCAGAGGTGCGAGCAGTGGCGATGATCGTTGCTGGGGTCGTCCTTGTCTTCGAGCCACTCCTGGAGTTGGCCGTACTTTCCAATTTGGTTGGGGGCGATTTGCTTTCGCATCGTGCGCAGCTTTTCGGCGAAGTCGGCGTCGACGCCGAGCGCGTCGGCGGCGGCGGCGGTGTTGTCGAAGAGGGCGCGGATGATCTGGTGGTCCATGGTCGGCCCGGCGACGAGGCCCCCCTGCTCGGGTGAGTTGGACGGCGTGCTGATCAGGTAGCCGGTCTTCGGGTCTTTCACGAGCGTCTGGGTGAAGAAGAGGGCGGCGCCTTTCATGAGGGGGTAGGCGCGGTCGGCCAGGAATTTTTTGTCGCCGGTGAAGAGGTAGTGCTCCCAGAGGTGCTGGCAGAGCCACGCGCCACCGGTGGGCCAGATGCCGTGGTTGGATTTGTTGATCGGGGCGGTGCCGCGCCAGAGGTCGGTGTTGTGGTGTAGGACCCAGCCGTCGGCGTCGTAGTGGGCCTTGGCCGTCTTGGCGCCGGACTGGGCGCATTCGGCGATCATTTGGAACAGTGGCTCGGCGCATTCGGAGAGGTTGGTGACCTCGGCCGGCCAGTAGTTCATCTCGGTGTTGATGTTGACGGTGTACTTGCTGTCCCAGGGCGGGGCGAGTTGATCGTTCCACTTGCCCTGGAGGTTGGCGGGCTGGCAGCCGGGACGGCTGGAGGCGATGAGGAGGTAGCGGCCGAACTGGAAGTAGAGGGCGGCGAGGGCGGGGTCGTCGGCGGTCGTCAAATCTTTGAGGCGTTGATCGGTTGGTTTGGCGCGTGCGGGCGACGGGCCGAGGTCGATCGAGACGCGGCGGAACGGTTGCCGATAGTCGCGGACGTGCGCGTCGCGCAGCTCGCTCGGCGGCTTGGCGGACGCAGCCGCCAGCGATTGCTCGCACCGCCGGCCCGGATCGGCGGTGAGGTCGTGATAGTTCTTGAAGTTGGTCGCGGCGACCAGGAGCAACGTTACCGAATTGGCGCTCGTCACCACCAACGAACCGTCGCGCGACGTGACCGTGCCGCCGTCGGCCTTGACGCCGACGCGGGCCTGGAAACGGATTCCGCCCTCTTCGACAAGCCCGTCCAGGACGACGAGATCAGTCCCGACCGTCTTTACGCTCGAATTCTTGTGCGGCGAATCGAGCTTGGCGGTGAAACTCACGCTCCCGGGTTTGTCGGCGGAAATTGCCAGGACGATGGCGTTGTCGGGTCGGCTGGCGAAGGCGGTCCGCTCGAAGGTGACCCCATCGACCTTGTAACGCACCGTGACAATAGCCGTATCGAGATCGAGCTCGCGGCGGTATTCGGTGGGGTTGTCGTGGTTGGCGAAGTGCAGGCGGAGGTCGCCGCACGGCTGGTAGGCCTTTTGACGCAGCGGGACGCTCATGAAGTGTTCCATGGCGAGCGCTTCTGCGTCGGCCTGCTTGCCGCCCGAGAGGAGTTGGCGGATCTTGGGGAGGAACTTGGCGGCGCCGTAGTGCTGGTACTCGTGGGGGGAGCCGGTCCAGACGGTTTCCTCGTTGAATTGCAGGTGTTCTTCGGCCGGGTCGCCGAAGACCATGGCGGCGAGGCGGCCGTTACCGATGGGCAACGCCTCCACCCACCTGGACGCGGGGTGGGTGTACCAGAGCTTGAGCGCGGCGTTCGCGTCGGCGGCGAACACGGGTTGCAGGCTAGAGGCGAGGGCGAAGGCGAACGCGAACGCGAGGATGAGGTGTTTCATCACAGCTCTCGCTACGACCGTTGGCGGGGACCGTTGCTTCAACTGGGAGGGCGAAGCTCCGTCTGAGCGGTGTTGGTCAGTTGACTTCGTGAACCGCGGCTCGGACGGAGCCTCGCCCTCCCGGATACGATCGCCCGCGTTACTTTCCCTTCGTCGGGCCGCCGGTGACGGTCTTGATGTAGGCGACTTCTTCGGGGCGGTAGGGCGTGCCGTCGGCGCGGAAGATGTCGTGGAACCAGACCGGCGGCTCGGCGGAGTAGGCCTTCTTCCAGGAATCCCACGGGTAGATCGTCTGGCTCTTACCCGAGACGAATCCCCAGTTGATCGCGCCGACCCGTTGCTCCTTGAAATAGCCCATGACCGGGTCGAAGGTGCTGCCCATCGGGCGCGCCATGTATTCGGAGCAGATGACCGGCCGGCCGTAGCGTCGGAGGTGTTCGACGCACTTCTTCACGTCGTCGAGCTTGCCGTAGTTGTGGAAGGAGATGACGTCGGAGTTGTCGAGCTGAA
>Ga0207674_10010457_pt1 | contig 10510 bp, 11 predicted proteins | sample KBSCornC72_FD_184303 | JGI IMG/M metagenome (GOLD analysis project Ga0207674, IMG submission 184303) | Corn rhizosphere microbial communities from Kellogg Biological Station, Michigan, USA - KBS Corn C7-2 (SPAdes) (version 2) | ecosystem: Host-associated > Plants > Roots > Rhizosphere > Soil ...
ATCGACATCGTCTACCGCTGCGTCCGCGTGCAAGAGTTCTTAGTCCGCTTCGATCTCAACCACCCCTTGGTCCGCGCCTACAAAGATCGCGCCGTCTGCATGGTGAATAGCTTCCGCTCCGAGGTCGCCGCCAAGCGCGGCATGTTCGACCTGCTGACCGACGACGCCGTCACCGCCAAGTTCCCCGCCATCGAGCGCAAAGCCATCAAAGAATTCATCCCCTGGACCCGCATGGTCCAAGCCGCCAAGACGACCTATAAGAACCACACCGTCGATCTCCCCGACTTCGTCATGAAGCACCGCAACAAACTAGTGCTGAAGCCCAACGACGACACGTCGGACCAGAACACCTTCCGCGGCGCCGAGCTCGATGAGCTCGGCTGGGAAAAGGCCCTGCGCCAAGCCATGCGCAGCCCCTACGTAGTCCAAGAAGTAGCCGACCCCGCCCGCGCCGTCTTCCCACTCCTGCAGTACGGAAGTCTGGTGATGAAAGAGATGCAAGTAGAAGTGCACCCCCACTTCTTTGGCGGCAAGATCCACGGCGCCTCCAGTTGGCTGCACGTGGCCGGCTCCTCGGGCTTCTCCACGCTCTCCGGCTTGGCCCCCACTTTCCTGCTCGAAACCAAATAACCGGATACCACGCCGGAATTTCTGCGTATAGTACCTACAGCGTCTCCGCCTCCGTCTCAACGGTGACCTTAGCCCGCAGATTCGCCACTCCAGGAGTCCCGCGTTCATCCGCCACCGTGAACGCCACCGCGTCATCCAGCCAGTCGTGCGCGGTGCCGTCGGGGTCGTGCGCCACCAGCGTCAGCGTATAGGGTTGCGGGCACAGGTCACACAGGAATTGGAACACCACCGTGACCGTATCGCCCTCTTTGCGCGGACCGATCTTGACGTGCTCCAGTTCAGTGTTGGTCCCGTACACTTCGAAACCGATTTGGGTGCGGATCAGCATGCCGATCACCGGCTCGCTCACCGCTTCATGGAAGCGCACCGTCGCGCGCACGCTCACATACTCGCCGCTCTTCCACACGATGGTGGAGTTGCCGTTCGCGCTCAGCGTCTCGATCGACAGCACCTCGGCCCGCCCGTCGCCGCGGCGCGCGGAGGGCGCCAGGCGCGGCGCGATGGTCTCGCCCCAGGCGCGCACCTGCTCCGCCACGAAGCGCCGGTAGCGCGTCATGGTCTCGCGCGGATCGCCCTTGGCCGCGATCTCGCCGGCTTCCAGCCACCACACTTCATCGCACAGGGTTTCGAGCAAGCGGTCTTCGTGCGACGCCAGCAGCACGGTGGTGCCCGCGCGCCGCAAGCGGTCGAGACCGAGCAGCGTTCGCGCCCGCACCAGTGCGTCCTGCGTAGCCAGCGCCTGATCCAGCGCTAGCACATCGGACGGCGCCAGATTCAACGGTTCGCCCAGCGCGACTAACCGCCTCTGCTCGCCCGCTTTCACTTCGCCCTGCTCCGGCGAAATCACGCCGCAGGCCAGCTTCAAGAGCTCGGCGACGCCCGAGTTCTTTCCTCCGATCACTCCGATAATGGCGCCCGCGGGTGCCGCGATGGTAAGATCCTTCAAAGCTCCGGCGGAAACGTTACGAAACTCAATCGACATTTCATCAATAGGATACGTCAAGTGAATTGTCCGAACGGGTTCAGGCTGCCCTAGCGTCAGACTCTCATGATGAAACCGCATGCGCGATTCTTGTGCCTGACACTGACGGCGGTAACCGTATTCTCGCCAGCGGCAAGGGCGCAGGGCGGGCCGCCATTTCTTTCGGATGATCCGGACACTCCGGGAAACCGCCATTGGGAAGTCAACCTGGGATTCCTGGGGGAGCGCAATCCTGTCGAAGGCACCTATCAAGTTCCCGACATCGACATTAACTTCGGTCTGGGAAATCCCATCCAGCTCAAATTCGAGTTGCCTTTGGCGGTGGCAGAAACGCGCGGCCCCTCGGGGCATGTGAACGCCGGGCTCGGCAACTCATTACTGGGAGTCAAGTATCGTTTTTATGCGCACCACACGAAGGCCGAAAAACTGGAACCTCGCGGAGAACGTGAATCCAATTTCGCGCTCTCGGTTTATCCGCAGCTCGCCTTGAACAATCCAACGAGTTCGATGGCTCGCGGGATTGTCGACCCCGGTCCCGAGGCGCTGCTCCCCATGGAAGCCAAAGCGATCCTGGGACCGATTCGCATCAGCGGGGAAGTGGGCTACTGGCTAACCAAGGGAGATGTTCCGAATTCCTGGATCCGCGGCGCAGTGGTGGGTCACGAGTTCAAGAAGGATACCGAGCTCTATCTGGAGCTCTACGATCAACGGGACGTCAGCGGGAAGCCGCGCGTCGCGGAAACCAGCCTGGGCTTGGGCGGCCGCGTACCGATTGTTGCGAGCGGCGCGTTCCGGCTGATCGCCATGGGCGGCCACGACGTCGCCAGTTCTCCCAGCGGGCGTTCCGGCTGGATCGCGTACGTGGGAATTCAGTTCCTATCGGACAAACGCCGCCGGCACAGCAGCGATATTGACAACACGGAATTGCCCTAAACCACATAGGCAACTACGGAGGCAACCCACGCAACTTGGGAGTATACTGCTAGCGCTGTCGGTAAAACGACGCAGAAGGAGGAACGAAATATGCCCCTTTCGAAGAGAGCTTTCGCGGAATTCATTGGAACGTTTTGGCTCGTTTTCGGAGGGTGCGGCAGCGCCGTGCTGGCCGCCGCCTTCCCCGGCCTGGGAATCGGATTCGCCGGTGTCGCTCTGGCCTTCGGGCTCACCCTGCTCACCATGGCGTTCGCCATCGGCCACATCTCGGGCTGCCATCTCAATCCCGCGGTTTCAGTAGGACTGGTGGTGGGCAAGCGCTTCCCGGTTTCTGAACTGCCGGCTTATGTGATCGCGCAAGTATTGGGCGCGGTCGCTGGCTCAGGTATTTTGTATGTAATCGCCCGCGGCAAGGCAGGCTTCAGCCTGGCCGGCGGATTCGCCGCGAACGGCTATGGCGCGCATTCGCCGGACGGCTATTCGCTGGAAGCGTGCGTGACGGCCGAGGTGGTACTGACCTTCATGTTCCTGATGATCATCCTGGGCGCCACCGACCGCCGCGCGCCGCAGGGCTTCGCTCCGATTGCGATTGGTCTCGGCTTGACGCTGATCCACTTGATCGCGATCCCGGTGACCAATACTTCAGTCAATCCTGCGCGCAGCACCGGTCCGGCGCTGTTCGTGGGCGGCTGGGCGATCGAACAGTTGTGGCTGTTCTGGGTAGCGCCGATCGTGGGCGCGGCAATCGCGGGGGCCGTCTACTCGGTCTTCGCCGAGTCCGAGGCAAGGCGCAGCGCGGCCACCGCGTGATTTGCGCGCATAAGAACATTATGAGAATTCGAACAGCTTTCATACTGGCGTCATTAACCTGTGTGGCAGCGGACACGGGCCGGCTTAAAACGGAAGTCAACCCTGGCCGCGCCGGAGTTTTCATTGACGGAAAATACGTAGGCCCGGCGGCGGATTTCAAAGTGGCGCGGACCTACGACGTTGCCCCGGGCGCGCACGAAGTCAAGCTGGTGGAGCCGCGCTATCAGGAGATCGTCAAGATGGTGACCATTACCGCCGGCCAGAAAACGGTGTTGAAGGAAACCATGATGGCGCTCCCGCCGGCCAAACCGCCGTTCGGCAGACTGCGCGTCCAAAACCCCGATCATTTCGCCGCCGTGTATGTGAATGACCGCTTTATGGGCCACGTGGACGAGTTCAGCAACTTCGCGCAAGCGCTGCTGCTCAATCCTGGGACTTACGAGGTGAAAGTGGTTCCCACAAACGGCGCAACGGCTACGAAAACCGTCACCATTGAGGCGGATAAGACCGTGATCGTGAAGTAGCGTTAGTGGCCAGCGAACCACCTGAGGACGCGCCGGCGGAATTCTATTGGCGCCGCTGAACAGGCGCCGGTATGCTCGGCACTCGGAACCAGCCATAGTTCAGATTGAACGCTGGACTGAGCCAATGCCTGCGAGTGCCAATAGGGTGTTCGCGAATCTTGCAGGCCGTGAATCAGTAAAGTAGGTGTCGAAGTGCGACGCATACTCTCGACGGGTGAGACCTGACCCAGGTCGAACCCATAACGATATTTCGCAAACGTCATAGAGTTACGCACCAAAAACCACGGGATGAATGCCTGCAATACTGGTGGCAGATGAAACATTTGATGCACGCGCAATTCTGCTATCGCCTGCAGATCCGCGAACGCAGACTCTGCGACAATCGCATGGAAGTCGGCGCCGAGTGCCGCGGCTTGGATCAGGACGGAACCGCCCAGCGACTCGCCTAGCCCGTAGAGCGCTTGGCAATCTTGCTGTCTCAGCCAACGCGCCCAGTCGAGGACGTCGTATTTCTCCCAGAGTCCGTACGTAACTAATTCGCCTCCGCTGGTACCGTGGCCTCGGCTATCGGGCAGCAAAACTGAATAGCCCTGATCGAGAAACAGAGACGCGTAGCCCGCGCTTCCTTGGCGCGAATCGCCGATCCCATGAAGTACGATCCCGCAGCTTCCACTCGGGACCTGGGGTCGCGCGAACCAACCGTCAAGTTGGACTCCATCGAACGCACGAATCGACGTCGTTGGCCATGCCATGCCGGCAGGAACCGCGGGCGGTACGCGTCGAACGTGAAGCGTGTAATGTAGCATGCGAGTGCCAGCCCCACCAACGCCGCTGCTATCGGAAAGAGCCGTGACCTGGAGAGCACTCAGTTGGAATACGACGCGGCTGGAAATTACGTTCCATTTATGCCCTGCGTAAGAATGGAACACCGTGGCCAAGCCAACAATCAAGAGGCTCGCATGAACGGAACTCCTACCTGGCGTCTGCCATTTGGCTGCGGCTCTAGTTGCAAGTCACTTGCAATAGCCACTTGAAATCTCCCTCCCCTGGAGTCATAATAAATTGACAATGCAAATGCGTTTCAATAAGAGTGTTCCGGCTGGGTCGCGCAATTTGACGGCGCTGAAGAAGGGCGAGTCGGCTATTCTCGAGCGCATCGACATGTCGGATATCGACGCACAAAGACTGATGGAACTCGGGTTTCTGCCGGGGCATAGTGTCACGCGCGCGCATTCCGCGCCGGGCGGCGACCCGCGGGTGTTTCGCGTGGACGGATCTGAGGTCGCCTTGCGCCGCGAAACCGCCGTACACTTGATTCTGCGATAGCCACACCATGGACGATTGCCACGGCCCCTCTATAGCGACCTTGCCGCTGCCGGATACTTCCGGTAAGCAGCACATCGTGGCGATTGTGGGACCGCCGAACTCGGGCAAGTCGACGCTGTTTAACCGGCTCACCGGATTGCGGCAGAAGGTCGCGAACTTCCCGGGCGTGACGGTGGAGCATCGCATGGGGAAGGCGAAGCTCGACCATCATCGCGAAATCTACGTGGTGGATCTGCCCGGCGTATACAGCTTGCAGCCGCGCACGGAAGACGAGCGCGTCACGCACGACGTGCTGGCGGGAACCATGAAGGGTTTGCCGAAGCCGGACGCGGTGATGCTGATTCTGGACTCTACGAATCTTAGCCGCCACCTTTCGTTAGCGGCACCGATTCTGAGTTTGGGATTGCCGACGCTGGTGATCCTCAATATGGCCGACGACCTGCACGGTCGCGGTGGTGAGGTGGACGCAAAGGAGTTGTCGAAACAGCTCAACACGCCGGTAGTGTTGATCAGCGCGTCCAAGGGCACGGGCGTCGAAAAGGTGTTCGAGTTCCTCAACGGCGCGCCTAAGCACCCACCGCCCAAGCCTCCGCTGCTGCAACTGCCGGTACTACAGGACGTGCCCAAGGTGCGCGACTGGGCGGCCAACATGAGCCGCCGGACGAACTTTCGCGCGCCCGCTCCGCCGTTGTGGACGCGGCGCCTGGATGGGATTTTTCTGCATCCGGTGGCGGGTCCGCTGATCTTCTTGTTGGTGGTGATCGGGGTTTTCCAAACCATCTTTGCCGGGGCGCGGCCGCTGATGGACGCGGTGGCGGCGGCGATCCAGACCTCCGGGAAATGGATCGAAGCGGCGATGCCGGATACTCCGCTGCGCTCGCTGATCGTCGACGGCGTGTGGAGCGGGGTGGGTTCCGTCATCGTATTCCTGCCGCAGATCCTGCTGCTGTTTTTGTTTATCGGCGTTCTGGAGGATTCGGGTTACCTGGCGCGCGCGGCGCTGATCGCGGACCGCACCATGGCGCGCATCGGGCTTCAGGGCAAGAGTTTTATTCCGCTGCTTTCGGCGTACGCTTGCGCGGTGCCGGCGATCATGGCGACGCGCACGATTGAAAACAAGCGCGACCGCATCGCGACCATTTTGATCGCGCCCTTCATGACCTGTTCGGCGCGGCTGCCGGTTTATACGCTGGTGATCGCGGCTTTCATTCCTGAAAAGCCGCTGCTGGGATTGTTCTTTGGCACGCGCGCGGCGGCACTGCTGGGATTGTACGTGCTGGGTTTTCTGGCGGCCATCATCACGGCTCGCCTGTTGAAGTCGACGGTGCTCAAGAGCACGCGGGCGCCGTTCATTCTGGAAATGCCGCCATACCGCTGGCCCACCATGACGTCACTGATCCTGCGGCTGATCGATCGTTCTAAAGTATTCCTGCGGCGCGCGGGGACCGTGATTCTAGCGGTGGCGATTGTGTTGTGGGTGCTGGCGCATCTGCCGCTGCATGCTGGCAAGGCTCCGGCGATCGGCGAAAGTATTGCGGGCATGATCGGGCACGCGGTGGAACCAGTGATTCGGCCGCTGGGTTTCAACTGGAAGATCGGCATTGGATTGATCACGTCTCTGGCGGCGCGCGAAGTGATTGTGGGAACGCTGGGTACCATCTATGGGATCGAGGGCACCACACAATCGATGGGATTGCAGGCGGCGCTGCGGCATGATCTGACACCGGGGGGCGCGGCGGCGCTGTTAGTGTTTTTCGCGTTCGCGATGCAGTGCATGTCGACCGTCGCCGTGGTGCGCCGCGAAACCGCGGGTTGGCGCTGGCCCATCATTCAATTCGCTTACATGACGGTGTTCGCTTACGTCTTCGCATTTCTAGCTAACCGCATTGTTGCGCTGTGGTTTTGAGCTGAATCGCGACGGCGCACTCAAACATCTAAGTCGATTGGTAATATAAATCGTGCATAACGTCATCATTCTTGGATCGGGCTGCGCCGGGAGCACGGCTGCGATCTACACCGGCCGCGCGGGGCTGAACCCGCTGGTCGTGATTGGGCATGAGCCCGGCGGGCAGCTTTCGCTGACCACTGAAGTAGAAAACTTTCCGGGATTTCCAGACGGCATTAATGGACCTGACCTGGTCGCGAGCATGCAGAAGCAGGCTGAGAAGTTCGGCGCCGTGTACCTGCACGGCAAGGTGCTCGAAGCCGATCTTTCGAAGCGGCCTTTTCGGATTAACATCGACGGCGACTGGCAGGAGACCAGCACGCTGATCATCGCCACCGGCGCCTCGGCGCGCTGGCTGGGCTTGCCTAACGAGCAAAAGCTAATTGGCCGCGGCGTGAGTTCTTGCGCCACCTGTGACGGAGCTTTTTACAAAGGCGGGCGAATCGTGGTGATCGGCGGCGGCGATTCCGCGATGGAAGAGGCTACTTTCCTCACGCGATTCGGAGATACTATCACACTCGTGCATCGCAGCGACAACTTCCGCGCGTCGAAGATCATGCTTGACCGGGCGCGCGCCAACGATAAAATCAAGTTTTTGACCAACACGGTGGTCGAGGATATTTACGACGTTTCAAAGAACATCGTCACCGGCGTGAAGCTGCACGATCTGAAGACGGGGCGGGTGTGGGATCAGGCGGCGGACGGATACTTTGTAGCGATCGGCCACATCCCCAACACGCAGCCGTTCGTGGGGCAGATTGATCTCGACCCCGACGGCTATATTCTTTCCAAAGGCGGCGCGCGCACTAACATTACCGGTGTGTTCCACGCAGGCGACGTGCAGGACCGCACTTACCGGCAAGCTGTCACTGCGGCTGGAGCGGGGTGCATGGCGGCGATTGAAGTGGAGCGGTTTTTAGCGGAAGAAGGACATTGATCGATTGCCATGAATGGGGGAGGTCGCCGGTGTCGAGAGTGCTCTCAAGCGTTCCTCCGGGCTAATGGGAACTGTTCATCCTGTTTCGGCAGCGGAGTTAGCCTCGTGTCGAGCGAATCGAAATGTCCAAAGTGCCTGGGGACTGGAATATGCCAGCGTTGCGCGGGCGCGGATTCATCATCGTTGAGCGCGAGTCAGCGTTGCCTACAATACTTGAGCGGCTAGAGCAGAAGCTGAAGAACTGGCAGCCGTGAGAATTTAGCTCCCAGCTTTACACACTCCCCTGCGAACCCCTACAATCGCTAGGTAGAACCTCCCGTTCGCGCGATCTGCATGAACATTTCCGTGAAAAGTGAATACGCTTTGCTGGCGGTCTTCGACCTCTCGCTGCAGCCGCCGGGTGAACCGGTGAAGATTGCCGACGTGGCGCGGCGCCAGAAGATTCCGCAAAAGTTTTTGGAATTGATTCTCGCGAGCCTCAAGCAAGGGGGGTTCGTAGAATCACGGCGCGGGGCGGAGGGCGGGTACCGGCTGGCTAAGCCTGCTAACGAAATCACGGTGGGCGAGGTTTTGCGCTTCGTCGAAGATGGGAAGCAAACCAAGCGCGACGCCGCGAACCCCTTTCAGCCGATCTGGAAACAGGTGGATGAGGCGGTGTCGGCGATCCTCGATCACACTACGTTTGCCGAGCTGGCGCGGAACTGGCAGAAATCGCAGAGGCGCTACGTGGCAAACTGGGACATCTGAACATGATTTTTCCTGACAATTCATTTAGCATCGGGCGCACACCGCTGATCCGGCTCAATCGCGTCACCGACGGCGCGCAGGCTAGCGTCATCGCCAAGATTGAAGGACGCAATCCGGCGTATTCGGTGAAGTGCCGCATCGGCGCGGCCATGATTGGGACGCGGAACGGCGCGGGCTCTTGAAGCCGGGACGGGAGCTGATCGAACCCACCAGCGGCAATACCGGCATCGCGCTGGCTTTCGTCGGCGCGGCGCGCGGCTATCCGGTCACGCTGTTGATGCCGGAAACCATGTCGCTCGAACGGCGCGCCGTGCTGAAGCTGCTGGGGGCGAAGATCATCCTGACCGACGGCGCACTCGGTATGGGCGCGTCGATCGAACGCGCGGAGCAGATGGTGGCGGCCGAACCCAATCGCTGGGTTCTGCTCCAGCAGTTCCAGAATCCGGCGAATCCTGACATTCATTTCAAGACGACTGGTCCGGAAATCTGGGACGATACGCACGGGCAGGTCGACGCCTTCGTGGCGGGCATCGGGACCGGCGGCACCATCACCGGCGTTTCGCGCTACATCAAGCTCGAAAAGAAGAAGGCGATTTTGTCGGTGGGCGTGGAGCCGCGCGGCAGCGCCGTCATCAGCCAGACGCTGGCGGGGAAGCCGCTCGAGCCAGGGCCGCACGGCATTCAGGGGATCGGCGCCGGGTTCATACCGGGCACGCTGGATCTGAAGATGGTGGATCGCGTGGAACAGGTCACTGACGAGCAGGCCATCGAAATGGCGCGCCGGCTGGCGAAGGAAGAAGGGATCTTGTGCGGGATCTCCTGCGGGGCGGCGGTGGCGGCGGCCGTGAAGCTGGCGCATGAGCCGGCGATGAAGGGCAAGATGATCGTGGTGATTCTGCCAGATTCCGGCGAACGCTATTTGAGCTCCGCGCTGGTGGACGATCTGGACTGAATTCAGGAAATGAAAAAGCGGGCGCCTATTGGGTGATAAGGGGTGAGGGCGCCCGCTGTCGTAACGGGGATTTAATTACTTATAGAACGTTACCCGGCGCCGGAAGGTTACGGATTTCCAAAAAAATCGTACTCAATAGAAAATAAATTCACTACTTTGCCATTCAGCATAAAGCCCAGACATGAGACTCAATGAGAGCCGTTAATACAGCAGATAAGGGTGGCGGCGCTCCTCGAATTTCTGTAACGCTTCGCGGGTTCTCTCTTCGATGTTGCCGGGGGCTGCGCCAGACTTGAGGGCGTCCACAACTTCGCGGCTGCCGAGCAGGAAGCGGCACGCTTCGAAATTGACTTTGCTGGGGTAGAGGCGTTGCAGGGCGTAGGCGACGTCGAGGCCGACGCGCACGGAGTTCAGCTGTTCGCGATTGATGATGACGAAGCGGACGCCTTCGATTGGCTTCCCTTTAAAGGGTCCGGACTCGGGTTGGAATTTAGTAGGATACACGCGGACGCCCGGCAACACCCAGTTATTCAGGAACTGCGCGAGTTCCGCGCCGTGAATCCAATCGGCGCCAATTTGTTCGAAGGGCGCATCGGTGCCGCGGCCTACGGAATAGTTGGGCGATGCTTCGAGCAGGGCGAGTCCGTGGTAGAGCGCGGCGGCGTTCAGGCTGCGCAAGTTGGGTGAAGGGTTGGTCCAAGGGAGGCCTGTCGAATCGAACCAG
>Ga0207674_10010458_pt1 | contig 10510 bp, 5 predicted proteins | sample KBSCornC72_FD_184303 | JGI IMG/M metagenome (GOLD analysis project Ga0207674, IMG submission 184303) | Corn rhizosphere microbial communities from Kellogg Biological Station, Michigan, USA - KBS Corn C7-2 (SPAdes) (version 2) | ecosystem: Host-associated > Plants > Roots > Rhizosphere > Soil ...
TTCGGGTGGTGCAACAAATCAGATTCCATTCCAATCTGCTGCAAGCACAACCGCATTCAGTGCAGCACTTACCTGGACAAATAGCACCAATACAATGGTCCTTGGTACTACCAGTGCAACACCGACAGTAGTTCAGGCTCCTGATGTTTCGACTGGATCTACCGCAGCATCATCGCTTACTGTTCGTGGTGGCGACGGCGGCAGTGCTACAGTTAATGCTGGCGCATTAATTCTTCGTGGTGGTAACTATACTTCCTCAGCCAACGCCGGTGGTGCAGCAGTTACAATTACCGGCGGTTCGCATACTGGTTCGGGTACTACTTCGGGTGCAAGCGGTGGTGCAGTTACAATCACTGGTGGTACTGGTGGTGCATCGAGTGCTGGACCAGGTGGTAATGTCACTATTAGTGGTGGTGTAGGATCTGGAACCGGTGCAGGTGGTAATCTTGTATTAAACGGCGGTACCACTACTTCGGGTACAACAGGCGGATTTATTTCATTCAGCACTACTGCCGCAGCAGGTGCAGTTACTGAACGTTTCCGTATTCTTGCAAACGGCGCATGGTCTGTTGGTACAGCTGGTACAGCAACTGGTACAGCAAATGCTCCTTTGATTTCCGGTGGTTCTTCTGCGGTTCCTACATGGGCCTCGAACTTCACATGGGATTCAACGAACAGAATTATGGCCCTTGGTGTAAACTCGGCAAACGGTGCAGTTACTATCCAGACACCAGACGTTAGCTCTGGAACCAGCGCTGGCATGACAATTGGCCCGGGTACTGGTACTGGCGTGAATGCTGGTTCTATTACAATTCGTGGTGGTAACTCGACAACTTCGTCCTCTGGTTTCCTCGCATTGAACGGCGGTTCTGGTGGTACAGTTGGTGGTGCAGTCACTATTTCTGCTGGTCAGGGTTCTACAACCAACGGTTCAGTTACAATGTCTGCAGGTGCCTCTGTTGGTACAAATTCCGGTGGTTCCGTAACTATTTCTGCTGGTGGTCAAACAACAAGCACTGGTAACGGCGGCAATTTAACACTTAACGCTGGTAGCGTCGGTAATAATTCAACAGGTGGTACTGGCGGTACAGTCAACATCAATGCTGGTAGCACTGGTGACAGCTTCAGCGGACCAGCAACAGCAGCCGGTGCAATTAATATTTCTGCTGGTTCTTGCGGACAGCAAACTGCCGCTGGTGGAGCAATTAACATTACAGCAGGTTTTGGTAGCACTGGCGGTAACTTGACATTGACTGCAGGTTCAGCAGGCGGCACCGGCGGTAATTTGATTTTGAATGCAGGTAATGGTACATCGACAGGTGGCCCAACTGGTGGAGATATTTTCTTTACATCCGGTAATGGTACAGCACGCAACGAAAGATTCCGTATTACCAACAATGGTGTGTGGGCATTGAATGGCTCTGCAAACGTCGGTACAAACGGACAATATTTGAGAACCACTGGTTCTGGTGTTTCTTGGACAACTGTTGGTAATGCACCTTCTAATTTGGCTTTGTCATCTGGTACTTACATTGGTACTGGTACATTCCCTGAAATGACAATTGTCAATACTTCTGCAACAGCTAATAACCGTGTATGGGAAACTCGTGTTAACAACTCTGGTACATTCTTTATTGCAGTTGACGATGATACATTTGCTAGCTCTACCACTGTATTCTCGATGACTCGTACTGGTAACACAGTTAATACGATTGCATTCACTGGCACTGCAATGACACAGTCTGGCACATTCCAGGCAACAACTGTCAACGTGACTGGTTCGACTGCTCCTGCTAACGGCGTGTATCTGCCAGCTGCAAACAGCGTTGGTATTTCGACAGGCAGCACTGAAGGAATTAGAATCGATTCGAGCGGAAATCTTTTAGTTCAACGTGCAGGCGCTGGTCTAAGAGTTAAGGAAGGTACAAATGCTAAGATGGGTGTTTCGACCCTAGTAGCCGGAACTGTTGTAGTTTCGAATACCTCGGTTACTGCAAATAGCCGCATTTTCCTTACAACACAATCTGTTGGTGGAACTGCAGGATTCCTAGTTGTTTCGGCAAGAACAGCAGGAACTTCGTTCACAATTCTATCGTCGAGTGCAACTGACACATCAGTAGTCGCTTGGATGATTGTAGAACCAGCATAACATACTTCATTAAGAAAAAGGCAACTTCGGTTGCCTTTTTTATTCTCGAAACTTTGATAAATACAATTATAAGAAGAAAAGGACGATTATGGCTATTCGTAAATCAGTATTAATGATGACAAACACTGGAACAAAGTGGGACGTTATCGGCGAGCCTGTCCGAGCCGACGCATATTACGGTTACACAGATGGCCTCCATACTGTACAAGTTGTCTATCAAAATTTCGTAGGCGGATTCGGACTTCAAGCTACTCTCGCTATCGACCCTAAACCCGAAGATTGGTTTTGGATTAAAATGAATCCTAACGGTGATAACGTTAATTCACCGTTTCTCACATACCCGGAAAATCCACTAGCACCAACTGGCGCTAATGGCGGAGACACAGGCTCGCAAGCATTTACTTTCCAGGGAAATTTCGTTTTTGTCAGAGCAGTTCTGAATAGAAATTATATTCAGCCAACGCCTCCAACTACAGTTCAATGGCAGACATGGCAATGGGGCCAAATTGATAAAGTTCTTCTAAGCCTATAAGGAAAAATATAGATGGCAATCATTGGTCAAAATGCATTACTAAATCAATACGTACCGACGTTCTATATCAAGGACCTAAGGGATGGCCAGGGTATCATTTATGACTCGGTCAGAAAAGCATTCGTAAATACTGATCTCACTGGTGGTACCGGTGGGGCAACTAGACTTGGCGAACTACTTGACGTTTCGCCTAATGTTGACAATCCTTTGTCCTTACAAAATGGACAGGCATTGGTCTATAACTCATTCACTAGTCTCTGGGAAAACAAATTCACAGACTATAATACTCTGCTTAATAAGCCGACAAGCAGCAGTTTCAGTTTCGCCGGATTAAGTGATACAGCAAAACCATCGCTTCCCGACGGTTATGTACGATGGAACTCAACTGGAACTCAGTTGATCTATTCGACCACTATACCAGCTGCTAGCATTACGGGTCTTGCCACGGTCGCCACCACTGGTGATTACAACGATCTAATTAATAAGCCGACTATTACCAACGGTACTGTCACAACAGTATCGGTGGTAACGGCAAACGGCATTAGCGGCTTGGTTGCTAATCCAACAACCACACCCGCAATAACACTAACTCTCGGTAATATTACTCCTACTAGCGTGTCAGCTACTGGTCCAGTTACTGGTTCAAACCTTTCGGGTATTAACACCGGTGATCAGACTATTTCGTTAACGGGAGATGTCACTGGTTCGGGTACAGGATCTTTCCTGACCACCCTAGCAACTGTAAATCCTACAACTGGCACATTTGGTGATTCTGTCACAGTTCCACAAATTACTGTTGATGGCAAAGGCCGTGTTATCAATGTAGTGAACGTTCCTATTGCCGGTACTGGTATTGGTACAGTTACTTCTGTTTCTGCAGATGGAACTCAAGGTGTTACGACTTTCGTTACTGACGCTACTTCTACACCAAATATCACAATCGGTCTTGGAGATATTACTCCAACTTCTGTGGCAGCAACAGGGACAGTAACTGGTTCTAACCTTTCTGGCATCAACACTGGCGATCAGACTATTACTCTAACAGGTGATGTAACTGGTTCTGGAACAGGCTCATTCCCGACTACATTAGCAACAGTGAATGCCGATGTAGGTACATTCGGTGATGCTCATTTTGTTCCGACAATTACTCTAAACGAAAAGGGACTGGTAACAGCCCTAACAACTCAGCACGTTGATACATCAGTTAGAGATTTAGTACCGGACACCGAAACATTTACAGTTGACGCAAGACACCAATATATCGTTACCAGTGTTCTTGAAGTTGACGGATACATTATTAACAACGGAACTATCGCTATACTATGAGTAATCCAGCAAGATTGTTAATGGTGGAAGGTGATACAACACCAACTCCACCAGACGCAGGTAAAATTTTATTCTACGCCAAGACAAATGGCTTATTCTATACCCTGAATTCCGAAGGAACTGAAACACCTGTCGGCACAGGCGGTAGCGGCTCTGCTGGCTCTAATAATGCAGTCCAACTATCGAATGGAGCAGGTGCATTTAAGGATGTTCCTGGTGCAGCATCGGGTTTAGTTTTAACTTCAACTGGCCCAACAACAGCACCAACATGGCAGCCGGTTCCCGGCGGCAGCGGATCTTTCGGTGATGCAGGTACAGTTCAACTTTCTGACGGCACTGGTGGTTTTGTTAATGTACCGAACGCACCGATGGGTCGTGTATTAACCTCTAACGGACTTTTCGATCCACCGACCTGGGAAGATCCACAGGTTTCAGGAGGCACAGTTACTGAGATTGATATGTCGGGCGGTACAACAGGACTGCAATTCTTGGGCGGCCCAATTACCCAGTCCGGCGAATTCACACTTGACGGTGTATTAAGCATTTCTGCCGGCGGCACTGGTGGAACTACACCCAAGACTGCGATGCAAAATTTGTTACCATCTCAAATTGGACAAGGTGGCGCAGCACTTATCACTGACGGTACAGGAAATCTGTCGTGGTATGTTGTCCCGGGTACGTCATATGTGGCGGGTACAGGAATTGAAATTAATGGCAACACAATCAATTCTGTTGTAGTTGACACAGAAGCACCTGCTAACCAAGTTCAGGTAAACAATGTCGATGGTACACTCAGTGGAGTTCCTGGTGCAGCAGCAGGTATGGTTTTAACATCAACTGGACCTGCAACAGCGCCGACATGGATTACACCACTTGGCACTGTTACAAAAATTTCTATTCACAGAGATACAGCAGTTGGTTTATACATCACAGGTGGCAATCCTACCTCCTCACCAGATACAACCGAAATTACCACAAATGGCACTATCGGTTTAAGTGGCATTCTTGGAATTACAAACGGTGGTACGGGTGTCGATAATCAGGCCGATTTAGGCGAGCTTGTTCGTGACCTTGCATTCCCATCACAAACAGGCAATGCAGGAAAGTTTCTAGGTACAGACGGAAGTTTTGTGACCTGGCAAGTTCCTGCAGGCGGCGGCACAGTTTTATCTGTCGATATTGACGGTGAAGATACAGGCCTTACTTTTAATGGTGGTCCAATTACTCAATCGGGTACCTTTCATGTAGGCGGCGTTCTGACTGTTGTTCACGGTGGCACGGGTGGTCAGGATGCACAGACTGCAAGAAACAATATTCTGCCTTCTCAACCAGGACATGCTGGTCAAATTCTTACAACTGACGGAACAGATGCATTCTGGTCAGATACTGGAGCTGGTTCGGTAACTTCTGTAGACATCGATGGCTTAGATACAGGTCTTGTTTTTATCGGTGGTCCGATTACCACAAGTGGTACAATTAATTTAGGTGGTGTCCTTGGTGTCGAGAATGGCGGTACTGGTCAGACAACTACTGCCGATTTCTTAGAAGCATTGCTGCCAGATCAAACTGATCAGGATGGCAAATTCTTACAAACCAGCGGAGGTACACCTTCCTGGCAAAACGTCTACCCTTCCCAAGAAGGCCAAGATGGCAAATTCCTAAAGACTGTCGGTGGAGTATTAACATGGGCATTGCCAGATTCAAGCACAGGTACTGTTTCTTCGGTTGATATTTCCGGTGGTTCGACTGGACTTACTGCAATCGGTGGTCCAATTGTAAATTCCGGCACAATTACACTCGGTGGTACATTGAATGTTGCCAGTGGCGGCACTGGTGCAAGTTTACCTGCCGATGCTCTTAATAATCTCCTACCTGCACAAATAGGCAACGTAGGAAAGATTCTAACAACCGACGGAACTAATGCATCTTGGACAACTTCGTCAGCGGGTTCTGTTACTTCGGTTGACATCGACCCTGTCGATACAGGATTGACTTTCACCGGTGGTCCAATTACCAGTTCTGGTTCATTCCATGTAGGTGGTCAGCTTGCAATTCTTCACGGTGGTACTGGTGCATCTAGTGCCCAAGATGCAAGAACTGCTTTGCTTCCTCCGCAATCCGATCCGGGCACTGTCGGCTATTTCTTAAAGTCAAATGGTACAGATGTTCTTTGGTCACCGATTACTGGTGGTACAGGAACTGTCACTTCTGTAGACATGACAACGAATATCGTTGGCTTGAGTATCAATGGTGGCCCAATTACTTCTAGCGGTTCATTGAGCTTAACAGGAACTGTTGGTATTGCCAGTGGCGGTACTGGAGCAGGAACAAGAAATGATGCATTGAATAATTTGCTTCCTAGTCAGACGAGCCAAGCAGGAAAAGTTCTATCTACAAACGGAACAGATGCATCTTGGACAACTGCTTCAGCAGGTACAGTGACTTCCGTAAATGCTTTCTCTAACCTCGCAGGATTGTCATTCTCGGGTGGCCCGGTAACAAGTTCTGGAACATTAACACTTAACGGTACTCTTGGTTTTGCAAATGGCGGTACAAACGGAACAACTGCAACTGAAGCAATTAACAATCTGTTGCCTGCTCAGGGTGGTAACAACGGTAAATTCCTAACTACAAACGGATCAGCAATTTCTTGGGCATCTGCAGGCGGCGGCACTGTTTCCTCGGTGGCAGTTTCCGGTGGCACAACTGGATTAACTACTTCCGGCGGTCCAATTACAACCAGTGGCACAATTACTCTTGGTGGTACCCTTGCTATTACCAATGGTGGTACAGGGCAGACATCAGCAGCAAACGCCATTACAGCGCTTTTACCGTCTCAATCAGGGAACGCTAATAAGGCACTTGTTTCTAACGGAACAACTGCTTCGTGGGTTCAGGTTGGTTATCTTGTATTGCCTCGTGTAACAACATTTGATGCTAACGCAAAAGGTTGCCGTGTTGCAATTTCAGCAGGCGTAACTATTCCATCGGCAACTTATTCTCCGGGTGACTGCTTCAGTTTCTATAACGACAGCGCATCTGCAGTCACAATCACTCAAGGTGCTGGTTTAACACTAAGACAAGACGGAACTATCAACACTGGTAGCAGAACACTTGCTGCCCGTGGAACTTGTTTTGTCTGGTTTAACACAGCTAACGAAGCAATTATTAACGGAAGTATTACTTAATGTCTGGATTTATTGGCTCTATTGGCTCACCGTATTTTGTACAACCCTTTCAGGGTGAAGCACTTTATACAGTACCTGGAACGTATACATTTAACGTTCCGGCCAATGTAACCACGATAAGTGCGATTTGTGTAGGTTTTGGCGGTGACGGCGGCACCTCTGGCGGCGGCGGTGGCGGTGGTGTCGCTTGGATGAGAGATTATCCTGTATCACCGGGGCAGGCTCTTACCATTAGTATTAATGCTAGTACCAGAGCTAGTAGAATTTCACATGCTACGACAGGTGTTATAATTCAAGCAACCGGTGGTTCATCAAATTCCGGCGCCGGCTCATTATCAAATGGTGGCTCAGGATCACTTACTAATATTTTAACCGGAACCGGTGATGTCTCACGCGGTGGCCGCGGTGGAACTGGAGAAAATGGCGGAGTTCAACAGAGAGCCGGCGGCGGCGGCGGAGCTGGCGGATATACTGGTAACACAAACACTCAAGACAACTGCGGAGGCGGCTGGGGTGGCGATGGTACGAGCACCGCTGCAAATGTACCCGGTGACCCACCATTGATTAGTTCTGGTGGCGGCGCGGGCGGCGACGGCCAAATAAATCGTTACAACGTTGCCGGAACGACAGGCGGTGGTGGCGGCGGTGGCGTCGGCTTGTATGGAATAGGTTCCAATGGTGTTCCTACAGGTGGAACAACAGGTGGCGCTGGAGGCGGCGGATCTACTCTATTAGGCACAGGAACAGCAGGTCAGGCAGGTTCGGGTGGTGTAGGTAATCTTGTAGGCGGTAATGGCGGTTTCCCAGGTGGAGGCGGTGGTGGATATTATAACGCTGGTACTGGTGGCCTCGGTGGCGGCGGCGCAGTTCGTATTGTGTGGGGTGCGAAGTATTATCCGGATAACGCAGGCCCGACATCCTAATTTGTTGTCACAGAATTAAATTCCATTTTCTGATAAATACAGAATAAGAGGCAAATCTTTCGAATTGCCGTTAAAAATGGAGTTTATTCAATCATATGGCAACACCAGCAAGAATTCTGATGGTTGAAGGCGACACAAAACCGCCATCACCTACCGCAGGCCAAATCCTGTTCTATGCAAAGACTTCCGGAGTATTCTACTCCCTAAACTCTGCCGGAGTTGAAACTCCATTAGGCGGCGCAGCAGGAACAGTTTCAGATGTCTCAGTAACTACAGCAAATGGAATTTCCGGCGTAGTTGCTAATTCGACAACTACACCAGCTATTACATTAACACTTGGAGCAATTACTCCGACTTCTGTTGCAGCGACTGGAACTTTGTCCGGGTCAAATTTTAGTGGTACTTTCAGTGGTACACATACCGGCGCATCTTCTGGCACAAATACGGGTGATCAGACAATTACGCTAACTGGGGACGTAAATGGCTCGGGTACTGGAACTTTTGCAGCAACTTTGGCAAATTCCGGGGCATCCGCGGGCACTTATGGATCAAGTTCTGCAGTTCCTGTGATTACAGTTGACTCCAAAGGTCGTATTACCAGCGTTACAACACAATCCATTAGCACAGGATCCGGCACTGTCACATCGGTTGACGTTACTTCAGCTAACGCTGCAATTACTGTCCTCGGTAGTCCAATCACAACTTCGGGTACCATCAATTTAACAGCGAATAATTTCACTTCTTCCAATCCGGGCGTTGTTCCTGGCTCGGGTGGTGGCACAACGAATTTCTTGCGTGCTGACGGAACATGGTCTGCACCTCCTGGTGGTACTGGTACAGTCACTTCTGTAGCAGCATCGGGCGGCACAACTGGACTTACCTTCAGCGGTTCTCCAGTTACAACCAGCGGTACATTGACATTGGGTGGAACTCTTGCAATTGCAAGTGGCGGTACTGGTCAAACAACAGCATCCGGTGCAATCAATGCACTTGTTCCGTCGCAGGGCGGTAATTCAGGTAAATTCCTGACTACTAACGGTTCAGTAGTTTCGTGGGGTACAGTTTCTGGTACAGGCACAGTTACTTCGGTTGCAGCTACAGGCAATAATGGTATTACTGTTTCTGGTTCGCCAATCACAACTTCAGGCACAATTACTCTTGGCCTAGGAAATATTACTCCTACAAGCGTAGCAGCGACTGGAACAGTAACTGGTTCGAATTTATCGGGTACAAATACAGGTGACCAAACCATTACATTGACAGGCGATGTAACTGGTTCTGGAACTGGATCATTTGCAACATCCCTTTCAAACACAGGTGTAACAGCTAACACCTATGGTAGTGCTACACAGGTTCCTGTTTTCACTGTTGACGCTAAGGGAAGAATTTCAAGTGTTACCAACACTACAATTACTGGTGGCGGCGGATCTAACACACCTGAAATTGTTGTCTGGCACTACAGTTCGGGTGGTTCTGGTAACTTCACAGCAGTCGACGCTCTGTTCTCGCAGACATCCGGTGTTACTGCCACTGTCACTGACGGAGCGAATTGTATTGCAACATATACATTTACTGGTAAGTCTAATCCTCCGAAATCCATCATTACATATGGTCAGAATTTCAGCTTGAATACATTCAATATCAAGGATACAACAAGCTTGCCTGGTCCAGCTATTGCGGGTGGTGGAACATCAGCGTCACCTGACTTAGCGAATGGTATTTTCTCAACCTCTAACGTGTTAACACTCCAAACAAGAATGTCGGATACAGGTGCGTCTTCGACAATCGGTAACAGAGCTTGGTGCGTTGTTGTATTTGGATTCTAAATGGCATTTCTAAACATACCTCTAAAATCAATTCAGGCGCTTGTTAGTTCCGTTACAGGAACAGAAACAATGCCGTGGAACGATCCTGTTTTATATCCGGTTATACCCCCAGCAGATCCTCCAGCGCCAGTTCAGAAGGATTATAGATGGCGTGTGGCCATGACTGTAAATGAACAGGATCACAGTTCGTATTTGACACGTGATCCTGGTACCTATAATGGTCAGGACGTAACAGTTGGTCAATGGATGGCTAATTTAACAACAGGTCAAGCTTGGCAGATTATCGTCATTGAATCCAAAACAGAAACTACCATAACTGCTATTGTACAGGATATCTATCGTTACAATACTTTCAGAGATCCTTCGCAAGTAGGTAATGGCGCTCCATTAACTGGCGTATATGTTATTTTCAGTCTGAGCGATTCTGGAAATCCGCAAATAGATCCTGTGCCATCTGCTGGTACGTCTTCGCAGTTTTCTACTAATTTGATGAGCAGATTCCAGTATGTTAATTTGCAATACGATTTTCCATTGTATCAAGCAGATAATACTTTTCAATTAAACGA
>Ga0207674_10010459_pt1 | contig 10509 bp, 6 predicted proteins | sample KBSCornC72_FD_184303 | JGI IMG/M metagenome (GOLD analysis project Ga0207674, IMG submission 184303) | Corn rhizosphere microbial communities from Kellogg Biological Station, Michigan, USA - KBS Corn C7-2 (SPAdes) (version 2) | ecosystem: Host-associated > Plants > Roots > Rhizosphere > Soil ...
GGTCTCTGCTCGGCGGATCGGTGTTCAGCCGCAAGTCCTCCTCCCCGCTGAGCCGGTCGGCTGTTTTCGGCCGGTCCCCATCCCTCGGCCTGGCCTCACCGTTCCGGCACCGGGGCAACCTGGCGGGCGGCGGCCTGACCGGGCATGCCCCCCGGTTTTCCAGGGGCAGCCCGCTGACCAGGCTCACCAGTGCCCTGCGCCGGTCGGGCGGGCCGAAGTCACCGGGCCGGGGCTGGCTGCGCGGCGTCTCCTCGCGCGGCGCTTTCTCACGCCGCAACTCAGTACGAAGCGGCTCACTAGGAAGCGGCTCGCTAGGCGGCGCATCTATGGGCCGCCGCGCCTTCGGCAGCCGCCGGATCGGCCGCAACCCAGCCGGCCGCAGCCTGGCGGGCGGCAACTTGGGTGGCCGCAGCCTAACCGGCCGCGGGCTGGGCGGTCGCGGACTCGGCCACGCGGGCTCAGCCCGGCTGCGCATGCCGCGGCCGAAGTCCAGGCGGAGATGGCGCTCGGGAGGTTACCGATGAACCTGGCGTCGCGGCGTCGGCTGCTCGTGCTCTACGCGGTCGCGGCCGCCATGCTGATCTCGCTCGGCGGCAGGCTCTGGTACCTGCAGGTGATGAACACCACCGCCTTCACCAAGCTAGCCGCGGCGAACCAGACCAGGAACGTGATCGTGCCCGCGGTCCGCGGCCAGATCCTGGACGACGTGGGCAACCGCCTGGTCACCAACAAGACCGCCCTGGTCGTCTCGGTGGACATGATGAACCTGTCCCAGCAGCCCGGCGGCGCCACGCCGGTGCTGCACCGGCTGGCGCCCCTGCTCGGCATGTCCTACCAGCTGCTGTCGGACAAGACCCGGCTGTGCACCAAGGGCGTCCCGCAACCGTGCTGGGCGGGCTCGCCCTACCAGCCCATCCCGGTGGCGCAGAACGTCTCACCCCGGATCGCGCTGCAGGTGATGGAGCAGCATAAGACGTTCCCCGGGGTGACCGCCCAGGTCCAGCCGGTGGTCCAGTACCCGATGCCGGGCGGGGCCAACCCGGCTCAGGTGCTCGGCTACCTGCAGCCCATCACCCCGGAGCAGGTCAAGAGCCGGCACCTGCCGGTGACCGGGTTCTCCGGCGTGGACCTGGTCGGCCAGGCCGGCCTGGAAGCCGAGTACGACAGCCAGTTGCGCGGCAAGGCCGGGACCCAGGTGGTATCGGTCAACGCCGCCGGTGACGTCACCGGCACCGTCAGCCAGACCGCGCCCGCCAACGGCGACGACCTCGTGACCAGCCTGAACGCTCAGGTCCAGACGGTGGCGCAGAATGCGCTCGACGGCGCCATCGCGCGGTCGCGGGCGTCAGGGAACGCCGCGAACCAGGGCGCGGCGGTGGTCATGACGACCACAGGCCGGGTGGTCGCCATGGCCAGCTACCCGGACTACGACCCCAGCGTGTGGACCGGTGGCATCTCCCAGCGGCAGTTCAACGCGCTGTTCGGCAAGTCCGGAGGGCAGCCGATCATCAACTGGACCACCCAGGGCCAGTACGCGCCCGGCTCCACCTTCAAGGTCACCTCGACCGCCGCCGCGGTAGCCGACGGGTACTCGCTGTACGGCCTGTACGGCTGCCCCGGCTCGGTCACCATAGCCGGGCACACCTTCGGCAACGACGGCGAGCCGAGCCTGGGCGACATGACCTTCAACGAGGCGCTCATCCAGTCCTGCGACACCGTGTACTACAACCTGGGATACGACATGTACCTCAGGGACAATCCGAAGGCCAACAGCAAGGCGTCGCCGAACGCCCCCATACAGAAGATGCAGAAGATGGAGCTGGACTGGGGCTTCGGCAAGACCACCGGCGTCGACCTGCCCGAGGAGTCCACCGGCACCATCCCGACCCGGCAGTGGCTGTACAACCTGTGGAAGGACAACGCCCACACCGGCCAGAACTGGTGCAAGAACGGCAAGCAGTACGGCAGCTACGTGCAGCAGATCGAATGGCAGGACTGCCAGAGCGGGTGGCAGTGGGAGCCCGGCCAGGCGGCCATCGCCGCGATCGGCCAGGGCTACATCACCTCCACGCCGCTTCAGCTGGCCAACGCCTACGCCGCCCTGGCCAACGGGGGCACGCTGTACAGCCCGCGGATCGGCAAGGCACTGGTGTCACCGACCACCGGCAAGGTCGTCCAGAAGATCAACCCGCCGGTGATCAGGCACCTGCCGGTCTCCGGCCGGACGCTGGCGTACATCCGCCACGCGCTGGCCGGGGTGGTGACCCAGGGCACCGCGGCGGGCGCCTTCGGCGGCTTCCCGCTGGACAAGGTGTGCGTGGCGGGCAAGACCGGAACCGCCCAGCTCTTCGGCAAGAACGCGACCTCGGTGTTCGCCTCGTTCGCGCCCTGCGACCACCCCAAGTACGTCGTGCTGGTCATGGTCCCGGACTCGGGCTACGGCGCCGACGTAGCCGCGCCCGCGGTGCGGCAGATCTGGGATGGCATCTACGGGCTCGAGGGTAAGAAGGCCGCGGTGGCCGGTGGCCTGGTGCCGTCCGCGCTGCCACAGATCACCACGACCGGGACGATCAAGCCGCCGTCCGGTTACGCCCAGTCGGACGGGGGGAAGTAATGCTGGGCCGTCCGACAAGCTACAGCCCGCGCGGTCTGACCACGCCGCGCCCGGGCGCGTTCGCCGCCCGACGGCCGCGCTCCCTGCTGGCCCGCGCCTTTGCCAGGAACTCCCCGCTGCGGCACATGGACTGGATCCTGGTCGTGGTGGTGCTGGGGCTGACCGCGATCGGCACCCTGCTGGTCTGGTCGGCCACCGAGCCCGGCCTGGACGCGGCGGGCCAGGACCCGCGGACGTACCTGAAGAAGCAGCTGCTCAACGTCGCGATCGGGTTGGTCCTCATGATCGGGGTCAGCCTGATCGACACCAGGCAGCTGCGGACCTGGGCGCCGTTCTTCTACGGCGGCACCGTGCTCGCCCTGCTGGCCGTGCTGACCCCGCTCGGCTCGGTGGTCAACGGCGCGCAGGCCTGGTTCTCCCTGCCGGGCGGCTTCCAGGTCGAGCCGAACGAGTTCGGCAAGATCGCGCTGATCCTGATCACCGCGATGATCTTCAGCCAGAGCCATCCCACCGCCTCGGGCGGCCCCCGCGTCCGGTCGCTATTCATCGCGCTGGCCTGCGCCGCGCCGCTGATCGGCCTGGTGGTGGTCGAGCCGGCCCTGGGCGTCGCCCTGGTGCTCGTGGTGGTGACCGCCACCATGATCGTCCTGTCTGGCCTGCGACTGCGCGTGATCGCCGCCCTCACCGCCGTGGTGGCGGTGATCATCGCCGCGGCGGGCGGCCTGGACCTGCTGAAGGATTACCAGCTCACCCGGTTCACCTCGTTCCTGCACCCGTCCCAGGACCTGGCCGGCGCCGGTTACAACGCGGCCCAGGCCAAGATCGCGGTCGGCTCCGGCGGGATGTTCGGCCAGGGCCTGTTCCACGGCCAGCTGGTGGCGGGCAACTTCGTCCCGTCCCAGCAGACCGACTTCATCTTCACCGTGGCCGGCGAGGAACTCGGCTTCGTCGGGACGATCGTGATCGTGTTCCTGCTGGGCGTGGTGATCCTGCGCGCCCTGCGCATCGCCACCCGGGCGGACGACCTGTTCGGCCTGCTCGTCGCGTCCGGGGTCGCGATGTGGTTCGCGTTCCAGTCGTTCGTGAACATCGGCATGACGATCGGCATCATGCCGATCACCGGGCTTCCGCTTCCGTTCGTCTCCTACGGCGGCTCCGCCATCTTCGCCGACATGATCGCGATCGGCCTGCTCCAGTCGGTGCATCGCCGCCGCACCGTGTTCGAGTAACCCGGCGCCCCGCCCGGCGCCGGTCGCCCTACTTCGGCCTGATCGAGATCGTGGTCACGTTCTTGTGGCCCAGCCCGGCGATGCTGACGGAGGAGTCGGTGAACTTGGACAGCGCGTCGATGGTGCCCTTGACGCCGTGGCCGGTGAACTGGATAAACGCCACGGTGCCGCCGGACTGGCTGATCACCGAGTTGACGGTGATCGTATAACCGGCCCGCGGCAGCGCCTGGGCGTAGAAGCTCGACACCTTGGCCGGGGTCACCCGGTCGAAGAAGACAATGGCCCCCGGGTCGCTGGCGACGTTCTCGACCACTTTCGCCCTGGCCGGAATCGGGAAGCTGCCGGACTCACCGCTCACCTTGATCGTGCGGCCGGCGAGGGCCGGACCCGTTTGGCTCACCGAGGCCAAGGCCGAGGCCGAGGACGAGTTACGAGCCGCGGGGCTCGTCGCGGCCGTGCTGGCCGTCGTGGTCCCGGCGGCGCACGCCGTCAGCGACAGGCTGGCCGCGCACGCGGCCAGGGCCACCGCGGCAGAGCGGTACGTATTCATGGGCTTCCTTAGCAGGCGCCTGAGTGAGGGGGAGGACGTGCAGGCGCTAAACCTAGAGGGTGTCATTCCGGGCGTGTCGCGATTGTGTCGCAGGTCGGCGACATCGGGCGATCTTGACACGGCCGGGCTCGGTCCGACGCGACCGCGGTCAACCCGGCCCGTTCGGCTACTCTGTTTTGATGCCCGCCGAATCGGTGTACCCCGACCTTGAGCCGCTGCTGCCGCGCGTGCGCAAGCCGATCCAGTACGTCGGCGGCGAGGTTGGCTCGGTGGTCAAGGACTGGGACGGCGCCGACGTCCGGTGGGCCCTGTGCTATCCGGACGCCTACGAGGTCGGCCTGCCCAACCAGGGCGTCCAGATCCTCTACGAGGTGCTGAACGAGCGCGACGGGGTGCTCGCCGAGCGCACCTACACGGTCTGGCCCGACCTCGAGGCGCTGATGCGCGAGCACGGCGTGCCGCAGTTCACGGTGGACAGCCACCGGCCCGTCGGCGCCTTCGACGTGCTCGGGCTGAGCTTCGCTACCGAGATGGCGTACACCAACCTGCTGACCGTGCTCGACCTGGCGGGCATCCCTCTTTCTTCTTCCGAACGGGCCGGGTCTCACCCCCTCGTGATAGCCGGGGGCCACGCGGCGTTCAACCCCGAGCCGGTGGCGGACTTCCTGGACGCGGTGGTGCTCGGCGACGGCGAGCAGGCCGTGCTGGCCATTACCGACGTGATCCGTGACTGGAAGCGGGCCGGGCGCCCCGGCGGCCGGGACGGTCTGCTGCTGCGGCTATCTGGAATCGTCTACGTTCCCCGCTTCTACGACGTAACCTATCACGCCGACGGCAGAATTTCAAACATAACTCCGAATCGCCCCGGCGTGTCGCCCACAGTTTCGAAGCACACCGTGATGGACCTGGACGCGTGGCCGTACCCGCGCAAGCCCATCGTGCCGGTCGCGGAGACCGTGCACGAGCGGTACAGCGTGGAGATCTTCCGCGGCTGCACCCGCGGCTGCCGGTTCTGCCAGGCCGGGATGATCACCCGTCCGGTGCGCGAGCGGTCCATCGGCACGATCGGCTCGATGGTCGCCGAGGGCGTGGCGGCCAGCGGGTTCAGCGAGGTCGGGCTGCTCTCGCTGTCCAGCGCCGACCACAGCGAGATCAACGAGATCGCCGTCGACCTGGCCGACTGCTACGAGGGGACCAACGTCGGGCTGTCGCTGCCATCCACCCGGGTGGACGCCTTCAACATCACGCTGGCCAACGAGCTGAGCCGTAACGGGCGCCGGTCCGGGCTGACGTTCGCTCCCGAGGGCGGTTCGGAGCGGATGCGCAAGGTGATCAACAAGATGGTCACCGAAGAGGACCTGATCAGGACCGTCACCACCGCCTACGCCAGCGGCTGGCGGCAGGTGAAGCTGTACTTCATGTGCGGCCTGCCGACCGAGACCGACGCCGACGTGATGGCGATCGCGCAGCTGGCGCGCAAGGTCATCGCGGCCGGGCGGGAGGCAACCGGGCGGCGCGATATCAGGTGCACGGTGTCGATCGGCGGGTTCGTGCCCAAGCCGCACACGCCGTTCCAGTGGGCGGCGCAGTGCCCGGCGGAGGTCGTGGACGCACGGCTGCGCGCGCTCGGCGGCGCGCTGCGCGCGGACCGCGGCTACGGCAAGTCGATCGGGTACCGCTACCACGACGGGCAGCCCGGCCTGATCGAGGGGCTGCTGTCCCGCGGCGACCGCCGGGTGGGCGCCGTGATCCTGGCGGCATGGCGCGATGGCGCGCGGTTCGACGGCTGGAGCGAGTACTTCTCGTTCGAGCGCTGGCAGCGATGCGCGGACGAGGCGCTGGCCGGGGAGCCGGTGGATCTTGCATGGTATACTACGCGCGAACGTGATTACAGCGAGGTGCTCCCGTGGGATCACCTGGACGCGGGCCTTGACCGCGACTGGCTGTGGCAGGACTGGCAGGATTCCATCGCGCCCGAGGGCGCGGGCGAGGTGGAAGATTGTCGCTGGACGCCGTGTTATGAATGCGGGGTCTGTCCGGCCATGGGCACCGAGATCCAGGTTGGCCCCACCGGAGAGCGTCTCGACGGGAGGCGGCTGCTTCCCGTGGTCGGCGGGAGGTAGCGTGCCAGTGTCGGCCAGCACAGTGTCGGCCAGCGCAACGTCGGCCAACACGGGCCCGGCACCCACCAGGCCTGCGGTGCAGTATCTGGTGGTCCGGTATGCTAAGCGCGGGAAGATGCGTTTTGCCAGCCACAGGGACGTGGCGCGCGCCTTCGAGCGGGGAGTGCGCACGGCAGGGCTGCCGATCGCCTATTCTGCCGGGTTCACGCCGCACCCGAAGATTTCGTACCCGGGTGGTGCGCCGACCTGCGTGGCGAGCGAGGCCGAGTACCTGAGCCTTGCGCTGACTGCCCGGCAGGCGGAGGCGCAGGTGTGCCAGCGGCTGAACGCGGCACTGCCTGATGGGATTGATGTGATCGACGTGACCGAACTGGAGGGGGCTTCCGGGGGAGCGTCCCCCGGGGCCGGAACGACCTTCGGTCATCTGGAAGCCTCGGAGTGGGAAGTAGTTTTGCCCGGTGTGGAACCGGCGGCGGCGGGGCTAGCCGTCGCGGCCTTCCTGGCCCGGGACGAGGCGCCGGTGGAGCGCCTCACGGACAAGGGCGTCCGACGGCTTGACGCCCGCGCGGCCGTGCTCGAGATGTATGTCAGCGAGCACGCCGCCGCAATAGGTAATGAGGATTGTGCCATTCTTCGAATGGTTGTTCTACATACGGCACCTGCCGTGCGGCCCGAGGATGTAGTGACCGCGCTGTGCGGACAGGACGGCATCGCGCCGTCGTCGCCGTCCATGACCACCCGCCTGGCCCAGGGCCCGCGAGCCCTGCTGGCCGGTAAGGGCACGTCATGAGCGCGACACGGACGTACCGGGGCGCCGTACCCCTGAATTCAGAGACAGAGATAACGGCCCGGTGCTGCCGAGCCCGCGTGGTGACCGCGCGCGCTCAGGACCGCTCACGCGGTCCCGCCAGGGCCTACGTTGACAAGGAGCTCCCGTGCGGTGCGCGGTACCGCGCGCCCGGGAGCCTGACTGGAGATTGCCCGGATGCTCGACAGCGAGCTGCACGACAGAGAATCACATGACAACACGACAGGCAGCCCTGGTGCCGGCGACGTAAACCCGGCCCCGGCGGTGCCCGCGGCGGTGTTCCAGCCGCCACAGGTGGTGTTCCAGCCGCCCGCGGCGCGTCCCGAGTCCGCGGCGAAGTCCGAGTCCGCGCCTCCGGCCCGGCCGGATACCGCGGGTCGGCCGGAAACCGCAGGCCATGCGGGATCCGCGGACCGGGCGGGACCCGCGGGCCCGGTCGGCAACGGCGATGGGGCCGGCGACGATGACGACGGCACCGGCACGGGACGGCGCCGCAGGCGGCGTTCGAGCCGCACCCGCGGCCGGACCGCCGACCAGGACACCGCGGCCGAGGGCACCGATGCAGCGCCGGAGTCGCAGGACAGCGAACCAGGCCAGGACGCCTCCGCCGGCGCAGCCGGCTCGGGCAGCCCCGCCGGCACAGCCGGCTCAGGTAGCAGCGCCGACGGCGGCCAGGGCGAGAGCCGGCGATCGTCCTCCCGTAGCCGCAGCCGCAGGACCGCCAAGAGCGGCGCCGGCGGGGACGGGACGGACGCCCAGACGGACACATCGGCGGCCGAGGCTCCGGCTGACGACAGCGCCGACGGCGACGCCGGGTCGGCCGACGCCGACGGCGACGCCGGGAGCAGCGGCCGGCGGCGGCGGCGCAAGCGCCGCCGGGGTTCGGCCGGGGACGGTCCCGACGCTCCCGGCTCGGACGACCCGCCGGACACCGTCGTGCACGTGCGTGAGCCGAACGGGAGCGACGACGTCCGCTCGGTCAAGGGTTCCACCAGGCTCGAGGCCAAGAAGCAGCGCCGCCGCGAGGGCCGGGAGACCGGCCGCCGCCGGCCGCCGATCATCACCGAGTCCGAGTTCCTCGCCCGCCGCGAGTCGGTCGAGCGGTCCATGGTGGTCCGCCAGCGCAACGACCGCACCCAGATCGCGGTGCTCGAGGACGGCGTGCTGGTCGAGCACTACGTGAACCGGTCCAGCCATCAGTCCTACGTCGGCAACGTCTACCTGGGCAAGGTCCAGAACGTGCTGCCGTCGATGGAAGCCGCCTTCGTGGACGTCGGCAAGGGCCGCAACGCGGTGCTCTACGCCGGCGAGGTGAACTTCGACGTCAGCGGCCTCGAGGGCCAGCCCAAGCGCATCGAGTCGGCGCTCAAAGCGGGCCAGTCGGTGATCGTGCAGGTCACCAAGGACCCGGTCGGTCACAAGGGGGCCCGGCTGACCAGCCAGATCAGCCTCCCAGGGCGCTACCTGGTCTACGTGCCCGGCGCGTCGATGACCGGCATCAGCCGCAAGCTGCCCGACACCGAACGCAACCGCCTCAAGCAGATCCTCAAGAAGGTGATGCCGGAGAACGCGGGCGTCATCGTGCGCACCGCGGCCGAGGGGGCCGCCGAGGAGGAGCTGTCCCGGGACGTTTCCCGGCTCGCCGCCCAGTGGGAGGCGATCGAGAAGAAGTCCAAGACGGCCAGCGCCCCCGCGATGCTCTACGGCGAGCCCGACCTTACCATCCGCGTGATCAGGGACGTGTTCAACGAGGACTTCAGCAAGCTAGTGGTGTCCGGCGAGGAAGCCTGGGACGTGGTCGACGAGTACGTCAGGTACGTCGCCCCGCACCTGGCCGACCGGGTCACCCGCTGGCAGGGCGACCGCGATGCATTCGCCGAGTACCGCATCGACGAGCAGCTGGCCAAGGCGCTCGAGCGCAAGGTCTGGCTGCCCAGCGGCGGTTCGCTGGTCATCGACAAGACCGAGGCCATGACCGTGGTCGACGTCAACACGGGCAAGTTCACCGGCCAGGGCGGGAACCTGGAAGAGACCGTCACCAGGAACAACCTCGAGGCCGCCGAGGAGATCGTCCGCCAGCTCCGGCTGCGCGACGTGGGCGGCATCGTCGTCATCGACTTCATCGACATGGTGCTGGAGAGCAACAGGGAACTGGTCCTCCGGCGGCTGCTGGAGTGCCTGTCCCGGGACCGGACCAAGCACCAGGTCGCCGAGGTGACCTCGCTCGGCCTGGTCCAGATGACCAGGAAACGCGTCGGCGCCGGCCTGCTCGAGGCCTTCTCCACGCCGTGCGAGTGCTGCAACGGCCGCGGCGTCATCCTCACCTTCGATCCCGACTCCGACGGCCACGCCACGCAGCACACGCACTCCCGCGGCCACGGCAACGGCGGTCACGGCAACGGCGGTCACGGGAATGGCGGTCACGGGAACGGCGGCCGCGGCCCCAGCCCGGCCATGGTCGCCGCCCGCGCCCGTTCCGCCGAGTCCTCCGCGCCCACGGAGCCCTCGGCCAGCGCCCCCGCCGACACGTCCCCCGCGGACGCCGCTGACGCCCCGGCCCTGGCCTCGGGCCCGGCCCTGGTCCCGGCCTCGGCCGACAGCGCCGACCCGAACGCCACCCAGGTGGCCAACGGCCAGGTCCCGGACACCGAGCGCGAGCCCGCGCGCTCCAGCGGCCGCCGCCGGCGCCGCAGGCCCGCCGCCGCTACCGCCCCGGCCACCCCAGCCGACAGCTCAGCCACCGCAGCCGACACCTCGGCCACCCCAGCCGATGCCCCGGCCAGCCAGGCCGACATCACGCAAGCCCCAACCACCCCGGACACCTCGGCCACTACCTCCGCCGCCCCAGCCAGCCCGGGTACCCCGGCCGCTTCGAATTCCTCCCCGGTTCCGGTGACCTCGGGTGCACCGGAGCCACCGAGGCCAGAAGCATCCGCCGAGATGCCCCCGGCTCAGGGCGGCGCTCAGGGCGGTGCCGAATAGCATCCGCACCACCGAGCTCACGCGTTACGCAACGATGCCTTTGTCGCGAGAGCCCGGAAAATAGCGTGGTGGATTGGGGCTTCGTGGTTGATTGGGTGCACTCTGGCTTGCCGTTTAACCTGACTGTTTCGCTTTTGCCCGTTTCTTGCCCGCGGGGTGGCGTTTGCCGATGTTGTGGCGGGGTGCTTTGTGCCGGTTCTTTG
>Ga0207674_10010460_pt1 | contig 10509 bp, 9 predicted proteins | sample KBSCornC72_FD_184303 | JGI IMG/M metagenome (GOLD analysis project Ga0207674, IMG submission 184303) | Corn rhizosphere microbial communities from Kellogg Biological Station, Michigan, USA - KBS Corn C7-2 (SPAdes) (version 2) | ecosystem: Host-associated > Plants > Roots > Rhizosphere > Soil ...
CAACGCGTTGAGCCTTCGGGAAGAATCTTTGAATCATTGCGAGTCGCAAGCCAAGCAGAAAAGTTAACGGCCGCAAAAAAAGTGGGGGAAAGTGTCTCCCGAAAGGCTCACTTATCCACAGGCTCGCAAGGGCGAACATGGCAAAGCGCCAAAGCGGCCGCGATCCTCCGGGGGGTGCTCACCATTCGTGTCCAGTGATCAGCTGTGCTACGTGCCGCCGCTGGGGGCCTCATCGCCACAATCATTCCAACTCCGGCGAACGTTCGCACGCGCGGCCAATTGCTGCGCGTGCTCGGCCTCGGCTTTGGCGTCGCCGTCGGCGTCGGCGGAGTGGTTGGAGGCGGCATATTGCGGGCCCCCGGGAGCGCGCTCGATCACGCGCCATTGCCATGGCTGGTCCTGTTGCTGTGGGCGCTCGCGGGAGGTCAGGCCCTGCTCGGCGCGAATGTCGTTGCCGAGGTCATGACCAGCGTCCCGAAGTCCGGCGGGATATTCAATGTGGCCGGAAGAGCCTTCGGCAATTTCGGCGCGCTGCTCGTCGGCTGGAGCGATTGGCTTATCAACACCGCCTCCGTTGCCGCGCTTTCGATCGCCGCGGCCGAATTCCTCGCAATCATCGACCCGGCGCTGACACCGTACATATCCGTCCTGGGCGCGGCCGTTGCGCTCGCCCTGTCGCTGCTCAACTGGCTGGGCGTCAAGGAAGGCAAATTCGCCCAGATCATCACCACCGCTGCCAAGGGCGCGCTGCTGGTCGCGATCATCATTCTCATTCTGCTGTTCAAACCGGCGCCTGCGTTGGCCGCAAAACCCGTCGCGGCCGTCGGCCTTGTCGGGATCGTCGTCGCATACCAGTTGATCGTGGGCGCCTACAGCGGATGGACGTCGCCCGCCTATTTCGCCGAAGAAGACGCGAACCCGGCGAGAAACATTCCGCGCGCTTTGCTGGTCTCGATTCTGACCGTGGCCGCGATTTATCTGACCATGAATGCAGCACTTCTCTACGCATTGCCGGTCGGAGTGATGCGGAGCGCCGAACTGCCCGTCTCGATCGCCATCGGCAACATCTTCGGTCATCTGAGCCTCATCGTCGTCGCGGCCGTCGCAATCGTCACGCTGATCGGCTGCAACAATGCGTCGATCATGATCGCGACCAGAATCCTGCATGGGCTCGCGCGGGACGGGTTCGTGCCTCGCGCGATCAGCCGGGTGAACGGCGGCGGGACTCCGGATCTGGCGCTGGCGGCGACGGGGGCGCTCGCAATCGTGCTTGCCCTCACCGGCCGGTTCGAAACGATCTTTCTCATCACCGCCGCCCTGACGGTGTTCGTCAATGCGATGATCGATGCCGCGCTGTTCAAGCTGAGGTGGAGCGAACCTGACCTGCCTCGGCCGTACCGCTCGCTTGGATACCCATGGCTTCCAGGGCTCGCGCTGGTGCTCGATCTGGCGCTCGTAGTCGCCTTCCTTGCGGCCGACCTAAAGAGCGCGATCTACATGATCGCCGCGCTGGCTCTTTGCGTTCCGATGACTCTGGTCGCGAACAAACGCCGGCAGCGGCTCGAACTCAACGCCAGCATGCAGCTTTCGCCTGAGCCGCTTTAGAGGCGACAGAACATGGATGAAAAATGAAATTAGGCCGCAGCCGCGCAAGGTTCATCCAGGCGACAGTTTTCGTCGGCTAGCGACCGTCCCGCTCGCCTTTCTCCCCTCCCCAGACCTCCTGGAGGCGAGCCTGTACCAGCCGAGCGGCCCGGGGCTGATTGCGGCTCCGGGCCGCTCCTTTTTCCGGCGAATTGCTGCTCAATCGAGGTTCACCTGCTCGATCCTGGGCACGCCGACGGCCCACCACAGAGCGCCGACCGCGGCGACTGCGGCCGTCACGTAGAACGCGCTCTCGTAGCCGGCACGGTCGACGATGATCCCGGTAACGATGGGGCCGAAGATGCCGGAGAGATTGCCGATCGCGTTCTGGACTCCGACCCAGGTCCCGGCGGCCCGTGGGCCGGCGAACATCTGCCCGATCGCATAGAGGTTCATCGACAGCGCTGCCGAGGCCGCCCCGGCGAGGCAGAGCAGGATGCCGATCGACAGCGCGGAGTGGGCAAAGGCGAGGCCGAGTATGGCGGCGGCGGCGACGGCCTGGCTCGCGACCATCATCCATCGCCGGCAGAGTGCCTCGGAGCGGCCAGAGTTCGTCCACCAGTCGGAGAAATGGCCGAAGGCGAAGGCGCAGGCGCCCTGGACCGCGTAGCCGAGCGAGGCGAGCCAGGCCATTTCGCTGATCGAGAAACCCCGTGACTTGGTGAGGAACAAAGGCAGCCAGGCGAGCAGGAAATAGAAGCAATAATTGCCGAGCGCGTGGACGATCGACATCGACCATAATGACCATCTGCCGATCAGCGCGCCGACGGGGACCCGCTCGCCGCCGTCGAGGTGTCCGGCTGTCGGCAGGGCGCGGACCGTCTGCCGCCACGGCAGCAGCCAGAGCAAGGTCACGGCCCCGAAGACGAAGAACATCGCGCGCCAGCCCCAATGCGCGACCATTAGCCCGCCGGCGAGCGTGCCGACCGCCGGGCCGAGCGCGATGCCCATCGCCAGCGCGGCGTTGGCGACACCGCGGCGCTGCGCCGGAACATGGCGGGCGATGATCTTCGAGCTGCCGGGGAAAGCGAGGCTCTCGCCGACTCCGAGCATGATCCGAAGCACGAACAACGAGGCAAAGCCCGCGACGAAGCCCATCATCAAGGTACTCGCGGCCCAGAGCAGAATGCCGAGCGCGAGCAGGCGGTAGACAGAGAAACGGTCGCATAGCCAGCCGGCGAACAGCTGCACCGGGGCATAGACCCAGAAGAAGGCCGAGACGGCCCAGCCGTAGGCCTCATTCGAAAGCCCGAGATCGCCCTTCATGAGGGGCGCGGCTACGGCGAGCGATCCGCGGTCGACGTAATTTAGGAAGATCGCCGTGCCGAGGAGCAGCACGAGCAGGTTCGCGACGTTGCGCGTCGCCTTCGGAACTGCAGCCGTCGCCATTCGCCCCCCTCTCTGCGAACGTCAGTACCCGCCCCTCATCGCATCGATCAGTCGCCCGATCATTCCCTTTCTCGGCGCGCGCGCGACCGGGCCAGCAATATCACGAATGTCTCCGCGACCGGACGCCGCAAGCATGGCAAGTCCCACCAAGGTCGAGAAGCCGGGACCGCTGTGCGCGTCCGGCAAGCCGGTCAGCTGCTTCGGCCGCCCGACGCGGACCGCACGGCCGAGCACACCCTGCATATAATCGGCGATATTCTTGAGCTCGGCGCCGCCGCCGGTGAGCACGACCTGGCGGCCCACCGGGCCGGTGAAGCCGAGCGCCTTCAGCGCCGCCTCGATCTCGCCGACCAGTTCCTCGACCCGCTGGCGGATGACCATCATCAGCTGCGCGCGCGTCAGCTTGGTCGGCTCCGCGCCGGGCTCGGCGCCGATCTGCGTCGCTTCGATCATCTCGTGATTGTCGCGCGGGCTGGTCATCGCCGAGCCGTAGAAGCATTTGAGCCGCTCGGCGTCGCGCCGCTGCACGGCAAAAGCCCCGGCGATGTCGTTGGTGATATCCTTCGCGCCGAGCGGGATCGAGCGTAGGCCCACAAGCATGCCGCCGAGGTGCACCGAGACGTTGGTCACTTCGGCGCCCATCTCGACCAGCGCGACCCCGAGCTCGCGCTCCTCGTCGCTGAGGCAGGCGAGCGCCGCCGCGATCGGCGAGGCGACGATCGCTTTCACGCCAAGGTGCGCCTGGCGGATCACCGTGTCGATGTTGCGCAGCGGCGAGGGGTCCGCGGCGATCACATGAATGTCCACGCCGAGGCGGCTGGCGTGGAGTCCGATCGGCTGCTGGACACCTTGCGCGCGATCGATCGTGTACAGCGCCGGATGGGCGTGGAGCACGACCTGCCCGTTGCGACTGATCGCGTCCTGGCCGTGCCGCAGCAGCTCGTCGACGTCCGCCTGCTCGACCGGGTGCCCGCCGAGCTCGACCTCGACATTGGCGACGTCGCTGACCAGCTCGCCGGCGCCATAGCTCGCCCAGACTTCGTCGACGGTCACCCCCGACATGCGCTCGGCAAGCTCGACCGCCTCGCGCACCGCGAACTCGCTCGCCGCCATGTCGGTGATGTAGCCGCGCTTGACGCCGCGGCTCTCGCGCTGCCCGGTGCCGAGCACCGTGAGGCCGCGCTCGCCGTCGAGCGTCGCGATCATCGCGCTCACTTTCGACGAACCGATATCGAGCGCCGCGATGAGCGGCCGGTCGCTGACTTGCGCCATCAGCCCTCCTGCGGAGGCGCCGGCGGCGGAACGATCGGCTCGCCTGGTGCCCGCGGCAGGCGGACGATCATCTTGCCCGGGACGCGCAGGTCGAAGCGGAGAATCCCTTTGCCGAGCAGTCCCGACTGCTTGTCGGCGCGCGCGAATTTGGTGAGTGCCGCCATGGCCGCGTCTTCGCCCTCCGGTAGCGCGACGGTCTCACCGGATTGGAAGCTGAGATCCCAGCGGCGGCCGCCGACCCAAGTCGCCGAGGCGAGTTGCGGCTTGAGAGTCGGCACCGCGGCCATCAGCTGCCCCAATTGCTGCGCCTGGCCGTTCGCGCCGGGCCCGATGAGCAACGGCAGATCCGGCATCTTGTCGACCGGCACCCGGTCGAGCACCACGCCCTCGCCGTCGATCAGCGCCAGCTGTCCCTGGTTCTGCCACAGCGCCGCTGGCCTGCGCTCCACGATGTCGATGACGAGCGTGTCGGGAAGACGGCGCGACACACGCGCGTCCTTGACCCAGCCAAAAGCGAGGAGACGCTGCCGGATGCTGCCCACATCAATGAGGGCCTCCGGCGCCTTGTCACCGCCTGCTTCGGCGGCGGCGCGGTGCAGCTCGTCCGTGACCACCGCGTCCACCAGGCCGCGGCTCATGTGGTTGATGCCGACGATCTGATAGCCGCTGACGGTGAATCCCGCGCGACCCACGGCGGCGCCGGCCGCGCGCTCCGCCTTGGCGGGAATGTCGAGCGCGAGCAGCACGACGAGTCCGATCGCCAGCATGAACGCGCCGAACACCAGCGCCGCGACCTTGTTGACCCGGCCCTGGTCCACCGGCAACCGCTTGGCGATCTTCTTCGGAACCGCAACCTTCGACGGCTTTCTGGCCTTGGCGCGCGCGGCCCCGCCGCGGCGGACATGGGCGGCGCTCATGCCAGCGCCTCCGCGATCAGCCGCTCGACCAGCTCGCCGTAGGCAATCCCCTTCACCTTCGCCTGCTCGGGAACGAGGCTGAGCGCGGTCATCCCGGGCTGGGTGTTGACCTCGAGGAGGAAGATGCCCGCTTCGCCCAGCTCGTCGTCCCAGCGGAAGTCGGAACGCGATGCCCCTTTGCAGCCGAGCAGCTGGTGCGCGCGAGCGGCCATGTCCATCATCGCCGACGCGATCTCGTAGGGGACCTCGGCCGGGCAGATGTGCTGGGTGAGCCCGTCGGTATATTTCGCCGCATAGTCGTAGAAGCCCGCGTTCGGCTTGAGCTCGGTGACCGCGAGCGGTTCGCCGCCGAGCACCGCGACGGTGAGCTCGCGCCCGCGGATGAAGGGTTCGGCGAGCAGGTCGTCGAACTCGTTCCACGGGCCCGGCACGTCGCGGCCGATCGGATTGCCATAATTGCCGTCCTCGGTGACGATCGCGACGCCCACCGACGAGCCCTCGTTGATCGGTTTCACGACATAAGGCCGCGGGATCGGGTCCTCCTGGTGCAGACTCTCGCTCGAAATCACGCGCCCGGCCGGCATGCGGATGCCGTGGGGCACGAGCACCATCTTGGTCAGCTCTTTGTCGATGGCGATCACCGAAGTCTCGAGGCCGCTGTGGGTATATTTGAGGCCCATCAGGTCCATCATGCCCTGGACCGTCCCGTCTTCGCCCGGCGTTCCGTGGAGCGCGTTGAAGACCACGTCCGGCTTCAGCTCGGCGAGGCGCCTTGCGACATCCCGATCCATGTCAAGCTCGGTGATTTCGGACCAGCCGCGCTCGCGCAAGGCGTCGGCGACGCCCTTCCCGCTGGTCAGCGACACTTCGCGCTCCGACGACCAGCCGCCCATCAGGACGACGACATGTAGATCCTTGTTCATGGCTCGCCGACCCGCTGGATTTCCCATTCGAGGCTGATGTGGGTTTTGGCCTCGACGCGGCGGCGGACTTCCTCGCCCAGCGACTCGATCTCGGCGCTTGTCGCGCTACCGAGATTGAGCAGGAAGTTGCAATGCTTTTCCGAGACTTGGGCGTCGCCGATGCGGAAACCGCGGCAACCCGCGGCGTCGATCAGCGCCCATGCCTTGTGGCCCGGCGGGTTCTTGAAGGTCGAGCCGCCGGTGCGGCTGCGCAGCGGCTGCGATTCCTCGCGGGCTCGAGCGATCGCGTCCATCTCCGCGCCGATCGCCTGCGAATCGCCGGGCGTGCCGCGGAACACCCCTTCGATCACAACGGCCCCCAATGGAACGTCGCTGTGACGATAGGTGTAGCCGAGCTTTTCGAGCGGCCATTCGACGACCTCGCCGGAGCGCAGCGCGAGCCGTGCCGAGACAAGCACATCCTTGACCTCGCGGCCGTAGGCGCCGCCGTTCATCCGCACGAAGCCGCCAACCGTGCCGGGAATCCCGCGCAGGAATTCGAGCCCGGCTATGCCCGCGTCCCGCGCCGTTGAAGAGACCAGAATTCCGCTCGCCCCCCCGCCGCAGCGCAGCGTCGTCTGGTCGACCCGATCGATCTTCGAGAATGACTTGCCGAGCCGGATCACGACCCCGCGCACGCCGCCGTCCCGAACGATCAGGTTCGACCCGAGTCCGAGCGCCATTACGCTCATGGCCGGGTCGAGCTCGCGCAGGAAGGCGACGAGGTCCTCCTCGTCCTTCGGCTCGAACAGCCATTCGGCACTGCCGCCGCTCTTGAACCACACGAGCGGCGCGAGCGGCGCATTGGGCGTGAGCTTGCCCCTGACATTCGGCATCGTCGCGACGGCGCTCACTTCCTGGCCCTCGCATCGCAAATCCCGGCTGCGAGCGCTGCCGCCCATTTGGTTACGTCCCCGGCGCCCATACAAATGACCATGTCGCCCTCGGCCGCCAGATCGCGCAGCTCGCGGCACAGCTCATCGAGATTTTCGACGGCGCGGACCATGCGATGGCCGTGGGCGCGGAGTCCTTCCACCAACGCCTCGGAACTGACGCCCTCGATCGGCTCCTCGCCGGCCGGATAAACGGGCGTCACGAATACGACGTCGGCGTCGTTGAACGCGTTCTGGAACTCGTCCATCAGCGACTGGAGGCGCGTGTAGCGGTGCGGCTGCATCACCGCGATCACCCGCCCTTGAGCGCCTTCACGCGCGGCGGCGAGCACCGCTCTGATCTCGGTCGGGTGGTGGGCATAGTCGTCGATGATCACCGCGCCATCGACTTCGCCGACCCTGGTGAAACGGCGTTTCACACCTTCGAAACGTTCGAACCCGGCAACAATTGCATCGGGCGAGATTCCCATCTCCAGCGCGACCGCGATTGCCGCCAGCGCGTTCTGCACATTGTGCCGCCCCGGAATCGGCACGGACACGCCTTCGATCGCCCGCCGCTCACCGTCGCGTTCGAGGATCAGCGCATCGAACCGGCTGCCTCCGGGAACGGCAGTCACATTGTCGGCGCGCACATCGGCGAGCGCCGAAAAGCCATAGGTGATGATCCGCCGGTCGCGGATTCGGCCGATGATGTTCTGCACCTCGGGATGGTCGACGCACAGGACGGCGAGGCCGTAGAAGGGCACGTTCTCGACGAACTCGATGAACGCGTCCTTCACCGCGTCGAAGCTGCCGTAATATTCGAGATGTTCGGGATCGATGTTCGTCACGACCGCAATCGTGCCGTCGAGGCGAAGGAAGCTGCCGTCGCTCTCGTCGGCCTCGATCACCCACCAGTCGCTTTTGCCGAGCCGGGCATTCGAGCCGTAGCGGTTGATGATGCCGCCGTTGATCACCGTCGGGTCGAGCCCGCCGCTGTCGAGGAGCGCAGCGATCATCGAGGTCGTCGTGGTCTTTCCATGGGTGCCGGCGACCGCGATCGTCTTCTGCATGCGCATCAGCTCGGCGAGCATTTCGGCCCGCCGCACCCGCGGCAGTCGCCGCTCGGCCGCTGCCTGCACCTCGGGATTGCTCTCCTTGATCGCGGTCGAGCAGACGATCACCGCCGCATCGCCCAGATTGTCGGGCGAATGGCCGATCGTGACCGGGATTCCTTCCTTGCGCAACTTCTCGACCACATAGCCGTCGGCCGCGTCCGAGCCCTGCACTTTATAGCCCAGCTGATGCATCACCTCGGCAATGCCCGACATGCCGATGCCGCCGATTCCGACGAAGTGGATCGTGCCAATGTCGGTGCCCAACGCCTTCATCATGCGGGCATAGCCCCGCCCGGAGCCTCCGCAGTCACACGCGGGCTGAGCGCCGGCCCGACCGCGACTGGAGCGACGCCGTTGCCGACGCGCTCGACGAGATCGGCGAGATCGCGCGCCGCATGCGGCCGGCCGACCGACAGCGCCCGCCCGGCGGCATTGTTGAGCGCGATGGGGTCCATCGCCAGCGCCTCGATCTGGCGGGCGAGCACGTCGGGCGTGAAATTCGCCTGCGCGATCGCGCGGGCGCCGCCCGCCTTGACCATCTCGCGCGCGTTGGCGGTCTGGTGGTCGTCGGTCGCCGCCGCGAAAGGAACGAGGATCGCGGGGCGTCCCGCCGCCGTCAGCTCCGCGATCGTCGATGCGCCCGCGCGCCCGATCACCAGATGCGCGTCGGCGAGCTTCGCGTCCATGTCCTCGATGTAGGTCGTGAGCTCGGCGGGAATGCCGAGGTCGGCATATTGCTTGCGCACCCGCTCGATGTCGTCGGGACGGCATTGCTGGACCACCTGGAGGCGCCGCCGCAGCGACGGCTCGAGCATGCCGAGCCCCTCGGGCACGACCTGGCTCAGAATCGTCGCGCCCTGGCTGCCGCCGGTGACCAAAATCTTCAGCGGCGCAAATTCGTCGAACGCGGGGAACGGCAGCTCGCCGAGGCGCGCAATCTCCTCGCGCACCGGATTGCCGACGAGGACCGCCTTGCTTTGATACTTTGGCTTCAGCCGGTCGATCTGGTCATAGGCCGTGCCGATCCCTGCCGCTTCTCCGGCAAGAAGCCGGTTGACCCGCCCCATCACCGCATTCTGCTCGTGAAGCACGGTCGGGATTCGCATCGGGCTCGCGGCGAGCAGCGCCGGGAATGCGGGATAGCCGCCGAACCCGACGACGGCATCGGGCCGGTGCTCGCGGTACAGCCTTTTGGCCTGGCCCCTGCCCTTCAGCACCGATCCGGCGGCCTTCAGCCAGCCGACGGGCCCGCCGCCCAGCCGGCCGGCAGGAAGGACATGCACCGGCATCCCTTCGAACAATCCGGGGAAGCGGGCGCCGCGCTCGTCGGTGATCAGCAGCACGCCGTGGCCGCGGCTCTTCAGCTCCGTGGCCAGCGCATGCGCCGGAATCATGTGGCCGCCGGTCCCGCCGGCAGCGAGCGCGAAATTCATGCGGCCAGCGACTCCCCGCTCCACTTCACGACATAGGGCGAACGCGTGAGATACGGGTTGCGGCGCGTGAAGGCGAGCAGCAAGCCCATGCCGATCGACAGCGCGAGCATCGAGCTGCCGCCGTAACTGATGAACGGCAGGGTCATGCCTTTCGATGGCGCGAGCTGGACGTTGACCATCATGTTGATCAGCGCCTGCAGCCCGAACTCGACCGCGAGCCCCGCCGCCGCGAGGATCGAGAAGCTGTTGTCCTCGTCGAGCAGCTTGACCAGCACGCGGGCCACGATGCCGAGATAGAGCGCGGCGATCGCCAGGCAGGCAATGAGGCCGAACTCCTCGCCGATCACCGAGAAGATGTAGTCGGTGTGCGGCTCGGGCAGGCCGAACTTGCGCGTGCCGCCGCCCGGACCCATGCCGAATAGCCCGCCCGCGGTCAGCGTGCGCATCGCATTCTCGACCTGGAAATTGTCGCCCGTGCCGAACAGGAACTCGTCGATCCGCTGCGTCGCGACGGGGTAAAAGAAGTAAGCGAGCACGACGCCGATCAGGCCGGCGGCGGCGAGGCCGCCGAGGACGCGGATCGACACGCCGGCGAGCGCCAGCATCGCGATCCACACCGCGCAGAAGATGATCGTGCTGCCGAAGTCGGGCTGCTTCATCAGCAGGAACGCGACCGAGCCGGTCACCGCCGCCGAGATCCAGTAGACGGGCAGCGACTTGTCGCTTTCGCGCAGGCTCAGCAGCCAGGCGAGCGAGACGACGAAGAAGGGCTTGAGGAACTCGGACGGCTGCACCTGTCCGAGGCCGAAGTTGATCCAGCGCTTGGCGCCGTTGACCTCCGGCCCGAGCACCGGAACGAAGATCAACAGCACGAAGAAGAAGGCCGCGCCGAACAGGCTCAG
>Ga0207674_10010461_pt1 | contig 10507 bp, 10 predicted proteins | sample KBSCornC72_FD_184303 | JGI IMG/M metagenome (GOLD analysis project Ga0207674, IMG submission 184303) | Corn rhizosphere microbial communities from Kellogg Biological Station, Michigan, USA - KBS Corn C7-2 (SPAdes) (version 2) | ecosystem: Host-associated > Plants > Roots > Rhizosphere > Soil ...
TTGCCGGTGACGCCGACCGTCCACTATAATATGGGCGGCATTCCCTGCAATTATCATGGGCAGGTGGTGACCAAGGTCGGCGACGATCCGGAAGTGGTGGTGCCGGGCCTCTATGCGGTCGGCGAAGCGGCCTGCGTCTCGGTCCATGGCGCGAACCGCCTGGGTTCCAACTCGCTGATCGACCTGGTCGTGTTCGGCCGCGCAACCGGCCTGCACCTCAAGGAAACGATCAAGCCCAACGGCACGCACCGTCCGTTGCCCAAGGATGCGGCCGATCTGGCGCTTTCGCGCCTCGACCACTACCGCAATGCCAAGGGTGGCTCGCCCACGGCGAAGATCCGCCTGGAAATGCAGCACACCATGCAGAAGCATGCTGCCGTGTTCCGCGACAGCGCGCTGCTGTCGGAAGGCGTGCAGAAGATGGTGCAGGTCAATGCCAGCATGCAGGATGTCGGCGTCAGCGACCGCTCGCTGATCTGGAACACCGACCTCATCGAGACGCTGGAGCTGGACAATCTGATGAGCCAGGCGGTCTGCACCATGGTCAGCGCGGAAAACCGCAAGGAAAGCCGCGGTGCCCATGCGCATGAGGATTTCCCGAACCGCGACGACGAAAACTGGATGAAGCACACTGTGAGCTGGTTCGAGGGCTGGGGCGGCAAGGGCGGCAAGGTGTCGCTCGATTACCGTCCGGTGCACGATTATACGCTCACCGACGAGGCGGAATATATCAAGCCGAAGGCGCGCGTTTACTAAGGACGGATCGACATTCAGCCCTGACGGCCTGCAAATGGCGGCCTTTCGTGCTTCCGGAACTCACCTACTGGAAGTAGGCTGCGCGCCGGGTCACGAAAAACCACCATTTTCGGCTCGTCATCATCTGAACGTCGATCCGTCCTAAAGGGCTTTCCAGGCGATCGGAACGGTCGCGAGGGACCCGGCAAATCGCGATCGCTTGAAGCTATGATGCGGAGAGGGCGGGCTTTACAGTTCGCCCTTTTCTTTCATGCGGATATTGCTGTGTCGGAACGATGGTCGCCTGAGCTGCGCTTCTTCCGTCCATGATCAGGCGGGGCCAAGGCCTCCATTCCGTCCCATCAAGGCAGCGTTTCAGGTGGCGTGGGAGCTTCCGTGCCGCGCGACGGCGACGCGGTTCCGGCCGGAACGCTTGGCCTCGTAAAGGGCCATGTCCGCGACCGCCAGCCAGCTTTCGCCGGTCGGCCAGTCGCCGCGCAGTTCCGCTACACCGAAGCTGGCGGTTGCGCGCAGCGGCGGGGTGCCGGCTATTTCCGCGGCGGCGATCGCGTCGCAGAAGCGTTGCGCCGCCCTGGCGGCGTCCTCTATGGGCGTTTCGGGCAGCAATATGCCGAATTCCTCCCCGCCCAGCCGGCCGAGCGAATCGCTGGGTCGTTGCAGGCCGGTGCAGAGCTGGGCGATGCCGCGGATCACCTGGTCTCCGGCAGGATGGCCATAGGTGTCGTTGATATGCTTGAAATGGTCGATGTCGAACAGCAGCAGGCTGGCGGGCCGCTGATGACGTTCGAACAGGGCGATGGCGCGGTTCATTTCGCCCAGGAAAGCGCGGCGGCTGAGCGCGCCGGTCAGATGATCGCGCTCCGCGATGCGGCGCAGTTCGAGCTGTTCGACCACCAGCGCCGCGAGATTCCTGAGGATGGCGATCTGCGCCGGGTCGAACTCCCGCGGCACGGTGTCGATCGCGCAGAGCGAACCGATATTATAGCCGTCGGGCGTTTCCAGCGGGATGCCGGCATAGCTGCGGATATTGGGATCCCCCGTCACCAGCGGATTGTCGCGGAAGCGCTCATCCTCCTGAGCGTCGGCAATGATCAGCGGCGCCCGCTGGCGAATGGTGTGCGCGCAGAAGGCGACATCGCGCGAGGTCTGGGTTTCGTCGAGTCCGGCCAGCGATTTGAACCATTGCCGGTCCGTATCCACCAGGGAGACGGCGGAAATCGGCACGCCAAAAATGTTGCGGACCAGATCGGTGATGCGGTCGAAAGAGGGTTCCCGCGGCGTGTCCAGGACCTCGTAACGGTTGAGCGCGGCCAGACGCGCCGGTTCGTCCATCAGCTTGGGATCGAGCATTGCCACCGTCCTCAACCGGCGGCGCGCCCTTTCCGCGCGCCGCGATTCTCGTTCGCCGTTAATCTGTGATAGTCGTTTTGCCCCGTCTGACAAAGACTTGACGGGTGCAGCCTGTCCTATTCCTCGCCGAATTTGTCTTCGACAAGGGTCACGAGCTTGCCCAGCGAATCGGCCGCCTCAGGCCCGCTGGCGCTGATCGTGATGCTGTCGCCCATCGCCGCGCCCAGCATCATCAGGCCCATGATGGAGGTTCCGGTGACCTCGCTGCCATCCTTGCGCACCGTGATCTGCGCGGGCAGGCCGCTGGCCAGGGTCACGAATTTCGCACTGGCCCGAGCATGCAGGCCGCGCCGGTTGCTGATCCTGACTTCCTGGCTGATTTCGCTCATGTGGTGCTGCCCAACAGTTCCGATGCGACGCTGATATATTTCTGACCTGCTTCCCGCGCGGCGGCGACGGCCTGGCGCACGTCCATGACCTTGCGCGCGCTTTCCAGGCGGATCAGCATCGGCAGGTTGATGCCGGCGATCACCTCGATCTCGCCGGCCTTCAGCAGCGATATGGCAAGGTTGGACGGGGTGCCGCCGAACAGGTCGGTCAGCAGGATGACCCCGGTTCCATCGTTCACGCGCGCCACCGCGTTGGCGATGTCGGTGCGACGCATTTCCATGTCGTCCTCAGGCCCGATGCAGATGGTTTCGATCTGCTGCTGCGGACCGACCACATGCTCCATCGCGACAACGAATTCCGTCGCCAGCGCCCCGTGGGTGACGAGTACCAATCCAATCATCTTGCTTGCGTGGCCCACCTGTTTTTCATGAATTACGCTTTCGGGCCTCCCGGTCCGCGCTTCTCCAGGGCGTCCTGGGGCGCTGATTCCATATTTCGGTGCGAGACCGTGGGCGAAAAGCCCGCATCTTGCAAGTATCTGGCGACGCGTTCGGCCACATGGACCGACCTGTGGCGGCCGCCCGTGCAGCCGAACGCTACGGTAACATAGCTTTTTCCGCCCTCCGCGTAGCGCGGCAGCAGCAGGGCCAGCAATTGTTCGATGCGCCCGACCGCCTCCTCATAGGCGGGATCTTCCCTGATATAGGCGGCGACGTCGGGATCGAGCCCGGTCTTGGGCCGCAGCGCATCCTCCCAATGCGGGTTGCGCAGGAAGCGCATGTCGAACAGCAGGTCCGCGTTCAGCGGCACGCCGCGCGAATAGCCGAAGGACATGATCGTCAGCACCGGGTCCGACAGCCCCTCCTGCGCGAAGCGGTTGCGGATTTCCTGCTGCAGCCCGTTGCTGGTGAGGCTGCTGGTGTCGATCACCTGATTGGCCCAGCGGCGCAGCGGTTCCGTCAATTCCCGTTCGCGGGCGATGCCATGACGGGCGGGACGGTCGGTGGCCAGCGGATGGCGGCGGCGCGTCTCCGCGAAACGGCGCTCCAGTTCCTGGCCGGAACAGTCGAGGAACAGGGTGTCCACATCATGGCCATGGCGCGTCCGCAGCGCCTTGATCCGCTGGACGATGGCGGCCGCGTCAAAGCCGCGCGTCCGCGCGTCGATGCCCAGCGCCAGGGGACGGTCCGTCCCTTCCTCATGCCCCTCCGGCAAGGGCGTGTCGAGCAGCCGGTCGAGCAGGACGAGCGGCAGATTGTCGACCACTTCCCAGCCCATATCCTCCAGCGTCTTGAGCGCGGTCGTCTTGCCCGCGCCCGACAGGCCGGACACCAGCAGGATGGTCTTCGGCGCGATTCGGCTCACAATGGGTCCGCGCCTTTCAGGCCCAGCTTCCTGACGGCGAGTTCGACCTTGATCGGGGTGGAGGCTTCGAACGGGGCGAGGCGGACGACAGGGATGTCGACGCCCGCAATCGCGCGCTGCGCGGTCTCAAGCGGCATGCGCTCCACATCGTCGCTGAGGTCGACAGCCAGAGCAACGGGAGCATTGTCGGCGTGAGGCATGCCGACGAGGCCCAGGCCCCGCACCTCCATCATGCCGGCGATCCGGTCAGGCGCGCGGGCGAACAGCTGTCCCTCTATTTCCAGCAGGCGGGTATAGTCGTCGCTCACCAGCACGGCGCCGCGATCGATCAGGCGCAGCGCCAGGTCGGACTTGCCCATGCCGCTGCTGCCGCAGAGCAGGACAGCCCGGCCGTCAATCGCCACGCTGGTAGCATGCAGGGTTTCGGAAGATTGTGTCGACGCCATATCGCCTTATCGCTTTGACGGCATATTAGCCCCTGTTGGCGCTGGTGGGAATCGAATTAACCGACACGTTCCCATTATGATGCAGTTGGCCCATTATGATGCAGTTGGCCCATTATGATGCAGTTGGCCCATTATGATGCAGTTGGCCCATTATGACGCAGTTGGCTCATTACGACGCAGTTGGTGGGGCGGATCGGCTCCCGCTTTGCATCCTTATTCCGATATGATGCCCGGATCGCGCTCGACCGCCATGGGCAGCCGCACGATGAAGCAGGCGCCGCTCTGCGCGTCCTGGCGGTCCGCAATGCTGATCTTGCCCTGATGCCCCTCCACGATGGAGCGGGCGATGGCGAGGCCGAGGCCCGAATGCTTGCCGAACGCTTCATTTTCCGGCCGGACGCTGTGGAACCGGCGGAAGACATGTTCGCGTTCCGATTTCGGGACGCCTGGCCCCTGGTCCTCGACGCTGACCAGCACTTCATTGTCCGCCACGGTCGCGACGATCTGGACCAGTCCGTCGTCGGGGGAGAAGGAGATCGCGTTGTCGATGAGGTTGTCGAGCACGCGGATGATCCGTTGTTCCTCGCCCAGCACCACGGCGACATTCTTGCGCGGACGGGCAAAGGCAAGGCTGACGCCGCGAGGCACGCCGCGCGCCTCGCGGGCAACGACCATCTTTTCGATCAACAGGCCAAGGTCGATCGGCTCGAACCGGGTGCGGGACAATTGCGCATCGATGCGGGACGCTTCGGCAATGTCGGTCACCAGCCGGTCGAGCCGGCGCACGTCGTCCTGCGCGATCGCCATCAGCTGCGCCCGCAGATCCGGCTTGTCCACCCGGTCGAGCGCATCGAGGGCGGAGCGCAGCGAGGCGATGGGGTTCTTGAGCTCATGGCTGACATCGGCGGCGAAGGCGTCAGTGGCGTCGATCCGCTGGCGCAGCGCATGGCTCATGTCGGAAAGGGCGCGGGCGAGCATGCCGATCTCGTCCCGCCGGTCGGGCAGGCGCGGCACGGTCACCTCGCGCGCCCGGCCCAGCCGTACGCGCACCGCAGCGCGGGCGAGGCGCTGAAGCGGTTGCACGATCGTGCGCGCCAGGAACAGCGACAACAGGATCGAGGCCAGCACCGCCGCCGCCAGGACCATGCCCAGACGGAAGCGCTCTGCCCGGACAGTGCGGGTGATGTCGCGGGCATTTTCGGTCGCGAGCAGGCTGGTGCCGTCCTTCACGTTGACGGCGGCCGAAATCATGAAGGTGCGATCGGGCGCATAGCGGTTCACCGCCTGTGTGTGGCCGCTGCCGCGCGCCGCCACCAGTTCGGGCCAGGCCTGCGCCCGATCGACCGCCGGTTCCTCGAAATTGGGTGGCCGGTCGGCGGACACGACCCGATCGATCACCCTGTCGAGGAAGCGGGCGACATGGCGCTGCCATTCCTCCTCCTCCGGCAGGCGAAGGCGATAGCGCGGCGCGTTCATGGTGAAGCTGTCCGCGATCAGCCGTCCGGCTGCGTCATAGCGGCGGACCCGGTCCTCCGTCTGCCGCGCATAGGCGGCGATCAGCGCATCCTGCCGGTCGGCCGGGGCGTTTTCCAGGCCGATGGCCAGCAGCTTCAATTCCCGCGCCGACTGCTGCAACCGGTCGTCGACGATGCGCGTGCGGTAGCTGTCCAGGTAGAAGAAGCCGCCCGCCAGCAGCGCCAGCGCGAACACATTGACCGCCAGGATGCGCGGGGTCAGGCTGATCCGGCCGGACCAGCTCCACCCGGCGCCCGCGTCATGCTTCTTCGGAGAAACGGTAGCCGGCGCCATAGAGGGTGTCGATCGCGTTGAATTCGGGGTCGACTTCGCGGAACTTGCGGCGAAGGCGCTTGATGTGGCTGTCGATGGTGCGGTCGTCGACATAGACGTCGTCCTGATAGGCGGCATCCATCAACTGGTTGCGGTTCTTGACCACGCCGGGGCGGGCGGCAAGCGTTTCCAGGATCAGGAATTCCGTGACGGTCAGGGTCACGTCGCGGCCCATCCATTTGACCCGGTGGCGGGCAGGGTCCATTTCCAGCCGGCCGCGCACGATCGGTTCGGCCACTGGCTCGTCAGGCGGGGCGTCTGTCCTGCTGGCTTCCGCCCGGCGCAATATGGCCCGGATGCGCGCGATCAGCAGCCTTTGGGAGAAGGGCTTGCTGATATAATCGTCCGCCCCCATGGCAAGGCCCAGCGCCTCGTCCAGCTCATCGGCCTTGGACGTCAGGAATATGACCGGCATATGGCTTTTCTCACGCAGCCGCCGCAGCAGTTCCAGCCCGTCCATGCGGGGCATCTTGATGTCGAACACGGCCAGATCGGCCGGGTTTTCGATCAGCGCCTTCAGCGCCGCTTCCGGATCCGAATAGAGGCGTGTCAGGAAACCTTCCGTCTGCAACGCGATGGAGACGGAGGTCAGTATGTTCTTGTCGTCGTCCACCAGGGCGATGGTTGCGGTCATGCTGCGTCCCGAAAATCGTCGGCAAGAGGAATGTCCCTGCGTTAGACGAACCCGGCTGCCCCCGCAAGGAAGGTCGGCAGGGGGGTTATGCGGTGTAGTCATGGGAATTCGGGATAAATGCAGCAGGCGTGAAGTTTTCGGGGGTTTGACGCGCTTTATGCAAAGGCCTATGCCCGATGCGTCTGCAGCAGACGGCGCCAAGCGGCAGGAAGATCGCGGCGTTGGGAGGCGGACCGATAATGATATTCAGGAGTATAGGCGTGCAGGCCAAATCCCCTTTCACCCTCGATCAGCAGGGTATTTCCACCGGCGCTGTTCAATATTGGAATCTGGGTACCGCGCCGCTGGTCGAAGCCGCGCTCGCCAATGGCGAAGGCATTTTGGCCAAGGACGGCCCGCTGGTCGTAAAGACGGGCAAGCATACCGGCCGGTCGGCCAGCGACAAGTTCATCGTCAGGGACGCGGAAACCGAATCCACCGTCTGGTGGGGCAAGACCAACGTCCCCATGACGCCGGAGCATTTCGCCGCTCTCAAGGCCGACTTTTTCGCGGCGCTGGGACAGAAGGACAAGCTCTACATCGCGGACCTGTTCGGCGGATCGCAGCCCGAGCACCGCGTCAATGTGCGCATCATCAACGAATTCGCGTGGCACAACCTGTTCATCCGCACGCTGCTGGTCCGTCCGGGCGCGGATGAGCTGGCGGGCTTCATGCCAGAATATACGATCATCGACCTGCCGACCTTCCGCGCCGATCCGGCGCGCCACGGCAGCCGCAGCGAAACCGTCATCGCGGTCAACTTCACCGAGAAGCTGATCCTGATCGGCGGCACCCGCTATGCCGGCGAGATGAAGAAGTCGGTGTTCGGCATCCTCAACTATCTGCTGCCCACGCGCGGCGTGATGCCCATGCACTGTTCGGCGAATATCGGCCCGAACGGCGACACCGCCGTCTTCTTCGGCCTGTCGGGCACGGGCAAGACCACCCTGTCGGCCGATGCCAGCCGCACGCTGATCGGCGATGACGAGCATGGCTGGTCGGACACCGCCGTCTTCAATTTCGAGGGCGGCTGCTATGCCAAGATGATCAACCTGTCGGCCGAGGCCGAGCCGGAGATCTTCGCCACCACCAAGCGTTTCGGCACGGTGCTGGAAAATGTCGTGATCGACGAGGAAACGCGCGAGATCGACCTGGACGACAACAGCCTGGCCGAGAACAGCCGCGGTTCCTACCCGATCGACTTCATCCCGAACGCGTCGGAGAAGAATCTGGGGCCGGTGCCGAAGAACATCATCTTCCTGACCGCCGATGCCTATGGCGTGCTGCCGCCGATTGCGCGTCTGACGCCGGACCAGGCCATGTATCACTTCCTGTCGGGCTATACCGCGCGCGTCGCGGGGACCGAGATCGGCGTGACGGAGCCTTCGGCGACCTTCTCCACCTGCTTCGGCGCGCCCTTCATGCCGCGCCATCCGTCGGTCTACGGCAATCTGCTGAAGGAGAGGATCAACAAGGGCGGCGTCACCTGCTGGCTGGTCAATACCGGCTGGACCGGCGGCAAATATGGCGTTGGCCAGCGCATGCCGATCAAGGTGACCCGCGCGTTGCTGAACGCGGCGCTGGACGGCAGCCTCAACGATGCCGAATTCCGCACCGACCCCAATTTCGGGTTCCAGGTGCCGGTTGCGGTGCCGGGCGTCGATAAGACCATCCTCGATCCGCGGGCGACCTGGAACGACAAGGCGGCCTATGACGAGACGGCGGGCAAGCTGGTAAAGCAGTTTGTCGACAATTTCGCCCAGTTCGAAAATCATGTCGACGCCTCCGTGCGCGAGGCGGCACTGACGGCCGCCTGACAGGCGCGACCCCTTTCGAAGGAGGCCGGTGGAGAGATCTTCCGGCCTCCTTCGTTTTCGGCCAACCTCTTTCGCTTTCGATCTGCCGGCCGCAATGCTATCCTGTGGCAAATCATTGGCGGGACATGAGCTATGGCGCTTTTTGACGATTTGATCGGAAATATGGGCGGACTGGAGGCGGTGGCCGCCAGGATCGGCCTTCAGCCTGAGCAGATGCAGGCCCTGATGAGCGAAATAGGCGGCAAGATCGGGGCGGGCGAAACCGATGTCGCAGCTCTTGCGACCACGGCTGCCGAGCATGGCGTGTCGGCCGACAAATTGCAGGAACTGTTTGCGCAGTTCGGCGGACCTGAAGCGATATTGTCGAAGATCGGCGGGCTGTTCGACCGGGACGGCGACGGCAATCCGCTCAACGAACTGGGCGGCCTTGCAAAGGGTCTCTTCGGCTGACAATTCGCGCGGCCTTCCCTGTCCAGGGGGCCGGGATCGCGATGGTAAGCGGGCATTTTCGACCGGCTTTTGCTGCCGATGGTGAAAGCATACCCCCGATGGGGTATGCTTTTGGATAGAGAATCCCTTATAAGCTGGCCCTGGGAATGGACGTGTCGGTGTCCGAAGCAGGGGAAGTCATCATGCCGGGGGGTCTGCTGCGCGGCGCCGCCGCCATTGCCATGCTGTTGAGCGGCCAAGCGCAGGCGCATGGCCTATCTTCCTTCAGCGAGCGGATGCGGGACGGTGCGTGCACGCCCGCCTATCGTGCATTGCTTGGGCCGCGACCCGGCGATCCTTCCTGCTGTGTTCCCGGACGCCGGGCAGTGCCGCCCCTTTGCCCGCGGTCCTGAACCGAGGCGGATGGCCATCAGCTTTCGCCCCGACAAGTTTTTTTCACCTTGCCTTGGAACGCCCCAGGGGGCATTCGCGCTGCATCGCCTATTGCGAAGCTGACGCAACTGACGCTCTTGCCCAGCGACAGTCGCCCTGAATCTGGCAGGGGAAAAGGTTTGAACGACGTGACGATCGAAAAGCCGGCATTGGAACCGACCGGCGCGCTTTCCGTGGAAACCGTGCTGTCGGTGCGGCATTGGAACGAGCATCTTTTCAGCTTCCGCATCACGCGGCCGGCCAGCTTCCGCTTCCGGTCGGGCGAGTTCGTGATGATCGGGCTGCAAGGCGATAATGGCAAGCCGTTGCTGCGCGCCTATTCCGTCGCCAGCCCCGCCTGGGACGAGGAACTGGAATTCCTGTCGATCAAGGTGCAGGACGGCCCGCTGACGTCCAGGCTGCAACTGATCCAGCCGGGCGACCAGATCTATCTTGGGCGCAAGCCGACCGGCACGCTCGTCACCGACGCCTTGTTGCCCGGCAAGCGATTGTTCATGCTGTCGACCGGCACGGGCCTGGCGCCTTTCCTCAGCCTGGCGCGCGATCCGGACGTCTACGAATTTTATGAGCAGGTCGTGGTCGTGCATTCGGTGCGCCGTGTCAGCGACCTTGCCTTTCATGACGAGCTGTCAGGCAAGCTGGCGGAAGATCCGCTGGTGGCCGAGCAGGCGGCAAACCAGTTTCACTATGTGCCGACCGTGACGCGCGAACCGTTTCGGAACAATGCGCGCATCGACAAGCTGATGGAAACCGGCACCTTGTTCGAAGGCATTCCGGGCGAGGCGAGGTTCAATCCGGAAACCGACCGGATCATGATGTGCGGCAGCATGGAGATGATCAAGCAGTTCGGCGCCTATTTCGAGGAACAGGGCTTTGCCGAAGGCTCCAACGCCGCGCCGGGCGCCTATGTGATCGAGCGCGCCTTCGTAGGCTGATCGCACCGGGACGGACTTCCGTTCCGACGGACTGCAAAGGGCGGA
>Ga0207674_10010462_pt1 | contig 10506 bp, 7 predicted proteins | sample KBSCornC72_FD_184303 | JGI IMG/M metagenome (GOLD analysis project Ga0207674, IMG submission 184303) | Corn rhizosphere microbial communities from Kellogg Biological Station, Michigan, USA - KBS Corn C7-2 (SPAdes) (version 2) | ecosystem: Host-associated > Plants > Roots > Rhizosphere > Soil ...
TGCCAACTCCTTCCTTGGCGCTGGCCAGAATTGCGGTGTCGGCCGGGATCGCCAGAATATCTTCCAATTGCTGCTTCGTCTGCGGAATGTTCGCGTGAGGTAAATCGATCTTGTTGATCACCGGAATGATCGCCAGATTCTGCTTCATTGCCAGGTGAACATTCGCGACTGTTTGTGCCTCGACGCCCTGGGCGGCGTCGATGATCAATAACGCACCCTCGCAAGCGCTTAAACTGCGGGAAACTTCATACGAAAAATCGACATGGCCGGGAGTATCGATCAAATTCAATTCGTAGGTCTCCCCGTTCTTTGCCTTGTAAAGCATCGTAACCGGATGTGCCTTGATGGTGATTCCGCGTTCCCGCTCAAGATCCATCGAATCCAACAATTGATCTTCCATTTCCCGCGTTGAAATCGTGCCAGTCCGATGCAAAAGCCGGTCGGAAAGCGTCGTTTTCCCGTGATCGATATGGGCGATAATGCTGAAATTTCTTATATGTGCTGCGTCCATCTGCTAACTAAGTTGCCATAGGAAGTGATGAGTAGCGAGGCGAGCGACGTGGGGACACCTCCCCTGCACTGCATCACCGGTCACTCTTTCACTCTAGAGTGGGGGAAAGATACCCGAAGTGGCGCGGAAGGAAAGTAAATTGGCGGACGCGTGGCCGAACTCTGAAACTTCCACTGGTGAGATGCGCGAATACCACCAGAACGAGTCAAGATCGCGCTATTGCGCCCGGGAGCGCGAACGAGAGCACTAACAAAGGTTGACAGGACAACCAAGTTAGACCGTTGAGTTTAAGGATAAGTTTCCCTGGCGGTAATAATTTGCCCTTCGGCTGCGACTAATCATGTAAAGGCACACGATTGAATTCGATGGTCCAATTCCTTAAAAGCTTATGAAGAAACTTATTCCGGCAGTTTTGGTTTTCGCTTTAACAATTTCGTTTCAAAATGTTTTCGCGCAGGACGCGGAATCCTACAGCAAAATTGCAAACCGTCTCGTCGAATTGATCAATGCGACCGATTATTCGAGCGTCGAGAATCTCTTCAACAAAGACATGAGCAAAGCTTTGCCGTTGGAAAAAGCGACGGAGTTCTTTAGAGGACTAAGTCAGCAGGTTGGCAGGATTCAGAAGCTGGATGAACCGAAACGCAACACGCAATGGACGGTTTTTCCTGTCCATTGCGAGCGAGGCATCCTGGATATGTCGCTTGCGCTCGACGGCGACAATAAAATTGCTGGACTCTACTTTAAACCGAAGGCCGCAGCGTCGGAAACTGCGCCGATAAAGCATCTCACGGAACTTTCGCTGCCGTTCAAGGGCAAATGGCTCGTGTTTTGGGGCGGCGACACCAAAGCCCTAAATCATCACCATGACGTTCCCGCACAGAAATTCGCTTTCGATTTGCTGGGCGTAGATGAAGGAGGCGAAACGCATCATGGCGCTGGAACGAAGAACGAGGATTATCTTTGTTTTGGTCGCGAAATTCTTGCGCCCGCGGACGGAGTTGTTGTCGAAGCGATTGATGGCGTGCGCGACAACGCGCCCGGCTCAATGAATCCTTACTGCCTGGTGGGAAATTGCGTCGTAATTCGGCATCGCACGAATGAATTTTCCGTCCTCGCGCATTTTCAACGCGGCAGCGTCGTTGTAAAAGCTGGCGAGCAAGTCAAGCGTGGACAGCTTCTCGGCAAGTGCGGTAACTCAGGAAATTCCTCCGAGCCGCACCTTCATTACCAATTGCAACACTCACCAATTTTTCAGGACGCGCTCGGCATTAAAATTCTCTTTCAAAACATTTCAGTCACGAAGGACGGCCAGACGGAAATGAAAATGAATTACTCGCCCGTCAAGAGTGACATTATCAGTCCTGAGTAGCGGGCGGCTGTTGCGGCCAAAGTTCTTTGCGCAGGTTGGAGCGCGTCCAACCACAATCCCGCCAATCGTGGTTTGTTTCCACGTTCCCGAGAATTAGGCGAAGGTGATAAGAAGCCCAAAATCCAAACCCCAGGACGGCAATTCGACTTTGGCAATTCGACTGGCCAAGCCAGGTTCGCTGGCAGAAAGCGCGTAAACCGCGATTAATCAGAGGTTTGTCTCCGCTCGAAGGATCGCTGCCCAGCCTTGGCACGGCCTGTGCAGAGGAACTATGAATTAATGCAGCACTGTATCCAGGTGTTGCGCCGAAACCTATTTACGGAGGGCTGTTTTTTCTATGGCACCGCACAGTAACGGCCATCTTACCCGGTCCGTCGAACTCGCCGCGAAGCTCTCTCGCGGGTGTTTCAGAAGCGGGTCGAGCTGGCTCGCGATCATTTCATGCGGCGCGCGCGCACAGCCGCCAAAAACCTCGTTTGATTTATGACAGACGCCATTCTCGTTCTAAATGCGGGTTCCTCGAGCATCAAGTTTTCCGTCTTCGTCCAGAGGAATGGTGGACTCGACCTGGCACTGCGCGGCCAGGTCGAGGGCCTTTACAACTCCCCGCGTTTTGTCGCCAAAAACGCCGAAGGCGCGGTGATTAGCGAAAAAGCGTGGGGCGACAAGTCCAAGTTGGGACACGACGGGGCGATAGAGCATTTGCGTCAATTTTTGCGTGAAAGCCGCGGTGAGATGAAGCTCGTGGGAGTCGGTCACCGGGTCGCCCACGGCGGAATGAAATATTTCGACCCTGTGCGGGTTGACAAAAAAGTCCTGAGCGAACTCGAACGCATCATTCCGCTGGTGCCTTTGCATCAACCGCACAATCTCGCGCCAATCAAACTCGTCCTCGAAAAAATGCCGGACGTGCCGCAAGTCGCCTCGTTCGATACGGGTTTTCATCACAGCAGTCCCGAGTTGGCGCAAATGATTGCCTTGCCAAAAGAACTGACTGACGCGGGCGTGCGACGTTACGGATTCCATGGCCTCTCGTATGAATATATTGCCTCAGTGCTGCCGGAACGTGCTCCGCGCGCTGCCGGCGGCAGGACAGTGGTTCTGCACCTCGGCAACGGGTCGAGCATGTGCGCGATCGATGCGTGCAAGAGTGTCGCCACGACGATGGGCTTTTCTGCCTTGGATGGATTGCCAATGGGCACCCGCTGCGGCGCGCTGGACCCGGGAGTCATTCTGTTTCTGCTCGAAGAGAAAAAGATGGATGCGCACGCGATCGAGAAATTGCTCTACAAAGAATCGGGGTTGCTCGGTGTCTCGGGCGTATCGAGCGATGTGCGCGAGTTGCTCCAAAGCAAGGACGCGCGCGCGAAACTTGCGCTGGATCTTTACATCTACCGCATCGGCCGTGAATTGGGCTCGCTGGCGGCCGCGCTTGGCGGATTGGATGCGATCGTATTTACGGCGGGCATTGGCGAGAACGCAGTGAACATCCGCGAACGCGTTTGCCGCGACGCGGAATGGCTGGGCGTCGAATTGGATTCGGCTGCGAACAAAAAGCCGGATAAATCGGGCCTTATCACCAAAGCGAACAGCCGAGTGGCAGCCTGGGTGCTTGCCACAAATGAGGAACTCATGATCGCGCAACACACATTGCGCATTCTTGGGCTGAAACACCTGGAATCCCGCATGGCCGCATGAAAAATAAAGCCTCAACAACAAAACCGTCGTCAGGTCCGAATGCTCAAAAGTTTCCGGATTTGCCCGCGATAAACTTGCGTGCGGCCACCGACTACGCGACCGATTTCTGGCAGCGCACCGCTATGTTCTTCGACATTTTGCGGCAATCCGGCAATCAACAAGAGGAGATGACCTCCAGACCCGTCAACGCGGTTTTGATCTTCGACTACGAGATCATCTTGAAGGGAACGGAGCTGTCGAGGCCTGTCAACTATGCCCTCGTGCGGGTCGAACCGCCGCTGGGTACTGCGATCGATGAGACCAAGAGGCCTGTCGTGGTCATTGACCCACGCGCCGGCCAGGGGCCAGGGATTGGTGGTTTCAAGCCAACGAGCGAGATTGGCGAGGCTTTTAGAGCAGGTCATCCTGTTTACTTCATCGGCTTCACGGTGAACCCGCTCGAGGGCCAAACCATCGAGGATGTCGCGATGGCGCACACCATTTTCCTGCAAAAGGTAATCGACCTTCATCCGAGGGCAGAAGGCAAACCGATGCTGATAGGAAACTGCCAAGCCGGTTGGCATGCCCTGATGGCTGCCTGCATCCGGCCGGATTTGACGGGTCCCGTCGTGCTCGCCGGCGCTCCGGTATCATACTGGGGGGGAGTGCGTGGCCAGAATCCAATGCGCTACAGCGGAGGGCTGTTCGGCGGCACATGGATGGCGCGCCTGATCAGCGACCTCGGTGGCGGCATCTTCGATGGCGCATGGTTAATCTCCAACTTCGACAGCCTCAATCCCGCAAACACCTATTGGACCAAGCCCTATAACGTGTGGTCGCAGCCGGAAAAAGAGCAAGACCGTTACCTTGGCTTCGAGAAGTGGTGGGGAGCCTTTGTTCGGCTCCGCGGCGAAGAACTGCAATACATGGTCGACAATCTTTTTGTTGGCAACAAATTCTCCACGGGACAGATGGTGACCAAGGAGGGAATCCGGCTCGACATTCGCAACGTCAAGTCGCCGATCCTCTGTTTCTGTTCGAAGAGCGACAACATCACTCCGCCACAGCAGGCGCTCGACTGGGTTCTCGATAACTACGACAACGTCGATGAGATGCGCAGGCACGGCCAAACCATCCTCTATTGCTTGCACGAGAAAGCGGGGCATCTCGCGATTTTCGTCGGGACTAAAGTTGCCGCCAAGGAGCATTCCGAGTTTATCAATTACATGGACCTCATCGACGGCATACCGCCTGGCCTCTACGAGATCGTGATCACCGACAAAGGTGAAGGCGAAGTTGGCGCTGAACTGCTGAAGGGCGCTTTCAACGTCAAGATCGAGGAACGAGGCATCGAGGACATAATTGCAATGGGCTGCAATTCCAATGAGGATGAACGGGAGTTCGATACCGTGGCCCGCGTCTCGGCGCTCAACAACGCATTGTACTCAACTTTCGTTCAACCCTGGTTGCAGGTATCGATCACGCCGCAGTTGGCCTCTGCGGTTCTTGCGTCGCAACCTTTGCGCCTGCAGTACGCGATGTTCTCCGATAAGAATCCCATGATGCGTTTCGTGCCGCAACTGGCGGAAAAGGCGCGTGCGGAGCGAAAGGCGGCCGCTCCCGACAATCCTTATGTGAAGATGCAGGAACAAGTCTCTAATGGGATTACAGAATCCCTCGAAGCCCTTGGCCGTGTCCGCGATCAAACGCAAGAAGCCATTTTCCACGCGGTCTATGGGTCGCCATGGCTGCAAGCCTGGTTGGGAACACCGCCGAAAGGCACCCGCCCCCGACCCAAACCCGGCGTGTCACCCATTGAACAAGCGGCGATCGCTGAAAGAATCGAGCATTTGCGGGCGACAATGGACAAGGGCGGTCCGCTGGAAGCCGTCGTGCGAGCGCTGGTTTACATCGCGAAGGGGCAAAAATCGGTAGACGCACGTTCATTTGAAGTCTTGCGCCGTATACTCAAAGAGCATCCTGAAATCACATTGGCGCGCTACAAGGCGGTCGTGCGGCAGCAGTGGGCGATGCTGACCATCGATGAAGTGGCCGCATTAAGAGCGCTACCGAAACTTCTGCCGGCTGACGCCACAAAGCGCGGCGCAATGTTCGAAGGGATTCGGCACATTAGAACGGCAGCTGGCGAGCTTGGGGGAGAAGCCAAACGGCGACTTGAGGAGGTCCGAAGGCTTTTTGATATCGAGGCTCATCCGGCTGCTGTGCCGCCCAAGGCACGACGGGCGCCGCGCAAGCCGCAGCAACGCCGCCGCGCTCGCGCTGCGACGACGTGGCGTCAGCCTGCACGCGGAGGCGTCAAGAGCGCGAATCGATCATCCACCGCCGCACAAGGGGGCGGCAAAGAGAGAGGCAGAGACAAGAGAAAGCGCCTGCAGCAAGAATCGCACATAGCCGCATGAAGAAACGAGCCGCCATGACTGAGTCGGAGGGTGTCGGAGTCGCCGAATCGCGTTTCAAAGCTGAAGATTCAGGCGAACCGTCATCGGAAGAATCAACGCGCGTTCCTCAACCGCCGCTTAAAGGAGCGAAGGCGCTGGTGGTGGGCATTGCCAATGAGCAGTCGATTGCCTACGGATGCGCGAAAGCGTTTCATGAGCTTGGAGCAGACCTGGCGATCACTTATCTAAATGATAAAGCCAAACCCCACGTGGAACCGTTGGCGCGTGAGCTCAATTCGGCTTTATTTGTGCCGTTGGACTTCTCGCATACGGGCATGTTGGAATCTGTTTTCGATCGCATCGCCCAAACCTGGGGGAGCCTCGATATTTTGGTGCATTCAGCTGCGTTCGCGCCGAAGGAGGATCTCCGGTGTGGTCTGTTGAATTGCTCGGCGGCGGGTTTCGCCAAAGCAATGGACGTTTCCTGCCACTCGTTTATCCGGATGGCGAGGCTGGCCGCGCCGCTGATGAAGGGCGGCGGCACGATGTTTGCGATGACTTATCACGGGGCCAATAAAGTGATCTCCAATTACAACGTCATGGGTCCCGTGAAAGCCGCGCTCGAAGGCGCGTGCAGATATCTGGCTTTCGAACTCGGAGAGAAGAAAATCCGGGTGCACGCGATTTCTCCCGGCCCACTGAAGACGCGTGCTTCGTCGGGATTAAAAGATTTTGATCGGCTATTAGCCGAAGCAGCCGAACGCGCTCCACTCGGAGAATTGGTGGATATCATGGATGTCGGTTTTGCCTGCGCGTATTTGGCGACTCCGTATGCGCGACGCATCACCGGTGGAACGATTTACGTGGATGGCGGGGCAAATATTCGAGCTTGATGAGACTCGATGCTGTCAGTCACTGGGTTGCGCGCAACTCTTTACTCGTCATCCGAGTATCAAAAGCAAACCAACGGCACTCCCCTCGGCAATCGCACTACTACTGTGCCCGCAATTTTGTCGTGCCATCCCTGCTTTTCGACATCCCAGCCAATCCACAAGAATCCGAAGAAAAAGACCACGACTGAAAACATTGCGGCCAGGGCTCGGACAATTGCTGTCACAAAGGTAAATCTCTGGCCATCGATGCGGACCACCTTTAAACCGATTACAATTCCACCGATCGTCGTTTGTTTCCAGGCCCACATTCCCGCGAAATACACCACGCCTATCACCAGGCCGAACGGCGGAAAATGCACCACCGCTGCGAGTATCCCCACAAGCACCATATCCAATAACGCCGCTCCCATCCGTTCCCAAAATCCCGCGCGCGGATAGGCCAGCTCATCAGTCAGCGGCGTCTGCAAAGGAGGAATCACATCCGCTGGCGGAACGGTCCCCTGCCCCGCCCCAACCGGCGAACTTGGATTCTCCGCCGTTGCCGCTTGTCCCGAAATCGGTCCGGAGGGTGGACGAGCGGCTTTTCGCAGTGCTGCTTTTTCCGCAGCCTCGCGTCGCATGCCACCAAACGCGGCGGTGACTGCGCCCCCGAGTCCCCAAATGCCGGCCATGGCCAGAGTTAATATCCCAATAAACGGCACCAAATACAGAAGTATAATGATAATCGCACCGAACAATAGACCCACAAGCGGATGATGCAGCGCTTCCGTGCTGGAGTGTCTGCCAATCTTCAAACCGATAAACTCCAACAACGCAACCTTGCCAACAATTGCTCCAATGACGAGGGCGGCCAAAATAAACGGCACTACGAATAACCCAATACCTGTTGCGCCCAATATAATTAAAACCGGCAGGAACAGCAGCTTGGTCAAAACTCCCATGAAAAATGTCGTCGCCGGCCGCCGATCTAACTCGCTTACACACGCCAACACCGGCTTGGGAAATAACGCCGCCACAGCGAAGTAAAATGCGAGTAACCCAATCGCGATCACCCAAACCCAGCCAACTTGCGGTGCCAATGGACGCATCAACAGAAAACAATGCGTGAACCAGCCTCGAAGCCAATTAAGCCTCGGAAAACCAATCGCCCCCAAATCAATCTCTTGGACACGTCCTTCGACCGTAGCACCCTCTTCGATATTCGCCCTTCCGCCTACGCTAACGACGTTTCCTCGTACTTTTGCTCCCTTCTTTATTATGATATCCCCGCCAACGGCCACTACATCGCCGCGAATTCTGGCAGTCGGTCCAGCCGTCACTTGACCTAAGACCGCGACCGCCTCATCGGCTTGGTTATCGACTTGAACATCGCCGGCTATCGCAACGACCGCTTCGCGCACCCTTCCGAGCGCCGTAGCCGATCCTCCAATGGCAACGACGGTATCCGACCAATCATCCGCTTTTAATTCAGCATTCTTCCGAATTGAAACTACCGATTCCCGGCGCACTCCGTGATGCCCCTTGCCTTCCCAATCCCAATCCCAGTCCCACTCGCTTGACTCGTGCTTCGATTCTTTGGCCGAATCTGGTTCCTCTGCATTCACCGTCGCGTTCGTTTGCTTTGCTGTATCCGCCTCATTTGGATCTGTCGCATCTGCCTGCGCATGGACCGATGACGTGAGCAAAATTCCGCAAAGGGCGACGGTACCCATTCGCAAAATATTAGCGAACGGCTTTGGAAGCGTGGGCCGTGTGTTCGTTAATTGGTCGATAGCTTCTTTCATATGTTAGATTCTTTAACGCTTCGCGAAAGCGAGTCGGACGTACATGGTTCCCAGTGCCAGAAAAAGCGCGTAACTCAACCCCGCTGCGCAGAGCACTCCAATCAACACTGCTGAGTTGATTTGCTTAATCATCGCAACAATTACTCCCGCCAACGCATTCAGCGCCGTAACGATTGCATTGAGACTGGAGAACCAACCGCCAAGTTTGTGTACCGCCAGACCAAAGGTCGCAGTATGCGTTGCTTCCCATCCGCCAAAGCAAATTCCAGCAAAGAGCGTCAGCATGGCGATCAGGAATAGCCCTTGCAATGAAGTCGGCCACGTGTGCCAGGCCCGTCGGAACCATGGCAGCGCCTTTCGCAATTCGATGCTCGCCATGACTCGGGCAATCAACGTCGCAGGCGCCGCAATCTCCGGCAGTGCCTTCAACTCGCGGTCAATCTCGACTTCCAATTTCTTGTCGTAATCCAAACTCATTTGATTCTTACCTGTTAGGTTCTAGGCATTGTGTTCCAATCCCATCTCTTCGCCCAACCTCGCCCCCAGTTTCTTCCTCAACGCCTCCCTCGCCCGAAATATGTCCGTCTTCACCTTCCCCAACGAGACCTTCAACCTTCCTGCGATCTCTTCGTATTTAAGTCCTTCAATGTGATAGAGCACCAACGGCACACGCTGTGCTGGCGGCAATTTCTGAAGTGCTTCCTCCACGAGTAGTTTGTGATCTGCGTGTGCCAGTTCTTCATCCAGTTGCGGGGGCGCGGAAAATTCAATTTCCGGTGCATCTTCTTCCTGACTTCCGCTCGTCAGTTCCGAGAAAAAACTCCATCGCGCACGATATCGCGAAAGATGATTCAAACTCATATTTCGTGCGACTGTCCTCAGCCACCCGCCCGCAGTCGGGCTATCCTTCAATTCCGCAAAACGCTCGTAAGCCTTTAGAAAAACCTCCTGGGTGATATCTTCGGCTTCCGCCGAGTTGGCCACCAGGCGTAGAGCTGTGCTATATACCATGTTCTGGTAATTTCGCATGAAGGTTTCGAACTGCTCTGTCATCGGCTGGCGTTGACCGTCCGGGGTTGATGCTATGCTCACCCATTACTGCCTGCCAGAACCGAGATTGTAGTCATGTCTGTAGGAATCACCCGTGAAAGACCCCGATTGTTTCGAAAAAAGAGGCAAATTATTCCTAAAAAATCGAGTCGATTCCTATCTCTGGCAATACGAGGGACTTACAACACCACTTCGAATATGCACCTCCAGCTGCAACACGGCGACGAAAGTCGCATGGCTTATCAAGGCGGCGTCACCTACCCTGTTTATGTTCAAGTATAGAAAGTTATGCAAAGCCAATCGGAAAAAGGAAACACACTCAAATTAGAATCCTGTGTCATTCGCCCCTTGTCGCTTCAGGATGCGGCTTCCCTTCAGCGCTATGCCGACAATCGCAAAATTTGGATCAATCTCCGCGACCTCTTTCCGCACCCTTATACTTTGGAGAACGCTCTTGCATTTCTCGATTTTGCGGCTAAGGAATATCCGATAAGAACCTTTGCCATTGCGAACGACACCGAGGCGATTGGGTGCATTGGTTTGCGCCTGGGCAATGATGTCCATCGAAAGACAGCGGAGCTGGGATATTGGCTTGGCGAGCCTTTTTGGGGACATGGAATAATGACCGAAGCAGTTCGAGAATTTACGCGTTGGGCTTTCGAAACATTTGATTTGCAACGCATATTCGCCGAACCATTTACAGGCAACACCGCGTCTGTTCGAGTACTCGAAAAAGCGGCATTCATTTGCGAAGGACGCATGCGCGCTAACGTGTTCAAAGACGGCAAAGTTCTCGATTCTTTCTTGTATGCGCGTCTGC
>Ga0207674_10010463_pt1 | contig 10504 bp, 9 predicted proteins | sample KBSCornC72_FD_184303 | JGI IMG/M metagenome (GOLD analysis project Ga0207674, IMG submission 184303) | Corn rhizosphere microbial communities from Kellogg Biological Station, Michigan, USA - KBS Corn C7-2 (SPAdes) (version 2) | ecosystem: Host-associated > Plants > Roots > Rhizosphere > Soil ...
GCGCGCCGGTCGGGCAGGCGGCCACGCATTCGCCGCACGATACGCAGGACGAGGCGCCCATCGGGTCGCTCAGGTCGAACGCGATGTGCGTGGCGTAACCCTTTCCGCTGCGCCCGATCACGTCGTTGCCCTGAATGTCATCGCACGCCCGGGTGCACCGGTCACAGAGGATGCAGGCGTCGTGGTCGACCGCGATGACCGGGCTGGATAGGTCGACGCCTCGGCCGGAGCCGCACGGCAGGCCGTCGTCCTGGCTCACCTCGTACCGGTCGGCCAGCGCGAGCAGTTCGTTGTCGGCGGTGGTGGTCTGCCTGGGGTCGCGCTCGCGTGGCGGCTGGTCGGAGACGAGCAGCCTGGTCAGCATCGTCCGGCTGCGCTCGAGCTCCGGGGAATCGGTCGTGACCTGCATGCCGTTCTCGCAGGCCCGCACGCACGACGCGGCGAACGCGGGCGCCCCCACGTCGACCACGCACATCCGGCAGACGCCCACCGGATCGAAACGTTCGTCGTGGCACAGCACGGGGATGTCGACGCCGGCGGCCTTCGCGGCCTGCCAGATCGTCGCACCTTCCGGGGCAGTGACCTCACGTCCGTCGATCGTGAGCGTTACCGTCCCTGTGCTCTCCGGGGCAGTAATAGCCATATTCGCAGTATCCGCCCGCCCGCGATGTTAGGCCAAGCCGAGGTCGTCCACGGTCGCCGGGTCTGGGCGTCCCTCAGGGTCGAGGCTGCGCATTTTGTAGTAAGAGCCGATCATCGCGCGCAGGCGGTCCGCGCTGAGGGTGGCTACCCGCCCGGAGGGGAGGCTGAGCGGCTCGTTCAGCAGACGGTCCGGCAGCCAGTCGTCCGCGGGCTGCCAGCCTTCGCGGATGTTGTAGACCCTTTTGGCCATGACGATCCGGCGGGCCGTTTCGCGCAGTTCCCCGCCGGACACCTCCCAGCCCGTCACCGCGGACAGCAGCCCCGCCCATTCGGTGAACGGGTCGGTGAACACGCCGCGCAGGAACTTGCACAAGATCAGCGAATCCATCACCGCGGCCCGGTCCTCGGTCTCGATGGCCGCGGCCACGTGGGCATCGCCGCCATCCAGCCGGTCCAGGTCGCCGGACAGGTCCGCCTCGTAGGCGCCCGAACGGTTATGGTCCGCGCCCCTGGCGTTCACCGCCAGGCCCAGCGCCATGGCGTGCAGCGTGCGAGGCTCGTACCCGGGCATCTCCAGGCCCTTGACGTGCGAGGCAAATGACGCGGAGTCAGCCCCGACCGTCCGGGATGCTCGTCGTGATCCCTCCGCGAGCAGCGAACCGAGCGGCGTGCCGCGGTCACCGATCTCGTCGAGGGCGCGCAGCAGCGCGGCCGAGTCGCCGAACCGGAGCCACGGCGCGTCGATCAGCCCGCGCTCCGCGCACTCCATCGCCCACGCGATCGTGCCGCCCGCCGAAATCGTGTCGATGCCCAGCTCATCGCAGCGGGCGCTGGCCGCGAGCACAGCGTCGGGGTCGCTCACCCCGCACATCGGGCCGAGCGCGAAGACGTTCTCGTACTCCACGCGGGCCTGCTTGCCGCCACGAGAGCGGTAGATGTGCTCGCAGCCGATCGTGCAGGACGCGCAGCTGCTGCGGGCCACACGTCGCATGCCCTGTATATCTCCGGGCGCATCTCCGGCCACGTTCCCGGCTGTCGGCCCGGCCAGTTCCGCCGCGCCGTCGAAGGTTGCGGCCTGGAAGTTACGCGTCGGCAGAGCGCTGATGGCGTTGAACGTGAGCAGGTTGGCCAGCGTGCCCAGCTCGCGGTACTTCGCCGTGGCCGGCCCGAACGACCGTTCCCGCAGGTCGCGTGCTGCCGCCAGGACCGCCGCCGGGTCAGCCGTCGCCACCTTCGCCGCCGCCCGGACCGCGATTGCCTTCAGGTTCTTCGCGCCCATGACCGCGCCAAGACCGCCACGGCCAGCGTGCCGCCCGTCGTGCGAGATCGTGGCGTACCTAATACCCAGCTCGCCTGCCGGGCCGATCGCCGCCACCCGCCAGCCACGGCCGAGCTCGCCCCGCACGTGCCTATCCGTGTCAGCCGCGGTCATGCCCGCCAGGTGCGCCGCGCTGGTGAGCCGGATCCCGTCGCCGTCGACGAGCAGGACGGAGAGTTCCGGTGCCCGGCCGTCGATCACGATCGCGTCGTGGCCGGTCAGCTTCCCTGCGATCGCGAACTGGCTGGAGGCCAATGCGTCGGTTAGCATCCCGGTCAGCGGCGACTTCGCCACGACCGCGAACTTCGCGCTGGTGGTCAGCGGCGTTCCGACCAGCGGGGAGAACACGAACGCCAGCGGAGCCCGGGGCCCGAGCGGGTCGGCGCCCGCGGTTCCCAGCTGGCACAGCAGCCATGTGCCGAGCCCAGATCCGCCAATGTAGCCGCGCAGCACGCTGTCGGGCAGCGGCTGGTTCCGGCTGGTACCGCTGGTCACGTCCACGACGAGCGCCTGCCCGAAGTAACCGCCGGCTGGCATGACCACCTCGCTACCCTCCCGCGTCCGCGGACAGGAAAAAGACCGTGTCGCCCGCCGCGAGCGGCGTCGTCCTGTCGCGGGTGATCTGGTCGCCGTTCAGCGCCGCCGTCACATGCCGGTCGAACACGAGGCCCAGGGCATCGGCGGCGCCGCCCACGGTGGCGGCGCGGACCACGTGCGGCCCGCTGGCATTACTCCCCTTGGCCAGGGTGCCGAAGAGCTGAACCGTCACCTCGGGTGCTGGCCGGGCGCGGGCCGCCGCGTAGTCGGCGGGAGTATTGACGTTCAGCACCGAGTCCAGGTCCGGATCGAGCGCGGCCAGCACCGGGTCCCGTTTCAGCGTGGCGTCATCGAGCGTCTCCACCTGGCATTCCGCAAACAGGAACGCGGGCCGCAGCCGGTCCTGTTTGACCAGGCGCTCGGCGGCTTCCGCGAGCGTGACGCGGTACGCGGCGGCCAGCGGCTGCCGGTAGCCGCGGGCGACCGGAAGCGCCACATCTGTGCTGTGGCCCTCTTCCACGACGCCCAGCACCCGCCGGATGAACGCCGGGTGCAGGAACGGCATGTCGGTGGAGCTGACGAACGCGACCTCGGCGCGCCCGCTGAGCGCGGCTAGCCCAGCGGCGATGCCCTGCACCGGGCCCTTGCCTTCGCGCGGGTCGTCGGCGACCAGGGTGCCCTCCGGCAGCCCCGGGAGGTCCTGGCCGATGGCGCGGACGACCACAACCGGGCCGTTCGTCGCCCGCGCCACGATCCCGACCGTCCGGCGCAGCAGGGTGGACCCGTGCCACTCCAGGGCCGCCTTGGGCGTGCCCATCCGTGATGACCGGCCCCCGGCCAGCACCACTCCCGCGGAGATTGCCACTCTTGATGGTAGGCGGTAGCGGCCGACGTCATGAAACCCGCTTTTCAGTGCGTTCTGGCGCCGTGAACCCCGCGTTCAGTACGTTCGTCTGGTGATCGTGATCGTGGCCGGCGTCTCCGGTAGCGGCAAGACAACCGTGGGCGCCTTGCTGGCTGGCCGCCTGGGCTGGCGGTTCGCCGACGCCGACGACTTTCACCCGGCCGCGAACGTGGCGAAGATGCGGGCCGGGATCCCGCTCACCGACACCGATCGCTGGCCCTGGCTGCGGGCCATCGCGGCCTGGATGGACGAGCGCATCGGGCAGGGCGAGGACGCCGTGCTCGCCTGCTCGGCGCTCAAGCGGTCCTACCGGGACGAGCTGCTCGACGGGCGTCCCGCGGCCCGGATGGTCTTCCTGGCCCCGGACCGGGAGGTGCTGGCCCGCCGGCTGGCGGCCCGGCACGGGCATTTCTTCCCGGAGCAGCTGCTCAGCTCACAGTTCGACGCCCTGGAGCCGCCTGCGCCGGACGAACGCGTGCTGACCGTGGTCCCGGCGGACACCCCGGCCGCCACGGTCGAGAAAGTCATCGCGGTACTGTGGCCTGGGCAGGACGGTGACCATGAAGCTGAAGCTTGACCTGCACGACATCTACAACCGCGGGCAGGACATCGACCGGGCGCTGCAGGCGATCATCGACGAGGCGGTGGCGAAGAAGGCCCCGCTCGTCGAGATCATCCCGGGTAAGGGCTCCGGCCAGCTCAAGAAGCGCGTGCTGCGGTTTCTTGAGCAAAAAGAGATCAGAGCGAAATACCACCGGGTGGAGAAAGACTCGAAGAACTTCGGCCGCCTGTTCGTGCATTTCCGCTGGTAGCGGCCTGTTAGGAGGGCTGTTACCCTGACGCGGGCGTCGGTCAGGGAAGGGTGACCAGCCAACCTTCGGGAAATATTCAGTGCAGACTGAGGCCTGCACAGAATTGCAGCGTTCCACGGAGGCGTGTCATGCGATTCAGGCTCCTGGCTCGCCGGATGGCAGCCCCGGCGCTCGGCTTGGCGCTCGCCGCCACGGTGGCCGCCTGCAGCAGCAGTTCTACGTCGTCTGCCGCCAGCGCGCCGTCCAGCGCCGCGTCCGCGCCCAGTTCCGCCGCGCCGAGCAGCCCCGGTACCGGGTCGACGGCCGACGCGGCGGCACAGATCACGGCGAACTGGGAGAAGTTCTTCGACGCCCACACGACCGTCGCAGACAAGGTGAAACTGCTGCAGAACGGGGCCGCGCTCGAGGCTGCCATCAAGACCTTCGCCAATTTCCCGCTGGCGAGCGGGATCGGAGCCAAGGTCACCCACGTGACCGTGACCTCCCCCACCAAGGCCGCGGTGACCTACAACCTCACCTCGTCGGACGGCTCGGCCCTGCTGTCCAACCAGAAGGGCGTCGCCGTCTACCAGGACGGCACCTGGAAGGTCGGCGACCAGAGCCTCTGCGGCCTGTTCAAGTTGATACCCGGCGCTACCGTGCCGGCTGCTTGCAATTCGGCTGGCTGAGGCGGTGACCAGTCAGGCTGAGGCCGTGTCCGGCGGCCGGCGCGGGCGCACCGTCCCGGGCGGGGGTCAGGCGCTCGCCCTCGCCACCTTGTGCACGGTGCTGTTCCTGACCTTCCTCGACAACACCGTGGTCAGCGTGGCGCTCGGTGACATCCAGGTCAGCCTGAAGGCGAACGTGTCCGACCTGCAGTGGGTGGTCGGCGCCTACGCCCTCACCTTCGCCAGCATCATGCTGGCCTGCGGGATGATCGGAGACGAGCTCGGCCGGAAGAAGGTCATGCTGGCCGGGGTCGGGGTGTTCTGCGCCGGGTCGGTCCTGTGCGCGCTCGCCCCGAACGTCCAGACGCTCATCGCGGGCCGCGCGGTGATGGGCCTGGGCGCGGCGGCCAGCGAGCCCGGCACCCTGTCCATGCTGCGCCACCTGTACCCGGACGCGCGGGCCAGGAACCGGGCCATCGGCGTGTGGGCGGCGACGTCCGGGTTCGCGCTGGCCGCGGGCCCGGTCGTCGGCGGCGTGCTGACCGGGGTATGGAGCTGGCGGGGCATCTTCTGGTTCAACCTCGCGTTCGGGCTCGCCGCCCTGATCGTGGCGGCCGTCATCTTGCCGGAGAGCGCCGACCCGACGGCGTCGCGGGTGGACACGGCCGGCACGATCCTCGGCGCGGGCGCGCTGGCCACGTTCGTCTTCGCGATCATCGACGCGGAGTCGGCCGGCTTCGGCTCGGCCGTCGTGATCATCCTGCTGTGCCTGAGCGCGATCCTGTTCGCGGCGTTCGGCTGGTGGGAGCGCCGGGCCCCGAATCCGCTGCTCGACCTGCGCTACCTGCGCGTGCCGCAGTTCACCACGGCGAACATCACCGCGTTCTGCACCTACTTCGCCACGTTCGCCATCTTCTTCTTCACCGCGCTGTACCTGGTCGAGGTGGTGAACACGTCCGGCTACCGGCTGGCGCTCATCTTCCTGCCGATGACCGTGCTGATGATCGTGGCGTCGGTGCTGGCCGGACGCTGGACCGACACGGCCGGACCGCGCTGGTCGATCACGATCGGCTGCGTGCTGCTGGCCGCCGGGCTGTTCTGGACCGACGGCGTCCTGTCCCCGAAGCCTGACTACGTGGTGCTCACCGTGGCGCTCGCGCTGGCGGGCATCGGCATCGGCACCACGGTGGTGCCGATCACCTCCTCGGTGCTGTCCGCGGTGCCCGCGGAGCGGTCCGGCATGGCCGCGTCGGCCAGCAACACCAGCCGGGAGATCGGCGCGGTCACCGGCGTCGCCGTGCTCGGCTCGCTGGTGTACTCGCAGCTGCACGTCAGCCTGGTCGCGCAGATGAACCATCTCGGCGTGCCCAAGTCCTTCCAGGGCCTGGTTATCAACGCCATCGAGACCGGTCAGATCCCGCAGAACACCAGCGCCTACGCGGGCTTCGGCAAGCTGGTGCAGGAAGTCATCGGCGCCGCCTATCAAGCCTTCCACGACGGCCTGCACGCGGCGTTGTACCTGTCCGCGGGGTTGGTGCTGGCCGCCGGGCTGCTTTCGTTCATCACGCTGCGCTCCCGGCCGGTCAGCTCAGGGTCTTGACAAGCCTTGCTATTTAAGCGATTCAGGTAGTGGACGGCAATGACGCACGGCCACCCCTCGACGACTGCACGCTAGCGAAGAGAGGCCGACCATGGTCTGCTATGCCCGCCCCGCGACTCTGCTGGCCGCTATCGTGGCCGTCGCCTGGCTGGTGTTCGGCGGGCCGGTCAGCCACTTCTTCAGCACCGCCGCCGTGATCGTGGCGGTGCTGGTGGCGGCCGCGAGCGCGGCCGTGGCCGCGGTGCTCGTCTTCGCCACGTTCATGTCCACCCGGCGCCGCCGTGCCCGAGCCGGCGGGTGCGTGAACTGCAGGTTCCAGTGCCAGCACGCCATGACCAATGCCACCGGGGGCCGCAGGCTCTGGCTGGTGACCACGGCGGACCGGGGGGAGCCCGCCAGGTCAGGCCCGGCCGTCACCGGACGTCAGGCCCCCCTATCCGTCCGTTCGGTACCTGTCTTTCTGCCCATGCCGGAGGTACCGCGGTGGCCGGACCGGCCGCTGCACCGGGTCCCGGGCTAAGCGAGGGCGGGATCGGCCACCTGCTCAGTGTCCTCGTAGAGCCGCCAGCACCCTCCGCCGGCCCGGGCCTCGGCTTGGGCCAGGTCAGCGGGCTAGCGTCAACGCACGGCCGGGGCCTGGGCCGCCCGCGCGGCGGTGCGGGTGATGAGCTCGGCGACGGCGGCGGGGGCATTGGCCATCGGCACATGGCCGCCGCCGGGCAGCGTTTCCGCTTGCGTCCCGGGCGGAAGCTGGTCCACGTGCCGGGACTGACGGGGCAGCAGCAGGACGTCTCGCGAGCCGAAGGCCAGCGTCAGCGGCGCGGTAATCGGCGCGGTGGCCAGGTACCGGCACCTGGCCGTGGCGGCCAGCGTCGCCTCGAAGCCGGTGCAGGTGCCCATGGACGTGACGGTCTCCCGGGCGTATGCGGGCGTCAGCCGGGTGGGGTGACCGTGGGTCTGGCCGAGCACGAGCGCGCGGCCCAGCCGGTAGTTCACCAGGCGGGAGAGCAGCCGGCCGGCGCGCCGGGCGAGCCACCGGGAGGTGCGGAGGCTGATCCGGCAGTACAGCGGGGCGTCTCCCTTCCACAGCCCGGCCGGGTCGATCAGGGTGACCGAGGCCATCGGCCGGATGGCGGCCAGCTCGAGCGCGACCCAGCCGCCGAGGGAGTTCCCGGCCAGGTGCGGGGTGGTGACGCCGAGTTCGGCTAGCAGGCCGGCCACGGCTTCGGCGAGAGCTCTCGGGCCGGCTTGGGCGGGAGATGCCAGGGCGGAGTCGCCGAAGCCGGGCAGGTCGACCGCGATGACGTCGAACTGCCGGGCGAGCGCGGGGACGACCGGGTTCCAGGACTGACGGTTCAGCCCGATCCCGTGCAAGAGCACGAGCGGGGCGCCGGAGCCCGAACGGGTGTAGGCAAGTGATGATGACATGCAGGGGAGACGCCGCCACCCCCGGTTCTGTGACACCTGGCCACGATCTAGGGGCCGAACGATCCGTGGCGTCCCGCCCCGGCGGCGAACCGGGCGGCGCCGGGGATGGCCTCGCTGCTCAGGGCGTGGCGGCCGTGCGTGAACTCGGACGCCAGGGCGGCGGCCTCGTCCAGGCCCTCCTGATCGAGCACTGACGCGCGGTCGCTGCGCAGGCAGACCTGCGGGAACGCGGCGAGCCCGGCGGCGAGCTCCTGGGCCGCGGCCAGCGCCTGGCCGGCCGGCACGACGCGGTTGGCCAGCCCGAAGGCCAGTGCCTCCCGGGCGTCGACGGCGCGTCCGGTGAGGATCATGTCCATCGCCCGGCTGGTGCCGATGAGCCGGGGCAGCCGCACCGTGCCGCCGTCGACCAGCGGAACGCCCCACCGCCGGCAGAAGACGCCGAAGACGGCGGTCTCGTCCGCGACCCGCAGGTCGCACCACAGGGCCAGTTCCAGGCCGCCGGCCACGGCGTATCCGGACACCGCGGCGATGACCGGCTTGGACAGCCGCAGCCGGCTGACCCCCATCGGCGCATCGCCGTCTGGCGCCACCCGGTTGCCGCGTTCGGTGCCGAGCGCGGTGAGGTCGGCGCCGGAGCAGAAGACCCCGCCCTCGCCGTGCAGGACGGCCACGGCGGCGTCCTGATCGGCGTCGAAGGCGCGGAAGGCCGCGGCCAGCGCGGCCGCGGCGGGACCGTCCACGGCGTTGCGGCGGGCGGGACGGTGCAGGTAGACGGTGGTGACGGCCCCCGACCGCTCCACCCGGACCGGTTGTTCGGTCATGGTGATCAGGCCGAGGTGGCGGGCTCGCTGGCCTTCCCGTCCCAGCCGTGGAACTGCGAGTAGTCGCCCGCATCCCAGGCCTGGCGCAGCCCTGGCGTGCTCAGATCCCAGTCCGGGCGGATCTCGCGTGTCACGGCGCGCAGGTCGTGCCAGAGGTCGTAGAAGGACGGGCGGCCCCAGAACCAGTAGCCGTTGTAGATGCTGTGGACGACCAGTCCCGGCTTGAGCACGAGCGTGTGCGGGATCATCGGGTTGTTGTCAGGATCGGTGTACTCGGCGATGTCGAGGTCCTGCTGGACTGTTCGGCCGGGGTCGGACAGGAACGTCCACGGGGCGCCGACCGACGCGCGGAACTCCTGCAGCGTGTGGTGCTCGTCGGTGGCGATCGTGACGATCTGGGTATACGACACCGCGATCTTCGGGTAGTGGGCGGCCAGCTCCAGGTGCTGCTGATGTTCCTTCGGACAGTAGTGACCGCGGGCGAGCGTGAGGATCAGCGGATCGCGGCCCTGGAGCTCACTGAGCGTGCGGACGGTGCCGGTGTGATCGGGCAGCGAGTAATCGGGAAAGCTGGCGCCGGGGATGATGTCGGAACGCATGGGATGATCGCCTCTCAGGGTTGCCTGCGTCCAGTGTTGCGCACGGGAAACCGCGCGGTCGTGGCGGCTGCACCGGATCCGGCGCGGCTTACCGGCCGACGTATTCGGCGAGATGCTCGCCGGTCAGGGTGGAGCGGGCGGCGACAAGATCGGCGGGGGTGCCCTCGAAGACGATCTGGCCGCCGTCGTGGCCGGCGCCGGGGCCGAGGTCGATGATCCAGTCGGCGTGCGCCATGACCGCCTGGTGATGCTCGACGACAATCACGGACTTGCCGGAGTCGACGAGCCGGTCCAGCAGGGCGAGCAGCTGCTCGACGTCGGCGAGGTGCAGGCCGGCTGTCGGCTCATCGAGGACATAGACGCCGCCCTTCTCCGCCATGTGGGTGGCGAGCTTGAGCCGCTGCCGCTCGCCGCCGGATAGCGTGGTGAGCGGCTGCCCGATGGTGAGGTAGCCGAGCCCGACGTCGGCGAGCCGCTCGAGGATGGCGTGCGCGGCCGGGGTGTGCGCCTGGCCGGAGCCGAAGAACCCGACGGCTTCGGTCACCGGCATCGCGAGCACCTCGCTGATGTCGCGGCCGCCGAAATGGTAGTCCAGCACCGAGGCGTCGAACCGCCTGCCTTCGCATACCTCGCAGGTGGTGGCGACCCCGGCCATCATGGCCAGGTCGGTGTAGATGACCCCGGCGCCGTTGCAGGTGGGGCAGGCGCCATCGGAGTTAAAGCTGAACAGGGCGGGCTTGACGTCGTTGGCTTTGGCGAACGCCTTGCGGACCGGGTCGAGCAGCCCGGTGTAGGTCGCCGGGTTGCTGCGCCGCGAGCCGCGGATCGCACCTTGGTCGATCGACACCACATCCGCGCCGGCCGGGATTGACCCGTGCACGAGCGAGCTCTTGCCGGAGCCGGCCACGCCGGTGATGACGACCAGCATCCCGACCGGGATATCGACGTCGACGTCGCGCAGGTTGTGCGTTGCCGCGCCGCGGATCTCCAGCTGGCCGGCGGCGGTCCGCACCGTCTCCTTAAGAGCGGCCCGGTCGCCGAGATGACGTCCGGTGACGGTACCGCTCGCTCGCAGCCCCTCGACGGTGCCCTCGAAGCAGACGGTGCCGCCGGCCGCGCCGGCGCCGGGGCCGAGGTCGACGGCGTGGTCGGCGATCGCGATCGTCTCCGGCTTGTGCTCCACCACCAGCACCGTG
>Ga0207674_10010465_pt1 | contig 10502 bp, 13 predicted proteins | sample KBSCornC72_FD_184303 | JGI IMG/M metagenome (GOLD analysis project Ga0207674, IMG submission 184303) | Corn rhizosphere microbial communities from Kellogg Biological Station, Michigan, USA - KBS Corn C7-2 (SPAdes) (version 2) | ecosystem: Host-associated > Plants > Roots > Rhizosphere > Soil ...
TGAGCCGGCTGAAGGAGATGGGAATCCGCATCTCCATCGACGACTTCGGCACCGGCTACTCGTCGCTCAGCTACCTGAAGCGCTTCCCCATCGACACGGTGAAGATCGATCAGAACTTCGTGCGCGACCTCGGCACCGGCTCGACCGGCGGGCCGATCATCTCCGCGGTGATCTCCATGGCCCGGGCCCTGAAGCTGAACGTCATCGCCGAGGGGGTGGAGAACGCCGAGCAGCTGGCGTTCCTGCGGCGCGAGAATTGCGAGGCCATTCAAGGCTTCTTCTGCAGTGCGCCGCTTCCGGCGGCGGAGTTCGAAGCCACGCTGCGCGCGATCTCAAGATGAGCTTGACCGCGCCTGAGCGCGCGAGGCAGACTCCGCGGCTCGGAGAGAGAGAGCTGTCGATGACGGTGGGGCAGAAGCGGGTTTTGGTCGTGGACGATGATGCGGCCATTCGGGAGATCCTCACCGCCGTCCTGCAGCAGCACGAGCTGATCGTCGATGCCGCGGACGGCGGCGCGGCGGCCGTCGAGTTTCTCCGCGAACATCAATATGCCGTCGTCCTGCTCGACCTCCTGATGCCCGGCGTCGACGGCTTCGCGCTGCTGGACCGGATGGCCGGCGGCGAAGTCGCATCGCCTCCCGTGGTGCTGGTGATCACCGCCGCCGACCGCACGGCCATCGAGCGCCTCGACGCCCAGCGCATCCACGGCATCGTGCGCAAGCCGTTCGATCCCGAGGAGATCGCGCGGCTGGTGGTCGCCTGCGCCGAGATCAAGAGCCGCAGCCCGTTCGGCCCCATGGCCATCGCCACGATGATCGCGGGAGGGCCGTTCCTGGCGCTGCTGCAGCGGCTGCCGTGAGTCACATCAACCGCTGCCGCAGCAGATCGGCGAGCAGGATGATCACCGTACCGCTGGAGTAAAGGACGCTGCCGATCGGATTGCCATCGCCGCCGGAGACGCACTGCTTGACCGCTTCGAGCAGGGTCTCGACGTCGAAGGGCTTGGTGACGACGCCGCAGATGTCGAAGGCTTTCGCTCGCGAGAGCTCCTTGTCACGCAGCGAGGCGGTGACGATCAGCACGTTGCGAAGCCGGGCCGGGCACTGCTCCTTCAGCCACTCCAGAACGGCGAACCCGTCCGCTTGCGGCATCAGGAGATCGAGGAGGATGGCGCCGTAATGGCCGGTGCGGAGCTTCTCGATCGCGTCGTTGCCGTCGGTGGCGACCTCCACCGTGAACTCGCGATGCAGCACCGCGGTGATCAGCGTGCAGGTCGCCTCGTTGTCGTCGACCAGCAGGACGAATGGCTTCTCGACGCTCGACATGCGGAACGCGCGGCATTCTACACTCTGTAAGGAATCGCTGATGCCAGACGACGACGATCTCATCGACCCCGGCGCGGCAGACATCGACCTCCGCGACGCGGCCATGGTCATCTCCGTCTCCAGCGGCCGCTGCCGGCTCTTTCACCACGGCCGGGAGCTCGACTGCATCGTGCCGTCGGAGATCGCCGTGCGGCAGAAGAGCGCGTTGGCGGTGGGAGATCGCGTGGTCACCGAGGCCGCCGACGGGATCTGCCGGTTGGCTGCGATCCTGCCGCGCCGCACGGTCCTCTCGCGTCCCGACCCGCTCAACCCTCACCGGCAGCGGCTCATCGCGGCGAACATCGACGTCGTCATTCACGTGGTCTCGGTGAAGAAGCCGCCGCTGCGGCCGCGCCTCATCGACCGCTACCTGATCGCCATCCAGCGCGGCGGCGCGCAGCCGCTGATCTGCGTGAACAAGATCGATCTCGTGGCGCCGGAGGACCGGGCGACCGAGCTGGCGCCGCTCGAGGTCTATCGCGCGCTCGACGTGCCGGTCATCGCCTGTTCGTCGCGCGGCGAGGGCCTCGACGCGCTCCGGAACGCGGTGGCCGGGAAGACCTGTGCGCTGGTCGGCCACAGCGGGGTGGGAAAGTCGTCGATCCTCAATGCCCTCGACGAGCGGCTGCAGATCGCCACCGGCGATCTGCACCGCCGCGGCACCGGCCGCCACACCACGACGGCCTCCACTCTCCACGACCTCGGCGGCGGGACGCTGCTCATCGACACGCCGGGCATCCGCGAGTTCGGACTGTGGGACCTGCAGCCCGACACGCTGCGCGATTACTTCCCGGAATTCGCCGAGCCCGCCGAGTCCTGCCGCTTCAACGACTGCACGCACCTGCACGAGCCGCAGTGCGAGGTGAAGGACCGCGTGGCGGCGGGGGAGATCAACGCCGCGCGCTACGGCGCGTACGTCCGCCTTTCGGAAGATCTGACACAGGGACGCCGTTAGAATCCCTCCGATGCGCCGCCTGATCGTCGCCGCTCTCGTCCTCGCCGCCTGCGCCCAACCCGCCCCGCCGCCCGCCCCAGCCCCGGCGGCACCGACTGCCGCTGCGCTCGTCGATCATGAGGGCGACTCGACGGAGACCGCGGTGCACGTTCCGGCCGACGCGCCGAACGAAGGCATCGACTTCGAGAACAACTGGATGTACGACCGCTACGGCCGCTTCCGCCGGCGCTCGTGGGGCATCGCCAATGCCGGCGAAGGAAACGCGCAGCGCAAGTACAAGGTGATCACCATCGAGCTCGCCGACCACTCCGAGCGAACGGTGTACTTCGACATCACCGAGAACTGGGCCGCCTGGCGACCGTCTCCGAAATAGACACTCCCCACCGCGTCTGAGCCCCCCGCCCGACCGCCACAAAGGCGGTCTTTTTTTGTCCTTTTTTACGTGCAATTTTTTGCCCGCCCGTAGGGGGTAGCAAAAGTCGCAATGTCGTCACGCTGTGTGTGAGGGCGCCCTCCAAACCAACCCGCCGGGTCCGATGGTCCGGCCCAACCTTGGAGGGCTTATGCGTCGCTTTTTCAATGGTTTACTCGTTGTGTCTTTTGTCCTCACCCTGACCGCGGCCCCCGCGTACGCCGCCCCGCGCCGCGACGACGGAGATGGCTTTCTCACCCCCATCAAGAAGATCGAAAAGATCGTCAAGAAGATCATCAAGAAGTTCGACGGCGGCGACATGTCTGTGCCGAGGCCGTAGCTGATTCCGCTGGCTGGGTTGCCGGCGCGATGACGGGTTCATCGCGCCGGAACCGCCGCTACATCGACGCCGGTTGCTGAAGAGATTTCAAATACTCGTGAACGTCATGCACCCGAAGGGCAGCGTCCGCACGACCTTCGGTCAGCGACTCTTGGAGCCGCGCAAAGGCAGCGATGGCACGTTCGCCGAGGCCCGCGGCAGCGACTTCCTCGGAGACTTGATTGGCCAGCTCACTCGCCGGCACGTTATCGCCTCTTTGAATGAGAACCTCGATGATCTCGACGCCGCAGAGCACGGCATCTTCTGCCATTCCACTGTCGGCGAATGCTCGTCTCGCTTTTTGCAAATACGCCAAGCCGGCGCTGATCTGCCCCTTCGCTACCAACACTCGACCGGCGCCGCGTTCCGCGCGAGTTGCTTCGGCGTGCGAGCCGAGGTCGTTAAAGATCGCGATGCCGTTGGAGAAATGCACGTTCGCTCTCCGGAAGTCGCCGGAGTGCGTGGCGCAGTAGCCGAGGTTGTTTTCGATTCGCGCCTGCGATTCTCTGTCTTGCGTGTTACGCGCGACCTCCATCGAGTCTCTGAAAACACCTTCCGCGTCGCTGATCCGACCATCATCGTACAGAGAGATGCCTTCCATGATTCCGGTGCAGAGAAGCATGTGCGCGTCTCCGTGCTCGACAAAGACGCGCCGGCACTCACGCATCAACCCGTAGGCCTCGTCAGTCCTGCCGGTTTCGTGGAGGATCCTGGCTTTTGTCAGTTCAACCACTGCGCGGTCGAATCCCGCGGCTGCGAAAGCGTTCAGACGTTCTTCGGCCTTCTCAATGGATGCCAGCGCATGGTCGGTACGGCCGAGGTATCGAAGAGCGTGAGCGCGCTCCTTCCAGGCCGTCGCGCGAAGTTGCGCGAGCACCACGGGCGGGTAGGTTGCCGCGGGAAGCGCTTCGGCGATGGACGTTGCCACATTGGCCAACGTCAACGCTTCGCCAGGTTTCCGCTCGGCGCGATGCCGGATCTCTTCGATCAACTGCTCCACCGCGGCGCTGCTCTGCAATTCGGGCGACGCGGCGAGGGAGCTCCATTCGGCGGGCGGGGTGGTGCGGAGCAGGCGGGCCACCACGTCCTGCACTCCTTCGCGCTCGCGCTCCAGGCGCCGGGCGGTCTCCAGGAACTCGCGCATGCGCTCCGGCTCGCGGTGCCGGTCCGCTTCGAGATTGACCACGTTGTCGGCGGTGAACCGGTCGCGGCAGGTGCGGCATGACGCGATGTGCAGCAGGTCGTCCGGATGGTCCGTCATCGCTGCTTTCCTTTCCTGCGGTAGTTCCGCTCGGCGCGCCGAAGGACCTTCGTCAGCAGTTTCTGCGCGTACTTCGCCTTCACGCCGAGGCGTTGGCCGATCTCGATGATGCTGCATCCTTCGAAGTAACGCATCTTCAGGATCTCCTGATCCCGCAGCATGAGGCCCTCCAGCGCCTCGCGCGCCGCGAGCTGGTCGGGGAGGCTGTCGAGAATGCGGGTAGTGGTGGGGTCGGGCCGCTCGAACGCCTTGTCGTCGTCCAGCGGCTCCACCATCCGCCCGTTCTGGCGCCAGTAATAGCGGCTGGCGTTGCAGATGGCGCCGAGCATCCAGGAGTGGATGTTCAGCACCTCGTGCGACTTGCGCAGGTAGCTGAGGAAAACCTCGTGCGCCAGAGCCTCCGCGTCGCACTCCGGGACCCGGAACTTCCGGGCGGCGACGGCGACCAGAAAATCGAAGTGCTCCGCATAGAGCTCTTCAAAGAACTGGTCATCGCGCTGTGGCAGCGCCGAGTCACTCACCGCGGTCATGGATGGAATTTCCGGAACGTTAGCACGAATGGGGAGGGATAGATGGAAATTCGTGCAACACCTTTGCAGGAAGGGCGGCGAGAAGTAAGCAGCACAATACCGGTAAGTGATGCCATGCGAGTTGTTTACGTCCTCCTAGTCTATCGGCCCGGCAGCCGCACGGAAATTCGCTGGCACCGAGTCTCCGCGCGGCCGTGGGTAGGAATTCGCCGAGGGCGGTCGATTGGCGATCGCCGGCGCCGGCTGCAGATCATCGGCACCCGGCGCAGCATCGCAGTGAGGCACGATGGGGTGGAGCACGTCCTTCATGCCTACACCCGCTCCGCGCCGCTCCGCGGGGCGCGGGCGTCGAACGTCGTCGCGCTTCCGGCGGGACGCGTTTCGGCCACCGCGGACTTTCTTCGCTACCAGGTGCTGGTCCGGGTGTTCGACGGCGACGCCGACCGCTGGCTCGACCATCTCCGCCAGCAGGGCGACTTCGCCGACGAGGACATCCGCTTCGTCCGCTGGATCCGCGGCCGGCTGCGCCGCGATCCCGAACTGATGGACGACATCCGCCGGATGGTGGAGCGGACGCCGCTCTGGCGCGCATGACGCCCTATCATTCGTCTCCGTGACGGAAGACGAACTGGTCATCGACCCGCGCCACACGGGCCTGGTCCGCCTCGACCTGGCCCGGCTCTTCGGCAACGCCAATCGCGTGGTGCTCGAGATCGGCTCGGGCAAGGGCCGCTTCCTGATCTCCTCGGCCATGGAGCAGCCGGACGTCAACTTCATCGGCATCGAGAAGTCGCTGCACTACCACCGCGTCATCCGCGACCGCGTGCTCAAGCGCGCGCTGTCCAACGTCCGCCTGATCAACTTCGACGCCTTTCTCGTCCTGCGCGACATGATCGCCGACGCGTCGCTGAGCGAGATCCACATCTATTTTCCCGACCCCTGGCCGCGCAAGCGCGAGCAGAAGCGGCGCATCATCCGCGCCGAGGCGCTGGCGGAGATGCGGCGCGCGCTGGTGCCGGGCGGCAGCGGGATCTACGTGACCGATCATCGGGAGTATTTCGAGATTGCCGCGCCGCTGCTCGCCGAGCTCTTCCACGCGGAGAGCCGCATTCCGGGACCGTCCGACGTTGCGCGCACGAACTACGAGGCGAAGTATCGGTCGGAGGGGAGGGCGATCTACGAAGTTAGGTTCTGGAAGGATGAAGTTTGAGGTTCGAGGCTCGAATGAAGAATTGAGAAGAATGTTCTGGTTCTTCTTCATTCTTCGTTCGAACCTCGCACCGCGAACCTCTTCCGCCACGCTAGAATCGTTCCGTGCGCATCTTGGGCGTCGATCCCGGCTCCATCACCACCGGCTTCGGAGTGATCGACTGCGAGCGCGGGCGGCTGGCGCTGGTCGAGCAGGGGTCGATCACCACGGCGCGCGGGGCGGAGCTGGCCGATCGCCTTTGCCGCATTCATGAACAGATTGCCGTCGTCATCGCGCGGAATGCTCCCGAGGCGGTGGCGATCGAGGCGCCGTTCGGCGGAGTGAACGTCAAGAGCCTCATCCAACTCGCGCATGCCCGCGGCGTCATCCTGCTGGCGGCGCGGAGCGCGCGGCTGGATGTCTTCGAGTACTCGCCGCGCTCGGTCAAGAGCGCGGTGGTCGGGTTTGGCGGCGCGGAGAAGGAGCAGGTGGCGAAGATGGTGCGGATGCTGATTCCTTCGTTGGCGAAGATAGTGATGTCCGCCGACGCCGCCGACGCGCTCGCCGTCGCCATCTGCCACGCCCACACCGCGTCGACCGCTGCGAGGATGAAGATCGCCCGATGAGCGATTCGGCGATCGAGACCGACGCGCTGCCGCGTACGCGCCTCGGCCGCACTTTCAGCGCGCTCCGCTACCGCGATTATCGGCTGGTATGGTTCGGCGCCTTCATGTCCACCACCGGGACGTGGATGCAGACCGTGGCGCAGGCCTGGGTGGTCTACTCGCTCACCGGCTCCGCGCTGCTGCTCGGCTTCGACGCGTTTCTCAGCACCGGTCCCATGCTGGTCTTCTCGCTCTTCGGCGGCGTGATCGCCGACCGGATGGAGCGGCGCAAGATCATGCTGGCGTCGCAGTACCTGCAGATGACCTTCGCCCTGGTCCTGGCGTTCCTGCTGTGGACGCAGACGGTGAAGATCTGGCACATCTTCCTGCTGTCGTTCCTCACCGGCAGCGCGCAGTCGTTCAGCGGGCCGGCGTACGCGTCGCTGCTGCCGCTCCTGGTCAAGCGGGAGGACGTACCGAACGCCATCGCCATGAACTCCATGCAGTTCAATCTGGCGCGCGTCATCGGCCCGGTCCTCGGCGGACTGGTGCTGACGGCGTGGGGCGCGGCGGCGTGCTTCGCCCTCAACTCGTTGTCATTCGTGGCCGTGATCATCGCCTACCTCATCATCCGCACCCCGATCATCCGCGGCAGCGGCGAGACGAAGGGGATCATGGAGGAGATGCGCGAGGGATTCCGCTTCGTGATCAGCCGGCGCGCGCTGCTGCTCCTGACGTTCCTCTCCTTCGCCGGCACGTTCCTCGGCATGCCGATCGTGACCTTCCTGCCGGTGGTGGCCAAGGTGATCTTCGCCGCCGGCCCCAAAGCGTACACCTACCTGCTCAGCGCGTACGGCGTCGGCTCGGTGTTCGGCGCGCTGTTCGTCGCTGCCAGCGGGCACGTGCCGAAGAAGGGACGCCTCGCGCTGATGCTGCAACTGGCCTTCGCCACGCTGCTGATCGCCTTCGCCCTGTCGCGCGTCTTCCCGGTCAGCCTCCTGATCGCCTTTGGCGCCGGCGCGTGCATCGTCGGCGTGATCTCGCTCTACAGCTCTCTGGTGCAACTGGTGTCGACGGATTCCATGCGCGGGCGGGTGATGTCGATCTTCATGCTCGCCTTCCGCGGCGGCATGCCGCTCGGCAACCTGCTGGCGGGATTCGTGGCCCAGCGGTGGTCGATCAGCGTCGCGCTGCTGATGAACGGCGTCATCCTGGCCGCCGTGGCCCTGACGTTCATCATGCGGCGGACAGACCTCGACGCGCACCTCGCACCGGCGACATCGTGATGGAACGCCGCCGTCCCGGCGGCTGGCCAGGCGGCGTCCTCGCCGCCCATCGCGCAACGGCGTCGAGGACGACGCCGAGCCAGCCGGCGAGACGCCGGCGCTCCGCACAACATCCCACCGCACGTTTTTTGCTTTAGAATCCGACGCCCTCATGGCGAAGCAGAAGGCGGGAGCCGCCGCCACCCTCGATCCGTCCGCCGCGTGCGCCCCCGAGTGGACTGAGATCCTCCGGCAGATGATCTTCATCCGCCGGTTCGAAGAGGCCACCGAGCGCGAGTTCCGCCGCGGCAAGATCGGCGGATACCTGCACGTCTACAGCGGGCAGGAGGCGGTGGCCAGCGGCATCATCAGCGCCCTGCAGAAGGACGACATCGTCTTCTCCGGCTATCGCGATCACGCCCACGCCCTGGCCCTTGGCTCCGACCCGGGACGGGTCATGGCCGAGCTGTTCGGCAAAGGCACCGGCATCGCCAAGGGGAAGGGCGGCTCGATGCATCTGTTCGACGTCGAGCACGGCTTCTACGGCGGCTACGGCATCGTCGGCGGCCACCTCACCCTCGCTACCGGCGCGGCGTACGCGCTACGGTATCGGGAGACCGAGCGCATCGCCGTCTGCTACTTCGGCGACGGCGCGATGAACATCGGCTCGTTCCACGAGGCGATGAACATGGCCGGGCTGTGGGGCAAGGAGGGGATGTGCCCCATCCTCTTCATCATCGAGAACAACGGCTACGCCATGGGCACCTCGGTCGAGCGGCATTCGGCGCTGACCGATCTCTCCGCGCGCGTCCGGGCCTACAACATCCAGGCGGAGAAGGTCGACGGCCAGGACGTCTTCGCCGTGCGCGGCGTGGCCGACCGCGCGGTGCGGCAGGTGCGGGAGACCGGCGTGCCGTACTGCATCGAGGCCATCACCTACCGGTTCTCGGGCCACGGCGCCGCCGACATCCTGCAGCCGTACCGCACCAAGGACGAAGTCGAGCAGCACAAGCACCGCGATCCGATCCTCATCCTCCGCAATCGCCTGGCGGAGATCTGCGGCCTGACCGACGACGACGTGCAGCAGATGGACAAAGAGGCGGGCGAGCAGGTGGCTAAGGCGCTGCAGTTCGCTGAAGAAAGCGACCCGCCCGAGGCGGCCGAGCTTTGGAACGACGTGGTCGCGGAGCATCCGCCGACGCCGGAGAATCATGGCTGAGAAGAGCTACCGCGACGCCATCCGCGACGCCATGATGGAAGAGATGGACCGCGACGCGAACGTCCTCATCATGGGCGAGGACATCGGCGTCTACGAGGGCACCTTCCGCATCACCGCCGGCATGCTGAAGAAGTACGGGTCGAAGCGGGTGATCGACACCCCGATCGCCGAGGCGGGGATGGCGGGGACGGCGGTGGGGATGGCCATGCTCGGCCTGCGGCCGATCGTGGAGATGATGACCATGAACTTCGCCATCGTCGCCGCGGACCAGATCATCAATCACGCGGCGAAGGTGCGCTACTTCTCCGGCGGGCAAGTCGACGTCCCGATGGTCATCCGCGGGCCGCAGGGCGCCGGCGTGCAGCTCTCCGCGCAGCATTCACAATCGTTCGAGTCGTTCTACGCGCACTTCCCCGGCCTGGCGGTGGTCGCGCCGGCGACGCCCGCCGACGCCAAGGGGATGCTGAAGACGGCCGTGCGGGGGCGCGATCCGGTGATCTTCCTGGAGAGCGCGAACCTGTACGGCATGAAGGGCGAAGTGCCGGACGATCCCGACTTCACCGTGCCGTTCGGCGTGTCGCGCGTGGCGCGCGAGGGGCGCGACGTCACCATCGTCTCGTACTCGCGCATGCTGCAACTGTCGCTGATCGCCGCGGAGACGCTCGCCGCGGAGGGCATCGAGGTGGAGGTCATCGATCTCCGCACGCTGCGCCCGCTCGATCTTCAGCCGGCCTACGCCTCGGTCAGCAAGACGCACCGCTGCGTGGTGGTGCAGGAGCAGTGGAAACCGTTCGGCGCCGCCGCGGAGATCGCCGCGAGCATCACCGAGAACGTGTTCGACGAGCTCGACGCGCCTGTGGTCCGCGTGACCGGCGAGGACGTCCCCATGCCGTACTCCCGCGCGCTGGAAGTGCTGGCCACGCCGAAGGAAGAACACGTGATCGCGGCGGTGAAGAAGGTGATGTACGCAAGTACGTCATCCTGAGGCACGAAGATGCCGAAGGATCTCGTCCACACGCGACGGAGATCCTTCGCTGCGCTCAGGATGACGGAGGGATGAATGGCTGAGATCATCATGCCGAAGATGGGCGACGCGATGACCGAGGGAAAGGTCTTGCGTTGGTACAAGAAGGCCGGCGACGCGGTGAAGAAGGGGGAGGCGGTCGCGGAGATCGAGACCGACAAGGTCAACCTCGATCTCGAGGCCGAGTCCGACGGCACCCTCGGCGAGCTCGCGGCAAGCGAAGGCGAGATGGTTCCGGTGGGCGGCGTGCTGGCCACGCTGCTCGGCCCGGGCGAGAAGGCCGAACCGGTGCAGCGTCG
>Ga0207674_10010467_pt1 | contig 10502 bp, 8 predicted proteins | sample KBSCornC72_FD_184303 | JGI IMG/M metagenome (GOLD analysis project Ga0207674, IMG submission 184303) | Corn rhizosphere microbial communities from Kellogg Biological Station, Michigan, USA - KBS Corn C7-2 (SPAdes) (version 2) | ecosystem: Host-associated > Plants > Roots > Rhizosphere > Soil ...
CGGCTCGAACTCTTGCACGACGCGCGCCGCTTCGCATGATCTTGCGGAGCTTTCAATGCACCGCAATTGCGGACTCGATGATGTCCGTTACTTGCCCTTCGTGATGCTCCGTGGCTTTGCGGTCTTCACTGCCTTCGGCTTCGTCGTTACGTCCGCGGATGGATCCAGCATGAACGCGGCTTCGGGTTCTCCGGCGAGGAGCGGACGCAGCTGGCGCAGCACCTGAGGACCGAGGCGCTTGGCGCGGCGCCAGAGGAGATCCGGGCTGTCGGGCTTCGCCGCGAGCTCGTCCCACTGCACGCCGGTGTGGGCCTCGCGCAGTGATGCACTGAGGTCACCGGCGGCGGTGCGCATCGCGGCGAGACTCTCCTCAAGGCGGGCGACATCGTTGGGATCGTCGAGGACTTGCTTCTTGGGAAGCCGGGTGAGGAGGTAGACGAGCTGCGCCTGCTCTAGGAGGGTTAGGAGCGTCTTCTTGTCGCGGGCGGTGACGGCCATGGCGCCGAGAAGATTACGGCTCTTCCCAGGGCACGAGGCCGATCTTCTTGCCGGCCGAGACCGCGATGTCGTCTGGGTTGGTGTAGACGCCACTCACGGCGCGTCCGTTGACGTCGTTGCTGTTGATCGAGGTGATCTTGAAAACGGTGTAGCCGAGAACGTCGACGTACTGCGTCGCGCCACCGGCGATGACTCCGACCTCGAGCGTGATTTCCATCAGGTGCGTGACGCGCTTGTTGGTCACGTCGTCGAGACCGGTCTCACGTACCCAGCCCTTGTAGACCTCACCGGACCGAGCGAGGAACGTGTCCACGCTGAAGGTGTGGTCCTCCCCGGGGTCGACGTTGTTGATGCTGCTTGTCCCAGATCCGTCGATGCGGCAGACCAGCACCTCGGGCGGCAGGATGCTCGGATCGGTCGTAGTCGGGCACTTCGCCCAGGAAAGGGTGAGCAGGTTGCTGCCCGTCCACTTCGTCGCGCCGCTGTTCGCGGTGGTCGTGCGGATCACGTAGTCAGCCTGAGTGCCGGGACCGGCGACCGCAGCGTAGGCATCCGAAGAGACAAGACTGAAGTCTCTCGCCTGACCGCCGACGTTGATGTTCACGAGTGTCTCGTGGATGCGGCTGGTGTACGGCGCGCTCGACGTGCCGCGGAGCCAGGCCTGGAAGATTCCCTTGTCACAACCGCTCGTGGTGATCGTGTTCCAGATCTGGATGTAGCTCGATTGATTCGGAAGCGTCGGGTTCGCAGAGAAGGCGGGCGAGCTCATCACCGCGCAGCCGTTGAGGAACGGGTTCGTCGACGGCGTGCCGCCGCCGTCGGTGGTCATGGTGCCGTCGTCCGGGATGAGCGTGGTCGTGACCTGCGCGCCGCTCAGGGCGAACTGGGGGGACATCGTGTACGTGACGCTCGAGGTCGCCGTGCCGCTCTGCGGCAGGACGAGCGTGCCGCTCGAGATGTTGAAGTCCGGCACGGTCTTCACTGTTCCGTCGTACATCTGCAGCATGATCCGATCATCGATGTCAAAGCGCGTCTCGTAGTCCGTGACGAACTGACCGGAGCTCGAGCCGTTGATCACGGCGATCTGAGCGCATGGCTGGAAGGTGCCGGGGATGACGTCGCAGATGTCCGGCCCCGGGTAGCCCGCTTCGAGGATCCACGCGGACTCGTAGTCCTTCAGGAGGTTCACGGTGACGGTCGCCGGGACGGAGTTGTAGGCCTCGTGGATCAGGTTGCCGGAGCCGTCGACCGAAGTGAAGTCGCGGATGTCGAGGCCGATGTAGCCACGGAATGAAGCGTCGTTGGTCGCCTTGGCCGCCTGGCCGAAGATGACGAACTCGCGGCCGGGCTGAGCCTCGCTGGCGGGCGTGCAGCCGGCGGTGCTCGTCGTCGAGCACGCCCAGTCGAATCCCTCCGCCATCGTCCGGTCGTGGAATAGGTTCGGAGCATCGAAAGCGGCGGGGCCGGGCGGGGCCGAGTAGCGAGTGACAACGGTCGGTAGCATGCCGCCCTTGCTCTTGGCGTAGCCCTGCGTCGTCATCTTGATCGTGTTGAGGCTCGGACTGACGATCTTGATGAGGAAGGTGGGCACGTCGACTGTTATCGCCACGCGGCAGCCTCGGCCGTTCGTGGTCACCGGAAGGATGCCACTGATCATGTTGTGCGGCTCGACGATGCCGTCGTAGGTCTCGCTGCCACGCACGGAGTACGTGATCGCGACCCCCAGCGGGTTGGCTTTGAGGTTTCGGTCCTGCAGGATCGCGTCGCCTGCGGCCCACGCAGCGACAGCGTCGCCGCCGTGACCGTAGGAATACGCGCACGCGAGTGCCGCAGCGTCGACGGCGTCCTGGACGTAACGGCGCTCCGAGTAGAAGCGGCCGACGTCGATGCCCAGAGCGGCGAAGCCCATGAGCACCGTGAACATGAGGGCAACGAGAACGATCGTTTGCCCGGAGTCGTCGCGTGCGAAAGTGCGTCCCACCACTGCGCCGATGTTAACGACGGGTGTGTGGACCGGGCGAGGCGCTACGGCCTGCTCGATACGTCGCAGAAACCTACCTGTCACGCGGTGAACTGTCGGGCACCAAAGATCGCGGCACAACCCACTCTGAGGTAGGGCGTTAGTACTGCCCCAAGAGAGGGAGACCCCTCGCTCCCATATACGCGCGTATGCCTGCCACCTACAAATCATCCACCGCACGCTGAATCAGGCTGAATCCTGGGATCGTGCGGTGAGGTGGAAATAGGATGCGCGGCACTATTCGGGTCTTCGTACCCAGCGTTGCACTCATCTTCTCGATCTTCGCAGTGACTGGTATCGCTAACGCCTTCGCGGGCCAGACGACGCGGGTCTCGGTCACCTCCGCCGGTGTGGCGGCGAACGGGCCGGTGTTGTCGGGCGTGTTGTCCGCCGACGGCCGCTACGTCGTATTTGCGTCGGCCGCATCGAATCTCGGCACGGGCACTCACGTCTAGCGCCACGACCGGATGACGCACACGACCGTCCAGGTCGACGTGACCCCGACCGGTGCCCTGAGCGTCGGGCCGAGCTTTCTTCCGACTGTGTCCGCGGATGGCCGCTACGTGGCGTTCGCATCGCAGGCGGCGGATCTCGTCGCTACAGACTCGAATCTGCTTCAGGACGTGTTCGTGCGCGACATGCAGAGCAACTCGACGAGCCTGGTCAGCGCCAATGCTGCCGGCGTCGCTGGTGACCGCACCAGTGCCCTGAGCGGAATGGCAGGCGCTCATGAGATCTCGGACGACGGCCGCTATGTCGTCTTCCTTTCGACGGCGACGAACCTCATGGGAGATGCGGTCAATGCGTTCCAGCAGGTGTATGTGAAGGACATGACCACAGGTGCTGTCATTCGCGCGTCGGTCAACAACTCCGCGCCCGCCGAGCTCGCCAACGGCCCGGCAACGACGCCGGTGATCTCAGGCAATGGCCAGGTCGTCGCCTTTGGCGCGGCCGCAACGAACCTCGGCGCGACGAGCTCCGAGGTCTACACGCGCGACCTCGTCGCGGGCGTCACGAGTCTCGAAACTCCGGGCGCAGCGAGCGCCGGCGTCGTCTCGAACGTCCCTGGGCTTTCGTTCGACGGTCGTTACCTCGCCTTCGTGACCCTGGCTCAGCTCGATAGCGCTGACGCCGATCTCAACACGGACATCTACCTCCGCGACCGCGTCGCGGACACGACCGTGCTCGTGTCCGCTTCGCCGAACCTCTTCACCGGCGTGCCGACGAGCGCTCCGTCGATCTCGAACGATGGGCGCTGGGTCGCGTACCAGTCGCTGGACGACCTGTTGGTGTCCGGCGACGTTGGAGGTCTCACCGACGTGTTCCTTTGGGACCGCGTCACGAACACGACCACGCTCGTTTCGCGCAATGACGCCGGCGAGCAGGCGACTGGCACGGTCCGCGTGACAGCCAGCACGAGTCCGTCGCTCTCGGGCGACGGCGGTCTGGTCCTCTTCTTTTCGAACGCGGCGAACCTGGCTAGCCCGGCCACGACGACCGGGCAGCTCTATCTCCGTAACCTCATGTCGAACGAGGCACCGGTCCTCCCGGCCTTCGATCGGAACTACCCGCTCTTCGAGAGTCAGCCGATGCGTCTGACCTGGGAGTTCAGTGACCCCGACTCGACCAGATGGACCGCGACGGTCAACTACGGCGACCGTTCGGGCACCCAGCCGCTGGACCTGAATGCGGACAAGACGTTCTTCCTCGAGCACCTGTGGGCGCCCGGCTCTTACGACGTGACCGTCGAGGTCACCGACGATGCCGGCGCGACAGGCAGCCTTGTGATCCATGTCGTGGTCAGCAACGTCGCCCCGTCAGTGGGTCTCCTCGCCACGATGGACCTCGCGTTCACGCGCACCCTCGACACGGCGGGAACATTCACCGATCCCGGATCGAGGGGAGAGACGTACACAGCGTTCGTCAACTACGGCGATGGCACGGGCACGCAGGAGCTCCGCATCGGCCCGTACGACGCGTCGCCGCTCGTTGGTGGCTCGTTCACGCTCCGGCACACCTACGCCGCAGCCGGCCGCTACACCGTGATCGTCGCGGTCACGGACAGCAACGGCGGTTCGACGAGGGCGAACATGCTCGTCAACGTCGGCGGCTACAGCTACGAGTGGTTCGATCCGCTCGGTGACACGTTCGTCGTCGGCCGCAATCTGCCGGTGAAGTTCACCGTGCAGGGCCCAGACGGCGCTTTCGTTCTCGATCGCACCGTTGTCGTGGACGTCGTTGACGCGAACGGCAACGTGATGTCCGGCCCGTACACCTTCGGCGACCAGCCGAGCCGCTCGGTCACGTGGAGCAACGACTCCTATCACGTGAACGTCGATACGAGGAGCCTCGCAGCGGATATGTACTGGCTGCGGGTGACCTTCTCCTCTGCGACCCTCAGCGGTCAGTTCACGCTCGCGACGAATGGCACGGGGGCCGCGTCGACCTCGACGAGGTCACGCCTCCGGTAGCAAACCGGAAGTACTGCCCCAAGCAGGGGAGCGACATGGGGGATCGTCGGCAACGACGATCCCCCTGTTAATTAGCGGCCATGAAGACGAAACGGGCCCAAACGATCACCCTGGCGATCCTCGCGAGCAGCCTTGTGTTCTCCGGTCTCGCGGGAGCGTTCGATGCGGCAACCACGCGGCCGCGCACCACGCGCGAATCCGTGAGCTCGACCGGCGCGCCTGCCGCCGGCACTGTGCAGTCCGGATCGCTTTCCGCGAACGGCCGCTATGTCGTCTTCAGCTCCACCGCTACGAACCTGACTGGTGCGGTCGGCATGCAGGTCTACCGCCACGACCGTGTGAGCGGCGCCACCGCGCTGGTGACGCTGTCGAAGACAGGCACCCCCAGTGCAGCCGGCGGTTTCGCAGCGTCGGTCTCCGCCGACGGCCGCTTCGTCGCGTTCGCGTCGGCCGGAAGCGACTTCGTCGATGGGGACACGAATGGGACCGTCGACATCTTCCTTCGCGACATGAACAACGGAACGACGGCGATGGTCAGCGCCTCGCAGACCGGCACCGCTGCCGATCTCGGTGTGGTCGTGAACAACGTCGCCGGGAAGCGCGAGATCTCCGACGACGGCCGCTACGTCGCGTTCGCCTCGAGCGCGACGAACCTCGTCCCGACATCGAACAACGGCAAGTCGCAGGTCTATGTGAAGGACATGGCGACCGGCCTCGTCACGCGCGCGTCAGTCGATGGCTCGAATGCCGCCGGAAACGACGCCAGCTCCGCGCCCGCGCTGTCCGGCAACGGCCGGGTCGTCGCGTTCCTCTCGCAGGCCGCGAACTTCTCATCGCTTTCGACTTCGCACACGACGCAGCTCTTCGTGCGTGACCTCGACGCTGGGTCGACGACGCTCGACTCGGTGTCGTCCGCGGGCGCGCCGGTGCTGGCGTGGCCGGCATCGGGTCCGGCGCTCTCCTTTGATGGGCACTACCTCGTCTTCGAGACGCGCGCGCAGCTCGAGGCACGCGACCATGACGCAGGGACCTTTGACGTCTACCTGCGCGACCGTGCGCTTCACACGACCGTGCTCGCGTCGGTGTCACCGAATGCGATCGCGGGGGCTGACAGCCGCGCGCCGTCGATCTCCGCAGACGGGCGCTGGGTCGGCTTCCAGTCGTTGGACAACACGCTCGTCTCGGGCGACGCGAATGGGATGATCGATGTCTTCCTGTACGACCGGTCGACCGAGGCCATCACACTTGTCTCAGTCAACGATGCCGGCCAGCAGGCGAATGCCCCGAGCACCAGCCCGTCCGTATCGTCCGACGGGCGCTTCGTGGTCCTGCAAACTACCGCGTCGAACCTCGTGACCTCACCGACGAGCACCGGCGCACAGCTGTACGTGCGTGACCTGCGCACCAACGAAGCGCCGGTGGTCACGCTCGGTCCCGATGTGAATCTCAATGAAGGCACCAAGCTCACGCGTGACGCGAGCTTCAGCGACCAGGACGCGTCGACCTCATGGTCCGCGACCGTCAACTACGGCGACGGGTCCGGCAGCGCCGCGCTCGCGCTCGCGGGAGACAAGACCTTCACGCTTGACCATCTCTACAGGCCGGGCAGCTGGGTAGTGAGCGTCGTCGTGACCGATGACGCAGGCGCCGCCGGCACCGCCTCGTTCCGCGTGACCGTGACCAACCTCGCGCCGACAGTGAATCTCGGCGGTGCGGTCGATCTCACGTTCGACCCGACGCTCCGCCGGTCCGGTACCTTCAGCGACCCCGGGACCAGCGAGACCTACTTCGCCACCGTCGACTACGGCGACGGCTCAGGTGGCCGCGCGCTCACGCTGAGCGGCAACTCGTTCCTACTCGACCACGTGTACGGCACGGCCGGCACGTACACGGTCTCTGTGACCGTGACCGACAGCGAGGGCGCCAGCGGCGCGGGCACGCTCGCGGTCACCGTTCGCAAGTTCACCTTCCAGTGGCACGAGCCCGTCGAGAGCTCGTTCACCGTGGGCCGGCTCATGCCGGTCAAGTTCTCGGTGCTGCGCGGCGACGGCTCGCCGGTCCTCGACACGAGCGTTCGGGTCGACGTGGTCGACGCCTCGGGTGCGGTCGTTGTGGGCTACATCTACGGTTCTAGCCCGAGCGGATCGGTGGTCTGGAGTGGCAGCGACTATCACGTGAACGTCGACACGCGCGGCTTCGCTCCGGGCGACTACACGCTCCGCGTGAGCTTCTCGTCGCCGACCCTGACCGGTTCGTTCACCAAGCAGGCGACGGTCACCGGCGCATCGGCCACGATCTCGTCCACGGATGGCAACGGCAACTCGGACAAGGACAAGAAGGACAAGAAGGACAAATAGCTAGGCGCTGAGGACCGGCGCCCTCGTCTTCGAGAGCACGGCCCTCGCGATCTCGAGCGCAGCGTCCACATCGGCCTTGGTCACATCGTTGTGAGTGACCGCGCGCAGCCGCGGAGAGTTGCCGAGGTATCGCGAGAACCGCAGGCCCTGCTCCGCGCACGCCTTCTGGAACGCGCCGACGTCCATGGACGGCGACTCGATCTCGAATGACACGATGTTCGTGACCACCTTCGCGGGATCGACTTTGACGCCGTCGATCTGCGCGAGGCCCTCTGCGAGCGCCTTCGCGTTGCGGTGGTCCTCGACGAGCCTGTCGCGCATCTCATCGAGGGCGACGAGCGCTGCGGCTGCGATCACGCCGGCCTGACGCATCGCGCCGCCGAGCAGCTTGCGCACGCGCCTCGCCTTTGCGATGGTGTCGGCGTCGCCACAGACGATCGAGCCGACCGGGGCAGCAAGACCTTTCGAGAAGCAGAACTGCACCGTATCGACGCCCTGCGTGAGCGTCTTCGCGTCGACGCCGAGCGCAGCCGCGGCGTTGAAGATCCGGGCGCCGTCGAGATGCACACGGAGGCCGCGCGCGTGAGCGAAGTCGCCGATCGCATTCGTCTGAGCCGCGGTGATCACCGTCCCGCCGCAGTTGTTGTGCGAGTTCTCGAGGCAGATGAGCGCCGTGTGCGCGTGCATGCCCTGTGGCCGGATGGCGGTCTTGAGGTCATCGATCGAGGGCAGACCGTCGCGGTTCGGCACGAGCCGCGGCACTATGCCACCGAGGACGAACGCCGCGTTCATCTCGTTCTGATAGATGTGCGCGAGGTCGCCGAGGATCACCTCGTCGCCGCGCTCCGTTTGCGACAGGACGCCGCAGAGGTTACCCATCATCCCGCTCGCGACATAGAGGCCGGCCTCTTTGCCCACGGATTCCGCCGCACGCTTCTCGAGCTTGTTCACCGTGGGATCCTCGCCGTACTGGTCGTCGCCGACCTCGGCCTCGGCCATCGCGCGGCGCATCGCCGGCGTCGGCTTCGTGAATGTGTCGCTTCGGAACTCGAGGATCTTCATAGGGCGAGCGCCTCCTTGATGCGAACGACCGCCGCCACGAGGAGCGGCGCGACGAGGATCGCGGGTAGGTAGTCCGCGACCTTCACATCACGGATGTTCAACAGTTTCAGGCCGACGCCGATGATGAGCAAGCCGCCGACCGCGCTCATCTCGCGCAGCTGGAGATCGGAGAGCAGGCCCGCGAACAGCGACGCGCCGAGGGCCAGGCCACCTTGATATAGAAGGATGACCGGGATGGTGAGGAGCACACCCCAGCCAAGGGTCGCCGCAAGCGCGATGGCCGTGAACCCGTCGAGCACGCTCTTGATCGCAAGCAGGCTGGGATCGCCGGTGAGCCCGTTCTGGATCGAGCCGAGGAACGTGAGCGGGCCGACGCAGAACACGATCGACGCCGTCACGAAGGCCTCAGCGACGGTGCCGCCACCACCGCGCGAGGTGACGCGACGCTGCAGCGCCGCCCCGAGCTCGCTCAGGCGACGGTCGACGCCCCACAGCGAACCGAGGACGCCGCCGATCACGATGCTGCCGAGCATGTACAGGAGGTTCGAGGTGTCGATCGCGAACTTCGTGCCCATGGCCAGGGTGAACAGGCCGACCGCGTTGACCGCGTTTTCGCGGAGACGCTCGGAGAGCCGGTCGCCGAGGACAGTGCCGAGCAGGCCGCCAACGAGGACGGTGAGTGCGTTGAGAAGCGTCCCCGAGAGCGCCGACAAGGCCGCCTAGTATGCGAGGCCCATGCAGCCGTCCGAGCAGATACGTTTCTGGGCCCACGAGCTCGCGGCGATGGCGCGTACCGGACTGGAGTTCGCGACGAACGATTACGACCGCGATCGCTTTCAGCGCATGCTCGTGATCGGTGGCGACATGGCCGCGATGACGAACGACGCTGAGTTCACGCCAGAGCGGCCGTACCTCGCCGACGTTGGCATCGCGAGCCCGAAGGTCGGGTGCTCGGTCGCAGCGTTCGACGACGCCGGCCGCGTGGTCCTCATCAAGCGCGCCGACAACGGGCGCTGGGCACTGCCCGGCGGCTACGCCGAGGTCGGGTCACCGCCGTCAGAGAACGCGCTGCGCGAGCTCCACGAGGAGACGGGATTCCACGCCGAGCTCGAGCGGCTCATCGGTGTCTACGACAACAAGAGCCTAGGCGGGATCTCGCCGTACCAGTTCTACATCTGCTGCTTCCGCGCGCGGATCACCGGCGGCGAGGCGACGCCATCGGTCGAGACGCCCGAGGTCGTGCTCGCGGATCCCGCATCGCTGCCCGAGAACATGTCGCTGCTCCAGCGCACGATGCTCGCTGACTCGCTCAAGGGCGACGCGCCCGCGGTGTATCAGTGACGAAGATCGCGGTGTGGGCCTCGTTCGGGGGAATGACCGCCGAGCTTCCGAAGGTGCTGGTCGACGACGAGGTGATCGTGCCCAAGGACGAGTCGGAGCTGATCAAGGTCGCCGACGCTGAGTGCGCGATCGGAACGAACATCGGCACCCGCGCAAGAAAGCTGCTCGAGGCCGCGCCGAATGTGCGCTGGTACCACTCGGTCGGGGCCGGTGTTGAGGACCTTGTCGGCGTGCCGGAGTTCCGCGCGCGCGACATCACGCTGACGAACAACAGCGGCGCGATGGATATCCCCATCGCCGAGCACGCCCTGGCCTTCATCCTCGCCGGCGCGAAACGGTTACACGTGTATCGCGATCAGCAAGCTCGGACCACCTGGAAGGATCACCGCCAGGATGAGCTACGCGGATCGACGCTGGTCGTGTATGGCGTTGGCAGCATTGGCGCGGAGATCGCGCGCCTTGGGTCGGCGCTCGGAATGAAGGTCATCGGAGTGCGTCGCCGCTCCGGGTCCGTGCCGGGCGTCGATCGCATGGTCAAGCCGGAGCTGCTCGAGGAGGTCGCTGGGGAGGCCGACTACCTCGCTATCGCGGCGCCCCTCACGCGCGCGACGCGCGGAGCCGTTTCGCGCGAGGTGATCGGGAAGATGAAGAGCACGGCGTGGATCGTGAACATCGCTCGTGGCGCCATCGTGGACGAGGACGCGCTCGTCGAAGCGCTTCGTGCGGGACGGATCGGTGGCGCGGGCCTGGACG
>Ga0207674_10010470_pt1 | contig 10499 bp, 9 predicted proteins | sample KBSCornC72_FD_184303 | JGI IMG/M metagenome (GOLD analysis project Ga0207674, IMG submission 184303) | Corn rhizosphere microbial communities from Kellogg Biological Station, Michigan, USA - KBS Corn C7-2 (SPAdes) (version 2) | ecosystem: Host-associated > Plants > Roots > Rhizosphere > Soil ...
ACCAGAGCTCCAGCATCGCCTTCGATGCATAGCGCTCGGCGAGCGGAGAGCTGTAGCGGTCGTGCGCGCTCATCGAATGAAGAAATCCGTCGGGATGATCTGACCCTCGTGCTCGAAGAAGACGCGGATCACGCCGCGCCCCGCATAGTAATCGAGCGCGCGCGACACGTCCTCGGCGCTCGCGACCGGGGTGCGGTTGATCTGGACGATGACGTCGCCCGGCTGCATCCCGAGCTCCTCCGTGACCCGGGCGCTGGCGCGGTAGATCAGCGCGCCGCGGCTCGAGAGGATGCCGCGGTCGGCACGGATGGCCGGCGTGAGCGTGACGAGCTCCATCTCGCGGAGCACGGCGACTTTCGGTGCGCTCACCTCCGGCAGGTCGGCGATCGTCACGGTGAGGTTGACCGGGGATCCGCCACGCTGCACCACGAGGGGCACCTGCTCGCCGACGCGCAGGTCGAGGAGCGCCGCATCCCAGTCGAAGCGGTTGCGAACGTTGTGCGTGCGGACGCGCGTGATCACGTCGCCGCGACGGAGCCCCGCCTTCTCGGCGGGGGAGCCTGGCACCACCGAGGCGACGGTGGCCCCGCGGGCGATGAGGTCGCGCGGATTGTCGGTGCGGGGCTCCTCGAGGCGCGCGCCGATCCACGGACGGCGCACGCGGCCGTGCGCGAGCAGATCCTCCGTCACGCGCTTCGCCCGATTGATCGGGATGGCGAAGCCGAGTCCGATGGAACCACCGCCGCTCGTCGAGTAGATCGAAGAGTTGACGCCGATCACCTCGCCGGTCGCGCTCACGAGCGGGCCGCCCGAGTTCCCGGGATTGATCGACGCGTCGGTCTGCACCATGTCGAAGTACGCCGACGGCCCCTCGCCGCGCGCGACGAGATTGCGTCCGACCCCGCTGATCACGCCGGCGGTGACGCTCGGCTCGGAGTTGCCGAGCATGAAGCCGTACGGGTTCCCGATCGCGATCGCCCACTCGCCGACGAGGAGGTTGTCGCTGTCGCCGAGCGGGGCGACGGGAAGGCCCGTGGCCTTCACCTTGAGCACGGCGAGATCGTTCGTCTCGTCCGTCCCGATCGCCGTGGCGGGATACGTCGTGCCGTCGCGCAGCATGACGGAGATGCGCGTCGCGCCGGCGATGACGTGAGCGTTGGTGACGATGACGCCGTCGGGCCGGATGATGAACCCCGTGCCGAGGCCGGCCTGGGTCTGCGTGCCTCCCGATCGACCCCCGAAGAACGCGTCGAACGGATCGGTCGCGACGCGCTGCACCGCCTCGGTCTGCACGGTGACGACGGCCGGCGCGACGCGCGCGACGGCCTCCGTGATCGCGGTCTTCCGTGACGCGGGGACGGACGCCCGCGCCTCGTCCTGCGTCCGGGTGACCTGGGCGGCGGAGCTCTCACGCGTCTGGGAGCAGGCCAGCAGCACCACCGACGCGAGCAGCAGGGGAGTAGCGGGACGAATCACGAAGGCCATGCGCGACGAAGACGGGTGACGTCGCCGAGAAACTCGTCGATGCCACGATCGGTGAGCGGGTGAACGAGCAGGGCGCGGCAAAGATCCGCGGAGAGGCCGACGGCGTCGGCACCCGCGACGGCGCAGGCGCCGAACTGCGCCGGCGACGTCGCATGCAGTGCGATCACGTCGCACTCCGCATCCGACGCGTCGAAGGCGGCGCGGAGCCCCGCGATCGTCGTCACGCCGTCGTGGCCGGCGGCGTCGAGTCGATCGACGGCCGTGACGACGCTGGACGCGCCGACGCGCGCGGCGAGGAGTGCCTGCGCCGTATTGAACACCTGGGTGGCCGACACGCGGACGCCGTCCGCCTGCAGGCGCCGCATCGCACCGAGCGTCTCCTCGACGAGCGGGAGCTGCACGACGATCTGGTCGGAGATCTTCGCGAGCTCCTTGCCGTCGCGGTACGCATTCGCCCCGTCTACGGAGTGGACCGATGCGAAGATGGGACCGTGGACGAGGCGGCACAGCTCGGCGAGGTGGGTGCGCATTTCGGCGTCCGCGTCGTCGGCGAGGAGGCCGGGCGACGTGATCACGCCGTCCAGCATGCCGTGCGCGGCGCCCCACGCGACGTCATCGGAACTGGCGGTGGCCAGGTAGATCTTCATGCTCCCGAGAGAAAGAGGTCGCCCGGGTAGCAGACCCGGTCGAGGAAGAGCGCGTGCGGCGGCGCGGGAGGAGACACGGCGGAGTTGTCGCTCGCGCGGAGCAGCGCGTCGACGTCCGCGGCGGGGCGGCGGCCGAGGGCGGCGTCGATCATCGTGCCGACGAGAAAGCGCACCATGTGGTGCAGGAAGCGGTTCGCCTCGATCTCGAAGACGAGGCCTCCAGGCCGGGGCCGCCACTCGGCGCGCCGCACGGCGCAGCGATGATCGTCGTCCGCCGGTGCGGTGCCCTGGACGGCGAAGCCGCGGAAGCAGTGCTCGCCGACGACCGCCGCGGCGCCAATGGCGAGCGCGTCGCCGTCCAGCGGCCGCTGCACGACCCACTCCGTGCGGCGCCGGAAGGGAGAGGCCGCCTCGTCGTCGGTGCCCACGTAATAGCTGTACGCTCGTGCCGTCGCGCTGTATCGCGCGTGAAAGTCGTCTCGCATCGCATGCGCGTCTGCCACCCAGAGATCGTCCGGGAGGAGCGCGTTCAGCGCGCGTCGCATCGCAGGTGCTGCCCACTTCTCGGGTACGCGTACCCCGACCGCCTGCCCCCGCGCATGGACACCGGCATCCGTTCGACCGGATCCGAGTGCGGCGACCGGTCCGGCGCACAGCCTGCTGAGCGCGTTCTCGAGCTCACCCTGCACGGTGCGGCGATCGGGCTGACGCTGCCACCCGCTGAAGTTCGTGCCGTCATAGTGCAACACGAGCAGCAGCATGCGAGTCGGCATCGCACCGAAAGCTACCCCATGAGGGGGGAGTGTCAAGCAAATCGGCGTGCCGCGCGCGTCGCGTGGCAGCGCACGACGACGCCGTGCAATGCGTCGCCGTGATTGACTTTGCCGTCGCAGAACGGCCAATTTTCCGCGCCGCCTCGAACGCGGCCGGTTCCTCCTTCCCACCGGATGCCTCCACGCACACTCGCCACTCTCGCACACGCACTCAGCGTCTCCCCTGACGTGGATGCGGCGCTCCTCGCGCTCGCCGACGCGCTCTCGGAGGTCGATCGCTTCGCGCAGATCGCGCTGGTCCGGTACGACGCACGCCGCGAGATGCTGGTCGACCGCCTCGTGGCCAATGGCGACACCGTCGCACACCAGCGGCTCGACACGACGTTCGACCATCTGCCGACGCGGGAGCGGATCGCCATCGCGACGGGAAGTACCTTCGTCGACTTTGCCGACCACTCCGACGAGTTCGCCCCGCTCTTCGCCCTGAAGCGCTTCAGCGACGTCGGCTGGCTGGCACTCCGCGGGCTACGATTCGAGGGGCAGCTGTCGGGGATCGTCGTGCTCTACGAGACGCGCAAGTTCTTCGGCACGCGCACGTCGGAGCGACTCGCCCCCGCCGTCGCGCTGTTCGAGCTGGCCTATCTCCGCTTCCTCGAGCGGGAGGCGCGGGAGGAAGCGGTACGCACGCTCGAGGACGTGACGCAGCGCGTGCACGGCGAGTACGAGCGCAAGCTCGCCACGCTCGAGCAGCAGCTCCTCAAGGCGTCGGGTCCGCAGGCGCTGCAGGCGGATCCCGAGCGTCTCGTCGCGCTCGAGCGTGAAGCGGCGCACGCGTTGGAGGATGCGCGGCAGTCCAATCGTCGCGCCGCCGCGGTGGAGGCGCAGGTGAGCGCCGCCGTCGAGCAGCTGGAGAAGGCGCACATCGAGCTGCACCGCCGCAGCGAGTCGCTCCGTCAGAAGACGCGCACGCTGTATCTCATCGATCGCGTCCTCACGCTCGATGCCACGACGGACGATCCGCGCGAGATGGTGAGCGGCCTGCTCACCCTCGTCGGCGACGACATGGGCGCGCAGCGCTGCTCGCTCCTCCTGCACGCCCCCGAGGAGCAGGCACTCTACCTCGCGGCCGCGCGCGGGATCGCGCCGAACGTGCCGCCCGGCTACCGGATCCAGTTCGGCGAAGGCGTGGCGGGCAAGGTCGCGGCGAGCCGGCAGCCACTGCTCGTCCAGGACGTCGCCGAAGCGAAGTCGCACCCGCTGCTGCGCGACGAGTACTTCACGACGGGATCGTTCATCAGCTTCCCGCTCGTCTATCACGGCTCGCTGGTCGGCGTGGTCAACCTGACGAACCGCGCGATGCAGGGGATCTTCGTCGACGAGGACGTCGAGCGCGTGCGACTGCTCGCGCTCGTCATCGGCCTCGTCGCGACCCAGTCGCGCCTGCCGGAGCGGATGCTCGAAACGCTGAGTGTCGGCTAGCCCGGTTCCCCCGCTCCAGCACGCCGTTCGCCGCCTCGCGTCGGGAGCCTCGCTCACCTCGGAGGAAGCGCGCGAGGCGTTCGACGCCGTGATGTCGGGGGAGGGGACCGTCGCCCAGATCTCGGCGCTGCTGATCGGCCTCCGCGTGAAGGGCGAGACGGCGGAGGAAGTAGCGGGCGCGGCCGGCGCCATGCGTGGCGCGATGGTACGGCTCCCGGCGGAGAGTCCGGACGATCTCGTCGACACGTGCGGGACGGGGGGCGGCGCGATCAACACCTTCAACATCTCCACGGCGGCCGCGCTGCTCGCCGCGGGCGCCGGCGTGCGGATCGCCAAGCATGGCAATCGCTCCTTCACCTCCCAGTGCGGCAGCGCCGACGTGCTGGAGGCGCTCGGCGTGCCCATCGACGTATCGCCCACCGTGATGGAACGCGCGCTGCGCGAGGCCGGCCTCGTCTTCATGTTCGCGCCGCTCATGCATCCCGCGATGCGCCACGTCGGACCGGTGCGCCGCGAGCTCGGGATCCCGACGGTGATGAACATCGTCGGGCCGCTCGCCAATCCGGCCAGCGCGGGGCGACAGGTCGTCGGCGTAGCCGACGCGCGGCGCGTGCCGTTGATCGCCGGTGCACTGCGGGCACTCGGCACCATTCACGCGCTCGTCGTGCATGGTGAGCCAGGGATGGACGAGATCTCCCCGCTCGGGCCCACGCAGGTGATCGAGATCCGCGACGGGACGGCGCGCGAGTGGACGATCGAGCCGGCGCGCTTCGGCTTTCCTGAGGGGCGGGTCGACGAGCTCGCGGGAGGACCGCCGGCGGAAAACGCGGCGGCCGTGCTCGCCGTACTCGAAGGGCGGGCGCCGCCGACGGCACGTGCGGCCGTCCTCCTGAACGCGGCCGCCGCGCTGTACGTCTCCGGCCTTGCCGAGGGCGACTTCGACGCGTCGCTCGCGCGGGTGCGGACCGCCCTCGACCAAGGCGCCGGACTGGCCGCGCTCGAGCGGCTCCGTCGAGCGTTCGCGGCTAGCTGATGAACACGCTGATGGCCGCGAGCTGAGCGAATGAAAAAAAGGCGCCTCCGACTGGAGGCGCCTTTCGCTCATGCGGCTGCGCGTCGCTCAGTAGCGCCGCATGACGCCGACGACGATGCCCTGGATGGTGATGTCGTTCTCGTGGACGTACATCGGCGCCATCGTCTCGTTGGCGGGCTGGAGACGGATGCGGCCGTCGCGCTCACGATAGAACTTCTTCACCGTCGCCGAGTTGCCGTGGAGCATGGCGATGACCATCTCGCCGTTGTCCGCGCGCTGGCGCTCGTTCACCACGACGAAGTCGCCGTCGCGGATGTGCTCCTCGATCATCGAGTTGCCGCGCACGCGGAGCACGTAGTGGTTGCCGCCGCGCTGCACGAACGAATCCGGGACCGCGATGGTCTCCTGGTGCGCGATGGCCTCGATGGGGACACCGGCGGCGACGGCGCCAAGGAGGGGCAGCTCGATCGCCTTCGGCACGAGCTCGCTCGGGAGGATCTCGATCGCGCGGCTCTCGTTGTAGGAGCGCTTGATGTAGCCCTTCCGCTCGAGGTTGCTGAGGTGCTCGTGCACCGTCGCGAGCGAGTTGTAATTGAAGTTGTCGGCGATCTCCTCGAAGCTCGGGGCGTAGCCCTTTTGTTCCGAGTACAGCGTCAGATAGTTTAGAATCTCGCGTTGGCGCTTGGTCAGCGGCATGGCGGCTCCTGCGAAAGTTGGCAATCGCGACCGCTCGCGCGGCGGGCGGCTTGTGCGCTGCCCCGAACAACCCCCGAAAAGGATATCCGAATAGGTCCCGAAGTGCAAGGATTTCTTCGTTGGACCCCACCGGGGGGCGTACTAGGGACGATCTGTGGGGAGTCCGAGGCACGCGCCGCGCGACTTTCGGATCGGGCGGCCGCACTGGAGCGGCTCGCGGCGGCTGCGCCCGCCGCACCCTCGCTCGCCGCGGTGCTTCGCGGCGCGCACGTCGCCCTGCTCGCCGAGGTCAAGCGGCGGTCGCCGTCCAAGGGGTCGATCGCGCCGGACCTCGACGCGGTGACGCAGGCGCGAGCCTACGTGGCGGGCGGGGCCGCGGCGATCAGCGTGCTCACCGAGCCGGCGCACTTCGCCGGGTCGCTGGCGGACCTCGAGGCCGTGCGGGCCGCGCTCTCCGTGCCGGCGCTCAAGAAGGATTTTCACGTCCGGCCGATCCAGCTCATCGAAGCGAAAGCGGCGGGCGCGTCCGCGGCGTTACTGATCGCCCGTGCGCTCGACCCGGATCGGCTGCGTGAGATGATGGAGACCGGACGCGACCTCGGGCTCGAGCTGCTGGTCGAGATCCGGGACGAGGCCGAGCTCGATCGCGCGCTCGAGGTCGGGGCGACGATGATCGGGGTGAACAATCGCGACCTCGAGTCGCTGGTCATCGATCCGGCGACGGCCGAACGGCTGGTCCCGCGGATCCCGGCCGGGATCATCGCGATCGCCGAGAGCGGGGTGAAGTCCCGCGCCGACGTGGAGCGTTACGCGCGATGCGGCGCGGACGCCGTGCTGGTGGGCTCGAGCATCTCCGCCGCCGCGGACCCCACCGCGGCCACACGCGCGCTCGCCGACGTGCCGCGGACGGCCCGTGCCCGTTGACGTCAAGATCTGCGGCCTCACGCGCGCCGTGGACGCCGAGTTCGCCGACGCGGCGGGCGCGCAGTACCTCGGCGTCATCTTCGCCGGCGGGCCGCGTGAGCGGTCGCCGATGCAGGCCCGGGAGACGCTGGCCGGCCGGCGCGCGCGAAAGGTGGGAGTCTTCGCGCGGCAGCCCGAGGACGCGATCGCGACCCTGGTGGAGATGGTGGGGCTGCACGTCGTCCAGCTGCACGCCGACGTCGACGCGGAGCGCGTGCGGCGGGTGCGCGCCGCGACGGGCGCCGAAGTCTGGGCCGTCGTGCGGACCGCCGACGGTGAGCTTCCCAACGGGATCGAAGCGCTCTGCGAGACCGCGGACGCGCTGCTGATCGACGCGCTCGCCCCGGGGCAGCTGGGGGGTTCCGGGAAGACGCTCCCCTGGGACCGACTCGGCGAATCGCTCGATGAACTCGACTATCATCCGCGTATCGTCCTGGCGGGGGGACTCACGGCGGAGAATGTCGCGGAAGCGATCGACCTCGTGGCGCCCAGCGTGGTGGACGTGTCGTCGGGCGTCGAGTCGTCGCCAGGAGTGAAGGATCACGCGCGCATCCGGGCGTTCGTCGCCGCGGTGCGCTCATCGAGAGAAGAAGAATGACAGCTACGCAACCGAGCGACCGCTTCGGGATCTTCGGCGGTAGATACGTTCCCGAGACGCTGATCCCGGCGCTCGACGAGCTCGAGGCGGCGTATGCCACCGCCCAGCGCGACCCCGCATTCGCGGCGGAGCTCTCGTTCATGCTGTCGACCTACGTCGGCCGGCCGTCGCCGCTGAGCGACGCGCCGCGGCTCTCCGAGGCGGTCGGCGCGCGCGTGCTCCTCAAGCGGGAGGATCTCAACCACACGGGTGCCCACAAGATCAACAACACGGTGGGCCAGGTCCTCTTGGCTCGGCGCATGGGGAAGCAGCGGATCATCGCCGAAACGGGAGCGGGGCAGCACGGCGTGGCGACGGCGACGGTCTGTGCCCGATACGGCCTGCAGTGCGTCGTCTACATGGGCGAGGAAGACATGCGTCGCCAGGCGCTCAACGTCTTCCGGATGCGATTGATGGGCGCCGACGTGATCCCGGTCAGAAGCGGGACGCGGACGCTCAAGGACGCGACGACCGAGGCGATCAGGGACTGGGTGACCAATGTCACGGACACACACTACATCATCGGGTCGGTGGTCGGGCCGGCGCCCTACCCCCGCATGGTGCGTGACTTCCAGGCGATCATAGGCGTCGAGGCCCGGGGGCAGGTGCTCGAGCGAGTCGGGGTCCTTCCGAAGACGGTCGTCGCGTGCGTCGGCGGTGGCTCGAATGCGATGGGGGTGTTCCACGCGTTCGTGCCGGACGCCGACGTGGAGCTCGTTGGCGTAGAGGCGGCAGGTGAGGGGATCGAATCGGAACGTCACTCCGCCTCGCTGTCGCGGGGGACGCCCGGCGTGCTGCACGGCGCCTTGAGCTACCTGCTCCAGGACGAGTCGGGTCAGGTGCACCCGGCGCACTCGATCTCGGCAGGGCTGGATTATCCGGGGGTCGGTCCGGAACACTCATTCCTCAAGGACAGCGGTCGCGCCACGTACGTGTCGGTGCGCGATGACGAAGCGATGCACGGATTCCAGCTTCTCAGTCGGCTCGAAGGCATCATCCCCGCGCTCGAGACCGCGCATGCGATCGCGTGGGTGGAGCGCGAGCGCGCCCGCTGGACCGCCGACGACGTGGTGCTGCTCTGCATCAGCGGGCGAGGGGACAAGGACGTCGCGCAAGTGATGGAAATGGGCATCCTCGACACGTGACGACGCCCACCACACCACTTCCGCTCGCAGAGTTGGACGGCGTCCCGCCGCCGGCCGACGCCACAGTGGTCGAAGAGCTCCTCAAACTCTTCGGCAAGGCGGCACGGGCCCATCAGCTGTACCTCCCCAACAACCCGATCTACAAGAGCGCGCACGATGCGCTTCGTGCCGGCTTCGCCCCGGTCTGGGCGGAGTTGGAGGAGCTCGTGCTGGGCTTCACCGAGAGTGAGGTGAAGTGGGAGGGGCAGACCGTGCTGGCCGAGGCGTCGCGCGGCAGCGAGAGCCTGCCCTGGCTGTTCTACAAGGACGGCGTGCGCGAGCTGCGCCTCCTGCCGGGCATCGAAACGGAGGAGCTGGACAAGCTGCTCACCATCATGCAGCGCGTGCGCAAGGCGTCGCCCGACGAGGACGATCTGCTCACGCTGCTCTGGGAGGGCGACTTCGTCTTTCTCCGCTATCGGTACGTGGACGTCGCCCTCGAGGGTGCGCCGACGCTCGCCGAGGGCGAGACGATCGCGAGCGACGAGGACAGGGAGTACGTCGAGCCGGACGAGGAGATCACGCGGTCGGGCGTCATCAACATGTCCGACTTCGACGGCACGCTCTACTTCCTGGACGAGCGCGAGATCGAGTACCTGCAGACCGAGGTGGATCGCGAGTATCGCGCGGACCTTCGGCAGAACGTCATCTCGATCCTGCTCGACATCTTCGAGCAGCAGTCGGCGGCCCAGGTGCGCAGCGAGGTCACCGAGCTGCTCGACGTGCTGATGGTGCACATGCTCTCGGCCGGCCAGTTCCAGAACGTCGCGTACCTGATCCGCGAGTCCCAGGTGACCGCGTCGCGCGCGGCCGATCTCCAGCCGGTGCTCGCGCAGCAGCTGGCGCAGATCCCGGCGCGACTCAGCGCGCCGGAGCCGCTGACGCAGCTCCTCCAGTCGCTCGACGAAGCCGTGACGATGCCCCCGCCGTCGGACCTCGTCGCGCTGTTCGAGCAGCTGCGTGGCCCCGCGCTCGCGACGGTGCTGGAGTGGCTGAGCCGCATCCAGAACGTGAAGCTCCGGCCCGTGCTGGAGACGGCGGCCGCGCGCCTGGCGGCGCAGAACACGGCCGACCTCGTGAAGCTCATCGGCTCGACCGTACCGGGGGTGGCGCTGGAAGCGGCGAAGCGCGCCGGCGCGTTGAAGACCCCCGCCGCCGTCGCCCCGCTCGCGAAGGCCCTCCAGGACGGCGACCCCGCGCTGCGCGTCGCCGCGGTGCAGGCGCTGGGCGAGATCGGCTCGCCGAGCGCCCTCCAGGCACTCGAGCGCGGACTGGACGACGTCGAGCGTGACGTGCGCGTCGCCGCGGTGCGTGCACTCTCGGCCCGGACCTATCGCCCGGTGCTCGCCAAGCTCGACGCGATCGTGAAGGGCCGCGCCATCCGCGACACGGATCTGACGGAGAAGATGGCGGTGTTCGAAGCGTACGGCGCGCTGTGCGGTGAGGAGGGCGTTGCCCCACTCGATGCCCTGCTGCACGGGGAGTGGGACGTCGCGGACGCGGCCGCCCCCGTCACCCGCCGCGACACCTCCGGCCTCGTCGCCGCCCACCTGCAGTGGCACATGGAGCGCCAGCTGCGCTCCCTTCCCCTGGTCGAGCGGC
>Ga0207674_10010471_pt1 | contig 10499 bp, 9 predicted proteins | sample KBSCornC72_FD_184303 | JGI IMG/M metagenome (GOLD analysis project Ga0207674, IMG submission 184303) | Corn rhizosphere microbial communities from Kellogg Biological Station, Michigan, USA - KBS Corn C7-2 (SPAdes) (version 2) | ecosystem: Host-associated > Plants > Roots > Rhizosphere > Soil ...
GCCCTCGGTAGGATTCGAACCTACAACCAACGGATTATGAGTCCGCTGCTCTAACCGTTGAGCTACAAGGGCACGAACCAATAAGTTTAGTTGAAAGGCCTTTTTCTGGCAAATGTCCGGTTTCCTAAAGTGTCTTCCGGATCGGTTTGCTCCGGCAGACGCCCGCTCGGTGAAGGCAATCAGCAATGTCCGGAGAATTCTTAGGCAAAGATTTATTACCCGAAGCGAAGGAGATTGTTCCCAAGACGAAATAATTTTGTCACGGAACCAGATAATTTTATCCGGAAGCGAAATATTGTTCTAAATATTTCATTCCGGGTGTCCAATATTTCGTTCATTGTTAACAATATCCCGGAAAAGGTGTCAATATCACATTCCCGGACGACAATATTTCATTCATTGTTATCAATATTCCGTTCCGGGTGTCCAATATCTCATTTATTGTTAACAATATTCGGTTTATTGTTAACAATATTTCGTTCCAAGTGTACCCTTTGCGAAATAATTTTGTCCGGAAACGACCAAATCTATTTTGGGAACCGTAGACTGTTTTTACGATATCGTTCCGGGAATTAAATCACAGCCGTCTTGGCACGTGTATCGTCAAAAAGCGGCTGAAATATAATGGCGTGGTAAATTCCTTCCACTTTTTCCGGAATCGCGGCCAACAAGTTTTCAGCCTGATCCGCAGGGTGATCGTTTTTGATCGCGGCCTTCATTTCCTCGACGCTTTTGTCCCGCAACAAATTTTCCAGGATAAAAAGATCGAACGGTCCGAAATTTTCTATCCCGAGGGCGTTTGATGAATTTGCCGCCATCACCCGCGTCTCGGAAAGTTCCAACACCCAATCGAGGATCTTCTCGATCGGGTCGTCGTTTGGATAACGTTGCTTGATCAGTGAAAAGATATTTTCCTTGCCATCGACGTTCAACAGCAGGGCGAGGAAGAATCGGTGTTCCGCGTTGGTTACAAAACCCCGCCGCTTGAGAATTTCGTCCAGCCTGTCCATTCTTGAAAAAACGCGACGAAACTCTTCGCCCCGTTCGCCGTGTCTGTCGCAGACAAGCTGTACCAATTTCGCAAATCGATCCTGCGGCGTAGAAATATTAAAAACCTCGTGCAGTCTGTTCCCGGCCAGCATAGATCGCGCGGTTCTCAGAACAAGAAAAGCGGTATGAAAATCGGCGGTATCCAACAGGTTCGAAATCATCCGGTCGGCGTCCGGATGGTGCGCACGGAAGAGTGCGGCGATGCTCTGCAGCTTTTTTGTGGTCGATTCGTGTTCGTAAAACGGATCGACAGCCAGGCACGGTTTTTGATAATCGTACTGCGGCAGAAAAAGCGGGCTTTTGTCCGTGCGGATGACGATCGTCACGGACGGCTGATCGAGATGAAACAGCGAATGAATATATTGCCGTCCCGGCCGGATCTCCTGCACGGCGCTAACCTCGAGCAGTTGGCAAACTCGCAGCGACATTTCGCCGATCTCGCAGAACGAATTCACGGCGTCACGCTTTTCAAATTCGTACCAGCTGTGAATGCTCGAACCCTCAAGCACCTGAAACGCGCCGCAGAAGGCGTGCTGGTGAATGGACGTCGTTCCTTCGAACCAGAAATAAACGTCGATGTGAAAGCGCGGCGCAACAAAAAGGGTTATCGGCGGCTCGCCAAACCGGGCCTGAACGTCCTTTTGCCGTGGCAGTTCGCTTTGCTGCAGCGTCCATTCGATAACTTCCCACGGCGAAACTTTTGAGGGAAGATCGGCGTTTTTCAACGCCTCGGCGGCCATTGCAGGGAAGACCGTTTCGTCGTAGTCCTTTGCTCGCCAGGCTTCTTCCAGTTTCTCACCGACATTTTGAAATAGTTCCATAAAGAATTATTCGTCCGCGTTAAAAATAGAAAGGTCTCTTTTTGCGGGTATGACTGTAGCACCTTCCGGGATCTTTGCAACGAAACGCAAGATCAGACCCATCGCGACAATACTCGATGATAAACCAACAAAAATAATTATCCACCATGGTCCCATCATCGCGTCCTGGAGTTTATCTTGCGACTCGCCCGACAAAAGCAAGAAGATCGCGACTGCGGTCGCAAGCACAAAAGGCAGAATTATTTGGAACCCGATCCCGACACCAAAATTTGCTAAGGCCCATGACAAAGGTCGTCGCCCATTTTCTTTCGCGGTTTTGTACACAAAAAAAGTTGCTACTACTACGATCGCAAGTCCAAACAATTGAAAAAGCATATTTTTCTCCAGGAGTTACCCATTATAAAACTTGAACACCTGCCCAAAATTCGACACGATCCGGGGTTAGCGGTTTAAACCTGCGATCAGAACCCGGGTCTGGCGCTGCTAACCTTTCTATAAACCCCATCTGCCATGACGTTATGTCCGAAGCCGCAGTCCACGTCAGTACCGTTTTGAGTCACGTTTATCTGTCCGGGCCTTACAAATTTAATTGTGATCCTGCAAGGGCCGAATTCATCCGAAGAATAAACAGCAGCGTCACGCTTGATCACAGCCTCACCGTCAGCCGTTCCCGTATTCGCGGTCATCTCGCCGTCGCCGATCATATAAGGATATATCAGATCAAAGGCAACCCTGAGCTTGCCCCGGCCAATCGAAACTATCCTGATCTCGCTCGACGAGCCGCGAAATTTGCCGGGGAAATTATGCCGGAACGTCCCTGTAACCTCGGCCGCAGACACACTCTTCCTCGATATTTGGCCCAAAACCGAAACGGTCAAAAAGCCTGTAAATGCGATCATTGCAAGAATTAGGATTGGTTTTTTCGGCATTGTGCTGCTTTTGGTTGAGCGAATAATTTGCTATATTCTGCCTAATTCTTGCAGAAAAATAAATACCCACAGGAGAAATTAAATGAGTGCTGTGATCGAAGACATTGGTGGAAACCGTGGAAGGGAATTCTTCGGGCATCCACGAGGATTGTCCACGCTGTTTATGACTGAGATGTGGGAACGGCTCAGCTATTACGGTATGCGCGCCATTCTTCTTCTGTACATGACAGCGGAACTGGAGAAAGGCGGTCTCGGCTGGGACACAAGATCTGCCGCTGCAATTTATGGTCTTTACACATCCTCTGTTTGGTTTCTGCCGCTTGTCGGAGGCTGGATCGCCGACAGGTTTATCGGTGCGAAACGGGCGACACTCATTGGCGGAATAATTATTACGCTCGGACATTTCTTGCTCGCCTTTCCTCCCGTAGGGTTCTTTTATGCCGGACTTTTTTGCGTATCTGTGGGCACCGGCTTCCTAAAATCTAATATCAGCAAGATGGTCGGAGACCTTTACGATAAAGATGACGACCGTCGCGACGCCGGCTTTTCGATCTTTTATATGGGTATAAATACAGGATCGTTCCTTGCCCCGTTCGTCTGCGGAACGCTCGCTGTTTATAACTGGCATTGGGGATTTGCGGCGGCCGGCGTGGGCATGCTCCTGGGTGTAATTCAGTTTATTTTCGGTTCGGGCAATCTGCGCGGCGTCGGCGAGAGGCCGTTAAATGATATTGCGGCAAGTCAGGATAAACCGCAGGAAAGCTCATCCTATATAGCCCAGATGGCGGCTGTTGTTGTTTTCACGGTTCTGGCCATCATCATCTTAGGTGCTTTTATCGGTTCCATATTCCCGAGCATAGTCGGAAAAGAAGACACTATTCTGAATATTTTTGGCCTGGCCTTTAATTTTTCTGTTGCGATCAAATACGTGCTGATGCCGGTAGTTCTCGTTGCGGGCTTGATCGCCGTATTTTTAACGGGACTTCAGGACAAACTGACGCTCGATGACTGGAAGCGAATGGGCATCATCATTGTCTTGTTTGTTTTTGCAACCATCTTCTGGATGGGCTTCGAACAGGCTGGATCAAGCCTTAACCTTTTCGCCGAACAGATCACAAATCGCACCGTAACTGCTGCCTGGGAAGTCCCAACGGCCTGGTTTCAATCGGTCCAGCCGCTGTTTATCATAATTTTTGCGCCGATTTTTGCATGGCTTTGGATCACTTTAGGAAGACGCCAGCCTTCCGAAGAACTCAAATTTGTCTTCGGTTTGCTTGTTACAGGTCTGGGATTCGTTGTACTTGCTTACGCCTCCTCGCTTTTCGGTGGCGGAAAAGTTTCGATGTGGTGGCTGGTGATTGTTTACCTCTTGCACACATGGGGTGAGCTATGCATAAGCCCTGTCGGCCTAAGTGCGATGACAAAGCTCGCCCCGGGGAAAATGGTCAGCCTGATGCTGGGCGTATGGTTTCTATCGATTTCGATGGGAAGCTATTTCGGCGGTCTTGTTGCCGGTAATTTCGAACCGAACGAAGGCACCCTGGTCGGCTTGTTTAGCAAAGTTGCTATCGTATTGATCGGCGGCGGTGTAGTTTTATTTGCCATCATGCCTTTTATCAAGAAACTATATACGAAGCCTCCGGAGGTCGTGCCGATCGAGCCGGCCTAGTCACTTGGCATTAGGCAGCGGCAGTATGAGGAGGAATGCAACTGCTGCTGCCTACTGACGATCTCTCAGTTTGTATGCCTGCATCGCCTCTGCCGCGCCCTCGTGCATTATTTCCGGTTTATGGTATCGCCAGAATTTTTCAAATTCCTCGTCGGACATCTCCGCCTTTTCACCGCGCGTGCGTTCTTTAAGAAAATTTTCGGCCCAAGCCCGTATTTCCTGATTTTGATTCAACGCCGATCGCGCTCCGTGCATCAAATTATCGCGTTCCATATATTTAGTCTCCGTATGGTAGATTAAAGAATAGCAATATGCGTGCAATAAGCGGCGTAAACACAATATTTTCGGAGTTTCTCGCGTGAAAAAATTCTTTCTAAGCTCACTACTGCTCTTATCGCTTTTCAATTTAAATTTTGCACAGGCCGCAAGGTCAAAGCAAGCCGCGCCTAAAAACGCACCTAAAGCTGCGGCTGTTGCGCCGAAACAGGCGGCGCCAGTTCCGTTTTATAACAAGACACTGTCGAACGGGCTTGAGGTTATTGTTTATCCCGATTCGGGTGTGCCGCTCGTAACGGTCGAGCTCGCCGTTCGAAACGGTTCGTTCACCGAACCGCCCGAGCTCAACGGCCTCTCGCACCTTTACGAGCACATGTTCTTTAAGACGAACCAGGCGGTACGTCTGCTCCAATGCGAATATCTTGCAAGCAGCGGCGGCTCAAATCCTGTTTGCGGCGACGCATTGCGGCTAAAACCCAAGATCGGCGACGTAAAATATCTTAATAATATCGACAGCCTTGGTATAACGTTCAACGGCACGACCAGAGAAGAGGTCGTCGATTATTACTTCACAACAACGAGTCCGTATCTATCTACGGCAATGCGTGTTATTAACGACTCGGTCCGTTATCCGCTGTTTGACGAAACCGAGTTCGAACAGGAAAAAAAGGTCGTCATAGGCGAGATCGACCGCAACGAATCGAACCCGTATTTTTATCTCAACCGTGAGATGATGGACAAGCTGTTTTATAAATATCCGACCCGGAAAAATCCGCTCGGCACCCGCGAATCCGTCGAAACGGCCACGACCGATAAAATGCGAATGATCGAGTCGCGCTATTACGTTCCGAACAACTCGGCGCTCGTCGTTGCCGGAGATGTTAAACCGGAAGAGGTTTTTCAAAAGGCCGAAGAGATAATGGGAAACTGGGAGCGCCGTCCTGAGGATCCGTTCAAGGAATTTCCGCTTGTCGAGCATCCGCCTCTGCCAAAAAGCAGTGCGGTTGTTATCGAAAAGAACACCGGTGAAGACCAGCAAAGCAGCGATCAAAACGTATTTATTCAGATCGGCTGGCAAGGGCCGTCAATAGGTAAGGACGACAAATCAACATACGCGGCGGACGTTTTTTCGTACATTCTTACACAGCCTGACTCGCGTTTTCAGCGAAAGCTCGTCGATTCCGGCCTTGCCTCGGCGGTAAGCATCGGCTATTACACCCAGCGAAACGTTGGGCCGATAACTATTTTTTTGATCACGACGCCGGACAAGGCAAAGGCAGCTTTGAAAGCCTTGTACGAAGAGATCGGACAGTTCGGTTCGCCAAATTATTTTACGAACGAAGAACTTGAAAGCTCGAAGACGACGCTCGAGGCAAATGACCTTTATGACCGCGAAAAACCAAGCGAATATGCTCATACTTTGAGCTTCTGGTGGTCATCGACGGGTATCGATTATTTTCGCGGTTATCAGAAAAATCTGAATGCGACATCGCGTGCCGACATCGATGCCTATGTGAATAAATACATCACCGGCAAACCGCACGTCGGTATTGCGATTCTTTCGCCAGACGCCAAGAAACAGGCCAATCTGACAGATACGGATCTGATAGGACAGTAGTGAAAGATCCCTCCCTGATCAGGAGGAGAGCCGCTTCAGCGGTGGGGCGGCAGCTACCGCTCATACTCAACAAACATGAATCTAATTATACGAAAATTCATAATTTTTAACTTATTCCTGCTTTTGTTTCTGACGTCTGCCTTCGCCCAAACAGGCAAGATCGACAACATTGCCGAGCAAGCGTCGTCGGTTACCGAATTTGACGTTAACGGTCTAAAGGTCATTCTGAAACGGCGGGCGCTGTCCCCCACAGTTGCAGCAGGCCTCTTTCTTCGCGGCGGAGCGCGAAACCTTACACCCGAAACCGCCGGGATCGAAAACGTAATGCTCAACGTCGCGACCGAAGCCGGGAAAAAATACAATCGTCAGGCTGTTCGCCGCGAGTTGGCTCGGGTGGGCGGAACGGTCGCCTCATCATCCGGTCAGGATTACAGCGCGGTATCGTTGGTTTCGACACGTCAAAATTTTGACAAGGTGTGGGACATTTTTACGGACGTGATGCTCAATCCGGCATTCGCAGCCGACGATGTTCAGCGCATCAAACAGCAGGTGATCACGGGCCTGCGCGAACAGGAAACAAGCCCTGACAACGCGCTCGATGCGTTGCAGGATCGCGTCATTTTTGCCGGACACCCGTACGCCAACGACGCTTCGGGTACTATCGCGACCGTTAGCTCGTTCACGCCCGAACAGCTCAAGGCTTATCACCAGAACGCGATGCAAACGTCGAAATTGCTTCTCGTGGTTGTCGGCGATGTGGATGCAGCCGCGCTAAAAGCCCGCGTCGAATCGAGCTTCGGCAAACTGCCGCGAGGCGAGTATAAAGAAGAGCCGTTTCCGCCGCTTGATTTTTCAAAGGGTTCGGTCGATATCGCGACGCGGAACCTGCCGACCAACTATGTCGAAGGCGTTTTCAGCGCGCCGTCGATCAGTTCGCCTGACTACTATGCGATGCGCGTTGCGATGACGCTGCTTCAGGAGCTTGTCTATAACGAGGTCCGCATCAAACGCCAGCTTTCGTACGCGCCAAATGCCGAACTCAATAACGACGCCGCAAACACGGCGAACATTTACGTGACCGCCGTTGATGCGAATCAGGCCGTGAGCGTGATGTTGAACCAGATCGATCTGCTAAAAACCAAGACTGTCACCGACGAAAAGATCGCAGGAATGGCAGGCCAGTTTTTGACAAATTATTATCTGCGGCAGGAAACGAACGCGGCCCAGGCCGGCGAACTCGCACGTTACGAGTTGATCGGCGGCGGCTGGCGAAACAGCTTTGAGTTCCTGAACCGCATCCGCAGCGTAAAACCCGAGGATATTCAGACAGTTGCGAACAAATATATGAAAAATATCCGGTTCGTCGTCGTCGGCAACCCGGCTGCGATAAACAAATCGGTTTTTCTTCAGACATCGTAACGACTGATATTCCAGGTTGATCCAGATGATGGAAATGGACATTCTTGCGATCTTTGCACACCCGGACGACGTTGAGCTTGCTGTCGGCGGAACACTGCTTAAAATGAAAAGCCTCGGTTACCGGACCGGCGCCTTGGATGTGACCCAAGGCGAAATGGGAACGCGCGGAACCGTCGAGGGCCGCGCCGAAGAAGCGGCCGAGGCGGCGAAGATATTAAAGCTTGATGTGCGCGAAAATCTGGGGCTCGCGGACGGACACGTTTTTGCAGATGATGAATCGCGGAAAAAGCTTGTTCGCGTGCTGCGCCGGATAAAGCCGAAGGTGATAGTGACGCATCAGGACGGCGACCCGCATCCTGATCACAACCATATCGTCCAGCTCGTGCGGGAATCCGCCCGGCTAGCGAGCATGCGAAAATATGACGAGGAAACGGGCGACGAAAAGATAAAGGTGCCGATCGTTGCTCATAATGTTTTTTCGCGGCGCGTGCAGCCGTCGTTCATCGTGGATATATCGGAATTCCTGGACGAAAAAATGGCTGCGATCCGTGCTCATAGATCGCAATTTTACAATCCAGAATCGACCGAACCGGAAACCCGCTTGACGACGAAGGAGTTTTTGACCGACCTTGAAAGCCGGTCGCGGTACTTTGGCTCGATGATAGGCGTCGCGGCGGGCGAACCGTTTTTTGTAAGGGAAGCTCTGAACGTCGAGGACCCGATAAAACTGCTGACGATGCCGATGAACCTCTATTCATAATTGAAAGCGGATGAGCGGATCGCACGGATACAGTTCAAACTTTTCTGCTAAAATTATCGACGTATGATCTCGCTTGCGCCCGAGGAAATCGAATTAAACAGAAAACGTTCACTTTTGGAACGCCTGAAAGATCGTCTCGCCGACCGCGAAGAGGAAATGGCCGATCTGCGCGCGGAGCTTGAGCAGTTTGAGGCGAAATATACGATGGAGGTCGGACGGTTTTACGCCGATCTTGACGAGATCGACGCCGAAATTGCCGAAGAGGAAGTGAAGTTGAATCCTGAGGATGAAGAGATAAAACGCAAGGCCGGAGAAGCCCGAAGACGCGCCGAAGAGTCGGCAGCACAGGCCGACGAAGAAAACTGGCAGGCTTGTACCTTCAAATGGCAGCCGACGGCCGAAGCAAAAAAGGCTTATCATAAACTCGCGCGAATGATCCACCCCGATCTTGCGCTCGATGCCGAAGAACGCGAGCGACGGCACGATCTGATGGCAAAGCTTAACGACGCGTACTCGGCGGGTGATCAAAATTTGCTTAACAAGCTGGTAGAGGAATATCGCGACAGCCCTGATCTGGTGAAAGGCGACACGATCGGCGATGAACTCGTGCGTGCCATTCGTCAAATAGCTCAGTTGAAGGCGCGTTTGAAAGATCTGCGCGAAGAAAAACTGACACTCGAATTATCAGAACTTTTTATTTTAAGTGAAAAGGTCCACGCGGAAATGCTCGAAGGGCGCAATCTGCTAAAGCAGATGGCCGAACGCACCAAAACCCAGATCAAGAAAGCCGAGCGACGGCTAAGTAATCTTCGTCAGGCAAACCTGTCGGAAACATCCGACATAGATGTAAGAGGACTTGATATCTCCGCTTTTCGCTGATGTTTACGGCCACCGGACGTAAATTTTTATCTCTTCAAAATCACCCGAAAATTGCATAGCTAATACTGCTAAAAAAAAATTTTATATTGCTGAAAAATTTTTCTTGACAAGACCTGGTTTCTGTGTCAATTTCTACGCATACGTTGATTTAAGAACATCTTTTCGAAACCCGGGCGGATCATTTAGACTAGGTTCTTTGGTTTTTCGGGTTAGATTTGTATTTGAAATTTGATTTTTAAGTTTCGTGGCCGGCTGCTCCACGTAGTTGGCGCGAAAAAAGAGGGAGACGGTGTGGGAGACGTCTCCCTTTCACATTTTAAACAACCGCGCCGGCGGCAAAACCCGACGCCCACGCCCACTGAAAATTGTAACCGCCAAGCCAGCCTGTTACATCGACGACCTCGCCGATAAAATAAAGTCCAGGAATTTTTTTTGATTCCATTGTCTGTGACGACAGGTCGTCCGTCGAGACGCCTCCAAGCGTTACCTCGGCGCGGCCGTAGCCTTCGGTTTCGGAAAATCGGACCTTCCATCCGTTCAGCATTTCGGCAATTCTTGTCAATTCTTTTTTGCTGTACTGATTCAGCGGTTTTACTTCGAAATTCTGCGTGGTAAATCTATCGGCAAATCGCTCCGGCAAATAGTTTGCGAGAAAATTATCAAGTCGCTGACGGCTCGAGGCGTTTTCGTCCAACAGCTGTTCGGCGTTGGTGGTGGGCAAAAGGTCGATCACAACATCGCGATCTCTGTGCCAGTAATTAGAGATCTGAAGAATTGCCGGACCGGACAGTCCGCTATGCGTGAACAGAATGTTTTCACGGAAAGCGTGCTTACCGGTTGAGACAAATGCATCGGTCGAAACACCCGCGAGTTTGCTCATGCCGGCGCCGTTCCTCATTACCATTGCAACCAGGGACGGCCTAGTTTCGACGATCTTAAGTCCAAATTGTTTTGCAATTGAATAACCAAAATTGCTTGCTCCGATCTTCGGAAACGATAAACCGCCCGAAGCTACAACAAGGCTTTCACAAGTAAATCTGCCGCGATTTGTCTCGACTTCAAAGCCGGTGTTTTCGAT
>Ga0207674_10010472_pt1 | contig 10498 bp, 10 predicted proteins | sample KBSCornC72_FD_184303 | JGI IMG/M metagenome (GOLD analysis project Ga0207674, IMG submission 184303) | Corn rhizosphere microbial communities from Kellogg Biological Station, Michigan, USA - KBS Corn C7-2 (SPAdes) (version 2) | ecosystem: Host-associated > Plants > Roots > Rhizosphere > Soil ...
ATATGCGCTCGTGCACGCGGGCCTCCTGCCGGCGTGGAGCGTTACGCGCGCTATCGACCTCGCTCATGAAGTCGAGCGGGCGTTATGCGCGCCCGACTTCGACCGCTTGCTCGCGCGCATGTACAGCAACGAGCCCGACCATTGGAACGAAAAGCTGACGGGCTACGCGCGCTTGCGCGTGATTATCAACGCCATGACCCGCATGCGCATATGCACGCACGATGGCGCCATGGATCTACGCTACAAGGGCGACGCGGCCGATCTTCCCGCTGGTACGCTGCCCTGGTTCGCGGTGCCGGGGCGGGCGAGCCAGAGTAGCTGCATTATCTTCGGGCACTGGTCAGCGCTGGGGCTGGTGCTGGAGCCGAATGTGATCGGTCTGGATACGGGGTGTCTGTGGGGGCGGAAGTTGTCGGCGCTGCGGCTGGAAGATCGCGAGTTGTTTCAGTTCTCCTGCCGGGATGCGGCAAGCCCAGCGCGTCGGCGATAGCGCGTTCGGTCTCGCGTGCGATATCGCGTCGCGTCTTGCCGCGTACGTCGACGACAGCCGCGAAGATCAACTCCGCGCGCAGATGCCGGCGCGCAAGAACCAGGCGGACCGACGCCAGAAGCGAGCGGTCGCCCGCGTACGACGCGTCCAAATCCAGATTCCCGTCGTGATCGACGTAGCGCAAGGCGGCTACCACCACCCGTGCGCCGGCTCCCAGTGCGGGCTGGAACAAGGAGGCATGAAACGGTTTGATCTCAGTACCGTCCGTGGTCGTACCTTCCGGAAATACGGCGACATATTCACCCGAGCTCAGAGCCTGGACGATGGTGCGGTTGGTACGCATCGTGTCGTGCCGTTTACCACGTTCGATAAAGATGGTTCCAGCACCCGACACCAGGAATCCCACTACCGGCCAGCGCCGAATATCCGACTTCGCCACGAAGCGCACAGGGACCACCGAGTTGACGACCCAGATATCCAGCCACGAGACATGGTTGCTCACAATTAGCGTAGGGATGTGTCCGCTCGGGCGCGTGCCATGTACGACGACCTTCAGGCGGAGCATAGGCAGGATTTGCTGCGACCAGCGCTTGATCGAGCGAAAGCGCCGCGAGCTCGAAAAGAACGGAAACAGAGCGCCTACGTAAAAGCAACCGTAGAGCAGATGGAGCAGGACTCGGGCGAGGCGGTAAAGCCGAATGTGGCGTGGGGTCGACCTGTCCCGTGCGGCCTTGCGGGGCCGCTGGCGACTGTGACTATCCGGCATTCCTCATGAAGTGTTTAGCGTAGCGCTCATCCACCCGGGACAGCGGCAACAGCATCAATAGATCTGCGGTGTTGAAGTCAGGATCCCAGGCGGGTTCGCCGCACACATACGCTCCGACCTTGAGGTAGGCCTTGATCAATGGGGGAATGGTGGCGGCCGCGTTCTGATTCAACTCGTGCAGCGGCAACGGGCAATGCGGAAAGACCCGATATTCCATCGGGCTCAGATGCGATTCCCTGATGCGCGCATATGCGGCGGCAGCCCCATGGCCGCCGTCCAGCATGCTCATGCTTGCACAGCCCAGCAGGTATTCCGATCCCGTTCTCCGCATGTACTCGGCCAAGCCCGACCAGAGCAACGCAATGACCGCGCCGCTGCGATGGTCCGGATGCACGCACGAGCGACCAATCTCGACGGCACGATCACGCAGGTACCTCAGCCGTGCAAGATCGAACTCCTGCTCGGAATAAAAGCCGCCGATGCGCTCCGCCGCTTCGCTCGTCAGAATCCGGTAGGTGCCGACGACCTCACCGGTATCTTCTTCGGTGACGAGCAGATGCTCGCACCACGGATCGAACCTGTCACGGTCGATCCCCTCCGCGGCGTTGGGAAGCCGGGCGCCCATTTCCTCCGCAAACACCCGGTAGCGCAAGCGCTGCGCCTCGGCAATCTCTGCTTCACCGCGCGCCAGATGGAGGGACAGCCTGCGTTGGGATTCAGGGCGACGATCGCGCCGCGGTTCCAGCATGTTTCCGCTCCATTAAAGAGGACCAGGGAACACTAGTAAGCCGGCATGACACGGGAGTGAAACACAAATTAAGCTTTCGCGACGGGACGAGAGGGGAGACCCCTTCGAGATAGCGCAGCTTCGCCGCCGGCGCGACCCGGTGTGCGCCGACCATCTACCGCGTTTCCCCCTGTAGAGTGAGGGCTAACATAGCTGCTGAGCCTGACGCCCGGCCGACCTTCATCGACTGCTAAACAGGCAGAAAATTCGTCAACAAATAGCTTACCAGATCGAAGTGCCAAACGCCTGACGATACCTTGAACCGATTTCGTCGCGCGTCGCGACATGATTCTGCCCGCCACGGCTCGCGATCTTCATCGCGCCCATAAGCGAAGCCAGGCGGCCGGTGCTGGCCCAATCGTAGTCCTGGGCGATGCCGTACAGTAATCCTGCCCGGTAAGCGTCCCCGCAGCCAGTGGGGTCCAGCACGGCGTCGGGCCGAGCGGTCGGGATACGGATCAGGTCCCCGTCAGCGAAAATAGACGAGCCTTCGGCGCCCTGGGTCACGACCACCGCTTTGACCATGCGTGCCAAGTCTTCGATCGACTTACCGGTTTTCTCCTGCAGCAGCCGAGCCTCGTAATCGTTGACGGCGACGTAGTCGGCCTTGCGCACGAACTCGAGCAATTCCTCGCCATTGAACATGGGCAGACCTTGACCCGGATCGAAGACGAACGGGACGCCGGCTTCGTGATATTCGCGCGCGTGTTCGAGCATGCCTTGGCGTCCGTCGGGCGCCAGGATGCCGAGTCGCACGTTCTTGGCGTCCTTGACGTGATTGAGGTGCGAGTAGTTCATCGCACCTGGGTGAAAGGCCGTGATTTGATTGTCGTCGAGGTCTGTGGTGATGAAAGCCTGCGCTGTGAAGGTATTCTGCACCCGGCGGATGTGGGTCTCGGGAATCCGCAGACGCTGCAGGCGGTCGGCATAGGGCTGGTAGTCCTCGCCGACAGTGGCCATGATCAGAGGGTCGCCTCCGAGCATGCGCAGGTTGTACGCGATATTGCCCGCGCAGCCGCCGAACTCTCGCCGCATGTCGGGAACCAGAAATGCGACATTGAGGATATGGATCTGGTCGGGCAGGATGTGGTTCCTGAAGCGGTCCTGAAACACCATGATCGTGTCATAGGCGATGGATCCGCAGATAAGGGTGTTCATGGGCATCGGGTCTCTTATTCGTCGCTCTGCTGCTAGCGTGTGATCACCACAGGTCTCAGATCGACGCTTTGCTCGACGCGCGTCGCGATCTGGTCGGCTTGCGTGCGATCTAGGTACGGGCCGGCATGCACGCGATAAACGCCATCGCGCAGGTACAGACCGATCGTGTCAGCAAGCCAGTTGAGTTCGGTGCGGACTTGAGCGAGGAAGCTCTCGGCCTTCGAGCGTTGACTGAACGCGCCCAGCTGCACGTACACGCCCTTGGGCTCCTGCGCAGGGCTTTCAATAACCGGCGGCGTCGACGGTGCTTCGGACGGCATTGTCGCTACAGGAGGCGGCGACGGCCGCGCATCGGCGTCGACGGTTGGCGCAGTCGCCGCGCCGGGAAGAATACTCTCGACTTCGACCAGATCGCTGCCGGAGCCGATAATTCCGAGCTTGTAGGCCGCGGTATAGGACAGATCGATCAGACGTTCGCCGCGGAACGGGCCGCGGTCATTTATCCGCACGACCACCGACTTGCCGCTGCGCACGTTGGTTACACGCGCATAGCTCGGTATCGGCAGCGTTGGATGTGCAGCAGTCATCGCGTACATGTCATACAGCTCACCCGACGCTGTGGGCTGTCCATGGTACCGCTTGCCATACCAGCTAGCGGTCCCGCGCTCCTTGTAGGGGGCGAGGCGCGTCATCGGCGTATAGGTTCGGCCGAACGCGGTGTACGGTCTTGCGGTCGAGGCTTTGATGAGTTCGGGCTTAGGCTGCGCGTCGGGAATCTGATCGAGATTTGCGGGCGGGTTAGCGCCTGGCCCATCATCGAGGTAATAGCCGCCCGACTTGCCGGGCGGCAGGCTCCCACTGTCTCGAGGCGGGGCACCCGCGCAGGCGCTGAGAAGCGCAGTCGCGGTGGTTGCGAGAACAGCGATGCGGTTTCGAGCGCGCAAGCCCGGCACGGCCTGTTTGGCGGCTGGCACTAGCTCTTCACCAGCCGTTTGTGCGTATGGATGCTCATCAGGATCCCCATTCCAAACAGGATACTGACGAGCGACGTGCCGCCATAGCTGATCAGCGGCAGAGGCACGCCCACCACCGGCAGGACGCCACTCACCATTCCCATGTTCACGAACACGTAGGTGAAGAATGTCAGCGTGACCGCGCCAGACACCAGGCGCGTGAACAGCGTCGATGCGTTGAACGTGATGAAGAGCCCACGGCCGATCACGAACAGGAACAGCGTCACCAGCACGAGGTTGCCGAACAATCCGAATTCCTCGGAGAAGACGGCGAAGATGAAATCGGTGCTGCGTTCGGGCAAGAAGTCGAGATGCGCTTGAGTGCCGTTCAGCCAGCCCTTTCCGAAAAAGCCACCCGAGCCCAGAGCTATCGTGGCTTGAATCGTGTGATAGCCGGCACCCAGCGGGTCTTCGTTGGGATCGATCAACGTCAATATTCGCTGGCGTTGATAATCGTGCATGACCGACCACAACAACGGCAGGCTGGCTCCGGCCGCCACGGTCAGGCCGACCAGAATCTTCCAGCTGAGACCGGCCAGAAAGATGACGTAGAAACCGGCAGCCGTGATGATGAGTGCGGTGCCGAGATCGGGCTGTTTGGCGATCAGCAGTACCGGCACGAGCAGCATGACCGCAGCGACCGCGAAGTCGCGCAATTTCAGCACTGCCTCGTAGCGATCGAAGTACCACGCGAGCGCTAGCGGCACCGCCACCTTCATCAGCTCGGATGGCTGGATACGCGTCACCCCCACATGCAACCAGCGTCGCGCGCCGTTCACGACCTCGCCAAACAGCGCGACACTGATCAGCAGCAGCAACCCGAACAGATACACCGGCAACGCAAACCGCTGCAGATAGTGCGGCGGAATATTGGCGGCAATCCACATGAACGTGATCGCGACAAGAATGTTGGCAAGCTGACCGCCGATGCGCCCGACGCTCTCCCCGGTGGCGCTGTACAAAGTTATCAGGCCGACCAGCAGCAACGCCGCGATAGCCGCCAGCAAATGCCGATCGACATGGCGGCCGAGAAATGCAAACAGACGATTAATCATTCTCGCTGCTCTCGTCGCCTTCTTCTTTCTTCACTGCAGGCTCTTTGCCTAGCAAATAGAAATCGAGCACCGCCCGAGCGATCGGGGCCGCAGTCGACCCGCCATGGCCGCCGTTTTCGACCAGGATGGCCATTGCGATGGTGGGAGCGTCGGCTGGCGCGTACGCAATGAACAGAGCGTGATCGCGATGCCGCTCGAGTACACGCCGCTCGTCGTACTTCTCGTTGGCCCGCATGGCGACCACCTGCGCCGTACCGGTCTTGCCGGCGAATTTGTACGATGCCCCGGCGCCGGCAGCAGCGGCGGTACCGCCCGGGCGAGTGACGTCAACCATGGCATCGCGCACCAGTTGAATGTTCTCGGGGCGCAGCGGAATAGTGCCGACCGGCTGCACCTCGATGCTGGTCAACTTGTTGCTCTGGCTGTCCTGGATGTGACGCACGATATGGGGCCGGAAGATGGTGCCGTTGTTGGCGATGATCGAGACGGCATGCGCCAGCTGCACCGGCGTGGCCAAATTGTAGCCCTGACCGATACCCACTGAGATCGTATCGCCGGTGAACCATTTCTGCTGCATCGGATTTTGTGGAAACCGCCGAATCTTCCATTCCGGCGAGGGCAGCAGCCCGCCGGCCTCGCCGTCGATATCGATGCCGGTGCGTTTGCCGAAGCCGAAGTGGCCGATGAAATCGTGGATATTGTCGATCCCGAGATCCTGCGCAACACCGTAGTAGTACGTGTCGCACGAGATCACTATCGACTTGTGCATGTCCACCATCCCGTGCCCGCCCGTCTTCCAGTCGCGATAACGATGGCCGCCCGCCCCTCCGAGAATGAAGTAACCGGGGTCGTAAATGGCATGATGCGGATTACGCTTGTTGAGCTCGAGCGCAGCCAGCGCCATGAACGGTTTGAACGTGGAACCGGGCGGATACACACCCTGCAGCGCGCGATTGTTGAGTGGATGGTCGATCGAGCTGTTCAGCGCATCCCAGTTTTGCGGGTCGATCCCGTCCACGAACAAGTTGGGATCGAAGCCGGGCTTGCTGACCAGCGCCAAGACGCCGCCGGTTGACGGCTCGATCGCTACTAGGGCGCCGCGCCTGTCACCGAAGGCACGCTCCGCAACCTCTTGCAGGCGCGCGTCTATGGACAGCAGGAGGTTGTTGCCTGACACCGGTAGCGTGCTCCGCAGGGTGCGTACCGCGCGACCATTGGCGTCGGTTTCGACTTCCTCGAAGCCGGTTGTACCATGAAGGTCGGTCTCGTACCGCCCCTCCAGACCGACCTTGCCGATGAAGTCGGAGCCCGTGTAGTTGGCTGCCAGCCCCTTGTCGTCCAGCTTGTCCAGGTCCGCCTGCGTCAGACGCCCGATATAGCCGACGACATGAGAGGCCACCTCGCCGTTGGGGTAGTGACGGAATAATCGCGCGCGGATATCGACACCGGGAAAGCGGAACTTGTTTGCAGCGAACTTCGCCACTTCGACGTCGTTGAGCCGAGTGCGTATAGGCAAGCTGGCAAAGTCATGCCCTTCCTCCATCAACTTGCGGAAGCGCTTGCGATCTTTCGGCGCGATCTCGACTACGGTGGCCAGCTCGTTGATCAACGGCTCGAGCTCTTCCCCGGTCTTGGCCGGCGTGATCTCCAGCGTATAGGCGGCATAGTTGTGCGCCAGCACCGCGCCGTTGCGGTCGAGGACCAGACCCCGGTTGGGAATGATTGGAACGATGGAGATCCGGTTGTTCTCGGCGAGCGTATGGTAGTACTCGTGCTGCAGGACCTGGATATAGAAGAACCTGGCAACCAGCAGAAAGAAGACGAGCAGTACGGCGCCAGCGCAGAACGCGAGGCGCATCTGGAAGTTGTGCAGCTCCCGCTGATGGTCGCGCAGCTCGGCGCGCCGGCTGCCGCCGAGGACGATCGGATCGCGCTCCTGGCGGGCTGCGAGGCGGCGAAAGATACGCACCCTAGACCACATCGGGATCCGCTCTCGGCCGCAGCGGAATCCGGATAACGTTGAACAGCAGGGGCCACAATGCCGCACCCAGCAGGCTCGGCACGAAATAGAGAGGCCCGGGGAAATCGGCGCCAGCCATCATGCGCACACCGAGCATGATGAACTGGGAAGCGATCAGGATGGCCAGCACGTGGATGATCTGCTGGCGCATGCCGAACATCACGATGCGCCGGTACAGCAGGATAGCCAGGTACATGAGTACGGCGTACGCCAAAGCGTGCTGGCCAAACAGGCTGCTGTCCGCTACATCCATGATGAGACCCAGGGTCCACGCCGGCAGGAACCCGACCCGCCGCGGATGGTAGACCACCCAGTAGATCAACGTGAGCGCAATGAAGTCGGGACGAATCTGCTGCAAGACACCTGGCAGGGCAAGCAGGTCGAGGACGAGTGCCATCAGCAGCGTGACTGCGATGTAGCGCGTCTTCACGGGGAGAAGGATCTCCTGCGGCGGAGCCTTGGTACCGATCGGCGGAAGCAGCCAGTTGAGGTTCACTTCTTCACCCTTTTGCTCTTCGGCCCGGGCTCGTCGTCCGGCACTGGGTTCTCCCGCACTTTGTCGCTGGTGGATACGATGAGCACTTGACCGAAGCTGCTCACCCCGGCGGCCGGCGTGCAGGTGATGCGGGCGAATGCATACGCGGCGTTGCGCTCTATGTTGGATACGACCGCCACTGGCAGTCCTGCGGGGTAGGTGCCATCGATACCAGAGGTGACAAGCAGATCGCCATTTTGGAGATCGGCGTTCACAGGCATGAAGCGCAGCTCCAGAGTGCCGTCGTAGCCGATGCCGAAAGTAACGCCGCGCAGCCCGCTGCGGACCGCCTGAATCGGTACGGCCTGCTCCTTGTCGGTCACGAGCGTGACCTCCGAGGCCCACGGAAACACCCGCGTGACCTGGCCGACCACGCCATTGTCGTCGATCACTGCCAGACCGGCTCTTACCCCATCCTGCAAACCCTTATCCACCACGACGCGCCGCGTAAACGGGTCGCGATGCGAGTAGAGAATTTCCGCACCGATGAAGTCACGAGGCACCCGGTCGCGCATCGCGAGCAACTGACGCAAATGCTGATTTTCGCTTTCGAGAGCCTTCTGGATCTGCAATTGAGCGGTGTGGAGCAGTTCCTGCCGCCTGAGTTGCTCGTTCTCGCGTTGCAGCTGTGACTGGGTCACGAAGAAATCGCCGACGCGCGCAGCCAATCCGCTTGGCAGCGAAGCCAGGCGCTGCAGCGGATAGACCACTGTCGCAATGGCTTGGCGCAGGACCTGCAGATAGCTGAACCGTGCGTCCGAAACCAGCAGCACGACCGAGAGGACCGTAAAGAAAGTAAAGCGGGTGAGGAGGCTCGGTCCGCGCTTGAAGAACGGTGGCGGTGAGTATTCCACGAGGTGAATGCGGCGGCAGCTGCGGCTACGAGGCCAGTGACAGAGGGCGTGCCCTCAAGCAAGAACCATGCGGCACCGCGGCCTCACGGCCGGCGGGTCCACAGCTGCAGAAAGGTGGACCGACGTCCCCTCCTCTAATCGCTGGTAAAGATGCTGCCGAGCTTGTCCATCTTCTCCAGCGCCTTGCCGGAACCGCGCACCACGCAGGTCAGCGGATCGTCCGCTACTATGACCGGCAGCCCCGTTTCCTCCATCAGCAACCGATCGACGTCGCGCAGCAGCGCTCCGCCGCCTGTAAGGACCATGCCTTTCTCGGCGATGTCCGCACCCAGCTCGGGCGGGGTCTGCTCCAAAGCCGACTTCACGGCGCTGACGATAGCATTCAACGGCTCGGTCAGTGCCTCGAGAATCTCGTTGCTCGAGATCGTGAAGCTGCGCGGGATGCCCTCGGCCAGGTTGCGACCTTTGACTTCCTTCTCTCTTACTTCGCTGCCTGGAAAGGCCGAGCCGATCTCTTTCTTGATCTCTTCGGCGGTGGTCTCGCCGATCAACATGCCGTAGTTGCGGCGAATGTAGTTGATGATGGCTTCGTCGAACTTGTCGCCGCCGACACGCACGGAACCCGAGTAGACGATACCGCCCAGGGAAATCACACCAACCTCCGTGGTACCCCCGCCGATGTCGACCACCATCGAGCCGGTGGCTTCTTCGACCGGCAGCCCGGCGCCGATCGCAGCCGCCATCGGCTCTTCAATCAGTTCCACCTTGCGCGCGCCGGCACCATACGCCGATTCGCGGATCGCGCGACGTTCGACCTGTGTCGAGCCGCACGGCACGCAAATGACGATGCGCGGGCTTGGGGAAAACAACCGGTTGTCGTGCACCTTCTTGATGAACTGCTTGAGCATCTGCTCGGTGACCGTGAAATCGGCGATCACGCCGTCCTTCATGGGTCGAATGGCGACAATGTTCCCTGGCGTGCGGCCGAGCATCTGCTTGGCCGCGAGGCCCACTTCCTGGATGATCTTCTTGCCGTTCGGTCCGCCTTCCTGACGTATTGCGACGACCGAGGGTTCGTTGAGTACGATGCCTTTGCCACTCACGAAGATCAGCGTGTTGGCAGTGCCGAGGTCAATGGCGAGATCGTTTGAAAAGTAACCGCCAAGGAATCCGAACATGAAACTCCCGCGAGTTAGAAAAGAAATGGGGGCGGAGGGAAAAAGTTATAATACTCTACTTGAAGAATACGTTGGAAGCGCCGGGCCTGTCTGGCGCTGTGTCGACCACATCCCCACGCACGACCATCCGATGGCCCTTTCTCTAGACGATGTAAGCCGCATCGCCCAGCTCGCGCGCCTCGAGGCTACACCGGAGGAAGCCCAACGCTTCCTCGCGCAACTGCAATCGATATTCAGGCTGATCGAGGAGCTGCAATCGGTGGATACGCGCGGGATCGAACCGATGTCCCACGCGCAGAACGCAAGCTCGCGCCTGCGCGAGGACCAGGTGACGGAGCGCGATCAGCACGAGCTGTTCCAGAGTATTGCTCCACAAGTCGAGGCAGGCCTCTATCTGGTGCCTAAGGTGATCGAGTAACGAGCGCCGCCCCGGCATCGGCCATCGGCTCGATTTCAGGACCCCCTGCTTCAACCTCGTGATGATCAACGCCAGCCTCACCGAACTCTCGCACGCGCTCGCTCGCAAAGACGTCTCCAGCCTCGAGCTCACGCAATTCTTCCTCGACCGGGCATTGCGACTGAATCCGTCGCTGAATGCATTCATCACGCTCGACCCCGACGCGAGCCTGGCGCAAGCGCGAG
>Ga0207674_10010475_pt1 | contig 10497 bp, 7 predicted proteins | sample KBSCornC72_FD_184303 | JGI IMG/M metagenome (GOLD analysis project Ga0207674, IMG submission 184303) | Corn rhizosphere microbial communities from Kellogg Biological Station, Michigan, USA - KBS Corn C7-2 (SPAdes) (version 2) | ecosystem: Host-associated > Plants > Roots > Rhizosphere > Soil ...
GCCGAACGGATCGGCTGGACCCGCTCGGTCCTGGTCCTGCGGGCTCGGGTGGCCGAGTTGCGGCCGGTCTACCTACCGCCGGACCGGCCAGCCGCACGAGTTGCGAGCCGGGCGAGATCGCGCAGTGCGACTTGTGGTTCCCGCCGATCAGTCTGCCGGTCGGCTTCGGCCAGACCCGTCAGCCGACGCAGTTGCCGGTGCCGACGATGGTGACCGGCTACTCCAGCTGGCTTTCGGCGCGGCTGATCCCGACCCGGACCGCGGCGCCCCCGCCCGCGTCGCGGGCGCCGGCCAGCGGACGCACGTCCCACGGTAACCAGCCACACAGCTGCGGCCACTGGGGCGGGCGTCAGCCCCCCGGACCGCCAGTTCGCGCAGCACCACGTCGACCAGCTCCTCCCGCTGGCGGCGACGCCGGCCCGGCAACCTTGCTGACGGTGCGGTGCCCCGCCGACGCCGGGGATGCGGGCGACCGCTGATCGGCCCTTGCACCGCGGAGCGGGCGGCGCTCCTCAGGGTGCTGTCCCGGTGAGATGATCGGGCGTGTTGCCAAGACCGCCGACGAGTTTCGTCGGCCGGGAGAGCGAGCTGGCGCAGGCGCGCGGCCTGTTGGACCGCACGCGCTTGCTGACGCTGACCGGGCCGGGTGGTTGCGGCAAGACGCGGCTGGCGATCGAGCTGGCGAGCCGGATGGAGGCTTTCCAGGACGGCGTGCACTTCGTTCCGTTGGCGGCGGTGCGGGACCCGGCGCTGGTGCCGGTGGAGATCGCCCGCTGCATCGGGTTGCAGGATGCGCGTGGGACGGCGTTGTTGGACCACCTGGGCGGCTTTCTTGCCGAGCGGGACGTGCTGTTGATCCTCGACAACCTCGAGCAGGTGCTCGGGGCGGGGGGATTCGTCGCCGATCTGCTCGAGGCCACCGCGCGGCCGCGGATCTTGGTCACGAGCCGTGCGCCGCTGCGCCTGTCGTGGGAGCAGGAGTTTGCGGTGCCGCCGCTGCGCGTGCCGGGGCGTGGGTCCGCGCTCTCGGCCGCGTCGGTGGGGGAGTGCGAGTCGGTGCAGCTGTTCGTGGCGCGGGCGGTCGCATCGGTGGCTGGTTTCGCCGTCACCACGGAGAATGCCGCGGCGATCACCGATATCGTGGAGCGTCTTGACGGGTTGCCGTTGGCGATCGAGCTGGCGGCTGCGCGGGTGAAGCTGCTGTCGCCGGAGGCGATCTCGGCGCGGCTGGCGCACTCCCTGGGGCTGCTGGTCAGCGGCCGCCAGGATGTGCCGGATCGGCAGCGCACGTTGCATGCCGCGATCGGGTGGAGCTACGAGCTGTTGACCGAGCCTGCGCGTCGGCTGCTCGAGGTGTGCTCAGTCTTCCGCGGGGGTATCGACCTCGCCCTCCTGGAAGGGGTCGCCGCGGCGCCGGTGTTGGATGCGTTGACCGAGCTGGTCGATCACAGCCTGCTGCGCCCGACTCGCGCGGTGGCGCCGCGGTTCGTGATGTTGGAGACCGTTCGCGAGTTCGCCGCCGAGCAGCTGCGCGAGAGGCCCGAGCAGGGACAGGTACGCGCTGCCCACGCTGCACGGTTCTGGGGGCTGGCCAAGGATCTGGGTCGTCCGCCGTTGTGTCCGGACCGGGCCGGTCTGGATCTGCTCGAGCTCGAGCATGACAACTTCCGGGCCGCGTTGGACTGGTACGGCGAGGCGGATCCGGCCATGGCGCTGCGGCTGGCGAACCGGCTCACCGGGTTCTGGTCGATTCGCGGGCACTTCTCGGAAGGCAGGCGGCGCTTGGGTGATCTGCTGGAACGGGTTCCGGTCGACGACCCCGAACGGCTGGATGCTCTGGCCGGCGCGGCGTGGCTGGCGACGGACCAGGGTGACGGGACCGCGTCGATACCGCTGCTCGAGGAGAGCATGGCTCGAGCCCGCGCTGGGCGGGACCTCGTCGGTGAGGCCACGGTCCTGCTGTACCGGGGCCGGGCCAGGCTGATCGGCGGAGATCCGGTCGGAAGGGCAGACATCGAACGGGCGCTTGAGCTGCAGACCGCGACCGGCGACGGCGCGGGGCTCGCGGCGGTCCTGTGGTTGGGCGGGGCGGCGGCGATGGTCGCCGACGACAACGGGCTGGCCGGCGAACGGCTGGAACGCTGCGTAGCACTGTCCGAGATGCTCGGCCTGCCGTCGATCGAGTCCCGGGCCCGCCAGCTGCTCGGCGTGGCCCGCCTGGAGCTCGGTGACGTGGCCGGGGCAAGGGCGGCGCTGGTGACGGGCGTACCCGCGATCGTCGAGCTCGGGGATCGGTTCGCCATCCCGGTGGGGCTGAGCGCCCTGGCCGGGCTCGCGGCCGAGGAAGGTCGACCGCGGGCTGCCCTCCGGTTGGCGGGCGCTGCCTCAGCCTACGAGGAGGTCAACCAGACCTATCGGCCCCCGAAGATCCGCGCGCAGCTCGACGCCTGGCTCGCCCCGGTCCGTGCGGCGGTCGGCGCGTCGGTGGCGAAGCTGTTCGACCAGGGGCGCGGGTTGAGCCTCGACCAGGCCATCGAGCTGGGCCTGGACAACGGGCCTGAGGACCCGTGGCGACCGGGCCCGTCGGCCGGCCTGACCCGCCGGGAGCGGGAGGTCGCGGCGCTGGTGGCCACCGGGCTGACCAACCGTGAGATCGCCGGACAGCTGTACCTGTCGGTGCGCACGGTCGAGGTCCACGTCGACCACGCCCTGACCAAGCTCGGGTTCCGCACGCGCACCCAGCTGGCGGCATGGATACACGAGGAAGGTCTGGCGCCGCGAACTACGTAGCGGGCTACGTAGTTCTTCTCAATACTCCGCCCCCGCGGCGGCCCAGCCTTGCTGCCATGACCGTCAACGCGTCTCCTCTGGAGTGCCAGGTGCTGGTCGTGGGTGCCGGACCGGCCGGACTGGCCACCGCGATCACCGCCATCCGCAACGGCGCCCGGGTGCTCGTGGTCGAACGGCACACCGGTACGTCGATCTATCCGCGGGCCACCGGGGTGCACCTGCGCACCGTGGAGCTGTTGCGGAGCTGGGGCCTGCACCGCGAGGTCCGCGCGCTCGACGAGCGGGTCCTCCCGCTGCGGTCGGTGTCGCCGACCCTGCGCGAGGCCACACCGCTGCCGCTGGGCTATCCGACCGACCCGCGGGAAGTGCTCGCGGTCAGCCCGGTGCTGCCGGTCTGGTGCCCGCAGGACCGCCTGGAACCGGTGTTGCTGGAGCATCTGCGCGGGTTGGGCGGCGAGGTGCGGTTCGGGGTCGAGATGGTCGACCTGGTCGACCATGGCGCCGGGATCACCGCGACACTGCGCGATCGCGCCACTGGTGCCGAGTCGATGGTGCGGGCCCGTTTCGTGGTCGGCGCGGACGGCACGCGCAGCGTCGTCCGGCGGGCACTAGGCATCCGGACGCAACGGCTCGGGGAGGCGGGCGAGTTCGTGAACACGGTCTTCACTGCCAACCTCGACCGCGTGTTGGGCGACCGCCGGTTCGGCCCGTACGTGATCACGCATCCGGACGCGGCCGGGATCATCATCAGGGTCAGCGACGACCGGTGGTTCTACGCCCGGCAGTGGTTTCCCGAGCGCGGGGAGTCGCCTGCGGATTTCACCCCGGAACGCTGCATCGAGCTCATCCGCACCGCGGCCGGGGACCCCGCAGTCGAGGTGCGGCTGCTGACCCGCATGCCGTTCACCATGATCGCCGAGGTGGCGGTCGGCTTCCGCGCGGGCAACGGTTTCCTGGTCGGCGACGCCGCCCATCGGATGACTCCGGCCGGCGCACTGGGGATGAACACGGCCATCCAGTCAGGACACAATCTGGGCTGGAAGCTGGCCTGGGTGGCCCGCGGGTGGGCAGGCGACGCCCTGCTGGACAGCTACCACGCCGAACGCCAGCCCGCCGGTGAGCACAACGCACGCCGGTCGCTGCAGCTGACGCAGGCGCCCCCGCTGGCCGACGAATGGACCACCGACCTCGACCGGCGGTACACCTCGGCCGTGATCGCGCCCGTCGGGCCGCGCCGGAATGGCGTGCTACCCGGGCAGCGCGCACCGCACGTCTGGGTATCGGCAGACGGACACCGGCACTCGATGCTGGACTTGTTCGACGGCAGGTTGACGTTGATCGTCGGTCCCGACAGCCCTGCCTGGCGCGCCGCCGCAGACGCCTCGCCCGTGCCGCTGCAGGTGCTCGGCGCCGGCCGCGAACTGGTCTGCGACATCGACGTGCTGGCCCGACGCTACGGCGTCGCCCACGGCGGCGCGGTGCTCGTCCGGCCGGACGGCCATGTCGCCTGGACCTGCGCCAGGGCCGTCGAGCCGGTCACCCAATTGCTCGCGGCCCTCGACCTGACCCTCGGCCGGGACGGCGACCAGCTATATGCCGTGTCCGCGTAGGGCGGCATGGGGGAATCGGGCGCATCATCGATGCGCTGGCCCAACTCGGGGGCGCGAGCACCGCTTTAGGGTTGTCCGGGTCGTCGCCGTCGAGGCGGAGCAGGGCGTGCAGGTGGACGGCGCCGCGGGCTTGGAACTCGGCGACCTTGGCACAGCGGAGTCGGGCCGGGGTGCCGCCGTGCTGGCGGGAGCGGCGGGCCGGTGCGCGGATCCCCGGCACCGTGGACGACACCGCAGGACAGCGGCCGGCCGTGCGCGCCACCGCGGCGCGGCGGATCAGTGGAACCGACACACTCCTGACGGTGCCAGCCGGCCCGAGGGAGATCAGCATGAGCGGCATGGATGCGAGCAACAACACCCCGATGGAGATGCCCGAGGTGGGAGCCATCGACATGTGGCTCGAGGTCGTCACGCTGCCCGTCTCCGATGTCGATCGGGCAAAACGCTTCTACCAGAGCCTGGGATGGCGGCTGGATGCTGACATCGTCGTCGGCGACGCCTTCCGGGTGGTCCAGCTGACGCCTCCCCATTCGGCGTGCTCGATCGCCTTCGGGAAGGGCGTCACCACAGGTGAGCCGGGCTCGGTTCAGCGCCTGATCCTGGCCGTCGAGGACATCGACGCGGCGCGTAAGGAGCTCATCAGCCGGCGCGTCGAGGTCAGCGAGGTGTTCCACCTGGCCGGGGGGCGTGTTCCGGGCCGGGACCCGCAAGGTCGCTCATACCAGACGTATGCCTCGTTCAGCGACCCCGATGGCAATGGGTGGCTGCTCCAGGAGATCAAGACGCGGCTTCCGGGCCGGGAGTGGGAGGACTGACTATGGACATCGCTTCCCGAGCCGCCCTGCTTCATGAGACGGCCGAGCATCACGATCCTTTCGAGAAGACCCATGCCCCGCACAACTGGTGGGACTGGTATGCCGCCTACATGGACGCACGCGAGCATGGGAGCACATCCGACGAGGCATCCCAGGCCGCGGGCCGCTACATGGAGGAAATCCTGCACGTTCCGCCCCTGTGAGTTTATCGCGGCCCTCTCTTGCGGCGGTTGCGCGCAGGTCCGTGCCGGGTCGTGCCGAGATCATCTTGTCGCGGCCGATATCAGCAGGTTCGCGTTCGCCGGGGCGGTGGACGTCCAGCCAAACGAAAGGGCTGGACGAGCACGAGTTTGTCCGGTCACCTGTGGACATCGGCCCGAAAAGCGCTTGGTCAGGCACACGCATCCGGCGAAAAGATCATTCTATGTCCTGGAAGGGTCGCTGGAGTATCAGATCGAAGGCCGGGTGCCGAAGACGTTCCACGCCGGTGAGGCCTTGACCCTCCCGGCCAGGCGATCCACGCGGCGAGGAATGTCGGCAACGGGAACGCGGCGGAGCTCGCCACCTATGTCGTCGAAAGGCAAGCCGCTCCTCACGCTGGCCGAGTGAGCACTAGTCCCACCGGTCCGGCCGCCCGTCGTCGTCAACCAATCCCAGGAGGCGGAGGCTCATGTCCAGCGGACCTGAAATCCGTACCTTCCGGGTCGAGATGCCCGACGAAGCGATCGCTGACCTTCGGCGGCGCATCACGGCGGCGCGCCTGCCCAGCAAGGAGCTGGTCGCCGACCGGTCGCAGGGCGTGCAGCTCGCGACGATCCAGGAGCTCGCCCGCTACTGGGCGGCCGAGTACGACTGGCGGGCGTGCGAGGCGAGACTGAACGCGCTGCCGCAGTTCACGACCGAGATCGACGGAGTGGAGATCCACTTCATCCACGTGAAGTCGCCGCACGCGGGCGCGCTGCCGCTGATCATGACGCACGGCTGGCCCGGCTCGGTGATCGAGTTGCTCGAGACCGTCGGCCCGCTGACCGACCCGACCGCGGACGGTGGGCAGGCGGAAGACGCGTTCCACCTCGTGTTGCCATCCCTGCCCGGCTACGGCTTCTCAAGCGAGCCGACCGAGCTCGGCTGGAACGTCGGCCGGGTGGCGCAGGCCTGGGCGGAGCTCATGCACCGCCTCGGCTACACCCGCTACGTCGCCCAGGGCGGCGACGTGGGCGCCGCCGTCACCGACAGGATGGGACGGCAGGCACCCGAGGGCCTGCTCGGTATTCACATGAACTTGCTCGTGACGGTGCTGGCCGGCCCGCCGCCGGCGGAGTCCGAGCAGGAACGCGCGGCGGCGGACCAGCTCGCCACGTTCAGGGAAAGCGGCTTCGGCTACCGCCTCGAGCAGGCCACGCGGCCGCAGACGATCGGCTACGCCCTGCTGGACTCACCCGTCGCCCTGGCCGCCTGGCTGCTCGACCATGACACGGACAGTTACTACAAGATCTCCCGCGCCTTCGTCGACGGCGAGCCCGTGGGCAATCTCACCCGGGACCACATCGTCGACAACATCACGCTGTACTGGCTGACCAACACGGCGGTCTCTTCGGCGCGCATCTATTGGGAGGACGGACAAGCCCGGGCACAGGCACTCGCGTCCGGGCAGGCTCCCCGGCCGGTCTCGCTCCCGGTCGGCTTCACCACCTTCCCGAGCGAGATCTGGCGAACCCCGCGCAGCTGGGTCGAGAACTCCTACCCGAACGTCACCTACTTCAATGAAGCCGACAAGGGCGGGCACTTCGCCGCGTGGGAAGAGCCCGAGCTGTTCGCCACCGAGATCCGGGCGGCGTTCAGGTCGCTGCGGCAGTCCCACTGATCCGGCCGTCCGTCGTCGTCAACCAATCCAGGAAGGTGAAGACTCATGTCCAACGAAACTGAAATCCGTCCGTTCCGGGTCGACACGCCCGATGAAGCGATCGCCGACCTTCGGCGGCGCATCGCGGCCACGCGCTGGCCGGAGAAGGAGCCCGTCGACGATCAGTCCCAGGGCGTGCAGCTTGCGACGATCCAGGCACTCGCGCGCTACTGGGCGACAGAGTATGACTGGCGCAAGTGCGAGGCGAGGCTGAACGCGCTGCCGCAGTTCATCACCGAGATCGACGGGCTCGACATCCATTTCATCCACGTTCGTTCAGAACACGAAGATGCACTGCCGCTGATCGTCACGCACGGGTGGCCCGGCTCGATCATCGAGCAACTGAAGATCATCGATCCGCTGACGAATCCGACGGCACACGGCGGGGCTGCCTCGGACGCCTTTCACCTCGTGATTCCGTCGCTGCCCGGCTATGGGTTCTCCGGCAAGCCGACCACGACCGGTTGGGACCCCGACCGGATCGCGCGAGCGTGGGTGGAGTTGATGGGGCGCCTCGGCTACACGCAATTCGTGGCGCAAGGCGGCGATTGGGGCGCGATGGTCTCAGACGTCATGGGTACGCAGGCGCCTCCGGAACTGCTCGCCATTCACCTCACCTGGCCCTTCACGGTTCCACCGGAGATCGACCAGGCGGTCCAGACCGGCAGCCCGCTGCCATCCGATCTCTCAGCCGACGAACGGCGCGCGTGCGAGCAGCTGGCCTTCTTCTACGCGCACGACCTGGGCTACGCCCAAGAGATGTCGCACCGCCCGCAGACGATCTACGCACTCGAGGATTCGCCTGTCGGCCTTGCCGCCTGGCTCATCGACCATGACACGCGCAGTTACGCGCTGATCGCCCGCGTCTTCGACGGCCAGACCGAGGGCCTCACGCGAGACGACGTGCTCGACAACATCACGCTCTACTGGCTGACCAGCACGGCGGTCTCTTCGGCTCGTATCTACTGGGAAAACAACAAGTACACCTTCTTCGCACCGAAGCACGTCGCCATCCCCGTCGCGGTGAGCGCCTTTCCCGACGAGGTATTTCAAACCCCACGGAGTTGGACAGAGCGGGCGTATTCCAATCTCATCTACTACAACAAGGCCGGCAAAGGCGGACACTTCGCGGCCTGGGAGCAGCAGCAGCTGTTCTCGGAAGAGGTCCGTGCGGGCTTCAGGTCGCTCCGCTAACCCGGCCCACAAGCGGTTTCCGCAGATCAAGGTCCAGCGTCTGAGACCCGACTTGGCTCACGATCATGAACGGTTCGTGCTGGCGGGGCTGTGGCCTGCGGGTTCCCGGTCTGTCGGCCGGGGATCTGGACACTAATCGGGGGTCTGGGAGGCCCGTAGGGTGGGCGGGTGTCCCCGTTCGTCCGTACGGTGAAGACCGCTTCGGGGGCGACCGCGGTGCAGATCGTGTACTCGCACCGGCGCGGCTCTCGGGATATCGAGCACATCGGCTCGGCGCATGACGAGGCTCGGCTGGAGTTGCTGAAGGCGGCGGCCCGGCAGCGGTTGGCGGCGGGGCAGGGTGAACTCGACCTGGGCGTGGGCGGCCCGGGCGGGCGGGTCGATGGTGGGCCGCTGCCGATTACGTCCACGCGGATGGCCCGGCTGTGGGATGCGCTCGGTCAGGTCTTCGACCTGCTCGGCTTCGATGCGGCCAGCGAAGGCGACGAGGTGTTCCGGCAGCTGGTGCTGGCCCGGATCATCGAGCCGTCCAGCAAGCTCGACGCCGCTCGGGTGCTGGAGGAGGTCGGCATCGCGGCCTGCTCCTACCCGACGCTCAAGCGCCGGCTGCCGGTCTACGCTCGCCCGTCGTGGCGGCAGGCGCTGGCCGCCGCCTGCGCGGCGCATGCCGGTCTGAGCGCCGCGAGCCTGGTCCTCTTCGACGTCTCCACCCTCTACTTCGAAACCGACACCGGGGACGGGTTCCGGGAGAGCGGGTTCTCCAAGGAACGCCGGCTGGAGCCGCAGATCACCATCGGGCTGCTCACCGACGCGGCCGGGTTCCCGCTGATGGTCAGCGCGTTCGAGGGCAACAAGGCCGAGACCACCACGATGCTGCCGACGGTCCGCGCGTTCATCGACGCTCACCAGCTGCCCGAGGTGACGATCGTGGCCGACGCGGGGATGGTCTCGGCGGCCAATCAGAAGGCCATCGAGGACGCCGGGCTGTCGTTCATCCTCGGCGCGCGCATCCCCGACGTCCCCTACGTCGTGAAGACCTGGCGCGAGAAGCACCCGGACACCGAGATCCCCGACGGGCACGTGTTCACCCAGCCCTGGCCCGCCGGGCCAACCGACAACCGCCGGGACCAGGTCATCTACTACCAGTACCGCACCGACCGGGCCCGGCGGACCCTGCGCGGGATCGACGAACAGGTCGCCAAGGCCGAGAAAGCCGTCGCCGGCGCCACGCCGATCAAAAGGAACCGGTTCGTGCAGCTGAGCGGGGGCACCAGAAGCGTGAACCGGACGCTGGAGGCCAAGGCCCGGGCCCTGGCCGGGCTGAAAGGCTACGTCACCAACCTGCAGGCCTGCCCCGACGGCACCCCGATCACCGCCGAGTTCGTGATCGACGCCTACCACCGGCTGTTCCAGATCGAGAAGTCGTTCCGGATGTCCAAACACGACCTCCAGGCCCGGCCGATCTACCACCGCACCCGCGACTCCATCGACGCCCACCTGACCATCGTGTTCGCCGCCCTCGCCGTGGCCCGAACGATCGAAGACCACACCGGCTGGTCAATCCGCAAGTTCGTCCGCACCGCCCGCCGCTACCGCACCATCGAAATCCAGGCCGGCAACCACACCATCACCGCCGCCGACCCCCTACCCGACGACCTCCAAGCAGCCCTCGACACCATCAACCGCCGAACCACCGGACACTAACTTGAGCCAAGTCGGGTCCAACACTTTGGCAGTCGACTCTGACCTCAGCTGCCGGCGCCACCGATGGTGCCTATATCCAGTCCGACCGCCTCCGCTCCGGGTTTGACGGTCTTGGCCTCAACCCGGCCCGTCACTGAACCTGCGGTGATCCTCTTAGCCCGTAGCCCCGCTACGTAGCCGAGCACCTCATCCACTTTGGCCTCGCCCACGACCTCGACTCCCGAGGACGGACCCGCCTCTCCTCTGAAGGTTAGACGCTGCCCATATACCGCCTCCATTGCCCGACGAAGCCCGTTGACTGTCTCGAGCAGCTGCCTATTGTCGGGGTCGACTTCCTTGGTCCCTTGCGCGTAGTCCCCCACCGCCTTCCGCAGCTCGCTCAGCTCCTGTTCCAGCCGCGCTACCGCAGTGAAGTGCAGCCGCGGCTCACTTAGCTGCCCCTCGAAGGCGCTTCCTGGAAGCTCGGCTACGATTAGCTCAT